>Ga0307505_10000104_pt1 | contig 105829 bp, 69 predicted proteins | sample 23_S_MG_FD_202183 | JGI IMG/M metagenome (GOLD analysis project Ga0307505, IMG submission 202183) | Soil microbial communities from Populus trichocarpa stands in riparian zone in the Pacific Northwest, United States - 23_S | ecosystem: Environmental > Terrestrial > Soil > Riparian zone > Trees...
TTGGTGGAAACTTGTTCGAGTCAACCTTGTGCATGCAGGCTCATCTCCGTGGGAGAGGCCCTTAGATACCGTTCGACTTTAATGAACAAGCAAGTGGAGGAGAGATCTGATCTCACATACAGACTCGCTGGTCTAAGGCGAGCACAGGCTGCTCTCCTCCTTCATTGTCCGGGTGCGACCCAGACAAATTTAAACACCGTGGTACGACAAAACAAGATACAAGGCGAGGCTACGCCTCGCCGTAAGGGATCTGAAAAAAGCTAGGGGCTAAGGCGCGCGCTCGATCAGCGGAGAAGGGAAATCTTCGTAAACGAGTTTCTTAATTAGAACGGTTTGGCGCTTCGAAAAGGCCACACCGCTGGGCGTGCCTTCGAGGGAGAGGACCCATTCCTTCGCGGAAGAGATCCGGATCGTCGGAGTGAAGCAAGTGAATTCGCAGTTCGTTTGTTTTCGGATCGTGAATCGAGAGAGTCGCGGCGATCGTTTGATCGAAGACCTGCTTCACCAGATCGAAGATCGAACGGAGTAATTCTTCGAGGTCGAGTTGGGAAATGAGTGCGTTGTTGAGTTCGAGCAGCAGTCTCGACTTGTCTGCATCGTCTCGCATGGGATTACCCTCCCGCTTTTACCGCGTCGGAGTTAATTATCATGATCTTCTGCCATATCTTGCGTGAGAGGCCCGTCGTCAGATCTTCCACCTCGTTGACCGCGGCAAGCGCCACCGGGTCGTCGAACTTCTGCACGTACAAGGCGGCGAGTTTTCCAAGGAGGGATAGCATTTCACTGCAATAATCCAGATACCGTCCCAACTCGGCCGGACTTAAGTTGTGCTTAGGCGAAGAAGGAGTCTCCGCCATGCGAGCCAGAACCCGCTCGGGATCTTTCGTCAACTGATGCATGTCGATGACGTGTGCTAACGCCCGCAGTTCGTGAATCGCTTTGAGTGCCCGGCGGCGCTTGATGCGCGTCTCGGCAGTGATGAGAAACAAGATTGCGGCGCTGAGGAGGAGAAAAACATTCAGCCCGGCCTCCGAAACCTGGACCAGCACGACCAGGTCAAAGCCGTTGCGAGGCCAGGTTGTATTAGCCAACACAAGAAAGAGGACGGCAACCATCATCGCGACCAGTGCGCCGGTAATATATTGCAGAGACTTTTGCGGCTTGGCGATCCAGGCTGAGCGCCGCTGCGACTCTTCCGCAACGGTCAGCAACTCCTGACAAACTTTGTAGAGACCGGAGTCGGGGAACCGCTCGGCAATCCTTCTGCTGAGCGTATCGATGGTGGCAAGAATTTTTTCGGAGTCTAAGCTACGGTACATTCGTCTTCGAATCTGTGTAATCTGTGGATTACGACGTTTGCATCACGCTCTTAACGTCCGGTGGTTCTTCGCCGAGCCATTCCGGATGCGCAGCGGTGCCGTCGTAAATCGAAGAAGTCTTGAACAACTCGTACTCTCCTCGCGACGCTGCTTGCGCGGTGCGGCCGAGGAGGGCGCTCACTTCCGCGTCGCCGAGTGGTTTGAAGGTGCGCGCGGCGTTAAGCGCCTGTTCCAGATTTTCTATGCTCTCGCAACCGGTGATCACCACCGAAACCGGCAAGTTCATTGCATACTGCAAACATTCCGTCGCCGAAACAGTTTTCGATTTGAGTATCGCTCCATTCGCCATCGTCTTCATCGCCAGCACGCCGATGTTTTGTTGGACCAGCTCCGGCAGCACGAGCTTTTCAAAGCTACGATAGTGTGCGTCCATCACGTTGAGCGGCATCTGCACTGTGTCAAACTCAAAACCGTTTTCCTTTGCTACTTCGAGCATGTACAGATGAATGCGCGGATCTTTATGTCCCGTGAAACCGATGAAACGAATCTTTCCCGCATCGCGCGCTTCGATCAACGCCGCGTTCGCGCCCTCGTCGTCAAAGATCCGATGCGGGTCTTCATAACGCAGAATCTCGTGGTGTTGCACCAGGTCGATGTGATCGACCTGCATCCGCTTCAACGACTCGTCCAACTGCTTCGCGGCGTCCTGCTTCGTGCGGCCGTCGATCTTCGTCATCAAGAAAACGCGCTCGCGATACCCGTCGCGCAGCGCTTTCCCCATGCGGATCTCGCTCGCGCCCTCGTTGTAGTCCCAACAGTTGTCCATGAAGTTGATGCCGTTATCGATCGCGGTGCGCACGATCCGAATGCTCAACTCCTCGTCAAGATAGTCAAACCCGAGGTGCCATCCTCCGAGACCGACTAAAGAGACTTGTACCCCCGTCCGGCCGAGCGCCCGCATCGGCATGTCAGAATTCTGTGTTGTCATGGCGCGATCAGCCTAAACGACTAAGGCGCCGCGCGCAAACATTCGTTGACCGTGCAAAAGCTTTTGCCCTAAAAGTATTCTGGTCCGGCGGCAAAGCCGTCTTAGAAGACTTTTGAGGCAAAGCCCCGTGCAAATTAAAACTGTCCGCGTTCGACGTCGAGTATGAACCTGGTCACGCCCTCCATGTAAACTTTCTGATCGTCATAGAGCGCGAGGTGGCTGCCGTTCGGACAGAACAGGTAGCGCCCGTGTTGAACTTTCTTCGACATCATCTCCATGTGTGCGGGGTCCATCGTGTCGTATTTGGCGCCGATGACGAGTGTTGGAACGGCGATCTGCGCGAGGTCATTCGTGCGGTCCCAGTTGAGCAGTTTCCCGCTTAGTCCGAGCTCGCTCGGTCCCTGCATCGGAATGTAGATGTCGGGATTGATGTGTTTGAAAGCGCGATTCACCGGGTCGGGCCACTGTTCGACCGGAATGCGCAGGATGTGATGGACGTAGTGATTCGGCAGCAACAGTTCCATGTAACGCGGATTTTCATAGTCTTTCTTCGCTTCGAGTGCTTTGATCTCCGCGAGCGCCGTTTGGTCCATCGCCGGCATGAGCACCTTGTTGGCGTACTCGTTATAAGCCGGACCGCTCGCCATCATGTTGGAGATGATCAAGCCTTTCAGGTTCTGCTGGTATTTCAACGCGTACTCCATCGCGAGCACGCCGCCCCACGAGTGACCGAGCAGGTAGAAGTCACTTTTGTCGAGCTTGAGCGCCTGTCGTACTTGCTCGACCTCTTCCACAAAGCGCGGCAAATCCCACAAGTCTGGTTCCTTGGGCTGATCGCTGTAGAACGATCCGAGTTGGTCGTAGTAGTAATACTCAACACCGGCCGCGGGAAGAAAGCTGTCGAATGCTTCGAAGTACTCGTGCGTGACGCCTGGTCCACCGTGCAGCAGCAACACTTTGATACGCGGGTTGTTGCCGACGCGCTTGGTCCAGACGCGGAACGTTCCCTTTGGAGTGGTGATCGGAATCATTTTGACTCCGCCGCTCAGAACATCGTCACGCTGTGAATTGTCGAAGTACGAATTGGCCGGAGCCGAGCTCTGAACTGGTTGGTTAGCGGGAGCAGTACAACCTTGCAGCACAACCAGCGGGAGAACGAGCAAAAGGAGTTTTTTCATCTGAGCCTTCACGTCCTTATCTAATAGCGATGGGATTGACGATCGCCTGCACGCCGCCGGTGATTCGCGCTGCACCCATTGTGAACAGGAATTCCCACGCCTTGTCTTTCACCATCTCTTCGGTGTTGATGTTTTCGAGTATGTGAATGCCGTTGAGCGGAATGAGGATCTGGTGCACCTCAAAAACACCCGCGTCTTTTTCAAACGGAATCGCTTCGAAACTCCACGTGTCCGAGCCCACTATCACGACGCCCAACGACGCCAGATACTTCGCACCGTCACGTCCCAACCCCGGCGCACCCGATCCGAAACGTTTGTTATCTTTGCCGATCAACTTTAGCCAGCCGGTGTAGAACAACACCACGTCGCCTTTTTCGATCGACTTGATACCCTGACGTTTCATCGCGCCCTCGATCTCCGCGCGATTGAACGCCGTGCCTTCTTTGACAATGTCGGCGTTGAAATAACCCGCCATGTCGAGCAGCACGCCGCGTGTGGCCACTGCCGGCACATGCTCCACGCCGAGTTTCTTCAATCCGTCAGTCGCCGCGAAGTCGTTGGACTTGTTGCAGTTGTAATAAAGATTATCAACGCCGATGTGGCCCAACCCGTCGAGTTGCGTACCGACTCCCGCCCAACCGTTGATTATGTCGTCGTTGTACGTCGTCTTGGTTGGACCAAGACTGCCGCCGGCATTCTGTCCCGGTTGCACGATCGTGACTGCAAACGTGCGCGGCGGATACGCGGGCGTGTCTTTGTTAGTCTCGATCGCGAGACGATAAGACTTGCCCGTGGTCACGAGCTTGGTCGCGGCGAGTGTTTTCGCCGGCGTGACGTAGTTCATATTGCCAATCTGATCTTCGGGTCCAAACTTCGACGCGGTAAGACACGGTCCTTGACCTGATGCTGCGGCAGTGGCGAGCAATACAAAGGTAGCAGCGGCAAATGCTTTCGTGATTTTGTTCATAGTTTGTACTCAAGAAAAAGGGACGAGCCGCTTGAGCTCGTCCCTCGGGGTCCAACGCCGGCAGAAACTGTTACTGTGTCGTGCACGACGTATCATCTATCACAAAGGACGTTTGTAGAGAAGAGTCCTCCGTGCCCAGGAAGTAAATTCGTATCGTCTGGCCTCGGAAGGCAGACACATCGAAGGTCTTCAAGGTGTACCCGGTTGTTTCATTCAAGTTCGAATAGGTTGCGAGTGTCGTCAACACCGTATTGCTGGAATTGCGAATCTGTACTTGCAACCGATCGAAGATCGTTGTGGTTGTGGTTTCAGCCGAATTGATCTTGAGCCAGAAACTCAAGGTCGCGCTATTCGCGCTGGCGGGGATCGTAATCTGCTGGAACAGCGAATCGGTGTGCGTTACGCCGTAGCCGTTGAGCCATGCGTAGAACGAACCGGTCCGTGGTGTCTGTCCAGTCGAGTTGGTAATCACGCCCGCGGTCGCGGTCCAGTTAACGGCGCCCGATTCAAAGCCTCGGTTCAGCAGCAGTTCTGCTCCCGGAACGGGCGTCGGAGTCGGCGTTGGCGTCGGCGTTGGGGTTGGACCACCACCACCGGTTAACAGCGAGAACAGCAACCGGTTAGGCGAACCCGTTCCGGCGCCAGTCACTTTGTTCAGAGTCGCGCTGTTGATGATCGCGGCAGTCACTTGCGCCGGTGTGGCGGACGGATTTGTTTCGAGGAACAAAGCCGCGACGCCCGCGACGTGCGGCGATGCCATCGACGTACCCGAGATCGTGTTGGTTGCCGTGTCGCTGGTTCTCCACGCCGAGGTGATGCTGCTGCCCGGAGCAAAGATGTCGACACATGTTCCGAAGTTAGAGAACGAAGAGCGAGCGTCAGTAGTCGTGGTCGAACCGACGGTGATCGCGGCTGGTGCGCGAGCCGGGGAGGTGTTGCAGGCATTCTGATTTTCGTTACCAGCCGCAACTGCGAAAGTCACGCCATCGTTGATCGCATTGTTGACGGCAGTGTCGAGAGCGGATGAAGCGCCGCCACCCAAACTCATGTTGGCTACTGCCGGTTGGCCAGCCAAGTGATTCGAAGTCACGAAATCCACACCGGCGATGACACCGGCGTTAGTTCCGTTACCACTCGAGTCGAGCACGCGAACGGCAACGAGCGTGACGTTCTTCGCAACGCCGTAGGTTGAACCGCCGACCGTGCCGGCGACGTGCGTGCCGTGTCCATTACCGTCATTCGTTCCGAGACCGTCATTGATTGCGGTGAAACCCGACACCACGCGGCCGCCGAATTGAGTGTGCGTGGCACGGATTCCGGTATCGATGATATAGGCCCTGACGCCGCTGCCGGTGGCGTTGAAGGTGTAGTTTCCATCGAGCGGCAGATCTCGCTGGTCGATGCGATCGAGTCCCCACGTGGCGCCGGTTTGGACCGCGCCCAGACTAACCACTGCGTCTTCTTCCACAAACTCGACGCGCGGATCGTCGGCGAGCTTCTCGGCTTGGCGTTCATTCAAGCGTACCGAGAAACCTTTGATGGCGCGTTGATAAACGTGACCGTTGCCACGATCGCCGCCGAAATTGCTCGAGAGGCGAACAGCTTCACCCTCGACGTCGACAGCATCGTCTTTGAGTACCACGATGTACTGATTGGCAATCCGTTTCTCCGCGCGGGCGCGACGGAACTTACCGGCATTGCCGTTTTGATTCTGGCCGTGTGCCGCAGTGAGGACCACCACCGCCACGGACAAAGCTACCAAGACAAACACGACGAGCGTTTTCTTCATTATGACCTCCAGTGGGTTGGTACAAATACGGTTACTGGGTGTAATGGGAGCGTCGGCAATTCGCATCCGTAGACACTAAGGCGGTGGTTTGGGAAGCGAAAAACTTGTCGGGAGTTAAATTGGGACTAAAACTTCGGGAGGAATGCTATTTGTCGTTCTGAGCGCGGCAGATAATAGAGCGTTGTCCTGATAAAAGCAAGGCCCAATTTTGCCCCCGTTCACGCGGGACAAATTTGCGACGTTTCGCTGTCATAGTCAGGCGGAATTCGTGGTTAGGTTAACAACGAAGAGGGCGACGCAGCCGAATGAGCAGCCTCAGCTTCTTCTGCGACCTCGCAGAAGCAACGACACCTCTACCACATTTCTGGGAGCACACTGTTGGCAGCGACCATGCTCCGGTCGCGTTGCGCGCTGATTGGCAGCGCCAGTTGCAGCAGTGTCATGACGAGCTTGGCTTTCGCTACGTGCGTTTCCATGGTCTGCTTTCCGATGATATGGGCACGCTGGTTCGCGAGAACAACAAGCTGGTCTATTCGTTCTTCAACACCGATCAGGTTTTCGACTTTCTCCTCTCCATTGGCATGAAGCCTTTCGTCGAGTTGAGCTTCATGCCCACCGCGCTCGCTTCGGGAACCCGGACCGTCTTCAATTACAAGGCTAACGTCACGCTGCCCAGAGACTACAAGCAATGGGCAGCGCTGATTCAGCGGCTGGTCGATCATTGGGTTCGGCGTTATGGGTTGAAGGAAGTACGGGAATGGTTTTTCGAAGTCTGGAATGAGCCAAACCTGAAGTCGTTCTGGACCGGCACGCAGCGCGATTATTTCAAGCTCTATCGTTATACAGCCGAGACGATCAAAAAGATCGATTCATCGCTGCGAGTCGGTGGTCCAGCCACTGCGCGCAGTGAATGGATCGAAGACTTTGTCGAGTTCTGTGAACGAAACAAAGTCCCGGCTGATTTCATCAGCACGCACCAGTACCCAACCGATGGTCTCGAAAGAGAAGGGAACACGGAAGAACAACTGTTCAAGAGCCAGCGTGGGACCATGCGCGAACGTGCGCAGGACACGCGCCTATACGCCTGTGGCCGGCCTGTCTACTACACGGAGTGGAACTCGTCCGCAAACTGCCGCGATCCATTACACGATGAACCGTACGCCGCGGCGTTCGCGGTCGCCACGATACTGGAAGCGAAGGGTTTGGTTGAAGGATATAGTTTCTGGACCTGCTCAGATATTTTCGAGGAGCAGGGCTGGCAATCTATGCCGTTTCACGGCGGCTTTGGTTTGCTCACTCTGCATAGTATTGCGAAACCCGCCTTTCGCGCGTTTGAGTTGCTGCATCAGTTAGGTGATCGGCAATCGCTCGTCGACGGACTGCACGAGACCGTCGATTGCTCGGTGATACAAAACAATTCGAGTGTGTCCATTGTCCTGACGAATCACACGACGCCCGGTCATTCCATCGAAACCGAGCGGCTTGAAATAGCGTTGGCGAATGCGCGTGAACCAGTCGCGGCGCACATCTGGCGCATCGATGCCGATCACGCAAATCCCAAAGCACTGTGGGAAGAGATGGGCCGGCCGGAGTATTTGCAGCCAAGAGATGTGGAGCAGTTGCACGAAGCGTCGCGTCTGGTGAAGGAGAAACAGTCGATTAGTTACCGGGACAAATCGATCTTTCTGAAAGTCACACTGCCAGCCCACGCCGTAGCGGTAATCACAATTGACTTCGCTTAACGATGAAAATACTCGAGCCATCACTCACCGACGAAGAACTCGATCGCCTCGAACACGATACCTTCCGTTACTTTGCCGAGGAGACGAATCCCGAGAACGGTCTCGTGGCTGACAGCACGAAACAGGACGCGCCCTGTTCGATCGCTGCGGTTGGGTTTGCGCTAACGGCGCATCCGATCGCCATCGAGCGCAAGTACATGACGCGCGCCGAAGCAGTGAAGCGCACTCTGAGAACGCTGCGCTTCTTTCACGATGGTCCACAGGGAACAGGCGCTGACGCCATCGGCTACAAAGGTTTCTATTATCACTTCCTGCACATGAAAACAGGCCGGCGCTTTCTTAACTGCGAGGTCTCTACGATCGATTCGACATACTTGATCGCGGGCGCGCTCACCGCCGCGATGTACTTCAATCGCGACACGAAAGCCGAACGTGAAATACGTGAGCTGGCGGACGCCCTTTACGCTCGCGCGGATTGGCATTGGGCACAGAACGGCGCGTTGACGGTCTCACACGGTTGGCGGCCGGAACGGGGATTCATCAGGTATCGTTGGAGCGGTTACAGCGAGGCGTTGATTCTCTACATCCTGGCGCTTGCTTCTCCGAGCTTTCCGTTACCGGAAGAGAGCTATCGCGCGTGGACCCACACTTACAAGTGGAAGAAACTCTACGGCCACGAGTTTCTTTACGCTGGACCACTCTTCATTCATCATCTCTCGCACATGTGGATCGACTTTCGCGGGATTCAGGACGAGTACATGCGAAGCAGGGCGATCGACTATTTCGAGAATAGCCGCCGCGCGGTCTATGCGCAGCAGGCTTATGCGATGCGCAATCCGAAAAACTTTGCCGGTTACGGCCGTTTCTCGTGGGGAATCACGGCCAGCGATGGTCCTGGTCCAGCAGTGCAACAGTTCAATGGCCGCAAGGTGCGCTTCTTCGATTATCTGGCGCGTTCGATACCTTATGGTCCTGACGACGGCACTCTTGCGCCGTGGGCGGTTGCCGGATCGCTGCCTTTCGCGCCGGAAGTCGTGTTGCCTTCACTGGAACGCATCAACAAAGACTATCCGCAGATGACCAGCGAGTACGGCTTCAAGTGCAGCTACAATCCTACTTTCAAGCAGAGCAAAAAAGGATGGGTGTCCCAGGGTTACTACGGCCTGGACCAGGGTCCGATCGTGATGATGATCGAAAACTACCGTTCCGGTCTCATCTGGCGCCTGATGCGCCGGTGTCCTTACATCATCAACGGCCTGCGCCGCGCTGGCTTCCGCGGCGCCTGGCTGGGCTTAGACGCACATCAGTAACGACGGTGCACTCATTAAAAGATCAACTTCAGCGCCAACTGAATGTTTCGTGGGCCACCGCCGCCCATGAAGGGGTTGCCGATGCCGACGTCGGGCGTGACGGTGATGGGAAGAAAACCCGTGCCCAGGCCGGTCACCGGATCGACTGACGAGGTCATGTCGGCGGCGAAGCTCGGCAGCAGCGGGTTGGAGAAGTTTGGGTGGTTGAAGATGTTGAAGATTTCCGCGCGCAGTTGCAGACGCAGGTTCTCGGTAATGTCGGTGTCCTTGAAGATCGAGAAGTCGACGTTTTGATAACCCGGGCCGCGCAATGCGTTTCGGCCAAGCGAACCAAAGTGCCACGTGCCGGGAATGCACGAAGCCGCACTGCCGTCACCCGCCGGATCGAGCGTGCAGGGCACTTTGAAAGCCGCGAGATTGATGAATCGATCGGGCGCGCTTGTGCCGGCGTACGGATCGCCGACGACATCGGGCCGCGGGAAAAACTCGCCCGTGTTGTTGTAGTCGTCAAAGAGAGTCAGGTGAAACGGGTTGCCGGTGCGTAACGTGATCACGGTATTCAGTTGCCAGCCTTTGCCGATACGCGGATGCGACTCCCACAAGTTTGGCAGCGCGTAGCTGGCGGTCACGACGAAGCGATGCCGGTTGTCGAAATTGGAGTTTGCTTTCTCGCAACGCGTGCAGTGACTGTTGTCGGGTTGCGTCGCATTGGCCACGTAGTCCTGACCGTCGGAAGCGTTGTCGATCGAGTGCGACCACGTGTAATAGATCTGCGTCGAGAAGCCTTTGTGGTCGCGCACTGAGAAACTCGTTTGCAGGGCGTTGTAATTTGAGAACGCGGTGGTCTCGAGTTGATTGACGTAGAAGAACGTGCCGCCTGATGGCGCGAATGGTCCATTGTCGAAAGGACGTGCGGAAGAGACGCTCGGGTTCAGCGGCTGATTGATGTCGCGATAGCGAAACAGCTTCTTGCCAGTCGAGCCGACATAACCGACTTCGAGTACGCCGTTGCGAAACAGTTCGCGTTGGATGTTGAGATTGTAGTTTTGAATGTACGGCGTGCGCAGGTTCGGATCGGCCGCGAACACGTCTGAGTCGAGAAAGTCCGTGAAGATCGGAACATTGTTTTCGATTACCGGCACGGTTGAAAACGAAAAGAGCACCGGCGCCGGACCGACGGGATTGAAAGCTGGACCGGGATTGAACGTATTGAACGGCAGTTGTCCCGCGAAAAAGTCCTGCGAGAACGCGTCGTAGAACAAACCCCAACCGGCGCGCACTACGGTCTTGCCGTTGCCGCCTATGTTCCACGCCAGACCGAGGCGCGGCGAGAAGTTGTTCCAGTCGCGATCGTAGAGGCGCGGAAGTCCCGGTGAGCCGACTTGCACGAGTCCTTCGACCGGATCGAAGTTGCTCAACAGGTCGTTCTTCTCGTCGATGACGCCGAAGTAATCCCAACGCAGACCGAGGTTGAATGTGAGTTGAGGGCTCCAGCGAAACGTGTCCTGCAAATAAGTGGCGTGTGAGTTTTGGAAAGTGTAGCGGCTGGAATTGCCGCGTGCCGCGCGGCCGCCGCCGAGCGTGCCGGACAGGAAGTCTTCGAGCGAACCGAAGTCCAAACGCCCGCGATAGCCGGCATCGAAAAACTGGTCCACCGTTGTGCGGCGAAACTCGTAACCAAACTTCAGATCGTGACTCCCGCGTTTCCACGAAAAGTTGTCGATGATGTGAAAGTTGCTATCGACGCGTGCGCGCGGGACCGAGAGCGTAGCGCCGATGTTGGCGATGCCGAGATCGTCCTGAATGCGAATCTGCGGCAGGCCCAAATCCTGTTCGTTGGTGATGCCTGTGTTGAGGCCGATCGAACGCGGATCGAAATCGCCGTCTTCGGGGAAGAAGCCCTGGTCGAAGCGGTTGTAACCAAAGCGAAACTCGTTAACTTTGGTTGGCGAAATGATCTTTAAATAAGAGATCGAGACGAGATGGACCGTCGTTGGCGTAACCGTGTTGTAGCCGGGAAGAATGTTGCCCGCGAGAATCGCGAGCGGAAACGACTGATCGCTCGTGCCGAAAAAGTAACGGCCGGTAAGCGTGTTGTCTTTATTAAATGAGTGATCGATCTTGCCTATCAGGCTGTCGACGTCGTTTGAAGCCGGAGTGGTGACGAAGAGGTTTGGCGCGCCGCTGTTGTCGAAGAGAGGAAGTGGCCGGTTCGGAGTTGGCCACGGATTGCGGGCCAGGAGACGCGCGATGACCTCGTTTGTCGGACCGCCGAGCGCGGCGATCTCGCGTGGATCGGGAACGCGCGCCGTGGAATTGAGTCCGACGCGTTCGCGTTGGCCTTCATAGGCGAAATAGAAGAACGTCTGGTTGCGTTTGATTGGACCACCGACCGAACCGCCAAACTGATTGTTTCTGAATTGGGTTTGCGGATCGGGTTTGGGATTGAAGAAGTTGCGCGCATCGAGTTTGTTGTTGCGGAAGAACTCGAAGAGCGAGCCGTGAAAATCGTTCGTGCCCGACTTGGTGACGATGTTGACGATAGCGCCGGAGTTGCGGCCGTACTCGGCTTCGAAGTTTGAGAGTATCGCTGCTTCGGAGATGGCTTCGATTGGGAGGATGGTCGCGGGTGTGCCGAAAACGCCGGCTTCGTTGATGGCCGGAAGGTTTCGGTAGCCGTCGTTCATATCGGTGCCGTCGAGCAGGTAGTTGTTCGCGCGTCCGCGATTGCCGTTTGCGCTAAAGAGGCCGAATGAGCCGGGCGAGTCGGTTGCGCCTGACGGATCGCCGGTTGCGCCGGGAACCATGGTGAGAAACTTGGTGAAGTCGCGGCCGTTGATTGGCAGGTCTTCCGCGGCTCTCGTCGTGATCGTGCCGCCAAGTGTGTTGGTGGTGGTTTCGACCTGTACGTTTGTGGCGACCGTAACGACGGTTTCGGTGCCTGCGATGTTTAGCTTCACGTCGACGCGGCGTTCGCTGGCGACTTCGACGGTGACGTTTGAAACCACAGATGCCACGAATCCGGTTTGATCGACGCGCACTTCGTATGGACCAATCGGCAACTCGGCAACGGTGTAGTTGCCTTCATCGTCGGTTGTGGCCGAGCGCTCGAGCCCGGTGCTCGTGTTCTTGACGGTGACCTTTGCGCCCGCTACTACCGCGCCGTTTGGATCGGTAACGGTGCCCAGTATCGTGCCGCGAAATGTTTGGGCTGTAGCGGGTGCGGTTATTAAGAGAATCAACAGGAGTGTACCAGCAAGCTGCTTGTGTAGTTTTGTTTGTGAGTGTAGGGATGAAAATCTGTGTCGCATCGTGCTGTCTCCTTTTTCGGACAAAAGTCGGGAGATTGGTTGAAAGAACAACTCTGGACCAGCGAGTGAGGGCGTGTTTCGGATTATAGCGTTGCAGTTGCGGCAGTCAACGATACAAATCTGGCGGGGGTGTAGCAGGATACTGCCAGCAAAATAGGCAGTGGACTACGTTGCTCGATCCCTTGCTATTTCTTTATGCTGCGTGGCGAGTCGGTTTCTAACATCCCCCGGAGACAATCGAATGACGATCTCTTTCAGGTTCTTTGGTTACCAGATCTGCCTTAGCTTCGCGAAAGTCATAACAATCCCTTGCGATAGTTTGGACCTCCGGGCCTGAAACACGGCAAGCCAACAGTCTACCGGGCCTAACACCTCTGCTCGCGCCGAGTAATCGCGGCGCTCAATTCTGCATCTTCAAAAGTGCTGAGGCGTCGTATTGTCTTCCGCCTGTCGATGGCGTTAAAGTGCGTCTCTATGGACGTTCGGTGGACTCACATCACTATCACTGTAAGCAACATCGATCGGTCGATTGATTTCTATACTTCGTTTTGCGGGCTCTCGGTGGTGCGAGATCGCCGTCTCGAAGGAGGAGGGACAGTCTGGCTTGGGCCTGAAATTGCGCCGGGGAAACAGCCAACGTTCCTGCTCGTCCTCGGTCAGGGTGAGGTCACCTCACGGATGGACCACCTTGGTTTTCAATGCGATCGACGAGAGCAAGTAGATGAAATGGCTGAGCGAGGGCGGCAGTCAGGGATACTTGTCGAGCCTCCCACCGACCTCGGCGTCCCGGTCGGCTACTTCACCATTCTGAGCGACCCTGACGGCCACCTAGTCGAGTTTACGCATGGGCAGCCGATAGAGGGTTTGGCTTAATTTTGGAGTAGTGTTTAATGAGCGAGCGCCTATGAAGTACAAGATCCTTGGCTCTGTGGCCCACAACTTCTCGTACTCGTTTCTTAGTTGGATGAACTATGTTGACAACGGTTATGTGTTTGAGGACATCCTCATAGCCGCGCGGAGAGCCAATGGTGAACGTATTAGCGTTCAGTGGGTTCCGGATGTGCCGCCTACCGTGTTTTTGTCCGAGCGAGTTCTCAAGGGCATTGCTCACTACAAATCGTGGTTACCGGAGTTTGTTGAAAAGTCCGGCGCTGATCTCGCCGGCATCCGCGAATTCAGAACCGACATCTTTCTAAAGTCGAACAAACAAGTCGCCGCAGAGGCGCACCTTGTAGATGACCGTGGCAAGAAATACGTTTCGAAAGTGATCTTTGGATAAACACTTATGAGCCCACTACTTGATGAAGTAAAAAAGCAAGCGCAATTGCTAACGGCCTCAGAAAAGCCCGCTCTGGCACATCTGCTAATCGCGGATCTCGACGCTTCGGTAGATAGCGATGTTGAGCAGTTGTGGATTACCGAGTCACAGCGCCGATATGAGGCTTATCTCGCGGGAGAATTGCGGTCTGTTCCGGGTGACGAAGCTCTGACCAACGCGCGCACAACCAACTTAAAATGATCAGTGACGACGAGTTTAGCTCACGCGCTCGTCAATGAGATATGTCGATTGCAATATTTTCAGTGTTAGGCATCGTAGTCGGTGCAACTCTTCAGTACCTCTTCACCCGATTTCTTGAAGAGCGAAAACACAAGAGACTGCTTCAGACCGAAGCTTACGTTGACTTTCTTCGCTCCGTAGCCGACGGGGCTCATTTGCATGCCGGAGTTAACGAAGCGGAGGTTCATGCAAGAATTGCAGATGCGCGAGCACGTATTGCTTTGTACGGATCGCCCGATGTAGTGAGACTCCTTGCAGAATTTGACAGAACGGGGAACGCTATTATTACAAAAGAGCAGCGTGAGGCGTTCGTTCGACTAATCAAGGTCATGAGAGGCGACGACCAAGTTGAAAGCGATGTGCTGGAGGTGGTATTGATTGGTGCAAGCGAGAGGCGGCCATCTTAGTTTTCGGCTTTCGTAATAAGTTCATCTTGGAAGCCTGTCAAGGATGCGACAACACGGTTCTTGCGACTTCCGCTCTTACTAGAAACAACCTAAAATCCCTTTTGTGAAAGTAAAGGAGGTTATCAAGCTTCTTGAGCGCGAGGGATGGTATCTTGCGAGGATGAAGGGTAGCCATCGTCAGTACAAGCATCCTGAAAGACCGGGAGCAGTTACAGTCGCCGGAAAGGAAAGTCTTGACGTCCCCCGCGGTACGTTGAATAGTATTTTGAAACAAGCTGGATTGAAGCAGCGTGAGGACTAACTATGAGATACGCAGTTATTGTCGAGGAAGGTGAGAATAGTTTCGGCGCGCATGTGCCAGATTTGCCGGGTTGTGTTGCAGTCGCTGATACAAAGCAAGAAGTGTTGGAGTTGATTCAGGAAGCTATAGAATTCCATTTGGAAGGCTTGCGCGAAGATGGCGAACCAATTCCGCCGCCGGCTTCCAGCGTTGAGTATGTAGAAGTTCGCGCCGCGTAACCTCCTTCGACCCTCACACCCTCGCTTCTGATCTGAGTCTCTGAATGAAAGCAAAACCTCTCAACGTCTTTGTTGCCTTGCTGCGCGGTGTGAATGTTGGCGGCAACAATATGATTAGTATGAAGGCGTTGAAGGAGAGTTTTGTGAGGATGGGGTTTGCGCAGGTCGCGACGTACATTAATAGTGGGAATATTATCTTTAAGACGAAAGAGTCTGACCCGCGGAAACTGGAGAAGAAGATCGAGCAGATGCTCGTAAAGGAATACGAGCTTGATTCAAGGGTTGTGATCCGTAGTCTTGCCGAGATGGAAGAACTGGTGAAGAGTTTGCCGGAGAGTTGGAACAGCAACAGCAACTGGCGCTACAACGTGATCTTTCTGCGCCACACGGTAGATTCGGAAGAGATCCTCACGGATGTGCCGATCAAGGAAGACATCGAAGAAGTTTTCTATCGCCCAGGCACTCTCTTGTGGTCCGCACAAGTAGACGAACTGAACCGAACGAACATGCTCAAACTCGCCAAGCGTAAGCTGTATCTGGAGATGACCGTCAGAAACACAAACACCACCAAGAAACTCTGCGAGTTAATGAAGAAAGCCGCTGAAGACTGACCACCATTGATGCGTCTCAACACACCAAGTTGAAGCAGCCCGTTTTTACAGATGCACAGATTTATGGCGCAGTTTGTTCCTATCACGGGTTCTAGATGTTTTGAGTGGACCACGAGGCACCGGGCTTCGGTCTTTCAACAAATCCGGATGCTTGGATCTGATTCGGTGTGCGCGTCTTTTGGTAACTAATTCCTAACAACGTCGCCGCGTACACTATACCCGCGATCTTGCGATGCTCTCTTGACGGTCGACGCGCACGTTGCCGAGTTCTGTGACGTGAAAGACTTCGAGCAACCCCACATACCCGGAGGCGATGCTAGAAACTGAGGTCCGAAAGGATCAAGTAAGGGCCAGAATGTCAATTTCACAAACCTTTCCGAAATGCCGAATACACACTCAAAGCAAGTTGGAGGCTTGAAGGTCTCTTAGCTTTTGTTCTTCTAAGTCCAAGACAAACTGCGTGATGATCTCGCCTGTCTGCATCCATTCTGATCTCGGAGACGAAATGAAATGTGTCCCGCCGTAAATATCCTTAACCACAAGGCAAATTGCTTGCACGTCCTTCCTAATCGGACTATCTGCATTGTGTAGGACAAATCTCAACCAGCCCTCGTATTCGTTGCCACGTGTTAGCGGAGCGCGGCCTAGTGTTTCTAAATCCGTCAATGACTCTGTTACAAACTGCATCCTTGAGGTTCTACTGAGAGGGCCTGTAGCATGTTCCTCTCGCCTGATGTATAGCCTTGAAAGACTGCTTCTACGTGCCTTGCATTTTGCGTGTTGCGCTTGTAGCCATAATTCAAACCGAAGAGTGGTCGGGACGGGACGTACGTTATAGATTCGCACCTTGATCGTATAAAAGTGGTCTAACGATGTATCACTGTCCTCACTACCTACTTTGGCCGGAGGCACAACCCAAACATCGTGAACTTCCACGATTTCACCCTTAATTTCGGGCTTCTCGGTTTTTTCCTTTCCTCTAGATAGGCCCTACGTTCTTTCACCCACACGCGGTACGATGCAAAAGCTATAGAAAGGAAGGCTAACAACCAGAGAACCGCGATGTTGTGTTGTGCAATGAACGCGTAGTATGCCGCCAGAAAAGCTAAGGCCACGCCGCCCACGCCTGAAATCAGCGCCATGCCATCGCCGTAAAGCGCATGAACAAACTCGCGGACGAGCATTCTTGAATCACCTCTTTTGGTGACTGAACGATCCAGTTCGCCCTTGATTGCCAGTTTTTCAAGTTCGCTCAGTTCTCGTCTTGCGAGGGGATTTGGAGTGGTATGGTCGGCCATAGCAATAAATCTACTCTGGGATATCGTGTTATGCAAAACAAGCATAATGGCTCAGTAGTTGGTGTTGACAGGCGAAAATCCGCGCGCTACTGTGTTGGACCACCCCTCTAAAAACGAAGCGGACCGACCTTGTGCTAGAGACACAAAATCGGTCCTCGACCCTCAACCTTCGATAGAAAGGATGAAAGTCATGCTTAATCTTAGCAGTGCGCGACTGCGCGAAGAAACACCTCACTCAACCAACAAACCTGGGACCACTATTAGCGACGCTCTAAAACAGCGAGCTCAAGCTGTAATCAATGATAAGTCGATTGAGGCACACACGCGTGCGATCATTCGTTATGGCCTGGAAATAAACGACCCGGAACTTCCTGAACTCATACGCTGCGCCGATAACGGCGAAAGCATTCTCGATAACGTGTACGTTGCTTCAAGCGAAGAAAAGATCGAAGCCTTGACAGACCTGATCTGCCGAGCTGGTGAAGAGCCTTCGGCGGCGCTGCTCGTCCTGCTGGCGACTGTCGAGAACTCCACACACCCAAAAGCGCTCGCGAACTCAGCAAAACACTTGGCCTTCACGCGCTGCGGTGAATTGAATCTCCACGGCATGGTCGACGCGCAGGTTGAAATGCTTGAAGGCAAGCTGTTTGCGAGCGGCACGCTTCCGTGCTGATTGACGGCAGTTCACGTGTTGCTCTGACGCGATTCCGTTTCGGATCTTGCATAGCTTTGCACGAAAAGTTGAAAACGCTTCTTCGTGCAAGGCTTTCACTTCTTGCTCTCGGGAAATAGTAATCAGGATCGCGGTGCGGAGGATTAGGATCTTCGAAATCCGAGATGACGCTCGGTGCAGCCTAATTGGGATCTCGGAATACCCGATCGTCGCGCCACCGATCCTGGACAGGAACGCACACTTCCTATAAATAAACTGGCGGATGCAAGACGCTCGACGGCACGTCCGGTTAGGAATTAACCGTTAATCAAACAGGAGATCGTATGGCCCGACTGTTACCAGCAATAATGCTTTTGGTTATCGGTCTTATCTGTGTTAGACCAGCCTCGGCGCAGTCAAGAACTGGAGCCGTGCTCGAGCAGGGGGTCGTCGTTAACAGTGTGCCGCGCGAGATTGATACACGCGCGCGGTATCTTTTTTATATAAGCGGATACATTGTGGCGGAGGGCAACACGCGGCCGACGAGTCTGGAATTTGGCGTCTATGAGTACGAGAAGATATTGGAGGCGTTCAAAGAGCGTGGCTTTATTGTTATAAGCGAGGCGCGGAAACAGAGTCGCGATATTGAGCCGTATGCGGTGAAGGTCGCTGGACAGGTTGGGGAATTGCTCAAGGCTGGAGTTCCGGCGAAGAACATTACGGTTGTGGGCGCGTCGCAAGGATCGTGGATCGCGATGCTGGTTTCAACACACGTCGCGAATCGGGAACTGAGCTTTGTATTTATTGCGGCTTGCGCTGCTGACGATGGGCTGTTGAAGTTGGTGAATCTGCACGGCAACGTGCTGTTTATTTCAGAACGCACGGACCAGCCGGGATCTTGCCAAAGATTTCGCGACGACGCGCAGGGAATCCGTGACTACGATTCCATCGAGGTAAATACCGGCTTGAAACACGGATTCCTCTACCGCCCGGTGAAAGACTGGATCGAACCCGCAATCGCGTGGGCGCAACGCATGCGCTAACCCCGCTGGACCTGTCGCATTTTCCAAAACTCACGTATGCTTAGCGCATCATCCGTCTACTCACCGGGAGCAAATCATGAGTGACCGCAAATATCGTCAGCGCGGCTACCAGGACAACGATCGCGAGCCGCAACGCACTAAATCACAATCGAACCCTCTCGAGCCGCAACGGCCGCGGGATCGCGAAGGTCCGCGCTCGCCGAAAATGATGGCCTTCGGCGAGACAATAAAGTGCAGCTCGTGTGGGGCAAAAGCGCCGCCGCAGATCAAAGCCGATAGCACTTGTCCAAACTGCAGAGCCGATCTTCACACTTGTCGCCAGTGCACTTACTTCGATCCCAGCGCGCGCTTCGAGTGCAGCAAAACGATCACCGCCCGCATCGTTAACAAAAACGCAAACAATCTCTGCGATCTGTTCGCGCCTCGCGCCGTCGTCGAGCGCCAAACGGGCTCAGGCGCCCCGACCGATGCTCGCCAGGCATTCGCGAATCTGTTCAAGAAGAGTTAGTACGGGTCGAGGCTCAGCATGAAAAGACTATCGTTAAGAGTCTTCATTGCCATTGCAGCTTTCGCTGTCGGAGTTGCAGTCGCGACCTTCTATCGCCTCCGCGATACACCAGCGCTCAGCCAACCCGCTCAGCCGATCGCCGAAGCACGGCTCAAAGATGATTGTTATCCGGGAAGGTCGAAGGCGATTTCCCTCACAACTGGAATGTCATACTTCCCTAAAGAGCTACTGTCTCAGAATGAGCGGCACGCTCGAATGATGAACGAGTGGTACGTAAAATTTCTGACAGCGATGGAGGAAGCGCCGCTCTTCTCTCCGGATAAGAATGCGCTCGAGAGCTACCGCTTTTTGTGGTTGCGCTCATTTCATCATCCGGTAGTTGTGCGCGTCTGGAGATCCAGCACGGACCATTTCATTTCTGTGAAAGAGTTGAGTGGCGCAGGCGGTTACGAGCCGGGCAGTTTTATCCTGAGAGAGCAGCGGCGAATCACTGCGAACGAGTGGGATACGTTTATGCGCCTGCTCAACCACTCATGCTACTGGGATCAGCCCACTGAAAATCTGGATGACCGGGGACTCGACGGTGCCGAATGGATCCTCGAAGGCGTCAGGGAGGATCGCTATCACCTCGTCGATCGCTGGAGTCCGGAGAGCGGAAGCTTTCGCGAAGCTTGTCTTTACTTACTCAAACTTTCCCAGCTACCAATCGACACAAAGAGTGAACCGCTTTACTAGGTCCGCTACGGTGTTCGCTTCAGCCAAAACATGTCGCGCATCGTGAAGCTTGAACGCGATCGGTCGGTCGTGTCGACGTAACGCGGAGAAACAAAAGCCGTGTGCGGCTCAAAACCTAAACGGCTTTGTTCGAGCCCGCGCAGTTGTCCTCCGTATACCTGCGTCTTGTACGTCTTCACGGGTTGACCGTTGGCTTTGACGACGAACGCGATCTCGCCGTTCAGCTTGGTGAGGTCGGCGAGCGTAAGCCATTTGTTCTTCGGCAGCGTTGGCATGTAGAGCTCGTGACGTTCGTAGAAATACCAATCAAGCGTATCGGGAACCACTGGTCCACGGCTCGCAGCGATCTCTTTGCCGTTGTTGAGCACATGGACCGTGACCTTGGGCCGAGCCATTCCTGCAGGCAACTCGCGCGTGCTCATCCACCAGTTGAACTGCAAATGCGATTCGGGGTCGTCTGTAATCACCGCGGCGAAGGCGAGATCTCGCCACGGACCTTCACGAACCCATGACTTGCCGGGCTTGAACGGATCGCTGCTGACCTGTTCCTTAAGACTAAAGGGAATTGTGGTAATCGCCACGTTGCCGATCTTCACTGCCATCATGAAATCGCCGTTCTGGGCCACCTTCACGTTTCCCGGGTTACCGGCTGCGGGACGATACACCGCGAACGCGGGAAAACCTTCAAGCCGTTCGAGCCGGAGCGGAACACTTGCCACGACTTCACCGCTCCTCTTCGTGATCTCAAACGTTGCCGGCTCATTGCCCGCCGGTGGAAAAACTACTTCCAGCCCTTCGACAAGAAAGCCGCCGGTCGCTTCGTAGAAACGCATGGATAGCATCGACTCGTGCTCGATCGCTGGCCGGTAGTTTTGAGCGAACACGGCGTTAGTTGTGCAGAGCAGAAACGAAGCAAGAAGGAAAAGGTCTTTCGTGAGTCTGGACGGGTTTTGCATTCCAGCACTATACAGAGTTTTTGACAGGATTTGCAGGCTTAATAAGAGGGTGGGACTGTTCGAAAGCATAAGCAAACGACAGCAGGCTCGCCTCGGTGAAGTTTGGACCAGCGATCTGCAAACCGATCGGCAGACCCGCGCGAGTAAAACCGCAGGGGATCGAGATCGTGGGCCAGCCGAACGCGTTGAACGGACGAGTGTTCCACAACCATCGCTCACCCGCCGGTGACGGCGACATCTCCAAGGCCTCGCTGATCGTGATTGGCGGCACCGGACTGGTTGGCGTCACCAGGAAATCGGCTTGTGAAAAGACGTCTCCCGCAAAGCGTCGCAGACGATCGAGCTCCTGCCGGGCTTCGATGTAAGCGACGACACCGATCTCGGTTGCCTGTTGTAATCGCTCGCGCATCCAGCGTCCGTATAACTGCGGCGACTCCGCGAAGTACTTCGCATGCACGGCGTAGACTTCGGGCGCCTGAACCGCAGCCGGCGTGGGCGGTAGTTCCACGTCGACAACATCAACAGACAAGTCACGCAACGTTTTCAAAGCTTCATTGAACGCGTTTTCGATCTCGGGTTCGAGATCGTCGAGAAAAGGCCGGCGCACAACGCCAATCCGTGGTTTAGTTTTCGCGTCCAACTCGTCATAACCCGCGATGGTTTGAAGCAACAGGCCAGTGTCCGTGACGTTGCGGCAAAGCGGTCCGACATGATCGAGCGACGGCGACAACGGAAACACGCCGCGTGTACTCACGAGATCATACGTCGGTTTCAAACCGACAACCCCGCAAAAGGCGGCCGGCTGACGGACCGATCCGCCGGTGTCTGTTCCGATCGCACCGAAACACATCCCCGTAGCCACAGCCGCAGCCGAACCACCCGAAGATCCACCCGCGATCCGATCCTTGTCCCACGGATTGCGAACAGGACCAAAGTAGCTCGATGTAGAAGTGCCACCCCAGGCAAACTCCTGCATGTTTTGTTTACCGATCAGTATTGCGCCCGCGTTCTTTAAGAGTCGAACGACTTCCGCGTCTTCACTCGGAACACGATCGGCAAACAGAGCACTGCCGCAAGTAGTCCTGACGTCCGCCGTGTCGATCAGGTCTTTCAAACCGATCGGAATACCGTGCAATGGTCCACGCCAGTTACCGGCAAAGATCTCAGCTTCCGCCACGCGCGCCTGGTCCAACGCGCTTTTCGCGAGCACAGTGATGAAGGCATTGATTGTTGGATTGAGCTCTTTGATGCGGCTAAGACACGACGTCGTGAGCTCGACAGGCGAGATCTCTTTCCGGCGCAACATGCCGGAAGCGTCGGCGATACTGAGCAAAGTGTCGCTCATCTTTCAGTGAAGTTCAGCCACCGACTTACACAGACGAACACGGATCAGAACATTTCTGTGTGTAGTTCGTGTTTGTCCGTGGCAGAAACCATCATGTAAGACTACTGTGGCAGCCGCAGCGGCGAATCGACGTTCACGCGGCACGGATCGGTGCGCCCGGCAGACTGCCTGCGCGAGTTGCGCATGGCGGGACTCAAAGTTCTTTCATCGAGTTTGGCCAGCGCGCACTCGTCTTCCGCCAAACGCAGTTGCAGCGACTGGATCTGCGAACGCAAGACCTCCACATCTTGCGGGCTGACTCCGCGTGTTGCGGCGCCGGCTCCGAGTCGAGACTGCTGTTCGAGATTACGAATGCTCGTATCGATCTGGATGAAGCGTTGCTCCAACTGATTGATGCGGGTTTCCAACCGAAAGACTTCCTGTTGCGGAGCCGGAGCATTGTTTACACCCGCAGCCAGAGCAATCTTGAATAGTGCCACTAAAGCTAAACCTGCGACACCAATTACCAACAACGCGCGCCAATGATTTTTTCCTGACATGTTTCCCCCCTTTTATATCAGGGGGAAATATTAAGCAGGAGCGACATCGAAATGCCACTCCTGCTCGCAACATTGGCAATGATCGGGAAAGTTTACCGCTCGATCGAAATTGTTCCTTCGCCTTTAAGAAACTCGGCGAATTCGAAAGCCTGGATTGGATAAGGTCTGCAACCTTTCAGATTACCCGGAAGCAGATTGGGCGAAGGTATGCCGATGTCGTCTTTGCGCTCTGCGTCGGTGGCCCACCAACTCATGAACGCACCGCGATCGCCGGGAACTTCGGCGTCCTCAGGAATCCATCCGCCCGGCTCCTGCGTGCAGAACGACCAGCCAAACTTGTCAGGCACTTCGCGTCCGTCGTTGTCTTCGATCACGAGCTGCACCCATCTTCCGAGATAACGCGGAATGCTCGACTCGCGCACGATGCCACTGATCACCGCTCGATTCTTTTCGATGATCATCTCAGTGAAATCAGCTTTCATGGAAAACTCGCGAGATTCGCCTTCTTTCCTCGGTTCTCCATCGCCGTCTGGCTCTTCAAACGGAACTTTAGCTTCATCAGTAAACAGCATGTAACCCTGGGTACCGCCGCGTTCATCAGTGCGTACATCAAATTCGAGGTATTTGACGAGGTCATCATCCATGACGAATTTGTATTTGCCGGTCGCTGCTCCGGCTTGCTGAGCGGACGCGGTAAAAGGTGTCGCGAGTAACACCAGGCCGAGTATCAAAAGCGAGGGGAAAACCTTTCTAACCATTGAGGGTTAACTCCTTTGAATAAAGGTGGAAATTCTGAATCCCTCGGGGAAGGGACTGTATCGGGGGGCACGGTTTATACCACACACTAAAGTCATTGCCAATTGCTTTGCTGTAAAGTCATTGCCAATGACATAACGCGTAAGCCGTAGCAAATAAGTTCACAGCCAACGGAAAAAAAGCGCCGCCGTTATTCCGGCGACGCTTTTCTGGTTTTGGTCTGAAGGGCTTGCTGTTTACTCTGCGCGATAGAAATAGTACTCCGCAGTGTAGGGAACTTCTCGCAGTTCGTTGAGCGAACCGGCTTCCGCCGGCGCCAGGCCGCCGGTCGTGTTCGTACGTTGAATGTACGTGATTTTGCTGAAGATACCGTTGCCGCTGGTCTCGGTTTTCTTGAGCAGCAACCACGCAATCGCGGTCGGATCGGGAGTGCAGCCGGTGTCCAAAACGCGCGCGGCTTTCACTTTGCTGCCGCTTTTGCTTTCCCAGTGCGGTCCAACGTAGTGAGTGCCGACTTCGCCGTGATAACTCGGCTCGGCGTAGAGCGTCGCGACCGGCGCGACGAAATCCCACGTGGCGCCATTGAATCTGTAGACCTGCGCACCCTGCGCGTACACATGAAATGCGAGTTTGTTTCCCTCTGGCGCCGTGATGCTGCTGCATCCGGCGGGCAACTCGGGACCGTTGTTGTTATCGAACATCGGCACGGCCGAAGTGGGGGTAACTGCGAAACCAACAACGCTGGCCAGAACCAGCAGCCCGATAATGCTCTTGATCTTGGGGTAGTACATTATTTTCTCCTTAGCTCCAGGACGTCGAATTTGTGCGTTCGTGTGCGACTCTGAGATTGCGAGCGTCCGCGTGATGAAAAGAAAAATTAACTGCCTCATTATGATTTCCCGCTGGACTATGAAACGCGGCCTCGCTGTTTCAGAAACTTTGCACATCGACTGAGGAAGTTGTTGAAGTTTCGGGCATATTACCGGCCAAATAAAGATTTTTCGGGTGGCCCTTTTCGTGGTTTTTTTGCGCGTTAGCTTATGAGTCTGTACGCGAAGAGGGACGTCCTATGCCGAACACGTTCCGCGCAGCGCTGGCTTTTCTGTTCCTGAATTTAAGTCTCTTCACTGTCGCGTCTGCGCAGTCTCATTCCCTAAGTTCAACTCCGATGCGCGCTTCGGCTGCGGAAGAAGAAGGTCTGCGCGCGTTAACGGCGGAGTATGGCCGCGCGCTCGCCGCCGGCGATCTCGAGGCGGTGCGGAAGTTTTGGAACCCGCAATCGCCTAACCTCAACTCGCAGTTACGTTCCTACAAAAACGTCTTCGCACAAGCCCGGCTCGAGTTGAGCAGTCCGGAAATCACGGGGCTCGAGATCACGGGTGATAAGGCGGTATCGCGGTTAACGGTTGACGAGCGCCGCCTGGACCGGAAAACGGGCGCTGTGTTGTTGACCTACGATCCGTTTCATGGCGCTTGCCGCTCGTTTGAATGGAAACGAACAGCTTCAGGCTGGCAGATCGAACGCGAGTTCCTGGTGCAGGATGAGCTTGCCGTGAAACTCGAAGCGGCGCGTTCGGACAAACAGCGCAATGAGATTCTGGAACAGGAAAAACGTTTCGTTAACAACACTCTCATCGGCGCCTTGGGAACAAGAGCGCTTCGTGCTCAAACGTACGCGGATTACGACACGGCTTTGCGCTATGTCGAGTTGCAGCGAGTCGTAGCGGAAAAGATTAACGACCCCGTCGGAATCGCCGCAGCGTGGCTGAACACCGCGATCGTGAGAAACAGCCAGGAGGAACACGAACTTGGTTTGGTAGCCGCGCAAAAGGCGCTTCGTTTGTACGAGTCGCTCGGATCGAAACGCGGCATTGCGCTCACGATGGAAACCTTCAGCAACCTCCACCGCGCGCTGGGCGATCACCGCCGCGCTTTTGAATGCGCGCAAAAATCACTTCGTCTCTCCGAGGAGCAGAACCACCGCAGGGGAACAATGATCGCCCTATCAGAGCTCGCGATCATTTACGGGCAACAAAACAATGCCGAGCAAGCGTTGGCCCATCTGGAACGCACCCTCGCGTTGGCGCAGGAGCTTGGCGACAACCTCATGATTGCGACCGTGCGTCATGACATGGCGCTGCAATACATGCGTTTGGGCGATCACGCGCACGCGCTGGAAATCTACCAGCAGCTTCTGAAACAGACTGAAACCTACGGCGACAAAGGCGGCGCCGCGATGGTGCGCGATCAGATTGGCAGAATCTTTGCGGACCAGGGACGCTATGAAGAAGCGTTGAATTATCACCGCGCGGCGCTCACCGGCATTGAAGCGACCAGTAAAAGACGCAGTACGGTCGTCACGCTCAATAACCTCAGCACTGTTTACTTACTTCAGAAAAACTACACCGAAGCGTTGTCGGCATCGCAACAAGCGGTTTCTTTGGCGCGTGAGACGGGAAGAAAAGTCGACGTCTTTGTGGCGCTTACGAATCTCGGTTATTCACAGTTTGGCTTGAATCGTCTGTCAGACGCGCAGCAGTCGTTTACTGAAGCCGTGTCGCTGAGCGAGAGCTTGCGTTCTCAAGTGGCTGGCGGGGTCGAGGAACGGCAGCGTTATTTCGAAGGCGGTATGCGCGCGCATCACGGACTGCTCAGCGTGCTGGTCAAGCAGCACCAGCTACACGATGCGCTCAACTTCGCCGAACGTGCAAAGGCGCGCACCCTGCTCGACATGCTGCAAGAGGGCCGTGTCAGCGTGCAGAAGGCGATGACCGCCAAAGAACAGCAAGATGAGCGGCAGTTGAAGTCGCAACTGACGCAGCTCAATAAACAACTAGCGCGTCTCTCCCAGTCAGAAAAGCAAAACGCCGCCGCTCGTGTTCAGGAACTTGAAACGAAACTCGAAAAAGCCCGACTCAATTACGAAGCGTTTCAAAATGCCCTCTACGCTGCTCATCCCGAACTAAAAACGCAGCGGGGTGAAGCGCCGATCATCAACGCGCAGGAACTCGCCGAGCTCGTGCCGAATGCTGCAACTGTTCTGCTGGAATACGTCGTCACGGACGAGACCGCATATCTGTTTGCGATCACAAAACCGGCCGAAAAAGCAGAGATTCAGCTTTACACCTTGCCGATCAACCGGGCAGAACTCGAAAAACAGATCGAGTCGTTTCGCAAACAGCTCGCGACCCGCGATCTCGGTTTCCGCACGTCTGCCATCAAGCTCTACGACTTTCTGCTCAAGCCGGCCCAAGCCCAGCTTCGCGGCAAGACAAACGTCGTGATCGCTCCCGACAGCAATCTTTGGGACTTGCCGTTTCAAGCACTCGTGAACGGCGGCGGACGTTTCGTGATCGAAGACGCCGCGATCACTTACGCGCCGTCGTTAACCGTGCTGCGTGAAATGACGAAGCGCCGGATGGACCAGCCGCCGGCGCGCGCCTCAGCGACGTTGCTGGCGTTTGGCAATCCATTCTCCGAACTGAAAACCGCAAAGCCAACAGCAACCTTGCGCGACGGCAATCTCGATCCGTTACCCGAAGCGGCCGAAGAAGTTAAAGCGTTAGCGCGATTGTACGGCACAACTCGCAGCAAGATTTACGTCGGGCCAGACGCGCGCGAGGATCGCGTCAAGAGTGAAGCCGGTCAGGCCGGCATACTGCACTTCACGACGCACGGCACGCTCAACAATGCTGCGCCGATGTATTCGTATCTGACTCTTGCGGAAGGCGGACCAAACGACGACGGTCTGCTGGAGGCGTGGGAGTTGATGCAACTGGATCTGAAAGCGGAATTGGCCGTGCTATCGGCGTGCGAAACGGCGCGCGGGCGCATCGGCGCGGGCGAAGGCGTGATCGGGTTCTCGTGGGCCATGTTCATCGCCGGCGTTCCTGCGACTGTCGTGAGTCAATGGAAAGTGGAATCGGCGAGCACTCGCGACCTGATGGTCAATTTTCATCGTTCTCTTATCTCACCCCGGGCACCGCAAAAAAGCAAACCAGCTAAGACCGACGCGTTGCGTCAAGCAGCGTTGAGGTTGATGCGCAATCCCGAAACCAGCCATCCGTTTTATTGGGCGGGATTCGTGTTGGTTGGCGATGGCGGTTAAAAAAGGCGCGCACTTGTCTCACTCCAAGTGCGCGCCTTGTAGTTCTCTCTGCCTCTGTATCTCTGTGGTTTTTTTGAACCACAGAGGCACAGAGAACACCGAGAAGAAGTTCTAATTGATCGTATTGATTAGCACTGGTCCATTCGGGTCGCCGAGCCATGCATTCGGGTAAGTGGAACGCTGGCAGAAAACCTGGGTCGGATCGTTCCCGTTACACCCGAGCAGAAGCGGATCGACCGCGACGTAAAAGTACCAGTGTCCCTGTTGCAGCGGCACCGTGAAAGGTGTCACGCCGACTGTGCTACACGAGCCTTCTTTCGCCAGCGAGTTGACCATTCCGTGATTTTTCCAAATGCCCGTCGTAACGTCGAAGGTCCAGATGTGAACCGGGCGCATGTCCAAATTGCAGTTGTACACCTGGATTTCCTTGATGCCCGACGGGTTTGGTGTCGGATTGGGTTCCGGCTCCGGTTCGGGCAACGTCTCGCCACACGCAAGATTACTTCCCGCGGACATGCCGAAGATATTTTCAGCGTGTACTCGGAAACAGTACTTCGTTTCCGGATTGAGACCGCCGATGGTGGCGTTGGTCGAGTTCTCCGGTCTCACGAACTGCTGCGTGTTACCGGTCGTCGGGCTCTCATCGTAGAAGATGAAGAACCGGCGCTCGTCGCTGCTGTTGTCTTCCCACTTGAGTGAAAGCGACGTCGGTGTGGCAGCGGTGACCTTGGCGTTTGTCGGCGCTTTTGGTCCGTTGGGCGGTGGCTGATCGGTCGAGATAACCACCTTGACGTCATCGTGATCGAACGCGACGAGATCGACCATTCCGTCGCTGTTAACGTCGCCGGCCATGCGCGGATAAAAAGTCGGCACGACGTCGTCGTTTGAATGCCACGGAAAACCTTCCTCGGTTACGAGCGCACGGAGCACGCCTCGATTCGATCCGAATCCATTCGGGCCGCCAAGCGCGCGATAGATCGAAGCGTTACCAAACCCGACGATATCGCGATAGCCGTCGCCGTTGAGATCCACCACGAAGCGAGGATTTGCCCCGTCCGGGCATTGATCGGGATTGCAACCCGTATGCGCGTGTCCATTGCTGTCGAAGACGGGATCGCGCCCAACTCGCCAGCCCTGGTTGTAGCCGAAGTCCGCGACTGCAAACTTGGGCGGGTCAAAGCCGTTGCCGTTGGAATGCGAGATCCACACGCCGGCCCAGCCAAAGCCGACAATGTCGTCCTTCTGATCGTTGTTGACGTCGGCCATGATGCGCGGATGCTTCGACACCTGCCAGCCTCCGGCGAGCAACGCAAATTCGCCGAGCATTAACTGCGGCTGTTGAAAACCGTTGCCCGTAGAAAGCGATACAAACACGCCGTGATTACCAAAGCCGACGAGGTCCTGCTTCGTGTCGCCGTTAACGTCGGCAGTGGTGCGGATGTGTTTATCGTTGCGCCAGCCCTGGTCGTAACCGAAATCGGCAACAGCAAGAAACGGCTTGTCAAAGTCTCCCGCTGCCGAGATCGACATTGAAACCCACACGCCGTTGGAGCCGAAACCGACGATGTCTTTGCGTCCGTCGCCGTTTACGTCGGCGAGTAAACGAACGTGTTTGTCGTTGCGCCAGCCCTGGTCGTAACCGAAGTCTTCGAGGACGAAACCTGTAGGATCGAGACCGTTGCCGTTTGATAACGAGCGAAAAGTGCCTTTGTAGCCAAAGCCGACGATGTCATCCATTTGATCGCCGCTGATGTCGCCGGTGGTGCGGACGTGCAGGTGCGTACGCCATCCGCTCGTAAATCCGAAGTCCTTGAGAGCGAACGACGGGTTGTTGAAGTTCGTTCCGGTTGAGGTTGAAAGAAACACGCCGTCAATGCCGAAGCCGACGACGTCCTGGCTGTGATCGCCGTTGACGTCGGCAAGCATGCGCGGATATTCGGGCGCCCACCCTTGTTGACCGCCGAAATCGTGGACCCATGTTTCGGGTGCGAGGAATGATTGATCGCTGAGCTGTGCGTTTACAGTTCTGCCTGGCTTAAATAGCCACGCAGCGCCAACCAACAGCATTGCTAACAGTACGAAATGAATGCGAATGAATTTTCCTGACTGCAAAATCGACATTACCTACTCCTTTGAGTTGTTAAGTTCATACCTCAAAGGGAAGTTGTCGAAACGGGTGGGATATTACTGACTACTATTGTGGACACCGCTTGCTTCAAAAGTCTTCTAAGACGGCTCCGCCGCCGGACCAGACTACTTTTAGGGCAAAGCTTGTGGACGCCGCAATGATTGAACCTGGCGGAGCAGATTGCGGGCGATATCGGAGTTTGGATTGGCTTTTTGCAACAGGCGAAACTCCTGTTCGGCTTCGCGCAGCAATCCCGCGTCGGCGTAGATCAGACCGAGCGTGAGGTGAGATGACGCATGAGCGCGGCGAGCGTTGGCCAATTCGTTGGCCTTTGCTTGATCGAGAATGCGGAACTTTGCCTGCGGTGCGGGCGGGCGTGGAGAAGTGATTTCCTCACCGTCTTTGATTGCTTTCACTTGCCACGAATAGACGTGACCACGCGGTAAGGTTGTGGTCCACGTGGGGCTCGTGAGCTGCGGGCTCGAAGTTATTGGCGCGAACTTCTCGTCGTAGATTTCGACGACGTAGCCCGTCGCGCCTTCCATTGCAGACCAGCGAAAAGTTGCGCTATCGGTGAGTAGTACGTTGCCGAGTGGTTCGAGCACGGAAAAGTCTTGCTTGTTGTTGGGACCCATTAACGAGCTCGGTGGACGCATGAGTCCCTGAAGTTGCGCCGACTTTTCGACTTTGCCGGTGGTGAGCGCTTTCTTTACAAGATTTTGGTAAGCGGGCGGTAGATCGTCAGCGCCTGAAAGTTTGCCTTGTTGATCCAACGCTAAGACACCGGAACCGTCGTTGACTTGCGCCACGATCGGCGCGGGCTGAGGTTGTGTCGGTGGCGCGTCAGGTTGTGACGGAGAAGCCGTTGGTTGCGGTGTGGGCGCGTTTGCGATCTGTGGTGGTTGTTGTTCTGGTGTGCGCCAAACAAGCCACGCGATGAAAGCCAGCAAAAGTATCGCGAGCGCCGCGCCGCCAAATGCCGGCACGGGCGAAACGCGAAACGGTGCGGTTAGCGAACGCAGCGTTCGGCGCCATGAACTTTCAGCAGGAGAGGGACCTGGCGCCGGTCCATATTGGCGATCGAGTGAAGGCGCAATCTCGTTTCTGAACTCGCGCAGATCTGCGACCGCAAACACACACTCTTCGCAATGCGCCAGATGATCGTCAACAACCTGTAGCTCTTCACCTGCGAGATTTCGATCGACGTAAGCCGCGGTCTGCTCCATCGTCGGATGCTGAACAGTTTCCGGAACCTCAGCAAAAACTTGTGAGTGCAGATCGAGGTACGCCGCATCGCCGTTTTCAGCGCGCACGATTCGCTGCCGGCAAAGGTCACAACCGCCGAAATGATCGGTCACGGCCAGCAATTCCGCCGCGGGTAACTGGCGCCGGGAGTAGTCCTCAACCTGTTTTTGAGTCAGATGTTCCACCACAGTTTTTCTCTGGTCCACCGACCGGGGATCCGGTGGGGTCTACTTCGATAAGTTGGCGAAAATTGCTGCGTATTACCACTGTGCATTAAATGAATCCTTTTAGCCGCCGGGTTAGGCGCTCGCGCCCCGATTTCCGCGCATTGATGACTTGCTGCCGCGTTAGGCCCAACAATTCCGCGATCTTTGCATCTTCCAACGGCAGTTCATTCCACAACTCCGCGAGGCTCTCGGCGCTCATCTCCAGCGCGTTTGCCAGTTGGCGAAATGTGGCGATTCCGGTTGCCGGAAAGAGCGTGATACAGCCTGCGCCGCTCGACTCTTTCAAGTTCAACAACAACGCCGCGCGCTGATTGCGCGGAAGCTGCTCCAACTCTTCCCAAAGCCTTTGCAGAAACATGCGCTTCTCGAGCCGCCATGCGGGATCGGGCTCGGTCGTGTCCGCCACTGACGCCACCGCGTCGTCGTCTTCGGCGAGTGATTCGATCGGTTGCTCGCTGACGCCGAGCAGCGACGACGCCGCGCTCAGCAGATCGTCGAATTCGATCGGCCCGCGAACGTGATTGAAGATTGCCGCGACGGTGTCGGCTAATTCCTTTGCCGTTTTTGGTGGACGAACGTGAGTTGCTAATGCGTCGTTGTCGGGCAAGCGTCCGGTCGGCAGTTTTTCCTGTTGCCAAGCTGCGAAGCCGGTCACGAGTTGTCCGCCGTCGTCCTGCCACAGCGCGAAACCGCGTTGCCGTGTGACGATGTAATGAAGCCGGTTCTTAAGCGCGTGTCTTTCGGGAAACTGTCGCCGCAACCAGCGCGAACAGGTTCGATGTGCAATGACCGCAGAGATGCCGCGCAAATCGCTGATGGGATGCCCGTCGGGAAGTTTGCGAAATTTCTGCAACTGCGCGAGGAGTTGCAGGACGACTTCCTGATAAATGTCGTCGGCTTCGGCGCGTTGAGTGGAGCTGAGACGAAGCTTGAAACGAATGACGCCCTTGATTACCGGTTCGGCGTGAACGCTGATGAGTTGCAGTAAAAGCTCCCCAGCTCGATCGTCGCTATCTTCGAGTAGGAGAGGTTCGAGTAACGCGTCGATCTTTACCGGCGACTCTTTCATCAGTTCCCGTGTGAGCGTGCTTCTGTAAAGTTTCTCCGGCTCTGCCGCCGGTTGCAGTTGAATTTCCGACGCGGCAGAGCCGCAAGCCGTGTCATTCATCAGCACAGCCGCGCCCGTCGGCCACCCGCTTTCCAGCCAAGCCGCCCGGGTTATTCCTGTCGCAAGGCCTCGGTTGGATCGACTTTTGTCGCTTTGTACGCCGGGATCAGACAGGCTGCCAGCGCGATGATAATTTGCAGCAGCGCGAGCGCGACGTAAACCGCGATGTCGTTGCCCGCGTCGGCGAACATGAGCGACGAGAGCAGCCGTCCGGAGGCGATCGCGATTATCAATCCCACCACGACGCCGGAAACGACGATGAATAGTCCTTCTTTCAAGATCATCTTAAGTATGTCAACGCGTTGGGCGCCGATCGCCATGCGGATACCGATTTCACGAGTTCGCCGGGTTGTCGAGTAGTTCACGACTGAGAAGACGCCGACGAGCGCGAGTGCTAACGCAAGGAATCCGAAGATCCCGGTGAGCGTGGAAACAAAACGCAGCGTGAGTAACGATTCGTTCAGGAAGGCAGACAGCGGTTGCGCGTCGCGGAGGACGGCGTTATGGCCCACGGCGCCGACCTCGTTACGCAACGCAGGCAGCAGCGCCATCGGTTCTCCACGCGTGCGCACGTGAAGCGCCATTCCCGGCGACGGGGTTTGCAGCAATGGCCGGTAAAAGAAAGGTTCCGAGTCTTTCTGAAAGATATAAGCGGTTGCGTCCTTAACTACGCCGACAACTTCGAACTGTGTTCTGCTGTTTTCGCCCGCGACGGAGATGTGTTTCCCGATCGCATCCTGGCTTGATGTTGCAGTGGCCCAGTAACGGCGCGCTAACGTTTCATTGACGATCACTGTGCGCGGCGCGCCTTCCTTGTCCTGATCGGTGAATTCGCGTCCGGCTACGAACGTCATGCCCATCGTTTTGAAGTAGTCGGTGGCGACAACGCCGTTCATCAGGTCCATGTCTTCATCGGCGCGCGGCGTGTAGTTCTCGACGCCTACTGTGGTTGAACGAAGCCCACCGCCGGAGGGAATGAAGTCAGCGAAACTGGCTGATTCCACGCCCGGCAAAGACCTGACGCGCTCGAGCACCTGGTTGTAAAAAGCGAGTTGCGGCGTGGTATTCCTCGGGTCGGGAAATTCAACTTCGGGCCTGACTGTAAGCACGTTGAGGTTATAGCCGAGGTCCACCTGTTGCGCCTTCTGCAAACTCCTGACGAACAATCCGGCAACGATGAGTAGCAACAACGACGCCGAGATTTGGGCCATCACGAGCAGGTTTCTGATCCCGAACCGTCGCGATCCGGTGTGCAGCACCGGCGAGTCATCCTTCATCGCCGACAGCAGATCGCTTCTGCTCGCGTGCAGCGCCGGCACCAGACCGAAGATCAAGCCGGTGATTAGACCGATCGCTAGCGTGATGACAATCACGCGCGGATTGACGCCGAGATCGATCGGGAGTCCGGTAGCTGAAGCCGGCAGGAAAGCGGCGATCAGCAGTTTGATACAAAGCGGCGCCAGCAGAATTCCGAGGATGCTTCCGATCAACGATAGTTGCAGACTTTCCGTGAGTAATTGCCTGATGAGCCTGCCGCGACTCGCGCCGAGAGCCGTGCGCACGGCCATCTCTTTTTGTCTCGCGGTCGCGCGGGCCAAAAGCATATTCGAGATGTTGCTGCAAGCAATCAAGAGCACGAGACCTACCAGCGCCGTGAACAATCCAGCGAATCCCAGCAGCACGCTTCTTACTTCCGGTGGCACGCGCGCGTAACGTTCGGCGACAACGCTGGTCCGGCGTGTTTGCTGGTTGCGCTCTTTCCAATTCTCGGGATACGCCTCCACGAGTTGCCGCGCCAGCAGGTCGAGATTTGTCTGCGCCTGAGCTTCAGACACGCCAGGTTTCAGGCGTCCGATGACTGAAAACTGCCGCGTTCCACGACTGCTCGTGAAGCCCGGTTCGAGACCGGCCTGCGTGTAGTTCTGCATGGGCACAAAGATTTCCGGTGTGCGGCCGAGATCCGTGCCGGTGAAACTTTCGGGCGTGATACCGATGACGGTGAAGTTGTTGTTATTTAGAAGAACGGACTTTCCCACGAGCGCGGGGTCGCCGCCGAAGCGCTGTTGCCAAAAACCATGACTGACGACGAGCACAGGCCGCGAAGCTTGCTTGTCGTCGGATCGGAAAGTGCGTCCACGCGCGGCATTGACGCCGAGCAGATCGAAATAGTTTTCGCTCACCAGCAGCGCGTTAGCGCGATCGGCTTGAGCTTCAGATTTCAGCGTGGCGGAGATCTCAGTAAACGCGGCGGCGCTTTCGAAGACGTTGGTCCGATCGCGAAAATCGACGTAATCAGCATACGACGACGCGCCGTACTGCGAGCCGGAGTAATCGCTCGTGTAGAGCGAGACGAGACGCGACGCATCTCCGACGTTCATCGGCTTGAAAAGAACAGCGTCGACGAGACTGAAGACCGCGCTGTTCGCTCCGATTCCGAGCGCAAGCGAGAGTGAGATGCCGATAGTCAATAGCGGTTTTCGTAAGAGCATACGAAGACCGTACTTGAAATCCTGAGGCAAGGCTTGCATGAGCGCGTCTCCTTGGGCGGAGATTATTGCACAGGCCAGCTCAGGTTGTAGAGATTAGGGCTATACGTTCGCAAAATCCGCCAACGGATCGGCCGTGAGCACGAGGAAATTTGCTTCGTAACCATCTTTGAGGTGGCCGATCTTGCGTTTGGGGAAGATGGCTTCCGCGGTTGTTTCACACCACATTTTTAGCAACGTGAGATTATCGAAAGCCTGGAGCTTTGCGAGACTGAGTGCTTCCGGCAAAGCCGTTTGGCGGAAACTGTCACTGCCGATGGCGATTGGCACGTGATGTTTTTGGAGCAGTTGTAAGTTTTGGACCAGCATCGAGCGCACTGCCAACCGGGCGCTTTCAGGAAGTTTTTCGTTGAACGTTTGTTCGGCAGTTTCACCAATTGTGGTGACCACGACGGTCTGGTTCTTTCCGGCGAGCTTGGCATCGGCCTCCGCGATCCGATAGGGAGCGAGGTTTACATAATTAGCAACGTCATTCCGGTCGGGCCGAAAACCCGGCAGATGATTGATCTCATCGACGCCCGCGACAAGCGCGTTGTGAAAATCGACGGCGCTTTCGACGTGCGTGGAGACGCGCAAGCCATCACGATGTGCGCGGCGCACAATCTCCAGCAAGATAGCGGGATCGAGACCTTTCCAACCGTCGTAGGCCTTGTCGTTTTTCCGTTTTGCGTACTCCTCTGAATAGAGCAGGTACGTCTTGATGAAATCGGGTTTGCCGGCTTTGATGATGGGCCACTTGCGCTCGAGATCGGCGGCGTTGTCGATGACGTAATAAAAACCCCCTTCGCCATCTTCCGGCTTGAACCCGCGCTGCGGCGTCACGATCTCGATCGGGTGACCACCAGAGCCCGTCAGGCCACCGTTTGAGAGTATCCCGTCTCGTCTACACTCGCCGGAAGATTGATCCGCGCGGAAGTCGATTCTTTTGATCTCAGCAGACTGTTTGGATTCTTCACATAGAAGATTCCCGCGTCGAGATACATCTTGTTGACGCGCGCGAAACGCTCGTCGCTGGACCAATCGAGATTGTGATTGTGTGCCTCGCCAAACGGCGGCACCACATACTTGCCGGAGAGATCGAAAACGCGATCGACACGCGGCGGCCGTTTGCTCGTTAACCTGCCGGCCGCTGAATAGAACGTTCGGCGCACAAACTTCTGCCCATCGAACCAGTTTCCGTTAGCGAACTCATAGTTGTGTGTGGTCTTCGCGACCTGTGCGTGGGCAGAGAAGGTGGCGAGCAGGACGGCGAGTGCAAGAAGCTTCTTCATGGGGATTCTCCTCAGTCATTTAACACCACGGAGCGGAAAGTTATAGCCACAAAGAAGCACAAAAGGCACAAATACGGTAGCAAAACCTTTTGTGCTTCTTGTGCCTTTTTGTGGCCTTTCTTGATAGAGTTCACGGCCTCAATGAGCGGAACGAAGCGCGGCGCAACTACGCTGAAGCCGTCAAACACTTTGAGAAAACACTGGCTGCGGTGCCGGGCGCTACTCGGGTTCACTATTCACTGGCGATGGCCTATCGCGGTTTGGGTGACACGGAGAAAGCCCGCGCTCATTTGAGGCAGCAGGGATCGGTTGGCGTGCGTGTTTCAGATCCGCTCTTGGATAGTTTGCATGAGTTGGTCCAGGGAGAGCGGCTGTTTCTCAGTCGCGGCAAGTTGGCGTTTGAGGCGCAGCGGTATGCTGATGCCGTAGTTGAGTTTCGTAAGGCTATTGCGGCCAAGCCCGACAGCGTTACGGCGCGGGTAAATCTCGGCGCTGCACTCTCGCAGGTTAGTGATCTAAAAGGCGCTGCGGAACAGTTTACGGAAGCGATTCGTCTCGAGCCGGGAAGAGCAAACGCGCATTACAATCTTGCCGTTCTTCTGGCTCGTGAGAACAAACATAAGGACGCGATCGGTCGTCTTCGTTCAGCGTTAAGCGTTGACGTGGCTGATGTCCCGGCGCGTTTCCTGCTAGCCCAGGAGCTGTTGAAGTCTGAACGTGTAGACGAGTCGTTAACCGAATACTCGCGCGTGGTCCAGGCTGAACCGAGTAACGAAGCAGCGCTGCTCGAGTTTGTGAAGGTGCTGTATCGAAAGGGACAGTTCAAACAAGCGCTCGAAGCGATCGAAAAGGGCCACGCCCAGTATCCGCAAAAAGGCCGCACAGTCGTGATGCTGGCCTACTTGCTAACTACTTCATCGGAACTTCCATTGCGCAACGGGACTCGCGCGTTGGTGCTTGCGCAAAACGTCTACAAAGCAAGTCGAGCGCCACAGCATGGCGCGCTGGTCGCGATGGCGCTCGCCGAAGCGGGACGTTGTAATGAAGCGTTCGAGTGGCAACAGCAGGCAATTGTCACTGCGGAGCAGCAAGGCAAAACAGATCTGCTACCCAAACTGCGAAGAGATCTAAAGCTTTACGAAGGCGTCCAGACATGCCGGCCTGCAGAAGATCCGTTCCTCGCGGGGTTGCCGTTTTTCGAAAAGACCAGATAAGGATCAGATCCGCAAGAAGAACAAGAGGCCCAAAGGAGTTTGTAAAAACGTTTGCGCCTCTTGTGCTTCTTTGTGGTTCAAGATCGTCGGTTATTCAATGAGCGCGGCCAACTTTCGACGATTGCATTGAACCAGTTTCTTTTGCTTCTATTGCTCCGACTGCATTGGGCTCGAGCATGAACAATAGACGCTGAGTCGTGCGCGGTGAAAGGTGCGTATCATCTGCTAAATCCAGGGTAACGCAGTTTTTCTGGAACGCGCGCGCCATCCGATGCGATTTCGGTTCTCGGCGGCCTGTCTGTGCTATATAGTCCTGTAGCACATAAATGCCCGCTAGATCGCAACCCAACTCGATGCCTTGAGATCGATGAATCGAGATTCCTCCCAGATTTGATGCGTGGCGGCTAATACGCATAAACAGGTTCTGCAAGACGCGATCTGGCCCATCGACCACATGTGATAGTTCGTGCGCGATGACCGCGATCATGGCCTCATCAGATCGCAATCCAGCCAGAAAAACTGTACCGAAAACAATTTCGCGCGGATTATGGCTCCCGACCAATGCATTGTCATGTGCTTCGATGTCTGGCTTGATCGTGTCGATAGCCGACACCCGAGCGGTAATCCGCTTGAGGTCGGAAGTATCCTCGAGATAGGTCAGGCTTAGCCGTTTAAGCGCCGCGGGCAGGAGCTTCTTCGCAACTGGCAACAATCGTTCTGCGCGTTTTCTTCCCGCAACGACGCGGCGGTCGTTAACAGGTAGCGGCTCTTGGGCCGCCATTTCATCTATCGGCACTGTTCCCAATGAATCACTGGGAAGGTTCTGACAGACCCAATCCAGGCTGTAGTCGGACGAATCTGCTGATTCGATTGACGCGCGCGTTTCGTTTTCACGCGAGGAGCGTCGACGAGATTGTGCGTCACTCGGTATCTGCGTCATCTGGCCAAGCATGAGAATGATCATGGTCGTGGCGACCCTGCTATTTTTCCTGTGCATCATCATTTCTTTAACCTCCTGTAAACCAAAAGCTTTGGTGGACCAACGACAACCTATTCGACTGCGTGGAAGGTCAATTGGCCCACTTCTCTTGGGTCATCTCCCGTCAATGGTCCTTCCAAGTTCTTTCCATCGGACGACGGTATGAGGTTCAAATAAGCTCGCCGCAAAGGGGCTCGTTTATTGTTGGGCTGTACCATGAGCTCCACCTCAACGCGTCTGTCCGCGGTGAATTTTCCGAATCCGACCTTCTTGGTTCCCTGCGAGGTAACTTCATATACATCGATGGAACCAGGGCCATTACAAACAAAGTTGTAACGCTTCTTAGAGGTTGCGGAAGACCATTCTTTACAAACTGTTCGTTGTAGCGAATCGTCTTTTGCCGGTGGTGACGGCAGTGTCTTTACTTCTTGTTGAACCGGGATAACCGGTTGTTCGGGGGGAAATGAACGGCTGAGGGCTGTTAGACCTGCAGCCGCTGCCGTAATGAACGTTGCGAGGAGCGCGAGGCTGGCGTAAGTCCGGGTCTTGGTCCAATCAACAAAAGCTGGTTGGTCGTTAGTTTTCAGTGTTTCTCCCATTTCAAGTCAACCTCACTTCAGCCGAGACACGGCTAATAGAATCGTCTCTTAGACGTTGTAGCTGCCAATAATCACGTCCGCGTTTGGATCTCCGAAGTCGTCCGCCTCTGTCTTATGCTCAAGACCGTAAACCGGATACTTCTCTCCCGTTTTCTTTTTGACAAACTCTCTGACGTAGGCGGGATTCCAGTCGGACGGATCATGATTTTTGGACCGGCGAATATTGGCTCGATAGTTAGCATGATCGGCAAGTTTCTGGCGATAACCGTTGGGCGCCAACACACAATTGAATTTACTTATTGCGCTGGGGCTGGTTATGCGGCTAATTTCAGGGCCATTCAGATCCTTTTCTACGGGGCAGCCACATGTGAGCCCGTAGAATGGGAATCTCTTTACCATGAAGCCATTCGTGCAGATGACCTCGTCATAATCAATCTCAACGCGGAAGACGTGTCGTGCGGAGTAGCGATCATGAATGTTGCCCGAGTCGAGTCCCGGGTTGGCATACAGCTTGGAATTGCTCAGCTTTTCAATTATTCTGTCGCCTCGAGAATTACCGTCGTAGATTGCCAGCACGAGTGCCGTCATACACTCGAGCCAATCGTCACAGCTTTTTTCCCACTGGCTCGCAGTGAGAATTGGTTTAGCAGGCGCAATGTTAGGAGTTAAAGCGATGGCCGCGCCGGCGACACCCGCAATGCCGAGAGTTCGCAGAAAGTCTCGGCGCTTGAATTGAAGTCCTGTGTCCCTGGAAGTATCGTCTCCAGGAAACAGAGCTGGAATAAGAGATGTATTTCGCATCTTGATCCTCCATCACGATTTACAGGTTAGGTGTTTAAAGAGATCTTGCTCACGACGATCTGATCGTCAGTTCTGCCCTGGTTCGAATTATCAGCTTGCTCACTAAGACATAACGCAAACGCTTTGCAGATCTGATCACTGGTGACTTCCCCTAAATCATCAATGGACGCACCTCACCCTGAGAACGAAAATCTGGTCTCCCGCCTTCTGGAGGAAGCTCTTCGCATCAAGAGCCCTGCCGATCGTGAGGAATACTTAAAGCACGCATCTGCCGGTGATGAATCTCTGCTCAAGGAAGTGGAGTCGTTACTCGCTTTTGCCGAGGGCCTGGAAGAGTTTCGCGAACAGCCGCAGGATCTTATCGGCCAGACGGTAGGGAAATACAAAATACAGGACCTGATCGGACGCGGCGGGATGGGCACCGTCTACCGGGCGACACGAACTCAGGACTACGCAAAGACTGTCGCTATCAAGGTCATCAACAAAAACATGATTTCTGAGGAAGGTATTCGCAGGTTTGGCAAGGAAATGCGAATCATGGCCCAGCTTAATCATGCGAATCTGGCCCGGCTCATCGATGGCGGCAGGATTGGCGACGATCTGCCTTATGTCGTTATGGAGTACATCGAAGGCCAAAGCATTGATACTTACTGCGATAGCAATAGACTTGGGATTCGCGAACGATTGTTACTCTTCATGAAGGTTTGTGCGGTCGTGTCCTTTACGCATAAAGCTGAGGTCGTCCACCGTGATATCAAGCCCGGCAATATCCTGGTGACGGCCGAAGGGGAACCAAAACTGATTGATTTTGGAATCGCCAAGGTCCTGAATCCAACGTACGACACGCAGCCGTTTGCGCTCACCAAACTGGTTCAGGCCCCGTGCTCACCCGACTACAGCAGCCCTGAACAGATCCGCGGAGATCCGGGTATAGGCAAAGCGACTGACGTCTACTCACTGGGCGCAGTTCTGTACCAGATTCTCACCGGACATAGTCCGCATCGCTTCCGGAAGAACACTCCGGAAGAGATCCGAAGTGTGATTTGCGAAGGTGAAATATTGCGCCCAAGCGAGGTGATCTTCGAAGTAACCAAATCAACCTCCGCGGAAGATTCGAGGCCGGGTTTGACGCCGGAGTCGGTGAGCGTAGCCCGCGCGTGCCAACCGCAACAATTGCGCCGGCAACTGGCAGGCAGTTTGGACAGCGTGATCTTAAAAGCGCTGCGCAAGGAGCAGAGGCATCGATACGAAAGCGTTGAGGAATTTGCCGCCGATCTCGAAAATCACCTCAACGGCCGTTCTGTGAGGGCCGGAAAGAAAGACTGGTGGAAAGAATCCAGGAACTTGATCCACAAGCTGGGGAACAATCTTCCACCGGTCAACGTCAGTATCAAGCCAAAACTGGCGGTTTATCTTTTATTGGTGGTGGCGCTCATCACCTGGAGATTTATGCCACGTTCCAACCCCAAAACCTCCGATCAGCAAGACACACCCACCACGACCTCGAGTCGCTTGCTTCCAGTAAAACCCGATTCGCTGGCGTCAACACTCTCAGCGTCGGATCAAGAAAAGCTTCAGCGCGCGATCAATGAACTATCCGACAATCTGGGCGATATGTTGACAGACGAGAGACTCGCGAACGATTCCTGGGAGCTTTCTCAGATGATCGTGAGCGCCAAGGACCTTGCCGACTTTGATCTTGGTAACGTCCACAGCAAGCTCCATGGACAAATAGCGCCAAATCCTTATTCCGAATGGCTTCGCAGGGTTCACCTGGGAGCCACTGATTGGACCATGTTGGCGCTGCTGAAACTTGGGCTCGCCGACCCCGGGGATCTTGAAAAGCGGGTTGACTTTATTGTTACCCAACAACGTCCCGATGGTTGGTGGCCCATGTATCCGTCCGACCCTGATTCAGCACAAAGCCCCTCAACCTACGCAACTGGATATTCGATATTGGCGCTCAACGAGTATTTGAAAAGTGGGAAAGTATCTGCTGGTGATCCGCGGAAGATTCGTGAAGCGATACACCGCGGGCAGGAATGGCTTCTCACTACCGGCGAAACAAGCAAGGCAAGCTGGAAGGATGCGCCCTCTAATCCGGGTGGAAAGGCATCGGATGGACTATCTGCCTTTGTGTTGCATGTACTTCACCGAACCGACGCTGATCCGGATGAATTAAGACCAATCGAAAGCTATTGGAGGCAGAATCTTCCTACCCCCCAATCGGATCCGACTCATCGGTATACATCACAAGTCTATGCAAACGGCAGTCGTAAACTGATAGAAACCACGAACCATATCGTGACGCCCTGGTCCATCATCGCAACCTCCGACACTTTTGCCGGCGCTACAAATGAAGAGAAAAAGGAGGCTGTTGCCTGGATCAAGACGGTCATCGACAACATTGATAAGAATAGAATGAATCCCGACAAAACCGTCCTTAAAAGTTTCCCGTACATCAAAGCAGAGCTGCTTATCTCCCTGCGTTATCTCCTGGGTGACGAGGTTATATAACTTCAGCCTGACCCGGCCTTCTTAAGTAATATCGCCACATTTTTCAGCAAACTGTGGTCATCGGCGCAGGCTTCGTCGAGGTACTTCTGCCGCTCGGTACTATCGTGAATGTCGGCTGCCTGGGTGTAAATCGTGGCCGCCATGGAGTCCACTTCCCGGCGAATCCAGGCCTTGGCAAATGTCAAATCGCGTCTGACAGTGGGAGTAGAAACCTGAATTGACTCCGCAATTTCTTCGTCGGTCAATCCAAGATAATATTTAAGTACGATTACCCGACTTTCCCTCTGATATTGAACTGCTAGGCGTTCGAGGACCTCCTGGAACGCGAAAACGTCCTCAACCGTCGAACTGTCCCTGTTTCGGATCCAGCCGAAATCAAGTACTTTGTCCAACGGTTCCATTTCAATACCGCCGCCGCGACGAGCGGCAGATTTGCGGCGCAAATAATCGATAATGATGTGCTTGATGATTTCCGCGCAAAGTGCGTAAAAGGCGCCTCTTTCACTCATTTGCGAGTTTTTTACACCCCTTAGTTTCAGATAGGCCTCATTTACGATTGCAGTTGGTTGGAGAGTATTGTCGCGGCTGTGAGGCAAGTATTTCTTGAGAGTGGCTCTTGCCATCTGCCTGAGCTCGTTTACGACATGTGGCATCAGATTGTCGACTGCCTTTTCATCGCCAATGTTCCATGTCTCCAGAATTCTGGTAATTTCACCAAAGTGGATTTGCTCAGTCCCTGTCTCCGGTCCATTCGTCAGCATCGCACACCTCCACGATCATTAACGGATAAGGGCAGGAAAAGTGATCAAGGTTTCGTTATTTGGCACCGAACGAATAGAGCGCGTTGCGGGTGCGGACGTAGAGATTGCCTCGGGCAATCGCAGGTGTGGCCCAAACCTCTTCGCCGAGATCGTTGGTGGCGATGATTTCCCATTGGGCGTCAGCTTTGAGTACGGTGACTTTGCCACTCGCGCTGATGAGAAAGATTTTGCCGTCGGCTGCGACCGGTGATGCGTAGTATTCCTCGAGCGCCTGTGGCGTGCGACCTTGTTTCAGCACTTGTCCACTCGCCGGATCGAGACTGGAAACGATGCCGCCCTCCTTCATCAAATACATCACGCCGCGGTAGAGCAATGGCGCGGGTATACTCGGATAGGATTTCTTAACACGCCAAACAACGTTCGAGGATGTAAGATCGCCCTGGCCCGCTAAACGAATCGCAGTCAGCCCGTGACCCGACGTGGTTGAATTGCGAACGAACTCGTATTCCGAACGCTCGACGTATCCGTCGTTGTTCGAGTCTAACCAGCCAAAGTGGTCCACCGCCTCAGGGCTGCCCTTTACTTCGTCACGCTCGAGCTTTCCGTCCTTGTTCGCATCGCCTTTGAGACTCTCGTCAAACGGCGGCAGGAACGGATCTTCACCGCCATCGCCGACTACGTAGACCATGTCTGTTCCGAGCACCGGCACGCCTTTCGGATACGCGCCGATTCTGGTCACCCACCACAACCGCTCTCCTTTATCGACCGAGTAGGCATCGACCGAGTGTGAACCGAGAACGATAACCTGCCCGGGACCGTCCTTCGGTTTGTAGAAGGCAGGCGTGGAATAAGCCTCATAGTTTGACCGGTTCTTTTGCCAAAGCACTTTTCCATCGCGCGTATCGACCGCAACGATGAAAGAACCGGTTCGCTGATCGCACACCATCACGAGTGTATTACCGGCAATCACCGGTGATCCGCCCATGCCGTAGAAACTGTTGAAAGGACCTAACGGCTTTCGCCAGCGCTCTTTGCCATCCGGTCCGTACGAGATCAATCCCAGTTCGGCAAAGAACACAAACACGTTCTTTCCGTCGCTAACCGGAGTCGGCGAGGCGCCGTCATTCGCCCGATAGATCGGCATGTGCCGGGCGCGCACGACCTCGCGGCGCCACAGGACCTTTCCTGTTTTGCGATCGAGAGCGAGCGTGATCAGTTTGTCAGCTTCGGCTGCGGTAAGAAATACGCGATCGGCAGTGACCACTGGCGATGATCGCGCGAAGGGAACTGCGGTTTTCCAAACGAGATTCTTTGTCGAACCGAATTCCGCGGGGAGCACGGAGCCCTCGGCGACGCCGGTGCCGTTCGGTCCGCGGAATTGCAGCCAGTCGTTGGTAGCGCTTTTGTTGCTTGTTTGGGCGTTGGCAACGGGAAACAAGGCAATCATTAGAACAAGCAGTGGGAGTAATTTTTTGATCTTCATGATTTTGTGTTCCGGGCAAAGAGTTGATGTAGAATTGGGCGACTCCGGATACCCCGCATTGTAGATCCCCCTTTTCCGCGAATCCAGGTGGAGCTGTCCATTCTATGAGCCGAAATTCTCCCGACACGGCAAAATCCAACAGTCCACAAGCCCATGACTGGCTCACAGGCGGCGGTGAGTTGGGCGAGCTTATCCGTGGCTACGACTGGTCGCGTACTTCGCTCGGGCCGATCGAATCGTGGCCGCAAAGTCTGCGCAGCGCGGTGAGCATACTGCTGCCGTCGAAGGCGCAGATTGCCATTTTCTGGGGCCCGGACCTGATCACTCTTTACAACGATGCTTACCGGCCGGTATTGGGAAAGAAACATCCGGGAGCGCTCGGTGTACCGGTCAGGGAAGTATGGAGCGAGCTTTGGGAAACGGGTTTGAGAAGTTTGTTCGAAGGAGTGCTTCAAACCGGCGAAGCGTTCTGGGCTAGTGACTGGCCGTTCTACATGGAGCGATATGGTTTTCCCGAAGAGACCTTCTTTGACATTTCTTACGACCCGGTTCGCGATGAAAGCGGAAAGGTTGCCGGACTTTTCTGCATCGTCAGCGAATCGACCGCACGCGTTATCAGCGCGCGTCGTCTGCGAACCTTGCGCGATCTCTCGTTGGTGGCGACAGCGGAAGCGAAGTCGGTTGAGGATGCGTGCCGAACCGTCGCCGAGATTCTTTCAGGTAATCCTCACGACATTCCGTTTGCCTTGATTTATTTGCTGGACAAATCGGGCAAGGGCGTCACTCTCGCGGGCGCATCGGGACTAGAACCAGGAACATTCGCTGCACCAGTCAGTGGGAGTGTGGAGAGTTCGTGCTGGTCGCTCGACGCGGTCATGCAAACGAACAGAGCTATCGAGCTCACGGATGTGATCGAGCGTTGCGGTGAGTTGATAAGCGGTGTGTGGCCTGAGCCGCCGCACACTGCGATGGTCATGCCGATTGGCGCGTCAGGACAGGATCGCGCCGTGGGTTTCCTGGTAGCGGGAGTTACTCCGCGCCGGCCATTGGACGATCAGTACCGTGCGTTTTTTGATCTGTTGGCCACTCAGATCTCGACGACCGTGGCGAATGCGCGCGCTTACGAAGAAGAGCGCCGCCGAGCGGAATCGCTCGCCGAACTCGATCGCGCCAAGACGGCTTTCTTCTCAAACGTCAGCCACGAATTTCGCACGCCGCTGACGTTGATGCTTGGACCGGTTGCCGACCTGTTATCAGAACTGGACGGTGAGGTTTCCGCCGAGCAGCGCGAACGTCTCGACATCGCTTATCGCAACGGTTTGCGTTTGCAAAAGCTTGTCAATACGCTGCTCGACTTTTCGCGCATTGAAGCGGGCCGCGTGCAGGCTTCCTACGAAGCGACCGACCTGGCGAGTTTGACTTCCGAGCTTGCGAGCAATTTCCGCTCGGCATGCGAAAGGGCGGGCATCGATCTCATCGTCGATTGCCCGAGTTTGGATGAATCCATCTATGTCGATCCGGACATGTGGGAGAAGATAATTCTCAACCTGGTTTCCAATGCTTTCAAGTTCACCTTCTCGGGCTCGATCGAAGTTAAGTTGCGCAAGTCAGCGGAACAGGTCGAGCTGACGGTCCGCGATACTGGTGTCGGTATTCCTCCTGAAGAGTTGCCAAAGGTATTCGAACGTTTTCACCGCGTGCCGATCTCGCAGGGCAGAACACAGGAGGGATCGGGAATCGGTTTGGCGTTGGTGCGTGAGTTGGTGAAGTTGCACGGCGGCGCTGTCAGCGTGAAAAGCACACTTGGTGAAGGCACGCTCTTCACGGTTTCGTTGCCGCGAGGCATAGAGCATCTACCGAAGGAGCGCATTAGTGCCGCGCGCACTATGACCTCAACTTCATTGGGCGCGGCGCCATTCGTGAGTGAGGCTTTGCGCTGGTTACCGCCGGCTGCGGGCGTCGATCCAGAGTCTTCCTTACTCGGAGGCCAAACCACGCAGCGCGAAAACGCCGATGAGCGACGATTTCAAGTCCTGCTGGCCGACGACAATGCAGACATGCGCGACTACGTCTCGCGTTTGCTTTCCGATCGTTACGACGTCGTCGCTGTAGCTGACGGGCAAGCGGCGTGGAATGCGATCCAGAAACGCGTTCCGGATCTGGTTTTGTCGGATGTGATGATGCCGGTGCTTGATGGTTTTGAGTTGTTAAGACGCATTCGTGCAACGCCGGGGACGCAAGAGGTTCCAGTTGTGCTGCTGTCGGCCAGGGCTGGCGAAGAAGAGCGGATCGAAGGTCTCGAAGCATCGGCCGACGACTACATCGTCAAACCATTCAGCGCGCGCGAACTACTCGCGACGGTAGACGCTCACAAAAAGACGATCGACATTCGCCGGCGGAGCGCTTACGAACGCCTCCGCTTGATCGAGCAACTGCGGGAACAGGATCGACGCAAGGACGAGTTTCTGGCGACGCTCGCACATGAACTGCGGAATCCGCTGGCGCCGATTCGCAACGGACTCGAACTGATGAGGCTCGCGAACAACGATCCGGAAATCCTGGAAAAAGCGACGAAGATCATGAGCCGGCAAGTCGAGCAGATGGTGCGGCTCGTCGACGACCTGCTGGACGTGGCCCGGATCAGCCGCAACAAGCTCGAGTTGCGAAAAGAGCAAATCGATTTGGAAACGGTGGTGCGCAACGCCGTGGAAACGAGCCGTCCGGTGCTGGCAGCCGCGGAAAACGAGCTGTACATCGGTTTGCCTGCGGAGCCTGTGTTGCTGGAAGCGGATCCGGTTCGCTTGGCCCAGGTGTTTTCGAACCTGCTTAATAACGCCGCGAAGTACAGCGAGCCGGGCGGCCGCATTTCGTTAGTCGCGACCCGAACAGGCGACGAACTGACGATCAGGGTAAGCGATACCGGCATTGGTATTGAGCCCGGACAGCTCTCACAGATCTTCGGGATGTTTGTGCAGCTCGACGCGGCGGAACAGCAGGTTCAAACGGGACTGGGCGTCGGTCTGACGCTCGTACAAAGCTTGATCGAAATGCACGGCGGCAGTATTGAAGCGCGCAGTGAAGGTCAGGGCAAGGGAAGCGAATTCGTCGTGCGTTTGCCGGCCCTGACGCAATCGGCGAGATCCGTTTCGGAAGCCGAAGTGGTTGCGCACGATCGCTCAACGGCACGCCGCCGCATTCTGGTTGTGGATGACAATCTCGATTCGGCGGAGAGCCTGGCGATGATGCTGGAACTTTCCGGGCACGACGTTGCGACGGGCCACGATGGTCTGGAAGCCGTGGAGTTGGCGAAGAAGTTTCAACCGCACGTGGCGTTGTTGGATCTCGGCATGCCGAAGCTCGACGGATATGAAGCGGCTCGTTCGATCCGTCAGGAGTCGTGGGGCCAGAAAATGATGCTCGTGGCGCTGACGGGGTGGGGCCAGCAGGAAGACAAACAGCGCAGCCGCGAAGCCGGCTTCGACGCCCACCTGGTGAAGCCGATCGATTTTGATGTGTTAGAAGAACTCATTGACAAACAAAACACCTCGCCAATATAGTTTCCCGCCGAACGAAGCTCTATCGTTATTCTCAACCGCTCGCAGCTCTACTTAGTTCCTGTCCGACTCTTTGTAAGGTTGTTCATCAGCTTATGGCGAAATCCCTCTCCCAGCCCTCTGTTGAAGATCTGGCCAGAGCTCTGAAAGAAGCCCGTGAACGCGGTCAGCAGATTGTGCCGATCGTAGGTGCTGGTCTATCCGCAGACTGTGGCTTTCCTGTCATTACGGCTGTCGTGCGCTATTTTGGCAAGTTGTACAAGTACATCACGATGCGTGGTCCCTTGTACGACTACAGTAAACTCAACAATCCATCCGCGGACTTCTTCGATCGGCATTTCAAAGACTATGAAGTAGAGCCGTGGAAATTCCTTGAAGACTTTGGTTGGCCCGATCTCTTTCAACTCAACGAAGACCTGCTTACGAAGTTGGAAGATGAGAATAAAAACAAGGAAGTGAAGGTGAATGTTGACGAGGCCGTACGCAATGGTCTCGATTTGATTGTTAGTCAATTCAATCAGAATGGGGCGTACCAATACACCAGCCTGCGTAACGATGTCAGCAAGATTCTAAGTGAATTAAAGAAACAGCATTCTGAGCTGGAAAGCTCAATTGAAGGATTTGAGAAAAGGATCAAGTCCCGGTTCGAAGACAACCGGTCGAAGAGCGCTACGTTCGATGTGATTGGCGACTGGCAAAGTTTGATTCTGTATTTCACTAACTATCGCAGCGATTATGCCGATGCTTTGTTTGCCAGGTTTGGTGCGACTCGTCAGCCGGGGCAAGGCCACCGTTTTCTTGCCTTCCTCTCAAAAATTCTATCTGTTCGAACTATTCTCACCTTTAACTTTGATTCTCTTATTGAACAGGCACTTGAGTCAGAGGGAATCCGTTACAAGGTCTTTGCAATGGAGCGCGGCGCCGGCCTGCCGCACCAGAATCTACTTCGAGATCAGCTTTCCGTTATTAAGGCGCACGGGAGTACTCATGCGCTCTTGCTCGACGAACAGCTCGACCGGCCTTTGAGCTCGGAGTATCTCGACCGCTTTGACACGATCACCGGTGATAATCCGGTCCTGCTGGTAATGGGTTGTAGCGCCGAGGACCGCCGGCTTCGTGATCTCGTTTCGCACGTGCTGAAAAACGGTAAGCACGATTTCTCTGTAGCCTGGTTACATTACGAGTCATGGGTTCCATCGTTCCTTGAGGAGAAGCCGGAAGAGGAAAGGGAAAGGGCGCTTATTCTGCCCACGAATAGTCCCGGCGCTACTTTATCGCACTTATATTCGTGGCTTACGAGCAGTAACCCGGCGAGCCGCCTGCCTTATCTGGCTCACGTGCAACAACCGATTGAGCTTGCGGCTGATAGACCAGAAGAGAACAACAACGGCGATTTAATTGAGACCGGTGGGCAGTTCGATTGGATCGCTGTCGCCGGAAGCAAATTCCTGACGTCCTCACAGATTCTTTTGAAGCGTGCCAACGAGTGGGCGCGAAAAGGTTACCAGTTTATCTGGATTGACCTTGAGTCCTTGCACACCTTTGCGGGAGTCATTGGTTCGATCATCGACCAATGCCGCAGATATGACCCGGATCTTGCGCCGAGTCTGTTACCCGTTGACATAGATCAATTTGGAGGCGACGTCTTAGATGAGGATGCATTTTCGCAGGACGTAGAGCCGGCGACAAGACAAGTTGTACGTGCGCTGCGGCGCGCGCGTTATTACCTTGCAATCGATGGGCTGGGTGCTTATGCATGGCCGGCGACAACCCACCACGGCGTGACCCACCTGACCCTTTCACCCTATGCGGAGCGTCGCGTTAAAAGCATGGTCAAGTTTCTGGAAATCCTTGAGAAAAAGCCATTAGGGGAATCTCGGGTGGGAGTTGGTGTGGACCATGTTACGCATCGTTTCAAGGACTCAACGCGTCGGGAGTTGAGTTGGTTTGACCATCTGTTCAAAAAGGCGCAAGAGCAAGGCCACGAGCCGGACCCCAATCCTCTATTTGAATTTGCGAAAGACTTTTCAGAATTGAGAGAAGGTCTGCCGATTGTTCGCTTGAAGGAAAATCGGCCTGAAGTGAAAGAGATTCTCTCGACGGAAACTGATAAAGCCAGCGACTCGAGGTGCCAGGCAGTGGTCGCGATGGTGCTGTTCAGCCTTTCCTGCTTTCGGCGCACTCGGACGCTCGTTGCGACAACTCAACTGCTTGAGCCCCTAATGGGAGAAGGCTTCGATAGCGATAGGCTGCAGAGGCTTCTCAAGCTGTTTACTGAGCGAGGGCACATCTCGCTTCTGCAACAGTTAGAAGGAGGCTCGTACTGGTTCAATCATTCAATTCGCGATGAGATCTATACGAAGAACACGGAGTACACAGGCGTCCCGTCTATGCAGAGATGTTTGGACCGGGAGCAAAACGATGAGGCGAGCTCTGAATATCGCCGGAACGCCGTGTTCCAGTTATTCCTTGGCGCGATCACTCACCATCGAATTTCTCAGATCTGGTACAACTTGACGTTTGTGCAGTCGCGAGATACGTTTGCGTTTTTGGAATACACCTATCATCGCATCTCCAGTATTCGGAACCTTGTTAAGCTCCGTGCGTTGGCCCAAGTCGGAGCTAGTGGGAAAACAAACGCCGGCGCGCTCGCTAAAGATATTGTTATTGGTATTGCCCGTTGCAGTGAGTTGATCCGTTTGCTGAACGAGAAGGACCCGCCATTCAAACAGCTTGGATTTGGTGATGACGGACCATTTGCTGACTTCCTGCGTAAGTGTCCTGAAGAAGATTCCAGCCGCGACTGGTCCAACGACGCAAACGATATCGAGAAATCTCTGCAGCGCAGGCATCGTCGTCAGTTGCACGGTTTGCACAGGGGCTGGACGCGCGCGGAGTTGATCCTGCGCACCCAGGTCCCGGCCGAACAACTGCTGCACTGGTGCGATGTATTACTGAATGATGATTTAGTTAATCGCTGTAACCGTTTGGTGATTGCGTATCGTGATACTTCGACCGACATTAACTGGCAAGCCCAACCGGAATTTTACAGTTTTTACAATTTCGGGAGCGAAACTGAACCGAATTACTTTGTCGATCCAGAGCTCGAAAACGAAGGCGAAGACCTCAAGGAGTTTCGCAGGCGTCTGCAGGATCTTCAGGTCAAACTCTGGATAGAACGATCAGATTATGAGACCTGTATTCGTCACCGGCGGAAACATCTGTGGCACAGTCTGAGTGAGGAGAAGAAAGAAGAGTTAAGAGCGATAGACGGCAGCTTGTGGCAGTTTCCGGATAACCTTCCGATAGACGAGGAGATTGAGGATCACGACTATCTGATTTTCAAATGTGAAATCCGGCAGTGTCACCAGTTGCTCAACATTGCGAACTGCAAACTCAAATTGAAGCAGGAATTAACTTGTGACGAGAAAGGATTGAAAGAAGAAACAGATAAAGTTCTGGTTCTTTTGGAGAACATCAAGCAACAACTGCAATTTTTGGCCCCGAAAACTAACGGTGGTTCATCGTCAGAAATTAACGAGCACAATGAAGCCTGCTTGCGATTACTTCATCTCCAGGCTGAAGCCCAAATGGGACATGTCTCGATGTTTTCCCATGACGGTTTCTCAGGCGATCCGGAAAACTGGAAGCCTGAAGCTGCCCGCGTAGATCAAGCGCTGATAACGATCAATCAAGGATTGGAAGAAATAGGCGGCCGGGATGTACACACACGTGCGGCGCCCAGAAGTGTAATCCTGCACCCTACAACAGATGCGGCCCTTTATCTTCAATATCGGTCTCTTTTCAATATGTTCAAAGGCCGGGCTGAGTGGTTGCTCGACGCTGAGAACAAAGCGCAGGGGTTGGAGAAAGCGCTACGTTTATTCGAGATGGCCAGAGGCGGATTGGATAACGACAGTTCATTGCTATCTGCCTTGATTGAGATCTATTGGACTGAAGCACTCTTGGCTCGCGGCCGGGCGATCCTTTTCACGGTCAAAACAAAGCATGAATTCCAGGAAGCGCAGCAGGTTTACGACTCTGCGCGCGGCGCGCTGCGGCGAGCCCGTGAATCTCTGGCGGCGAATCATCGGCATCTGATGTGGCGAAAATTATTCTTTCGCATCGCCACGCAGTATCACTCCGATCGGTTGTTATTGCGTTATGCGACGCTGCAGAAAACAGCGCTCGAACAGAAGGCGCTCAAACAGAAAGAGCCTGCGAACCAAACCGTGCTCGATTTCGACTGGCAGAAGAATTCGCGCGAAGCGCTCTTGAGACTGCGGCGAGCATACCAGACGCTCGTATCGGCGCTCGATCTCTACCTGCCGCTCTCCGACAAGGACGACTCAGTTGACACGTCCAAAACAGAAAACATAGTTCAATTAAAGCGGTTTCGCTGGCTTTATCGTATGTGGTGGGAATTGACGCTCTGCGGGTATGCGACGGGCCGGGTCGTAATAGAAGCAATTCGCGGAACGGAGATTTCTCCCGATCCGGCACACCACTACGTGATCGAGCAATTGAGATGGGTAAACAAAGCTGATGGCGTAGATAACTCGGCGCTAAAAAAGGTTTTTGAAAAGAACTACCTGTGCTTGAGAGACCGATACAAGGACTCGCTCAAGGATAAAGAAGCGGACAGTCATTTGATGACGGCATTAAACCGCCGGCGCAAGCTTATCGAACTGGCTAATAAGTTGAGCTTAGATCAGGTTACACGAGAGGCGGCAACTGTCACGCCTCCCGCGAAACTCAACTGACTTGTTCAAACGGCAGCCGAACCTGAAAACACGTGTCGCCGGGTTTCGAGTCAAAGCGAATGTTCCCGCGATGGCGGCGAACGATGCGCGCAACGGTGTCTAAGCCCAAACCTGTTCCTTCGCCAACCGGTTTAGTTGTAAAGAACGGCTCGAAGATGTGCGACTTCGCCGACTCGGGAATGCCCGAGCCGTTGTCGCGAATCTCAATCATAATGTCAGTCGGCTCTTTTCTGGTCCGCACTTTCAGCGTACCGCCTTCCTGCATCGCCTCAACTGCATTCACGATCAGATTGGTCCATACTTGATTTAGCTCACTGCCGAACGCCTTGATCGGCGGCAGGTCATCCGCATACTCGCGCGTCAGGATGATGTTCTTCTTACGTAGCTTGTACTTCAGGATGAGCAGCGTGCTCTCCAGTCCTTTATGAATATCAACTTTCTGGACTGAAGCCTGGTCCATGTAGCTGTATTCTTTGATCGCGGCGACGAGTTCGGAGATGCGCGCCGTACCGGTTTTGATTTCACGCGCGAGTTTTGCTGCCGCAAGCTGCGAGCTAACACGCACCAGCACGTCAGAGAGAGCGCTCGAGCCCGTTTGTTCGAGGAGCTTTTCGAGCGCGGGTGCATCGACTCCGGCTTCGACCAGGTTGTTCGCAAGTTTCCACGGTTCGGCAATGTTGTGATCTTCGAGCCAGGTGGTAAGCGCGTCTTCGAGATCGCTTTGTTCGAGTGAATTCAGTTGCGGCGCGTTTGCCGTATGTTCGATGGCCTGGTTTTCGAAATTACGAAGCGCGGTGTGTTGTTCCTGCGTCAGGTTGTGACGGCAGAGTCGTAGATCCGCCGCGCGAAGATCCGTCAGCACGCCTATCAGATCGTTTGCCGCGCGCGTTGCTCCCGCGGCCGGGTTATTGAGCTCGTGCGCGAGTCCCGCGGAAAGTTTACCTAACGCCATCAACTTGTCGCGTTGCTGATCCGCGGTTGTAACGTCGCGCACGCGATCGCTCATGATGCCCACGAGACGTTCCACGAGCACCGGCATGCGCTGAAACAACTCGGGAAACAAACGAACCGGAAACTGTAGAACGCGCATAGGCGTCACCGCGCGTCCGGTCGCGGTCCATTGTGTCATGCGCGAGAAGGGAAGCTTGCCACTGACTTCCGTGTTGGGCTCACCCGCGCGCGCGATGTACATGTAACCGTCGTGCGCCTGATCGTCGCGATACGCCCGCACTTCGCCTTCTAGGTAAACAACCATGAGGTCGGCCGGCGCGCCTTTCTGAAACAGGACCTCTCCCGTCGCCACGCGCAACTCGGTTGTGTTATCCGCGAACCACTGCAACTGATCCTCGGCCAGATCGGCGAAAACATGTACCTGCCGCAGCGCTTCGACCCGGTTCTCCGGCGAACTGCCCGCGGCTACGTCCCGCTCGACGAGGGCCGATACCGGAACCGGCACGCCGACGCCTTCTGGTTTTTCGTCTTCCATCGTCAGATCACCTTGCTGAGGTACTGGTGCACGAACGAAACTGCGACCGAGCCCTCGCCCACACCGGAAGCTACTCGCTTCACCGATCCATGCCTTACGTCGCCGACCACAAAAATACCCGGCACGCTTGTTTCCAGTAGTCCCGGATCGCGATCCGGCTGCCAACCTTTCGGACGTTTTCCATCACGCATGAGATCCGAACCGGAAAGTATGAACCCAAGCTCGTCACGTTCGACGACGTCCGCGAGCCACGACGTGTTGGGAGCCGCACCGATCATGATGAAGAGGGCGTTGGCCGGCACCTGATTTGTCTCGTTGGTCGTACGGCAATGAATCGAAATCGCTTCGAGATGATCTTTGCCGTGGGCTTCTACCACGTTCGTGTTGAATTCGATCTGGATATTGGGAGTTTGCTTTAGCTGGTCGATCAGATACTGCGACATCGAAGCTGAGAGCGACGAGCCGCGCACGAGTATTACCACTTTGCGCGCGTACTTCGAAAAATACATCGCAGCCTGTCCGGCGCTGTTCGCGCCTCCGACAACGAACACATCTTCGTCTTTGCAGTTGAAGGCTTCGGTCATAGCCGCGCCGTAGTAGATACCGGCTCCTGTGAGACGATCGATGCCGGGAACATTTAGCTTGCGCCACTGCACGCCGGTCGCAACCAGCAATGCGTGACAACTGAGTTGCTCACCGTCGGCTAGCTGTAACAAACGATATGGACCCTCGAGTTTAACGGCGGTGGCCTCTGCCGAGAGTATTTCCACTCCGAAGCGTTTTGCCTGGACCACCGCTCGGCGGGCGAGATCGCCGCCGCTTAGTCCACTGGGAAATCCGAGATAGTTCTCGATGCGACTGGACATGCCGGCCTGACCGCCGGGTGCTTCGCGCTCGACCATCACTGTGCGTAAACCCTCGCTGGCGCCGTAAACTGCCGCGGCCAATCCCGCCGGACCACCACCAACGATTGCGAGATCGTAAAACGCTTCGGCAGCACGAGTTCGCAGTCCCGCGTTCTCGGCAATTTCAGTCAGCGCCGGGCGTTGCAGACGCAAGCCGTTTGGAAAGATTACCAGGGGCAACGCCTGCTTTTCGTCGTCTTCGAGCAGGTCGACGAGCGCTTGCACCTCTGTGTTCGTGTCGGCGGTTTCGATGTCGAGCCATTGATATGGAACGTGATTGCGCGCGAGAAAATCTTTGATGTTGTGCGACTCCGGCGACCAGCGATTACCCAATACGCGAATACCTTCAAACTGGACGGGCACATTCGCCTGCCAGTCGTCGAGCAGATCGTCGAGCACCGGATAGAGATTCTCTTCGGGTGGATCCCACGGCTTGAGTAGATAGTGATTGATACCCGCTTCGTTGATTGCCGCGATCGCTGCGTCGGTGTCGGCGTAGGCCGTCAAAAGCACGCGCTTCGCATCGGGGAAGAGCTCGATCGCCTGTTCGAGGAACTGCACGCCTGACAGTCCGGGCATTCGCTGATCTACGAGAAATAGCGCAACGGGATTATTGCGGAGTTTCAGTTCGCGAACGATTTCCATCGCTGCCGTGCCGGACTCAGCACGGAGCACACGATAGTCACTCGCATACTTGCGTCGCAGGTCCCGTTCGATCGCGCGCAACACTTCCGCATCGTCGTCGATGGTTAACAGTACTGGCTTGGTCATGATTGCTTTCGGAGATTGTAGCCTAAATGCGATGCTCGCTCACTTGGTCAGGTGAGTCGGGTAGAGGATTTGCAGTGGAGTTGAGTCCTGGGTCGTCTGTTCGCGCTCTTCTTGTTTCCGTCTTTGCACGCTTGCGCGCATGGCCAGGCGATATTCGATCACGTCAAACAACGACTCGAGCACTCGCGAAATTTCGAAGATAACGCCGTCAAAGATTCGCAATCGCATGATCAAAAACGCCCGCCCCTTGCTGTGACATTTCTGTTAAGAACAGTGAGCGGGTGAACCCGGTGCCCCTAATCCGGGTTCACCCGCTCGAACACGATGCCCGTTCCCCTTGCACCGTGCGCGCCGTGCTCGGAAGACCCTCCTGCCAGGAGTTTCTAACAGCCGAGTTGGCTGCCCTACCCACCGAGCGGCGATCCCTCAAGTTTGCTGTTTCTCAACACGGCGCATGGTAGCTGTAGTGAACTCCGAAATTATTTCGTCTATTTGCTTGCTTCAATTGAGTCTTGCGGACTGCTAATTCGCAAGTCAGAGCAAACCGCGACAAGCAGATGAAAGATCGTCGTTGCTCATCCGGCTAAGCTTCGGACTACAAAAGTTTGAGAAGGAGAATTGAAGTGAAAGTATCTGGAATATGTTTGAGTTTGCTGTTTCTGATGGCGGTTGTGCCGGCGGCACTCGGTGCGTCGGTGAAGTCTGACTACCAGAAGGATTTCGACTTTGACCAGTTGCGAACGTTCGCGTTCAAGACCGAACGAGCGGGCAACGATCCGCTCGCAACGAACACGATCGAAGCCGAAAGAATTCAGAATGCTCTCGCGGCGCAACTGTCGGCGAACGGATTCACGCAAGCCGCCGATAACCCGGACTTTATCGTGGCTTTTTACTCGCGCACGCAAACACGAACGCGAGTTGAGAGCACGCCGTCGTTTGGGTTTGGACGAGGCTTCGGCTGGGGCTATGGCGTTCCGTTTCGCGGGCGCTGGCGTTGGGGCTATGGACCGGAGATCTGGACCACGACTTTCATGCAGGGTTGCGTGATGGCCGACATCATCGACGCCAAAACCCAGGAGCTCGTCTGGCGCGGCGTAGTGCAGGACACGGTTCACGGAATCGGCCAGTCGGAAAAGGAAGCCAACAACGCGGCCAAGGATTTGGTCAAGCGCTACGTAAAAGACACGAAGAAAGTGGCGAAGCGAGGCTAGAATCCCATTCATAGCCACAAAGAGGCACAAGAAGCACCAAAACCCTTTTCTGCTTCTTGTGCTTTTTGTGCCTCTTTGTGGCGCTAATAAGCGAACGAGAAGTAGACCGCGCCCACGATAAGCACGTAGGAAACGAGGTTGTTCCACTTCAGCGTCTCTCCAAACAGCAGAAAAGCGATCCCTGTAAAGACCACCAGCGTGATGCACTCCTGCAGGATCTTTAACTGCGTGACGGTAAATATCTGCGACCCGATACGATTCGCCGGCACTTGAAAGATGTATTCGAAAAACGCGATGAGCCAGCTAACGAGGATCACGACAACCAGCGGCTTTGTTTTGTATTTCAGGTGACCATACCACGCCAGCGTCATGAAGATGTTTGAGATTACAAGTAAGACAATAGTCTTCCACATAGGTTTTGGTTTATTCCGGTCCGGAGAGCTTGAACGCTACAAACATCAGCTTACCAGAACGCTCGATTTGGAGGACAATCGGTGTATTTGCGGTGGCGTGCGTTAGTGCGGACCGCAGATCCGCAACGGTCTTCACCGCGGCGCCGTTCAGGGTGTGAATAATGTCTCCCGCCTGGAGCGAAACGTTCGCCGTTGAGTCGATGTCTCTCGCGACGACCAACACCCCCGATGCGATCCGCAGGCCGCCCAGCTTAGCCGCAACTTGCGGATCGATGTCCATCGCGATCACGCCCACTTGACTGACACGGCTCTTCTCCGACTGCGTAAGCGCAGCTACCGTATCAAGATCGCTTGTCTCTTCAACCAGCGGAACTGAAAAGACCATCTGGTTCGATCCTCGACTCACTCCGAGTTTGATCTTCTCGCCGCCGCTGCGCATGAACAAACGAGTGCCCAGCGCCGGCAAACTGTTCACCGGGTAATTATCGATGCTCGTAATGATGTCGCCGACTTTTAGTCCGGCCGTTTCAGCGGGACTCTGAGGTTCAATATCAGAAATGATCACCCCTGAATCCGTGCCGAGTTTCAGTCCGGCAGCTAAATCCGGCGTGATTGATTGAACGCCAAGACCGGTTGAGCCGCGATGGAGATGCCCGTACTTGCGAAGTTGCGGATATGCGTACGCAATGATTGCGCTGGGAATCGCAAAACCCAAGCCCTCGTTGCCGCCGCCCTGCGAGAGAATGAAAGTGTTGATACCGACGAGTTCGCCATCGACATTCACGAGTGGTCCGCCGCTATTGCCGGGATTCGTAGGCGCGTCGCTTTGCACAAAGACCAGCGGACTATCGGCGTCGAGTTGCCGGGCGACTGCGCTTATAACTCCCATCGTTACCGAATCCTGCAAACCCTGCGGACTGCCGAACGCAAACACCACGTCGCCTTGTCGAAGTTTGTTGTAGTCGCTCAGGCGCATGGCGGGCAGGTTTGTAGCTTCAACTTTCAGCACCGCGAGGTCGATGTCGTCGTCAGAACCAAGGACGCGAGCCTCGAATGTCTTTGTTCTGGTGATAACCGGTTCTTCCGCCGAGTCGTCGGTAATGAGCGCCGGCATGCTCACGCTGACGTGCTGTGCGCCGCGAACTACGTGTGCATTCGTCACGATGTATCCGGTCGCATCCACGATCACGCCGGAGCCGATCGTTTGCTGCATTCCCAGCAGCAGGCTGTTATTGCTGCTGTTATTTTCGACCGGCCCATAACCACTCGCTTGTATTTGGACCACACTCGGCGTCACTTGCTTTACGAGTCTCCGCACAGCGGTATTGAACTGGTGCAGAGAATCGAGATCGCGATTTGTGTTTGTTGTTTGGGCCGAGGCAGTCAATCCAAAAAACAAGAGAGACACTATCAGGCAGCAGCATTTCATCAAGGCAAACCTCAAAAACGTTTTATTGGCCAGGTTGAAGATACGCGGAAGGTGATCGGTGTTCTTGCGCATCGTTGCCCGGCGTTGCGTCGTTTTGCGTCAAGGCAAAGTGTTAGAACGGCAACATTAACGCCACATCATTGATAAGCCGCGCGCAACGCAAAACGAGGCAGTTTCCAGCAACTCTGAGTAAGACTGTTAAAACTGAAGCGGCTATTTTTTACCCGTGTAGAGTGAGAAAAGTTTGTGCGAGCAAGGGAGGATTCATGGCGGGAGTTCTTGGTATTAAACGGTTGGGGGCTTTATTTCTGGTGGCCGTGATGCTGTTCGGGACGTTAGGCAGCCTGAGCGCGAGTGCTCAGCGTCGTCACTACCGGAGTCATAAGCACAGCACGCGCAAGGGAGCATTGATCGGAGGCGCTACGGGATTGATCGGAGGCGCCGTCGTTGGTGGAGGCAAGGGAGCATTGATCGGCGCGGGCGCCGGCGCCGCGACCGGTTATCTCATTCAACGTCACCGCAACAATCACAACCGTCATCGCCGTCATTGGCGGCATCGATAAAGGAGGGGGGCAATGAGAAAAAGTGTAGCGAGAGTGTTTCTGGTTTTACTGGTCGTAGTTGCGATCGTTTCGGTCGTGGAAGCTCAGCGACGCGGAGGAGGAGGCGGCGGTGGCCGAGGAGGAGGTGGCCGTGGTGGTTTTGGCGGCGGAGCACGTGGCGATGGAATGAGAGTCGGAGGAGGATTCATACCACATGGAGGGCCACGGGCTTCCGGCGGCTTCAGAAATCATTTCCCCAACTCGTCTCCGAACTTTTCCGATCACGACGGACATCCGAACGCGCCACACGTGCATTGGAACGGTCAATGGATCGGGCATGATTGGGGACGAAACGACAACCGGTTTCACCTGGGCCATCCGTGGGAGCATGGACGCTTTCCCGGCCGCTTTGGACCAAACTACATCTTTCGTCTGGAAGGAGGAGGTCCATCGCGCTTCTGGTTTAGCGGCTCCTATTTCAGCGTCGCACCGTTTGAGGTCGGCATGTGTTCTGACTGGCTCTGGGATAGCGACGACATCGTCCTTTACGACGATCCCGATCACGTTGGGTGGTATCTGGCCTACAACGTCCGCCTCGGCAGCTACGTCCACGTGATGTACCTCGGCGGTGCTTAGTTAACGTGCGGAACTTTGCCAGGAAGTTCCGTCGGCGTAATCGAGGCGCAGGATGACGACACGTTCCTTGAACTGCGCCCGGTTATGCGCACTGGGTGCATTGCTTACGTTCGCTGGAAGAACGAGCGAGGTAATTTGATCGTGTACGTTCGTTGTCTTTCCTGGTGGAATATTAATCTTGCTGGTGAACACGTAAGCAAATGTTTCTGCCGGTGGTTGTGGAACGAAGAAGTAAGCCCATCGAACGCTGGTGATGGTCTTGTTGCCAATGTTCTTTATGAGCGCCGTGAAGGTTTGGTCGACACCGCGGACGCGCGTCACAGAGTCACTGCGCGCACGCGCGTCAGTGGTTGTAGTGGGCAGCACGGTGTTCGATCCATTTGCAACTGGCGGGCCAGGTTCACTCTTTGCCGTTGGATCCGCCGTTACGACAAGACCGGTTTGACTGAGTGTTGTTGACGTAACTGGGTACGCAGGCGCGGGAGGGTTAATCAGTACGCGTGCCACCGTTTCTTTCCAACTAAACTTGACGATCTCGATATCAGCCGGTGTTTGATGCTCAGCCTGTAAAGCGGCTTGCCGCTTCAGTTGTTGGGACGTCGCTTTGTATTGAAACTCGAGCGACTTATCCAGTTCGAAGCACTTTTCGAAGTCCACTTCAGCCGCCGTATCTTCACCCCGCATCAAGTGAACAAGGCCTCGATCGCCATAAGCCTTAGCAAGCTTAGGCTCGCTCTCGATCGTCCGGTTGAGATCCGCCAGGGCGCCGGCAAAATCACCTTTCTGGACCAGCATATTCGCGCGGTCGTGATAGAACCGCGGATGCTGCTTTAGAGTTATGGCTTTATTCAGATCGACGATAGCCTCATCAATCCGGCCGCGCCGGTACAGGGCGATGCCACGGAAGTAATGGCAGTACTCCAGTTGCTGGCCTTTCAACTCAATCGCTTTTGTGAAATCGGCGATGGCGCCGTCGAGATCGTTCTTTTCAAAACGGCTGAGGGCGCGTTGTGAAAAGTCGTCCGCTGAAACCGGCTCCTGTGCGTGGGCAGCAACGGCCGTGAGAATAAGCAGCATGATGAGGAAAAGCTTGAAACAGCGCATGATTTCTCCTCGCAAACTAACAGCGCTCTTCCAGAATGATAAGCAGTTTTGAGATTACCGCAAGAACTTAACGCGGAGTAGCGGTCTGAGTACGTTTGCGGAAGCTACTGCGCCGCGGTGGTGATGAGGTTTTCGACATTCGCGTCGAGAGCACGCGCGACTTCCAGAGCTTCCGCATTTTGATAAGGCCCGAGCAGGCTGGCCATTCGATCGTAAGAGATGTGCACGCCGTCAGGCCGTTCGTCGACGAGTACCGTCACCGGCGCGTATGAGCCTGCATCGCGGACGTGTTTCGCCATTTTCCTCATGGTTAGCGGATTGCCAATCAGCAACCGAACGACGTTCGACGCGTCCGGGCCAAGTTCGTGCCGCAGCACTTCGCCCTGATCGAAGCGCATAAACTCCATCAGATCCGTCGGTCCCACCGCTTCCTTAACAATACGTTGCACTTCGCGATCGTCTTTGGCAGCGCGGATTTCTGAAAGAAATTTCCTGATATCCGGATGACCGACCTGCGCATCGATCGCCCTCACTACATCAGCGAACGATTTCGAAGATGTAAGGCTGAATCTCTCTACAACAACCTGGTTTGTGGACATGATCAGAAACAATACCTGCCCTTAGACAGTCGCCGCTTCCCGGATATTGCTACTACTTGCGGTAGCTTGCGGCGGGAGTTCTGTTGGGTGATCCACACTGAAGCAGACCTCGGTATCAGTGTTTCGCCATGAAACACTCACTTTGCAAGGGTCACGGCTATATAAAGGATTATCGGCAAAGGCACGGTCGTTGCTAACCGGGAAGCACCCGATCTTTTCAGAACCAGACAACGATGAAAAATGCAATTGAGACGATGAAAAATGCAATTGAATCGACTTCACCAAGCCTGAAACAGGCTTATCAAACCACCGATCTGACGCTTACCAGCTTTCTGCGCTGCCGTGGTTTTCAGATTGAAAACATCAAGCAGAACAACGGGCGCACCCTCTTTAGTTTTCAGGAGTCGCCGGAACTGCGTCTGGCGATTCTCGAGTTCGCTAACGACGCGGTTGTCGCGGTGCGATCGTTTTGCAGCACGATGCGCGACTTGAAGGCGCTTACGCGCGTGTTGGTTTTCTTCGTTGCGGCAGTGGTTGGCCTGCAACCTGTTTTGGCCCAGCAGAAGCGGGCGCCGCACGACAACAGCAGAACACCGGCCTCGCAAGCGACCTATTCGTGTCCGATGCACCCGGAAGTGACTTCGAAGAAGAAAGGTCGCTGTCCGAAGTGCAAAATGGATCTACGCCTGGTGGACCAGAAGAAAGACGCGGTAAGCGAAACTGCTGTAGCTCAGAACGAAACCGGCGCTATTCAGAAGATGAATATCCCCGACCTCGAACTGGTCGATCAGGACGGACGGAAGATTCATTTCTACACGGATCTAATCAAAGGCCAAACGGTCGCGATCAATTTCATCTTTACCACCTGCACGACGATCTGCCCGCCGCTCGGCGCAACGTTCGCACGCGTGCAAAGAGAACTCGGCGACAAGGTCGGGCGCGATGTTCGCTTCATTTCCATCAGCGTCGATCCGGCGACCGACACCCCCGAACGCCTCAAAGCCTGGGGTGAAAAATTCCATGCTGGTGAAGGCTGGACCTTCGTCACGGGAAACAAGCCACAAGTTGACGAGCTGCTGCGCGCGTTGGGCGCATCTTCCGCACGCCGCGAAGATCATTCCCCAACCGTACTCATCGGCAACGACACGCGCGGCGCCTGGACGCGCACTTACGGTCTAACGAAAAGCAGCCAACTGGTCCAGATCATCAACGACGCCATTGCCGGCAGATCTACTGCTACCGACGTGGAGGTATCCAACTAATGAAACGCCAAATACTCTTTTTGTTCATACTGACTCTTGCCGTTTTTACGCAGACGCCGGCCCAGAACCCGACAGCGTCAAACAAACCCGCAGCGCCAACGCCGCCGCACGATCATTCACACATGTCGAAGAATCCCGCCGAGGCTTCGGCGGCCGAGAAGTACTTCACTGACGTCGAACTGATCAATCAGGACGGAAAGAAAGTCCGCTTTTACACGGACGTGCTCAAAGGCAAAACGGTCGTGGTCAATGCCTTCTTTACGAGTTGCACTTCGGTCTGTCCGCCGATGAACCGCAACATGCAGAAGATTCAGGAAGCGTTCGGCGACCGCGTCGGGCGTGACGTTTTTCTCGTCTCGATCACGGTCGATCCGGCCGTCGACACGCCCGAGAAGATGAAGCAATACGCGGAGAACTTTCATGCTGGTCCAGGCTGGATGTTTCTGACCGGAAAGAAAGAGAACCTCGATTGGGCACTCTACAAGTTGGGCCAATACGTCGAGAGTAAAGACGACCACAAGACGATCCTGATCGTCGGCAACGAAACCACCGGATTGTGGAAGAAAGCGTTTGCGATGGCGAACGTGTCTGAACTGGTGCAGGTCGTCGAAAGCGTGGCCAATGATAAAGGCGGCGATAAGGGCGCCACCAACTAACCCCTAATTAGATGAAACGGAGTTTTATGAAAAAACATTTATTTGCTCTTCTCATGATCTTTGCGCTGAGCGCGCCTCTCGCGGCTCAGGTCGCCGACTGCGGTTGCGAAGGTACACCGCTGCCGGAAATTCTCGGCGTCGTAAACGGAGTGAAGATCACCAAACAGGATCTGAGTCCGGAAACGCGCTCGCGCGTGGAACAGTTGCAACAGCAGATCGTCGAAGCGCGCCAGCGCGAGCTCGATCTGCAGATCGATTCGCTGTTGCTGGAAAACGAAGCGAAGAAGCGCGGCGTTACGCCGTCGCAAGTGATCAAAGCCGAGGTCATTGACAAGGTCCAAGCGCCGACTGACACCGACGCGCAGGCTTTTTACGACAAGAACAAGGCTGCGATTAAAGCCGAGTTCAAGGATGAGAAAAACAACATCATCGAATATCTCCGCTATCAACGGCAGCAGGAAGAAGCGCAAAAGCTGGCCGAGCGGTTGCGGGCGGCGGCGCAGGTGAAGGTGCTGGCTCAACCGACCGCGCCACCGGCTACGAGTGCGGATCGCGCGCGTGTGTTGGCGGTCGTCAACAACAAGCAGATCACGATGGGCGACATCGAAGAGAGTTTGCGTCCTTTGATCTTTAACGTTCAGGAACAGGTCTTCGCGCTGCGTAAACAGGAGCTCGAGCTGAAGATCAACGACACGCTGCTCGCGCAGGAAGCACAGAAGAAAGGCGTTACCACGCGTGCGCTGCTCGACGCTGAGCTTAGCGCGAAAGTCCCGGCTGTGACCGAGGCGCAGGCGCAGGAGTTTTACAATCAGAACAAGGACCGCATCAGTGGTGAGTTCGCCGATCTCAAAACGCAGATCATTCAGTACATGCGGGAAGAGAAGGAGCAGGCGGCGACTGTTGCGTACGCCGAGCAGTTGTGGCGCGCCGGGACGGTCCAGATGAATTTAATGGCTCCCGAGTCGCCGGCTTTCTCGATCGCCATGGACGATCAACCGGCGAAAGGAAATGCTAAAGCGTTAGTCACGATCGTTGAGTTTACCGACTTCGAATGCCCGAGTTGTGCACAGCAACATCCGGTGCTTGAACGGATCGTGAGCGAGTTTGGCGATCGTGTGCGGCTCGTGGTGCGCGATTTTCCGTTGTCGCAGCACGCGAACGCGCGGAGGGCCGCGGAAGCTGCCGAGGCCGCGCGCGAGCAGGGTAAGTACTGGGAATACGTGAGTGTGCTCTTCCGTAATCAGTCTGCACTCGGTGTTGATAAGCTTCGAGAGTATGCGACTCAGGTCGGACTCGATCGCACCAAGTTCGACGCGTCGCTCGATAGCAGTAAATTCTCCGAGAAGGTTCAGCGCGACCTGATCGATGGGCGTAAGCTTGGCATCAACGGCACACCAACGCTCTACATCAACGGCAAGCGCCTCTCGAACAACTCCTACGAAACCCTGAAGTCTGCCATCGAGCAGGCCCTTAAAACAGAAGCGAAAGCACGTTAAGCCACGGACTTACACAGACAAAACACGGACCTGATTTCTCATTTCAGGTCCGTGTTTGTCCGTGTAGATCTGTGGCTGACTATTTACTGTTCGTTCGCTTGGCGCCGTAGAGGCCCATGAAGATCAATTCGATCTTTCCGCTCTTGCCGGGGACGAAGACGATCTCGTTCTCGTTTTGCTCGCCGTACGTGAATTTCCTGTCGCCGGTCTTCGTCATGAGATATTCCTTGCCGTCGGTTTTCACGTACAGCTTTCCGTCTTTGACAAAGACGTCCCAGACGGCGGGAGCGTGCGAGTAGACGCCGGTGTACTCGTTCATCTCTGAACTTGTCAGCGGAGCGACAGGCGCGGGTTTTTGTGCTTCGTCGTCCTTGAGTCCGAGGCCGAGTTCCATCGCCTTGTTCAGACTCTTTCGCATCGTTTCACCGCTCTTGTTCGTCAACACGATCACGGCAAACTTCTTCGACGGGACCATCTGAATCATGGAACCGTAGCCACGGCTAAACCCACCGTGGCCCACAATCTCCATTCCCTTGAACTTGAACACCGTTAAGCCATACCCGTAGTATGAATCCGGCTCGCCAGGAACGGGTATATGATGTTGGGCCAACTGATTTACCAGCGATGCGGAAAGCACTTGCGCGCCGTCAACTCGCCCCTCGTTAAGCAAAGCGATCACCCAACGCGACAGATCCTTGGCGTTCGAAAAGATCGAGCCCGCGGGCCACATCGCCGTGTTGTTGAACATTGGACGAATGATCGCGGGCTTGCCGGCGTCGATCGCGTGGCCGGTTGCGAACGGATAAGTGATCGCCAGAAACGGACGCAGCGTCGTGCGCTCCATGCCCACCGGTTTGAAGATAAGTTCATTCATCGCGTCTGCGTAAGGCTTGCCTTGCAGCTCTTCGATCACAAACCCCGAAAGCCAAAACCCGGCGCTCGAATACGAATAGATTTCACCCTGATCGGCGAAGAAAACATCCTCTTTCCACGAACGCAGCATGTTGCCCAGCGAAGCATCGTCGTTCGAAACTGCTGTCGCCCCAAAGTCGCGAAAGCCCGCGGAGTTGCTCAACAAATAATGCGGTGTGACTTGCGCAATCTTCGGATTCAAACCTTTCACTCTGTTGCCGATCTGCTCGTTGAGTTTGATCTTGTCTTTCTCCGCTAGCGATACCAGGGCGGCGGCGGTAAACATCTTCGTAGTCGAACCCAAACGGAAGAGCATCTCCGGCTGCATCGGCGCGTTGGTCTCGACATTCGCGACGCCGAACGCCTTTTGATAAACGACGCCGTTACCACTGACCACGGCGATCACTACGCCCGGTGTGTTTCTCTCCTTCAATTCTTCGGATACAACCCGGTCGAGTTCGCTGAAATCGATCGGTTTGGCCGTTGAAGGGATCGCGAAGAGACAAAGACAGAGAAGCAAGAGAAGGAATCTTATTTGAATAGGTTGGGTCATGGTGGTGTTGATACTAAGCGACTAACTGAGTTATTGTCACTGCGCCGTTTCCGATTACGTCTTTCAGTTGTCCTCTCTGTCCAAATCATCCCATGACCGATCGGGAAATCACTTCCGAACTATTCGAAAATCTTTTGGAATGGTTAGGACCAACGCGGGACGAAGGCGCGCGTAAGTACGAAGAAATTCGGAATCGCCTGATCAAAATTTTCCTAAAGAAGGGTTGTACCGATCCCGAGTCTCTTGCTGACGAAACCATCAACCGCGTCACGCTCAAGTTGCCGGAGATCAGGGAAACCTACGTTGGCGATCCCCTGTGGTACTTCATTTCATTCGCGCGTCTCGTCTGGCTGGAATCCCTGAAACAAAAAGAAATTGCTGTCGACAACGTGCCGGACCAGATATTCCGGCCGGAAGACGACTTTGCGCGCGACTGTTTGCGGCAGTGCCTCACTAATTTGTCCGCCGAACAACGCGATCTCGTGCTCGATTATCACTTGAATAACAAGCGGGCGAAGATCGATCTCCATCGCAAGATGGCCGAAGAACTTGGTCTATCGATAAACGCTCTCAGGCTGCGAACTCATCGCATCCGAGTGGGGCTGGAAAAGTGTGTTATAGCCTGTCTTAATGGGGCAGCGACATAAACTATCGATGAATCGCCATTACCAAAGACAGACGTTTGCTCTGGAGGAGGTTTGCCGTTACTACGGACGATAAAAACCTGTTAAGGCGATACCTCCTGGGCGAGCTTTCAGAAGCTGAGGAGTTGCAGGTCGAAGTGCGCCTGCTGTCGGATGAAGCGTATCTCGAAGAGCTCGACGTGGTTGAGAGCGAGTTAATGGACGAGTACGTTCAGAACAAGGTCTCGCCGGATGAACGGGCGAAGCTCGAGCGCAGGCTTCTAAACAGTAAACATCAGCAGCAGAAGCTGGCCTTTGCGAGGGCACTCGACGAGGAAAGCGAAGCGAGAGCTAAAGTGGTGCTGATAAAAGCTCCCGCGCGAAAATCCGTCTCGTACAGTCCTTATCTCAAGATCGCCGCCGCGGTAATCGTTGCCTTTGGGCTCTTGTTAGCTCTCTGGTTATTGCTCGGACGCAAATCGGATGTCGATCGCGGCATGGTTGCGTTGAATCAGGCCCAGGGTAACGAACGTTTGATTCAGTCGCGCATCTCTGAGCTCAACTACGCTGAAGTGCGCACCCTGCGAGGCAATCAAACAGGACTGCAAGATCAGCAAGCGCGTGACTACAGCGAGAGGCTGCTGCTCGACGCCGTAAACCAGAAACAGGATGCTGCTTCATATCACGCTTTAGGCCGGCTCTATCTCGCTGAGCGAAACTTCGTTAAAGCGCGCGAGCAATTCGAAAAAGCGTTGCAGAAAGATCCCCGCGATCCGCAGTTGCAAAGCGATATGGGCGCGACGTTGTTGGAGTTGGGCCAGGCGAGTGATGATGGCCAGCGGCTTCGCTACTTCGCCGAGTCGTTGCAATACCTGGATCGAGCGCTCGAATCGAACTCCTCGTTACCTGAAGCACTTTTCAATCGGGCGTTGGTTTATCAAAACATGCCGCTTTTCCCTCAAGCGAAAGAGGCGTGGCGCCGGTACCTGCAAATTGATTCGACCTCGCCCTGGGCCAAAGAGGCCGAGCGCAATCTCAAGCTGCTGGAAGAGCAGGAGCGGCAAGGACAGGCAAAGCGAACCAATCTGCATGAGTCGTTTCTTACGGCCTACCGCGCGAAGGATCGTGAAACTGGGTGGACGGCGTCGAAACAAAGCCGCTCGCGCCCAGGGAATTACATCGTTGAAAAATTGTTGGACGAGTACCTGTCGTTCAACCTTGCGGGCAAACAGAAGGAAGCAGCCGAAGCCGGCGACGCGCAGGAACCATGCATCGTGCCTGACAAAGCACTTTCCAGCCTGCCGTTCGGCGCGCTTCGATCTCCGGAGACGGGAAAGTTTTTGATCGAAGAGCATCGCCTAAGCGTGTTGCCGAGCTTCAACGCGTTCATGCAGTCCACGCACGAGGCGGTTAGAAAACAACACGAGGGTAGCGAACCAAGTGCTCCTTACCACCCGCTAATTAAATTCGAATTTATGAATTATATCTCCTAAAATTTGCTTGACACCTCACTGCTCGCGCGGTATTCTGCGCACCCTCCCAAGCGGCAAAACTCAATTCCATCCAAGAGTAATCCTGGCTCTAATGACGGTAGTTTGCGGCAAAACACCCTATAAATTCATTCGGAGGATGAGCGATGAGCAAGATGGGGAGATACTGCAAGGCCTATCCGATCGATCGGTTACAGGCTTTTGACGGCTGGCCCGAAGCATACCGGCGCGAAGTCGCGAAGGAACAGCAAGCGGAAGTTTCGGGCAATGGCGAACCTCCCGACGGGACGTCAAATTCCCAACCGGCGGAGAATGATTACCTGTTTGTTCAGGAAGATCTCACTGTGACCAAAGGTATCTTCCTCGAAGAGGACGTGGTATTTGATCAGGTCACTCCGCAATGGGTTGATTTTTGTAAGAACGAGCTCAGGTTTGAAATTCCTCCAGACGTAGCCGACGCCAGTGAAAAGGCTGCCGGCGCGTCGTAGTCCTGCCCCTTCAGAAAAAAACAACACAATTCGTCGCGCACCGCTCTCGCAGGTGAAGCTCAAGAATATCGAAGATATTTACGAACTCTCGCCGGTGCAGAAAGGCATGCTGTTCCATAGCCTGTCTGCACCCGGGTCGGGACTCTATCTGCAACAGTTTCGCTTCTCGCTGAGCGGGCCATTGAACGTTGAGGCTTTCGAAGCCGCGTGGCAGCGAGCGGTCAAGCGCCATGCGGTGCTGCGCACGTGTTTCGTTTGGGAAGGGCTGGAAAAATCGTTGCAGGCGGTCTGGCGCACGATCGCGATCAAGATCGATGTTGCCGACTGGACAATGATTTCCGCCGCGGAGCAAAGCGCGCGCCTGCAAGAATGGCTCGAATCTGATCGGCAACGAGGATTCGAGTTAACCAGACCGCCGCTGTTACGGCTGAGCTTATTCAAGCTCGGCGCTGACGATTATCACTTTGTATGGACGCAAAACCACGCGCTGCTGGATGGCTGGTCAGTGCCGCTGTTGCTGGAAGAAGTGTTTCAGCATTACGAAGCGATCTGCCGTGGTAAAGAGCTCGCACTGGAGCGTCCGCGTGCCTTTCGTGAGTACATCGCGTGGTTGCAGCAACAGTCGTTAACGGAAGCAGAGCAGTTCTGGCGGAGACGATTGCAGGGGTTTGTTCGACCTACGCCCTTAGTTGTTGGGAGGCGGTTTTCAGGGGTTAATGGTTATGCCGAACAGCGTTTGCAGTTGAAGGTGGAGTTGACGGCGAAGCTGAGTCAGGCAGCGCGGCAGCAACAGTTAACGTTGAACGGGATCGTGCAGGGCGCGTGGGCGCTGCTGTTGTCGCGCTATAGCGGTGAAGAAGACGTGGTGTTTGGCGCGACGGTGGCTGGGCGGCCGGCGGAATTAGGCGGCGTGGAGCGCATGCTGGGACTGTTCATCAACACGTTGCCGGTGCGTGTGAAAATCGCAGGCGAACAGCGCGCCGGCGAGTGGCTGCGGAAGTTACAGGCGGAAGGAGCCGAAGCACGGCGATACGAACACACGCCGTTGGGGGAGGTGAGCCGTTGGAGTGAATTACCACGCGGCACGCAACTCTTCGAAAGCCTGCTCGTAGTAGAGAACTTTCCATCGGATCTCACGATGATCGAGCAGGTGAAGCAGCGAATCGGTCTCGAGATTCGTGACTTCTCGTGGCACGAACGAGGCGATCATCCGCTGGCGCTGATTGTGTTTCCCAACAAAGCGCTGACGCTACAGATCGAGTACGAACGCGAGCGGTTCAACGACGCCACGGTTACGCGGATGTTAGATCAGCTCGAAGAACTCCTGGCGGCCATCACCGCGGATCCCGAGCAGCGTGTCGGCGAACTGCCGGTGCTTGGCAATGCGGAACGACGTCAACTGCTGGTCGAGTGGAATGGCGACAGCGCTGCGGTTCCTCACGATCGCTGTTTGCATGAGTTGATTGAGGCTCGAGTTGAGAGCGCGCCCGATCGGATCGCAGCCTCTTATCAGGACCAACAATTAACGTATCGCCAGTTGAACGCGCGCGCTAACCAACTCGCGCGCTATCTGCAACAGCGAGGCGTCAGTCCTGAAACGCGTGTCGGCGTTCTGCTCGACGAGCCGTTGCAGATGATTATTGGCCTGCCTGGCGTTCTCAAAGCTGGGGGCGCTTATGTGCCACTCGATCCGCAATATCCCGCCGAAAGATTGAGTTTCATGCTCGAAGACGCGGGAGTTGATGTGCTGTTGACTCACAGCCGTTTGGTCGAGACGGTACCGAGCTACCGCGGCTGCGTCGTTTGTCTCGACACGCAGCGTGAAGAGATCGAACGCGAGAGTGAAGCAAATCCGCCTCATACTGCAGCACCCGACAATCTCGCCTACGTCATCTACACGTCTGGTTCAACCGGACGTCCCAAAGGCGCGCTAGTCACGCATTCCTCGCTGGTCAGTTATGTGACTGTCATCTCGCGTGAGTTTGCGCTGACTGCGGAGGATCAGATCGCCCAACTCGCTTCGCCGAGTTTCGATGTGGCCGTGGAAGAGATCTTTCCGGCACTCGTGGTTGGCGCTCGTGTCGTCTTTTGCCGCGACATTCCTTACGCCAAAGATTTCATGCCGCTGATTCGCAGGGAAGAGTTGACTGTTTTTGAGTTGCCGACGGCTTTCTGGGACGAGTGGGTCTACGAATTGTCGAGTAGCGGAGCGCGCTTGCCTGAATGCGTTCGCCTGGTTCTGGTTGGTGGCGAGAAAAACTTACCGAACCGTTACGAAGCGTGGCGGCAGCTAGCCGATCGAAGAGTTTCGTTGATTCATGTATTTGGGTTAACGGAAACGACAATCACTTCGACTATCTACCGGCCCACCGATGAACGCGCCGAAGAGGACACGAAGTATCCGCTGCCGATCGGTCGCGCTCTGCCGAACACGCAAATCTATGTTCTCGATTCTCAATTGCGTCCGGTGCCACTCGGCGTTGCTGGGGAGTTGTACATCGGCGGCGTGAGTGTTGCGCGCGGTTATCACCAACGGCCGGAGTTGACCGCCGAGAGGTTTGTTCCCGATCCGTTTGGCGGCACGCGTTTGTATCGCACTGGAGATCTGGTGCGTTACCTCGAAGACGGCAACATTGAATTCCTTGAGCGAAAAGACGAACAGGTCAAGGTGCGTGGTTACCGCATCGAGCCGGCGGAGATCGAAGCGACTCTTGCGCAGCATCCGGCAGTGCGTGATGCAGTGGTCGTTGCGCGCGAGGACGTTCCCGGACAGAAGAAGTTGGTGGCCTACATGACGCCGCGCGTGGGGATCGCATTTGAGTCAAACGGCACGATTTCCGAACTGCGCGCCTACCTGAATGAAAACCTGCCGGAGTACATGGTTCCGAGTGCGTTCGTGGCGCTGGACGCATTGCCGCTCGGCGCAAACGGGAAGATCGATCGGCGTAGTTTACCGGCGCCGGATTTCGCTCACAGCTTGCGCGACAAGACGCATCGCGTCGCGGCGACGCCGGACGAAGAAACGCTCGCGAGGATCTGGTCTGAAGTGATTCGCGTGCCGGAAGTCGGTGTAACAGACAACTACTTCGAGTTAGGTGGGGATTCGATACTTTCGATTCAGATTGCGTCGCGCGCCAATCGAGCCGGTTTGAATATTTCGCCGCGCGATCTGTTCACGTCGCAAACGGTCGTGGAACTGGCGCGAGTGGCGGAGAGAGCTAGAGCGCGAGCGGAGGCAATCGTGACTCCGCCGAACGGTGATAGCAGTGAGGAGTGTGATGTACCGCTAACGCCGATTCAACGTTGGTTCTTCTCACAGAATTTCGCTGAACCTCATTACTGGAACCAATCAATTCTGTTAGAAACGCGCCAACCGCTGCAACGCGCCCCGCTGGAAAAAGTGGTTGCCGCTCTCGTGCGTGATCACGCTGCTTTGCGGTTGCGCTTTACGCAGAACGATCGAGGCGATTGGCAGCAATGTTTGCTGCCGGTGTCTGCGTCGCTAACTGAGCAAACGCCCGTGCACGAAGTGGATCTCACGTTAGTTGCGGAAAACCCACGACAGCAATTGTTGGAGCGTTGTTGTACGCAAGCACAGCGAAGTCTGAACCTTGCTGAGGGACCATTACTGCGTTTCGTAATTATCAACCTGGACGAACAAGGCGGACAGCGCCTGCACGGCGTGGCTCATCATCTCATCACCGACGGCGTCTCGTGGCGCGTCCTGCTCGACGAACTACAACAGCACTACCCACATGCGCTCAACGGCGCGGCGATCGAAAGCAGACCGGCAACTTCGTTCCGGGCCTGGGCCGATCATCTCACCACTCAGGTCAATTCGGATTGGTTAGCAGCGCAGGAACCTTACTGGCAAACAGCGGAACAGGACGCGTGCGAGTTTCGCATTCCACTAGACCAGCCCGACCGGGTTGAAAATACCGGCGCGTCTCAGGCTGCGTTGACGGTTTCTTTGACGCCTACTGAAACCGAAGCGCTGCTGCGCGAAGTTTCACACGCGTATCGCACACGCATTCAGGATGCATTACTCGCCGCCCTGGGATCGGCTTTGCATGATTGGACCGGCCGCAGACGCATAGCCGTTTGGATGGAAGGTCACGGACGCGAGCTGGGTGGTGATGGTCCCGATATGGTGGAACTCGGCAGCGCGATTGGCTGGTTCACCTCGTTGTATCCGGTCGTTGTCGATGCAGAGTGGGACGACGAAGAGATCGCGTTGAAAGCCGCGAAAGAAGCATTGCGCAAGGTGCCAAACGGTGGCGTTGGTTACGGACTTTGGAAATGTTCGAACGCGAACAACACGCCACATCGCAGCGATCATCGCGGCGTCGCGTTCAACTACCTGGGCCAGTTCGATCGGGAAATAGAAGAGTCGTCTCTGTTCACGCTGGCGTCCGAGTCTCCTGGACCCGCCGCAAGCCCGGAGGCCGATCGAGTTTTCTCGCTGGAGATTAATTGCGCGATCGTCAATGGCTGCCTGCAATTGACCTGGAACTACAGCCGCAATCTTCATCACAACGAAACGATCGAGTGGCTCGCCTCAACCTATGTCGAATCGTTGCAGCGGCTCATCAACCACTGCCGTTTGCCTGAAAGCACCGGCTTTACGCCTTCGGATTTTCCCGACGCAAACCTCTCTCAGGCGGAGCTGGATGAGTTGGTGCACAGTCATCAAGCCATCGAAGACATTCAACCGCTCTCGCCAATGCAGCGGGGCATGCTCTTCCACTGCCTCTACACTCCGGAATCAGGCCAGTACGTCGCGCAGTTTGTGATGACTTTGTGCGGCGATCTGAACGCCGGAGCTTTTGAGCAGGCGTGGCAGCGGGTGTTAGAGCGGCACACGATCCTGCGCACCGACTTTTTATACAAACGCCGCGAGGAGCCGGTGCAGATCATCCACGAGCACGTGACGCTTTCGTGGGAGCAGCAGGATTGGAGCGAATTAACACTCGCTCTGCAGGAAGAGAATCTGGAAACCTACTTGCAAAGCGATCGCCGCCGCGGTTTCGACCTGGCGCGGGCGCCGCTGTTTCGATTGCTGCTCGCACGCACTTCCGCGGACACGTATCAACTCGTCTGGACCCTCGCGATGATGCTGCTCGATGGCTGGTCAGTGCCGCTCTTGTTGGAAGAAGTGTTTCAACATTACGAGGCGATCTGTCGGGGCAAAGAGATCGCGCTGGAACGGCCGCGTCCCTATCGTGATTACCTCGCGTGGTTGCAGGAACAGTCGTTAACCGAAGCAGAACAGTTCTGGCGGAAACGATTGCAGGGCTTCACCAGGCCAACGCATTTAGTTACCGGCCGTCAATCGCAAGGTGCTAGCGGTTACGACGAGCAGCGGTTGCAGTTGAGTGTGGAGTTGAGCGCGAAACTCAGCGAAAGCGCGCGCCGGCAACAGTTAACACTAAACGGCATCGTTCAAGGCGCGTGGGCGCTGCTGCTGTCGCGCTACAGCGGCGAAGAGGACGTGGTGTTTGGAGCGACGGTGGCAGGACGTCCGGCAGAGCTTAGTGGCGTCGAGCGCATGCTGGGATTGTTCATCAACACGTTGCCGGTGCGCGTGAAAGTCGCAGGCGAACAGCGCGTCGGCAAGTGGCTACGGCAGTTACAAGCGGACGAAGCAGAAGCGCGGCAGTACGAACACACGCCGCTGGTTGAAGTGAGCCGTTGGTGTGAACTACCGCGCGGCACGCAACTCTTCGACTCTCTTCTCGTAGTCGACAACTATCCCTTCGATGCCTCACTGGCCGGCCAAATAAAACAACGGCTAGATCTCGAAGTGAGTGACTTTCGCGTGCTGGAGCAGACGAACTTCCCACTCGCGCTAACAATCATGCCCGGCGATCAGCTATCGCTGCTGATGCGTTACGAGTGCGCGGGCTTTGACAACGAAACCATTCAGCGAATGCTCAAGCATTTGCAACACTTGCTCGAGTCGGTCTCGTCTGATGTAGACCAGCGCGTCAGCGACATCAAATTGCTCACCGGCAATGAAGAGACGGAGCTCCTCGTCGATTGGAACGACACGCACCGCGAGTATCCGGATCAACACACCATCCACCAGCTCTTCGAGCAACAGGTCGAACGCTCGCCCGGTTCGATCGCCGTCGTGTTTCAAAACCAGCGCGTGACGTACCGCGAGTTGAATTACAAAGCCGATCTCATTGCGTTCAAGTTGAGCGAACTCGGTGTCGGGCCTGATGTTCGCGCCGGCGTAATGCTCGATCGCTCGGTGGAGATGGTTGCGGCGCTGCTTGGCATACTCAAGGCGGGCGGCGCTTACGTGCCTTTAGACCCTGCATATCCGCTGGACCGTCTGACGTTCATGCTCGAAGACTCCGGCGCGCAAGTCGTCCTCACACAGAAACGATACGCAGAGACGCTCGCAGGACAGACAAAACATCTGCTCTGTCTCAACGGCGACGACGAAAGCATTCTGCTTGGTCCAAAACGCTGCCTCGCGCGGCCTGACGATCTGGCCTACGTCATCTACACCTCGGGTTCGACTGGAAAACCCAAAGGCGTGATGGTTACCCACAGAGGCCTCGTGAATTACTTGACCTGGTCGTCCGAAAGGTACGCGGTCAGCGATGGTTGTGGCGCTCCAGTACATTCGCCGCTCGGCTTCGATCTCACTGTCACGAGTTTGTTCACGCCGCTCGTGACCGGCAAAACAGTCTTCCTCGTCAACGAAGATGAAGGCGTTGACGGCCTCGTCAAAACACTGCGCGCGGCAAACGGCTACAGCTTGGTCAAAATCACCCCGGCACACCTTGAAGCGTTGGGCCAATTGCTGCGTCCTGCGGAAGCCGCGGGACGAACGCATGCGCTCATCATCGGCGGCGAAGCGTTGCACGGCGACGTGCTCGAGTTCTGGACGCGCAACGCGCCCACTACGCGGCTGATCAACGAGTATGGACCAACCGAAACAGTCGTCGGTTGCTGCGTCTACGAAGTACCTCACGGAGTTGCCACCACCGGTTCTGTCGCCATCGGCAAACCGATCGCCAACACGCGACTTTACGTGCTCGACCGCAAGCTGCGGCTCGCGCCGGTAGGAATTCCGGGCGAGCTGTACATCGGCGGCGATGGCCTCGCGCGCGGGTACCTGAACCGTCCTGACCTGACGGCGGAGAAGTTCATTCCCGATCCTTACGCCGGCGAGCCGGGCGAACGTTTGTATCGAACTGGTGATGTTGCACGTTGGAGCTCGCTGGGCGAGTTGGAGTATCTGGGCCGCAACGATCATCAGGTCAAGGTGCGCGGCTACCGGATCGAGTTGGGCGAGATCGAAGCAGCGATTCACCGGCACGAGCGTGTCCGCGAGTGCGCGGTGATCGTCAGTGATGACAAGACAGCAGGCAAGCGGCTCGTGGCCTATCTGGCCGCGGAAGCCGGCGAGGCGATCGACGCGGAAGAGCTACGGCGCTTTCTTTCGTCTGTGTTGCCGGAGTACATGATTCCATCGCTGTTTGTGACGTTGAACGAACTGCCGCTCTCGCCAAACGGCAAAGTGGATCGCAGCGCTTTACCCGCTCCTGACGCGGCGCAGTTTGCGAAAGGAAAAGGATTTGTCGACGCGCTTACGCCTGCGGAAGACTTGCTGGCAGGCATTTGGTCGCAGGTGCTCGGAGTAGAAAACGTCGGTGTGACCGACAACTTTTTTGAGTTGGGCGGTCACTCGCTGCTCGCAACGCAGGTCGTTTCGCGCATCCGCGAAGCGTTCCAGGTCGAACTGCCGCTGCGGCATCTTTTTGAGTCGCCAACGGTCGCTGAGCTCGCGCAGGTCATTACGCAGGAAAGCGAAGGCGCGCAGTCTGCCGCCGCAGGCGTCATTGGCGCCGCTCCGCGTGATGGTGAGTTGCCGCTGTCGTTTGCGCAGCAACGTCTCTGGTTCCTGAATCAATGGGAACCGTCAAGCTCGTTCTACAACTCGCCTTCGACTGTGCGGTTGCAGGGACAACTCGACGCGCGTCTATTGCGCCGCACGCTGCACGAGGTGTTGCGCCGGCACGAAGTGTTGCGTACGTCGTTCGTAAACATCAACGGCCGTCCCGTTCAGCACATCGATTCCGCCGCGGATTTGTTGTTAAAGGTACCGATCGTCGACCTTTCAGCGCTTCCTGAAGCCTATCGCTTACGCGTCGCCAAATCACTTGCCCAACAGGAAGCTCGCCGGCCGTTCGATCTCTCCACCGGCCCATTGCTGCGCACCACGCTCCTGCGACTTTCTGCCGAAGAGCACGTCGTACTCTTCACGATGCACCACATCGTTTCCGACGCGTGGTCCATGAGTGTGCTCGTGCGTGAAGTGGCGACGCTTTATGAAGCTTTCAGTGAGGGCCGCCCGTCGCCTTTGCCTGAGTTGCCGATTCAGTATGCCGATTACGCGGTTTGGCAACGCAATCACTTGCAGGGCGAAACGATGGATCAGCAATTGGGATTCTGGCGGAAATATTTGGCTGGGGCTCCAGCCGTACTCGAACTGCCCACGGATTATTCACGCCCGCCGGTGCAGACGTTTCGCGGTGCAGCGCAGTCGTTCGTTTATCCGGCCGAACTGCTCAACGGACTCAAACAACTATCGCGCCGCGAGAACGTGACACTGTTCATGACTTTGCTCGCTAGTTTCAAATTGATGCTGTCGCGTTACGCGAAACAGGAAGACGTGCTGGTGGGCACGGCGGTCGCCAATCGCACGCGACGCGAAACCGAAGGCCTGATCGGGTTTTTCATCAACAGCCTGGTCCTGCGCACGGATCTATCCGGTAATCCACGTTTCACTGAATTACTCAGACGCGTGCGTGAGAGTTGTCTCGGCGCCTACGCGCATCAGGAAGTGCCGTTCGAACGTCTCGTCGAAGAACTGCGGCCCGAACGCAGTCTCAGTCACTCGCCGATATTTCAAGTCTCGTTTGGTCTCAACAACGCGCCGCGAGATGAATTGAAACTGCCAGGCCTGCAACTCAAGTCGTTGGGTGTTGACGACGACACGGTGCGTTGGGACCTCGCCATCTGGGTGGTCCAGGACGCGGAAGGCTTGCGTGGCCGTTGGACCTATCGTACTGAGTTGTTCAAGCCGGAAACGATTAGACGCATCACCGTTCACTGGGAAACGCTTTTGCGCAGCATTATTGCTTCGCCCGAAGCGCGTATTCAGAGTCTCGAAATGTTGACCGAGGAAGAAAGAAAGCAGCGCGAGCGGGACGAGATGATGACCGGAATCGTCTCCGCGGAAAAACTGCTGACCGCGAGACGCAAGACGATCAGGGTCAGCGGGCGAGGTGAACTGCGATGAGCGACTTAATGAGAATTGCTCCTGCTCTTTTGGAAGAGTGGATGCGCGAATACTACTTCGCTACCGAGCTCGACATCGGCAGCAGCGGCGTCGAGAGTTTCTCGCTCGCGGAAATTCGTGCGCTTCTCGGCATCTCACACGACGAGCTCGATCGCATCGTCTTCAACGACAGCGAAACACTCGGCGGTCTTGGTTTGCGAAAAGCCGTCGCCGATCGCTACGGCAACGGTGACCTTAGCCGCGTCATTGCTACTCACGGTTCGAGCGAGGCGATCTTTCTCATCATGACGGCGCTCTTGCGATCCGGCGACGAGGTCGTAGTTCTCGATCCGTGTTACCAGCAACTTTACTCAATCGCCGAAGTGATCGGTTGCAAGTTGAAGTCGTGGCCGCTTCGTTTCAGCAACGGTTTTGTTCCCGACGTCGACGAAGCGAAACGATTGATCACTTCGCGCACCAGGATGATCGTCGTTAACTTTCCTCACAATCCGACCGGCGCGTCGCTGTCACTCGAACAACAGAACGAGCTGGTCGAAGCTGCCGCTCGCGTCGATGCCTATCTCGTTTGGGACGCAGCTTTCGAAGAACTCACATACGACACCGCCCCGCTGCCCGCTCCCGTGCACTACCAGCGAGCGATCACGATGGGCACGCTTTCTAAAGCTTTCGGCTTGCCGGGGTTGAGGGTCGGTTGGTGTTTGGCATCGCCCGACGTGCTGGAGCGTTTCGTCTTGCTGCGTGATTACACCAACTTGCACCTGTCGCCGCTAATCGAACTGATCGCGCAGCGAGCAATCGAGCAGGCGCCCGTGCTCGTAGGCAAACGATTGCAACAAGCGCGAATCAATCTGGAGATTCTCGCGTCCTGGTGCGAGGAACATCGAGACTTCGTCGAGTGGGCGCCGCCGCGCGGCGGTGTCTGTTCGTTTCTGCGTCTGCGCCGGGTCAAGGACGTGGAAGAGTTCTGCCGCCACCTCGCACACTCACACGGTGTTCTGCTCGTACCCGGCAGTTGTTTCAAACATCCCTCACACGTTCGCCTCGGTTTTGGCGACGCCACTGCACGAGTCAGGGAAGGACTCTGGCGTCTCTCAGCGGCGCTGAAGAGCATCGAGAGTAACGCCTAGGCTTCGCAATCTCATCGTTCATCACAAAACGTCATGGCAGTTCAGTCGATTGCAGCAAAGGAGTGGACCATGAACCGGCTCGTCTTCACCGATGATGAGTTAAAAGCAATTAAAGCGCTGTTGGCTGAGATTGCAAGCAGGTATCGCCAGGCTGAAGACCCGTCGCTCCTGCGAGAGGCATGCCTTTATGCCCACGAGCTGCCGCGCCGCGTACGAGAATTTCTCAACAGCTTCAGGGCGCTCGAGTCGCCACCTGGAGTTTGCCTGTTGAGCGGTTACCCGATCGACGACGCGAAGATAGGCGCGACGCCAACTCATTGGCAGGTAAAGCACGACGTCTCGCGGTCACTCGAACAAGAACTTTTGCTTATCCTGTTTGGCTCGTTGCTCGGCAATCCCATAGGTTGGGCCACGCAACAAAACGGGCACATCATTCACGACGTGCTGCCGATTGCCGGGCACGAACACGAACAACTCGGATCGAGCAGCGAGGAGTTGTTGTGGTGGCACACTGAAGATGCGTTTCATCCTTACTGTTGTGATTACCTGATCATGCTCTGCCTGCGAAATCCGGATCGGGTCGCGACAACGATGGCGGCGATCGAGTGGCTCAAGCTCGAGGAAAAGCAGGTCGAAGTCCTGTTTGAGCCGCGGTTCACGATTCGGCCTGACGAGTCGCACCTGGAGAAGAACAAAGCCGATCAGGAGCGGCCGAATGGTCAGCAGGAGTCTTTGCAAAACGCTTATCAGAAGATCAATCGCATGCACGAGAGCCCGGAGAAGCTCTCGGTCTTCTTCGGTGATCGGCGCGCGCCGTATATGCGCATCGATCCATATTTCATGGATCGACTGGAAGACGAAGAAGCGCAGAATGCGCTCGACGCTTTGGTCAAGCAGATCGACCAGCGGTTGACGAGCGTGGTCCTTCAACCCGGTGATTTCATCTTTATCGACAACTTCCGCGTAGTCCACGGAAGAAAACCGTTCAAGGCCCGCTACGACGGCTTCGATCGCTGGATCAAACGCATCAACGTCACCCGCGATCTGCGCAAGTCTCGCAGCGTACGGCTCGAGAGCACTTCACCGATCATCTTCTAGTCTTCCGGATTTCATCATGACAACGGCTTTGCTTCAAGAAGTATTCCTGCGGCTCTGCACCGGAGTATGGGCTCTGCGCCGGAGCATGGGCTCTGCCCCCATCGGGCGGTGCAGCCGTTTCTGAAATTATTCGCAAATCGTTGAAGCAAAGACCATGACAACACCAAGGAACATGAGTTTCCCGACTGTGCGGCGGACGGCGATACGACTCTCGGCGACCGCGGTAGTGAAAACCGGTTTGCTTCCCGGTTGCGATCGTTTGCCGCTCGTTTTTGAGCCGGAGATCGAAAGCGTGAATCTACCGGCGTGGGCCATCGCCAACCGCGCGGAGATCGAAGCGCAGTTGCACAAACACGGCGCCGTTCTCTTTCGCAATTTCGACGTCGACACGCCGAATCACCTGGACCAATTCATTCGCGCCACCTGCGGTGAACCGCTCGAATATCACGAACGCTCGTCGCCACGCAGCCAGGTGAGCGGAAACATCTACACGTCAACCGACTATCCGCCACACGAGAGCATCTTCCTGCACAACGAGCAGTCGTATAACGCTACGTTTCCTTTAAGAATCCTTTTCTTCTGTACGCAGCCTGCCGAGCAGGGCGGAGCAACGCCGATCGCCGACACGCGCCGGATCTTTCAACGTCTCAGTCCTGAGACTCGCGCGCGCTTCAGCGAGAAGCAATACATGTACATGCGTAATTTCAACAGCGGCTTCGGGCTTTCGTGGCAGACGGCATTTCAAACAACGAACAAGAGCGAAGTTGAAGACTACTGTCGCCGCAACGAGATCAGCGTTGAGTGGAAAGCGAACGACGGTTTGCGCACGAAACAGGTGCGCCGCGCGGTCGCGCACCATCCGCGCACTGGTGAAGTGGCCTGGTTCAATCATTGCACCTTCTTTCACGTCTCAACGTTGAGCCCGGCGATACAAGAGGTTTTGTCGTCAGCGTTTGTCGAAGACGAGTTGCCAAACAACACCTACTACGGCGATGGCTCGAAGATCGAAGCGGAAGTTTTAGACGAACTGCGTAATGCCTACTTGCAGGAGAAGATCAGTTTCCCCTGGCAGAAGGGCGACATCCTCATGCTCGACAACATGCTGACCTCACACGGGCGCGATCCGTACGTTGGACCACGAACGGTGCTGGTAGGCATGGCCCAACCCTGCTCCTGGCAAGAGATCGATTGAACTTTCCGATGAGCGAGATTTTGGAAGAAGTAATCGAAGGTTACCGGCTTTCTCCACAGCAACGGCGCTTGTGGCAGTGGATGTGTCTCGTTGGGCCATCCGCGTTTCGCTGTTCGTTGCGGTTGGAGTTGAGTGGACAGATCGACCCGGAGCGCTTGCGCGCTGCATGGCAGCAGGCGGTTGCGCGCCACGAAGCGATGCGCACGAGTTTTCGCGCGCTACCGGGGTTGGATTTGCCGTTGCAGGTGATCGGCGAAGACGTCGACGAACAGACTAAGTACACGGAAATTGAATGTGGCGAAGCTGGGTGTGTCGCGGGTGCGTGTAAGAGTGTTGAAGAGGAGTGGAATAGTCTGCTGCGCGATCACAAGGGCGGTTCGGAGTGGCACGTGCGCGCAGTGCGTTGTGGTGGGAAACGCTGGTCGGTTTTGGTGAGCACGTGTGGGTTGTCTGCTGATGTGCGCACGCTGCGGAACCTGGCGGCGGAGTGGGCGCGCTGTTATGAAGACGGCGAAGCTGAGTCCTTATCCGAAGTGGTCCAGTATGCGGACTTTTCCGAATGGCAGCACGAGTTGTTGGAAAGTGAGGAAGCAAAGCGCGCGCGAGAGCAGGCCAGGACTGCTGCGGCGCAGGTGCGTTTGCCGCACGAGCAAGCCGCGCAGGATGCGAGCGAGTATGCGCCGGAGGAGATCAAGGTTGATCTAAATGTTGAGTTGATCGCGCGATTGAGAGCGCTGGCTGAAGAGTGTGAAGCGGAAGTGAGCGATGTGATCGAGGCGGCGTGGCGCGTGCTGTTGTGGCGGCTGAGTGGAGAAGTGGAAGCCAGTCTCGCTTGTAGCTTTGATGGCCGCCGAATCAAACACCTGCAAGACGCTTTTGGACTCTTCGCAAAGTACCTGCCCGTTAGTTGTCACCTCGATGCGAATTATCAGTTCTCCGAAATCGCCCGGCAGGTGCGCGATGCCAAAGTGGCGACCGCTGCTCAACAGGACTACCTGACGGCCGAAGACTTTTCGGCAGAAGCTAACAACTCTGCGCCGGTGTTCCTTCCATTTGGATTTGACTACGAGTCGTTTCCGGCGAACGCAAGCGGCTTTCTTGTTTCCGGAGTCTTCTCGTGCACTGAACGTTTCAAGCTCCGGCTCTCCGTCGTGGAGATTGATCAGACATTGCAATGCGCGCTGCATTACGACCCGGCATTCTACGCGACGGAGGTTGTGCAGCGGTGGGCCGATTCATTCGTGATGTTGTTACAGAGTGGAGCGAAGCATCCGCATCTGCTCATCGAAGGGCTTGAAGTGATTGGCCAAAGCGAACGGCAGCGCTTGCTGATCGAGTGGAACAACACGAACACCGGCTACATCACCGATCGTTGCCTCCACGAACTGTTCGCCGACCAGGTAGAGCGCACTCCTGACGCGCCCGCCGTCGTCCTCGGCACGACTGAACTCAGCTATCGCGAATTGAACGAGCGCGCCAATCAGGTAGCGCATTATCTCCGCCGCTTGGGTGTAGGTCCGGAGAAACTGGTTTGCCTCTGTCTCGATCGTTCGGCGCAGGTCATAGTAGCGTTGCTTGGCGTGCTCAAAGCCGGGGGCGCCTACGTGCCTCTGGACTCAGAACAACCGTTGCCGCGACTAGCAAGCATCATCAACGACGCCGGTGCGCACGCAGTGTTAACGCGTCAGCCGCTGGCTGAGCGCATGCCTGAGACGATCTCTGCCCAGGTTGTCTGCATCGACTCTGATGAAATCGCCAAAGAGCGCGTTGATAACCCGATCAATCATGCGCGGCCCGAGAACCTCGCTTACGTGATCTACACTTCAGGCTCAACGGGGTTGCCGAAAGGCGTGATGGTCCAACACCGTTCGATTTGCAATCTTCTCGCAGCGCTCGAGCGAGCCGTTTACGCGCATGTTCCGCGTCAGTCGCGCGTGAGCGTCAATGCGCCGTTCTCGTTCGACGCGTCCGTCAAACAGATCATTCAACTTGCGGCAGGCCATACGCTCTATCTCGTCCCGGAAGAGATTCGTTCCGACGGCAAGGAACTGCTCAACTGGTTGCGCGAATGCGGCATCAAGGTCTTCGACTCCACGCCGGCGCAGTTGCGTCTCCTGGTTGACGCAGGCCTCGGCTCTGGCGCTGAAAATGATCTTCGCGCGGTGCTCGTCGGCGGTGAAGCGATCAGCGAAACACTCTGGACGCAACTCAGTTCAAGTAAGACGAGCCGATACTACAATGTTTATGGTCCAACCGAATGTACCGTCGATGCGGCCGTGTGCAGGATCTCGGGATCGGAACCAAATATCGGTCGTCCGATCGCGAACGCACAGCTTTACGTGCTCGATCGCAGCGGCCGTCTGCTGCCAACCGGTGTGATTGGGGAATTGTACATCGGCGGCGCAGGCGTGGGCCGCGGCTATCTCCACAGCGCTTCACTCACAGCGGAAAGATTTGTGCCGAATCCTTTTTCTACCGAATCGGGCGCAAGGCTCTATCGCACCGGCGATCTCGCGCGCTATCTGATCGGTGGGGAAGTGGAATACGCAGGCCGCGTCGATCACCAGGTCAAAGTGCGTGGCTACCGCGTCGAGTTGGGCGAAATCGAATCGGCCTTGCGCGCGCACACCGCTGTTCGCGATTGCGTGGTGATCACACGCGACGATGAATCGGGGTTCAAGCGCTTGATCGCTTACGTCGTCGCGGCGCCACAAACAAACGGACATCACGCAATCATCCGGTCCAATGGCGATGCAGCAAAGTCAATGATCGACGATTTGCGCCGCTCCCTGCGCGAACAGTTGCCGGAATACATGATGCCGTCGAACATTCTCCTGCTCGACGAGCTGCCGTTGACGCGTCATGGCAAAGTCGATCGCCATTCGCTGCCGGCGCCGGAAACGTCCGGTCTCGATGGCCTGGAACGGACCGCCGAAGTTTTACCGCGCACACCGTTTGAAGAGTTGGTCGCCAGCGTTTGGGAAGGCGTGCTGGGCGTTGCGAGTATTCGCCGCGAAGACAACTTCTTCGAACTCGGCGGCCACTCGTTGCTGGCCACGCAGGTCATCTCGCGCATCCGCGACGTGTTTCAAATAAACATACCGTTGCGGAGCCTCTTCGAACGGCCGACTGTCGCGAGCTTCGCCATCGCGGTTGAGCGCGCCGGCCAAATGGATGCAACTGTTGAGGGCGCATCCGAAGCGCCTCCGTTGCGACCGGCGCCGCGAGACGGTGAGTTGCCGCTGTCGTTCGCCCAGCAACGTCTCTGGTTTATCGATCAACTCGAACCCGGGCGTCCTTTCTATAACGGTAACATGACGATCCGACTCAAGGGTCACCTCGATCTCAAGTCCATGAGCCGCACGCTTAACGAGGTCGTGCGCCGTCACGAGGTGCTGCGCACAACTTTCACGAGCGTCAACGGTCTTCCGTCCCAGCACATCGCACCGCGGTTGCACTTGCCGTTGCCCATCGTCGATCTCTCGGCGCTCGACGAACCGCAACGTACACTCACGGCGCGCGGTCTCGCGCGCAAGGAAGCACAGTTGCCGTTCGATCTCTCGGTTGGTCCACTGTTACGCGTCACATTGGTGCGGCTTTCAGACGAAGAGCACGTCGCGCTCGTTTCGATGCATCACATCGTTTCTGATGCGTGGTCGCTGGATGTGCTCGTTCGTGAAGTCGCCACACTCTACGCCGCATTTTCGGAAGGACAACCGTCCCCGCTCGAGGAGTTGCCGGTGCAATATGCCGACTACGCGATTTGGCAGCGCAACTATCTTCAGGGTGAAGTGCTCGCGCAGCAGTTGGAATACTGGCGCAAACAACTCACCGGCGCTCCAGCCACGCTCGAATTGCCGATGGCCCGTCCGCGTCCAAAAGTGCAAACCTATCGCGGAGCGTTCTACAAGCTCAGGTTCGACGCCGAACTCACCGCCGCGCTAAAGGCGCTCTCACTGCGCGAAGGCGTAACGCTCTTCATGACGTTGCTCGCCGCGTGGAAACTGATGCTGGCTCGACACACGGGACAGAACGACATCGTGGTTGGCACCGCGATCGCGAACCGCGAATGGCGCGAGACGGAAAACTTGATCGGCTTCTTTGTCAACACGCTTGTATTGCGCACGGATCTCAGCGGCGAGCCGCGCTTCACTGAGCTGTTGAAGCGCGTGCGCGAAGTTTGTCTTGGCGCCTATGCGCATCAGGCGGTGCCGTTCGAACGGCTCGTCGAAGAGCTGCGGCCGGAACGCAGTCTCAGCACCTCGCCGCTGTTCCAGGTTGCTTTCGGTCTCAACAACGCGCCACGCATGGAGTTGCAGTTGCCGGAATTGCGTCTGGATTCAGTTCCGGTCGAGCAGGAGGAAGTGCGTTTCGATCTCACGCTGTGGGTGGTGGAGACTGGCGACGGGCTTCACGGCAGGTGGACCTATCGCACCGAGTTGTTCGACGCCGAGCACATCCAACAGATGACCGTTCATTGGGAGACACTCCTGCGCAGCATCGTGGCTGCACCGGATGCGCTGCTGAGCTCGCTCGAGATGTACACCGAGGCCGAGAAGGCGCAGCGCACGAGCGAAGGTAAAGCGCGCACTGAATCCAATTACAAAAAGTTTCTGAACGTCAAACCCGAGGCGATCAGAGTCTCGAATGTTTGAGAGAGGGTTAAGCCACAAAAGAGCACAAAAGGCACAAGAGACCTGGACTTCTTTTGTGCTTCTTGTGCCTCTTTGCGGCCTTGTTGGAAACGAAAGATGACTCTTGGGGGGAGTAGTTCCGGATTTCCTGCGGTCAGGCGCAAAGCGATGCGTCTTTCAACGGCGGCAGTTGTGAGCACGGGTTCGTTGCCTGGTTGCGATGGGTTTCCGCTGGTGCTCAGGCCGGAAGTCGAGGGAGTGAATCTCGCGGCATGGGCCAGGGCCAACCAGGCCGAAGTCGACGCGCTGTTGTTCAAGCACGGCGCGCTGTTGTTTCGTGATTTCAATATTCCGAATCCCTCGCGATTCGAAGAGGTCGCCGGCGCACTCACCTCCGAACTCTTGCAATACAACGAGCGCGCGGCGCCGCGGACAGAGGTCACCCGCAACGTCTACACCTCGACGGAGTACCCGGCCGATCAGCACATCCCGCTGCACCACGAGATGTCATATTCACACAACTGGCCCACGAAGATCTGGTTCTACTGCGATCTGCCGGCGCAGCAAGGCGGTGAGACGCCTATCGCGAACGACCGCAAGATCGTTGACATGATCGATCCAAAGATCAAAGAGCAGTTCATTCGCAGGAAAGTGATGTACGTGCGCAACTACGGCGAAGGCGTTGATATGTCGTGGCAGGAAGTTTTTCAGACCGATGACCGCGCCGAAGTTGAAGCGTACTGCCGCAAAGCGCACATGGAGTGGGAGTGGAAAGACGATGGGCGCTTGAAAACACGGCAGCGGCGGCCTGCGGTCGTCACCCACCCAAAGTCCGGCGAGACACTCTGGTTCAATCACGCACACATGTTCCACATGTCGAACCTCGAGCCTCACGTGCGCGACTCGCTGCTCGCCGAATTCAAGGAAGACGAACTGCCGCGCAATGCGTTTTACGGCGACGGCGCGCCGATCGAATCGTCGGTGTTGGAAGAGATACGCGAGGTTTACCGGCAAGCGTCTGTAGTTTTCCCGTGGCAGAAAGGCGACCTCCTCATGCTCGACAATTTTCTCGCTTCGCACGGGCGCAGACCGTTTGTTGGACCACGGCGAATTTTGGTGGCGATGGCTGAGCTCTACATCGATTCCCAGGCGGCTTGAAATGAACGACAACTCAGAAGAGATCATTGAAGGCTATCGTCTGTCTCCGCAACAGCGGCGTCTGTGGCAGTGGATGGGCTGTGCCGGCGCAGCGTTTCATTCGTCAGTCGCGTTGACTGTGAACGGAAGAGTTGACGCCTTAAGGCTGCGTGATGCGTGGAACAAGGTCGTCGGGCGTCATGAAGCGATGCGGACGAGCTTCCGGTTTGTGCCGGGGTTGGATTTTCCGGTGCAAGTTATCAATGAGGCGCCGGTGGGGTTGGATGAGTATGTAGAGATCGATTGCGGCGCGTGTGAGTCCGGAAGTGAGAGATGTGCGACGGCTGAGCAGGAGTGGAGCCAGTTGCAAGCCCGGAATTTGAATGCGGAGACTGGGCCAACGTGGCGCGCGCAGGTCGTGCGTTGCGGAAGTGAGCGATGTGAGTTGAGCGTGAGCGCGTCTGCGTTGTGTGCTGACCAACGCACTCTGCGCAATGTCGTTGAGGAATGGTTGCGTTGTTATCAGGCCACAACGATTGAAGGCGAGCCGGTTCAGTATGTTCAGTTCTCGGAATGGCAACATGAGGTTTCGACGAGCGACGAAGCCGAACGTGTGCATGCGCAGGTGACAGCGGGTGTTGAATCGACACTGCAGTTGCCGGAAGAGCGCGCTGTGCAACAACTCGGTCATTATCTACCTGCGCAAGTCGCGGTGGAAATCGATGCAGAGTCAGCACGCCGCTTGAGATCTCTTGCTGGAGCGCGCAACGCGGGATTGAGCGACGTGTTAGAGGCCGCCTGGAGAATTTTGTTGTGGCGGCTTGCGGGAGAAGGTGATGTGATGCTCGCCAGGAGTTTCGCGGGCAGAACCTACGATGAACTAGCCCCGGCCTTCGGACTCTTCGAAAAATACATTCCGGTCCACACGTATCTCACGGGCAGTCTGCGCTTTGATGAAGTGCTGGAGAAGGTCCGCAAGACTGTAGCCGCCGCCGGCGAGTGGCAGGACTATTGGACTGGCGAGCCTGTGACTGAAGATAAGCTCGTCGAGAATGGCGTGCGTGTCGGTTTCGATTATCACACCTGGACCACGCTACCGCACATCGAGGGACTCGAATGTTCGCTCAGCCACTGCGAAAGTTACACGGAACGTTTCAAGCTGCGGTTGTCAGCCACTGATGTAAACAACGATCTGCAGGTGCGGCTGCACTACGATCCCGAGTTCTACACGACACAGACAGCGGCCCGGTTTGCAAATGCGTTTTCGGTTGTGTCGTCGAGTCTCGTGGCCGAGCCCCAGGCGCAGATCAGCGGGCTTGATATTCTCGGCGAGCGCGAGATGCGGCGTGTGTTGGTTGAGTGGAACGACACCGCGAGCGAGTTTCCCGCGGGCCTGTGCACTCACGAACTCTTCGCCGCGCAGGCTGCCAAGACTCCCTACGACATCGCACTTATTTGCGAGGGAGAAGAACTGACCTATTGCGAGTTGGACGACCGCACTAACCAACTCGCACATCATCTGATCGCGATCGGAGTGGGACCGGAAAAGCGCGTCGGTCTGCTCCTGGAACGGTCGCCAGAGATGGTCATCGCACTTCTTGCAACGCTCAAGTCCGGCGGTGCTTACGTACCGCTCGATCCGCAGTATCCGGCAGAGCGACTGAGTTTCATTCTCGAAGACGCCGGAATCGATGTGCTCGTGACGCAGAGCCGGCTGGTTGAGACAATCCCCAACTACACCGGCCGAATCGTTTGCCTCGACGTCGAGAAAGAGGCCATCGAAAGCGAGAGTGGCGCACCGGTACCCAACGCAGCAGCCCCGGAAGACCTGGCATACGTCATCTACACTTCCGGTTCAACAGGCAAACCGAAAGGCGTGATGATCGAGCATCGGTCGCTCGTAAATCTCGCTCACGCCTTGCAACAATCGATCTACAACAAGTTGAGCCCCGGGTTGTGCGTCGGTCTTAACGCGCCTTTTGGTTTCGACGCCTCGGTGAAGCAGATCGCGCAACTGTTGCACGGTCACACTCTCTGTGTAATTCCCGAGGACATGCGGCTCGATAGCGCCTCATTCATTTCGTACCTCGCTGACAAACAGATCGATGTGTTGGACTGCACGCCATCGCAGTTGCGCTGGTTGCTGGCGGACGGCCTGGACCAACGCACCGATCTCGCACTTCACACGATGCTCATCGGCGGTGAAGCCATCGAACCAGCGATGTGGCAGCAGCTACAACAATCGCGGATCGATTTCTTCAATGTCTACGGCCCGACCGAGTGCTGTGTCGACACAACCACCGCTGCCATCAAGCAGACAGGCGCGCGGCCAACCATCGGACGGCCGCTGCCAAACGTGCGCGTCTACGTGCTCAACGAAAACTATCAACCCGTGCTGCCTGGTATGGCCGGCGAGATCTGTGTTGGCGGAGCAGGCGTCGGCCGCGGTTACCTGAACCGCCCCGGTCTCACCGCTGAAAAATTCATACCCGATCCAATCTCAAAAGAACCGGGGGCACGGCTCTATCGCACCGGCGACCTCGGTAGTTATTTAGACGACGGAACGATCGTTTACGCCGGACGCATCGATCGGCAGGTCAAAGTGCACGGCTTTCGTATCGAGTTGGAGGAGATCGAGTCAGCGCTCGAAGATCATCCAGCCGTGAAAGATTGCGCAGTGGTCGTGCGCACCGGCGAAACCGGCGACAGCCGTCTCGTCGCTTACGTCGTGACACTTGCTGGTCAAGACTCAAACGGCAATGGTCTGCCGCGGCATCGCCTGCCCAACGGTCTTCTGATCGCATACCAGAACCGAAATGAAGCCGACGATCTGTACAACGAGATCTTCAAAGATCGGATCTATCTCAAGCACGGAATCAAGCTGCCGCAGGGCGCGTGCGTCGTGGACGCCGGCGCCAACATCGGTCTCTTCACGATGTTTGTTACGCAGCATTGTCCGGACGCGCGGGTCTACGCGTTCGAACCGGTCAAGCCTGTTTACGAGAAGCTCGCGATCAACGCCACGCTGTGCGGAACGGCGACGAAAATCTTCAACTACGGCCTCTCCAATCTGGAGAAGACCGAAACGTTTGCCTACTACCCTCGCTACACGGCGAAATCGGGCGTGAGTGATTACGCCGATGCGCTGGATGAGGTCGAAGTGGTCAAAACGTTTCTGCGCAATCAGCAACAGTTCGGCGTCACTGAAGTGCAGGGTCTGATCGAAGTCGAGAACGAGCTGTTAAACGATCTTTTCGAGAGCGAGAGCCAGGAGTGTTTGCTGAAACGTTTGTCGGACGTGATCCGCGAAGAAGCGATCGAGCGCATCGATCTTTTGAAAGTTGACGTGCAGCGCGCGGAACTGGACGTGCTCAACGGATTGGACGCTGACGACTGGTCCAAAATCCAGCAGCTAGTGATGGAAGTACACGATCGCAAGGGCAAGGCGACTGGTGGACGGATCGAACAGATCACGCGCTTGCTGCAAGAGCACGGATTCGACGTCATCGTCGAGCAGGACAAGTTCCTGATCGGAACCGATCGTTACAACCTCTACGCCGCGCGGCACAAACTGCACCGCAATGCAGAGACAAACGGCAACGGTCACCAACAGTTTGACTTCCCAACGTCAGTCGCGGCGGACCTGGACCACGGCGCGTTACAACAGTTCTTGAAAAAGAGAATGCCGGATTACATGGTGCCGGGCGTGTGGGTGATGCTCGACAAACTGCCGCTCACGCGGCATGGCAAGGTGGATTACCTGGCGTTGCCCGCGCCCGAGGAAGTCCAGGCGCGCGATCAAAAGGAATTGGCCCCACCGCGCACGCCGACCGAGGAGATCGTCGTCGCGATCTGGGCCGAAGTGCTGGGTGTGAAAGAGGTGAGCGCCGACGGTAACTTCTTCGAGCTTGGCGGCCATTCGTTGATGGCCACGCAGGTGATCGCGCGTTTACGCAAGGCTTTTAATATCGAGTTGACGTTGCGCTCGTTCTTTCGCGAGCCGACCGTGTCTGGCCTAGCGGCATTCATCGATGAAACGATGCGCTCGCAACTCAGCCTCAACATTCCGCCGCTGACGCGGATTTCGCGCGACGGTGAGTTGCCGCTCTCGTTTGCGCAGCAGCGTCTCTGGTTTTTGCATCAATGGGAACCATCGAGCTCGCTCTACAACTCCTCGGCCTCACTGCGAATCGGCGGGCGTCTCAACGTGCCGGCATTGCGTCGTACGTTGCAGGAGATCGTTGCGCGTCACGAGTCGCTGCGTACGTCGTTCGTGGCTGTTGATGGCGTGCCGTCGCAACGGATCGCCGAGTCGTTGTTACTGCCGCTGCCCGTCGTGGATCTTTCGGAGCTACCGGAAGCGGATCGCCAACAGGTCGCCAAATCACTAGCGCAGCAGGACGCACTGCGGCCTTTCGATCTCGCCAATGGGCCGTTGCTGCGAATCACGCTGTTGCGGTTGTTCGCCGAAGAGCACGTCGTGCTTTATACGATGCATCACATCATCTCCGATGGATGGTCCATGAGTGTGGTAGGCCGCGAAGTGGCGGCGCTGTATGAAGCGTTCAGTGAAGGACGGCCATCGCCGCTGGCGGAGTTGCCGCTTCAGTATGCGGATTACGCTGTGTGGCAACGCAATTATCTGCAAGGCGAAGTACTGGAAAAGCAACTGGATTTCTGGCGCAAGTATTTGTCCGACGCCCCCGCGATGCTTGCAGTGCCGACGGATCGTCCGCGCCCTCGGGTGCAGACTTTCAACGGCGCGTCTTACAAGTTTGAGTTGAGCGAAGACTTGAGCGAGGGATTGCGAGCGCTGTCACGCCGCGAAGGAACGACGCTCTTCATGACGCTGCTCGCGTGTTGGCAAACGCTGCTGTGGCGTTACACGGCGCAGGATCAGATCAGCGTGGGAACGGGAATCGCAAACCGCACTCGGCGCGAGGTGGAACCGCTGATCGGTTTCTTCGTCAACACGCTCGTGTTGAAAACCGACTTCGCGGGTAATCCGACGTTCACCGAATTGCTGAAGCGCGTGCGCGAGATGTGTCTCGACACGTACGCACATCAGGATGTGCCGTTCGAGCGGCTCATCGAAGAGCTACAGCCGGAACGCAGCACGACCCATTCGCCGCTGTTTCAGGTGATGTTTGTGTTGCACAACGAGCCTGCCGGCGCGCTCGAATTGCGCGGGCTGAAATTGACGAGTGGCGGCGGAGGACACTCGCCCGCGAAGTTTGATCTGCGGTTGTCGCTGATGGAAACCGGCGCGGGCGGTGTACTCAAAGCTACCCTGACTTACAACACCGATCTGTTCGACCGCGAAACCGCCGCGCGCATGAGCGCTCATTTCCGGACCCTGGTGGAACGAATTGTTGCGGCGCCCGGCGAGCGGGTTTCAGAGTTGCCGCTGTCGACGCCGCAGGAAGAGAAGCGGCTCGTGTCGGAGTGGATCGGCGAGCGCGTTGAGTTTGCCCCACCGGTTTGTTTGCACGAGCTATTTGAACGACAGGCGCAGGCGGATCCGGAAGCTCTAGCGGTAATCTGCGAAAGCGAGCGACTCACTTACGAGCAACTGAACCAGCGAGCCAATCAGTTGGCCCATCATCTGGGATCGCTTGGTGTCGGGCCGGAAGTGCGGGTTGCGATCCTTTTGGATCTTTCGCTAGACACGGTTGTTAGCGTCATGGCGATCCTCAAGGCCGGCGGAGCCTATCTCGGACTCGATCCGAGTTGGCCCGCGCAGCGTCTCGCCTTCATTCTGCAAGACGCCGGCGCGCGATTGCTGCTGACTGACTCGGCGCTATTTGCGCAGTCGGGATTAGGTGAACTGCCGGCGCAACAGAACTCGTGCAGAGTGTTGTGCCTGGACCAGGAGCGCGACGCTTTCCAGAATTTGCCAACGACCAGCCCCGGTCCGAGCGCTGCACCCGACAACCTCGCCTATCTGATCTACACCTCGGGCTCGACCGGACAGCCGAAAGCCGTGATGGGCGAGCACCGGCAGGTGGTCAACTACGTGCTTGCTGCAGCAAAGCGGCTCGGATTGGGAGCCGGCTCCTACGCGGTTCAGCAGAGCCTCGCTGTTGACGCTCCGGTTACCTATCTGTTTGCGGCGCTCGCACTCGGCGGCGTCCTGCACACGCTGCCTCGCGAAGTGGTCGCCGACGTGGATCGATTAGGAACCTACATCCGCCGCCGGCGCATCGACTATTTCAAGATCGCGCCGTCACATCTGGCGGCGCTTTTGGCCGACGAAACGCAACCCGAAGCCGTGCTTCCGCGACGGGTGTTGCTCGTGGGTGGAGAAGCGCTCGGCCGAGGCCTCGCAGAGAAGGCGCTAACGGCGGACGGCTGCAACGTGGTCAACCATTATGGGCCAACGGAAACCACCGTCGGCGTCCTGACACATCACGTAACAGCGAATACCGAAGCCGGAGTGTCCGCCGGATCGATAGTCTGTTTAGACGAGCCACTCGCGAACACGAGTGTATACATCCTCGATCGTATGCTGCGTCCTTCACCGATCGGCGTTCCCGGTGAGATCTACATCGGCGGCGCCGGCGTTGCGCGTGGTTATCTCAACCGTCCCGAACTCACCGCCGAACGGTTTCTGCCCGATTCTTTCACCAGCGAAGCAGGCAGGCGTCTATATCGCACTGGCGATCTCGGACGCCGCAAAGCCAACGGCGAAATCGAGTTTCTCGGCCGTATGGACCATCAGGTCAAAGTGCGCGGCTTCCGTGTCGAGGTTGAGGAGATCGAGACACAACTCGAAGCGCATCCCGCAGTGCAGAGTGCGGTCATCGAAGCACGCCGCGACGGACGCGGCGAGACACGGCTCGTTTGCTACCTCGTTTGGGCAGCCGGCGCAATCGACGCCATCGACGAAAGCCGCGAGTCGTTGCGCACCTGGATTCTCGCGAGATTGCCCGACTACATGATCCCGACCGCGTGGATCGAACTGTCTGAGCTGCCACGCACGCCGCAAGGCAAAGTCGATCGCCGCGCGTTACCAACTCCCGATTGGACCACGTCCACATCATCAGCCGAATACGAAGAACCGGCGGACGACGTTGAGCGGCAGGTTGCTTCTGTGTTTGCGCGGTTGCTGGCTGTCGAACGCGTCGGCGCCGCTGACAACTTCTTCGAACTCGGCGGTCATTCGCTGCTCGCGACGCGCGCCGTCTCACAATTGCGCAAAGACCTCGGCGTTGAGGTGGGCCTGCGTGAGTTCTTCGAACAACCTACCGTGCGAAAGTTGTCCCACATTTTGCGTGAGCGTCTGCAAACCAAAGTCGAAGTGGCGCCTGAAGCAATTCAGATCGTGCGCGCGAAACGCGAGGGCCGGCGCGTGCAGCGGGCGGCGCTCGAAGCAGAGGAAGTGACTTATGAAATTTGAAGGGACAATGCAGATGATGGGCAACACGCCTCACGTGTTGATCCAAACGCCCGAATCGCCGGCCGCGCACATCTACGCGAAGCTCGAAGGTTACAACCCGACGGGCAGTATCAAAGATCGCGCCTGTCTTTACATGATTCGCAGCAAGATCGATGAGGGCACGCTGCGTCCGGGCATGACGCTGCTCGACGCTTCGAGCGGAAACATGGCGTGTGCAATTGCTTACTACGGCCGGATGCTCGGTTACCCGTCGCTCGTTGTCGCAAACTCAAAACTCACGCCTGACAAACGCCGCTTCATCGAGTATTGCAACGCAGAGCTCCTGCTAATCGGCGATTTCACCATCGACGGCAATCGCTACTGCGCCGAGCGTGCGGAGCAGGACAAAAAGTTTTGCTTCCTGGACCAATTGCACAACTGGTCCAACCCGCAGGCGCATTACGAAACGACCGGTCCGGAGATTCTTGCCGACTTTCCAAACCTCGCGATGCTCGTCGGTTCGCTGGGCTCCGGTGGCGCGATGGCCGGCGCCGCGCGTTACGTGAAAGAAAAACGGCCGGAGACAAAGGTGATCGCGCTGCAGGCGGCGTCGGGCACGAAGCTTCCCGGAACAGGAAGTTTCGACGATGGCGATTACGTCACTCCGTTTATTCATCAGGCGCGTAACGAAGGACTGTTCGATCACACACTCAAGATCAAAGAACAAGATGCCGTGCGTCGTTCGCGTCAACTGAAAGACCAGGGACTTTTCTGCGGTTTGCAAACCGGTGGCGTGCTGCATGCGGCAATCACCGCGATCGAGCAGTTTGGCGTGACCGGCGACGCCGTCATCCTCTCCGGCGACATCGGTTGGAAGAACATGGATCGGCTGCTGCAACTCTAATCACCGTTCTCATTCCTGCTGTGAATAAGAAATACGCACTGATCATTCCGGATGGCGGCGCCGATCTCTACCGCGATCGTGGCCGTTCGCCGCTAGCCCTGGCCCATACGCCTTACTGCGACCTCATCGCGCGCGAAGGTGTCGGCGGAGTAATGCAGACTCTCTATCCCGACTTGCCGAAGGAAAGCATCGTGGCCCAACTCGGAATGTTGGGTTGGGCGCCGCACACCTATTATCCCAACGGCCGCGCCTCGTGTGAGTTGCTGGCGCTGGAAGACATTCGTCTCGAAGACGGCGATCTCGCGTTTCGTGCGAACCTGGTGCGAATGGATGGTCCAGTGCTCGCCAGTTACAACGCCGACTACATCTTCAGCGAGCAGTCCGCGCCTTTGATCGACAGACTCAACCGCGAACTTAACGAAGAGTTTCCGGAGATCGAGCTTTACCACAACTGCGACTTCCGCAACACGCTCGTGATGCGCGGCGTGGGAATGGATCCGCGTTGCTTGCATTGTCCCGAGCCGCACGAGAATCACGGCGTGGAGTTTGATGTGAATGAGTTGATTGTCGGAACCAGTGCGGAAGGGCGCACGGTGGCCGCGCGCATCAACAGTTATCTGACGCGTTCGCATCAACTGCTCTGCTCGGAGCCGGCCAACATGCTGTTTCCGTGGAGCCCGTCGCGCGCGTTTCATCTGCCGTCGTTCAACGATCACACCGGCTTCGCCGGCCGCGCGGCAGTCGTTGGTTCGATGGATTTTCTGCTGGGCATCGCCAAGGCCGGTGCGCTCGATTCTTTCAAGGTCGGCAACGGCCGGCCGGATACCGATTATGCCGCCAAGGGACGCAAGACGATCGAGCTGCTGTCGAATGGCTACGACTTCGTCGTCTGTCACATCAATGCGCCTGACGAAGCCTCACACATGGGCGATCTCGGATTGAAGATCAAATCGTTCGAACAGATCGACAACCACATCGTGCGTCCGCTGGTCGAGCATTTTCAATCGCGACTCGAAGATCTCGGCGGCGTGATGATCGTTCCCGACCATTACACCAATCACACCGCCGTCTGCGGTAACTCCACGCGCGTCGCGGCGCATTCGTCCGATCCGGTGCCGTTTGTGCTTTGGAATGGCAGAGAGCGCGATGCGATCCGCAGTTTCGACGAAGACGAAGCGGTGAACGGCAAGTTTGGGAAGGAGCCGGTCAGTCATCTCGATCTGTTGCAACTGCTTGGCGTCGCGAGCTGCCGGAAGGTAGTGGCAAAACAATCATGAGCACGCTTTTGGAGAAGCAACAGCAAACTGCCGAAGAGGTTTACGTCTTTCCGGTATCGTTTGCGCAGCAACGGCTCTGGTTTCTGCAACAACTGGAACCGGAGTCGGCTGCGTACAACATCTCGAAGGCGTTGCGTCTCGCCGGCGAGTTCGACGTTGAAGTGTTTACTAAAACACTGAACGAGATCATCCGCCGCCACGAAACGTTGCGCACGACCTTCACGATGACCGACGGGCGGCCGATGCAAGTGATATCCGAGCGGCATGAACCGAACGTGCGGCTGGTCGATCTGTCGTCACTCGAGAAGGCGCAAGCCGAGCATGACGCGCGGGAGTTGTTTACCACTGAAGGGCATCGTCCTTTCAACCTGAAGCAAGGCCCATTGTTGCGCGTTGCGATCGTGCGTCTGCCGGCTGCGGAGCACGTGATCATGTTTACGATGCACCACATCATCTCGGACGCATGGTCGGTGGGTGTGTTTGTAAATGAGTTTACGAAGCTGTATCGCGCGTTGTTGGCACGCGAGCCTTCGCCGCTGAAGGAACTGACGATTCAATACGTGGATTACGCGGAGTGGCAGCGCGATTATTTGCAGGGTGAAGTGTTGGAACGCCAGCTCGGTTACTGGCGCAAACAGTTGGCGGGCGCAGCGCCGGTGCTGGAGTTGCGGACGGATAAACCGCGGCCTCACGTGTTGGGCAATCGTGGTGCGAAATTGTCGTTCACGCTCGGAAAGAGCTTGCTCAAGGGCTTGAAAGAGTTAGCGCAACGCGAAGACGCGACGGTGTTCATGACGGTACTCGCGGCGTGGCAGGTTTTGCTGTCGCGTTACAGCGGGCAGACGGACATCAGCGTCGGTACGCCGATCGCAAATCGCAATCGGGCGGAGACCGAAGGTTTGATCGGGTTCTTCGTTAACACGCTGGTGCTGCGCACTGACCTCTCGGGAAATCCGCGGTTCACGGAGTTGCTGCGACGAGTGCGTGAGGTGTGTTTGGGTGCGTATGCGCATCAGGACGTGCCGTTTGAGATGCTGGTGGATGAGCTGCAGCCCGTCCGGAGTTTGAGTCACACGCCGCTGTTTCAGGTGATGCTGACGTTTCAGACTGCGGCGGGGGAGAGTTTTGCTCTTCCGGGTTTGCGGTTGAAGCCTTTTAACGCGCGCACGCGAACGGCGAAGTTTGATCTATTGCTCGCGCTGAAGGAATCGCCACGCGGACTTACCGGCAAGATTGAATACAACACGGAACTGTGGGAGGCAGGCACGATCTCGGTCATGGTCGCGCACCTCCGGACGTTGGTTCAGAGCATTGGTAGTAACCCGGAACAGCGGCTGAGTGAACTGCAACTGCTAAGTAGTGAAGAGCGCCGGCGCTTGCTGGTTGATTGGAACGATACGAAGGCGGAGTTTCCCGCGACGGTTTGTTTGCATGAGTTGTTTGAGCAGCAGGCGGCCCGCACGCCTCACGCGGTGGCGGTGGTCCACCAGGGCGAACAGATAAGTTATCGCGAGTTGAATGAACGTGCCGATGCTTTGGCGCGCGGACTGCGCTCGTTCGGAGTCGGTCCGGAAACGCGCGTGGGATTGCTGTTGGAGCGCTCGATCGAGACGGTCGTGGCGGTGATGGCGACGCTAAAAGCGGGAGGGGCTTACGTGCCGCTTGATCCAAAGTACCCGGCGACGCGTTTGCAGTTCATGTTGGAAGACTCGGAAGCGAGTGTGTTGTTGACGGAGCCGCACCTTGCTGAACTCGCGTCGCAATCGCGGGCGGAGGTCGTACTGATTGGTGACAGGCATCAGGTGGACTATGTTCAGTGCGTGAAGCCGGCGCCGGAGAACCTTGCTTACGTGATCTATACCTCGGGTTCGACTGGTGTGCCGAAAGGCGTAGCAATCACGCATCGATCGGCTGTGGCTTTCGTGTCGTGGGCGCAAAGCTGTTTTCGTCCTGAAAGTTTTGCAGCAGTGTTGGGGGCAACGTCGCTGAGCTTCGACCTTTCAATCTTTGAACTGTTTGTGACGTTGTGCAGCGGCGGCCGGGTGGTCGTTGTAAATGATGCACTGGACCTACCGTCTGTTGCGGATGAAGGAGTGACACTGGTCAACACGGTGCCGTCCGTGATGACTGAGCTGTTACGGGCCGGAGTCGTGCCCGAGACGGTGCAGACAGTGAATCTCGCCGGAGAATTTTTAAGCGAGCAGTTGGCGCGCAGCATTTACGAAGCGCAACCGGCATTGCGAGAGTTGTTCAATCTCTATGGACCAAGCGAGGACACGACGTATTCGACAGGGGCGGTGGTTGATCGTGAGTTAAGCGGACGAGACCCGTCTCTCGGCCGGCCGATAGCAAATTCGCAGCTATATATATTGGACAGGTTCTGGGAGCCGGTGCCGGAAGGCGTGCGTGGCGAGGTGTATCTCGGTGGTGAGGGACTGGCGCGCGGTTATCTGAATCGTCCTGATCTGACAGCGGAAAAATTTGTGCCGGATCCGTTTTCCGGCATGGCCGGAAGCCGTTTGTACAGAAGTGGTGACATGGTGCGTTGGCGCGCGGGAGAGTTGGAGTTCGTGGGCCGCGCGGACGCGCAGGTTAAGGTGCGCGGGTATCGCGTTGAGCTGGGCGAGATAGAAGCGGCGTTGCGGCTGCGTGCGGAGATAGTCGAAGCGTGCGTGGTGGCGCGTGAAGAACGCGGTGGGCACAAGCGGCTGGTGGCGTATCTGGTAGCGGCGGAGGAAAAACGGCCGCAGGCGGAGGAGTTGCGAGCCTTTCTGCGCGAGAGCTTGCCGGAGTACATGGTGCCGGCGCTCTTCGTCACGCTCGAAGAATGGCCGTTAACTCCAAACGGCAAGATCGATCGGCGCGCGCTGCCGGCGCCTGAGCCGGTTCCAGGTGCAACACGCCGTGCGCCGAGTAATGCAACTGAGGAAACACTCGCGCGGATCTGGGCCGAGGTGTTGGGCCAGGCGGAAGTTGGTGTGACCGATAACTTCTTTGGATTGGGTGGCGACTCGTTGCTTTCGATGCAGGTTGTGGTGCGAGGCAATCGGGCGGGATTGCGTTTGGTGCCGCGGCAGCTATTCGAACATCAGACGATTGCTGAGTTGGCAGCGGCCCTCAGTGACCTGACGACGGTTGCTACATCACAAGCGGTCAGCAGTTTAGAGAAGCGCCCTGACGTCACGCGTGAGGTGCCGTTGACGCCGATACAGCGATGGTTCTTCAGTCAGGAGTTGGAGCGGCCGCAGCACTGGAACCAGGCGGTGTTGTTGAAGACGCGAGAGCAAATTGATGCGAGCGTGCTCGAGCGCGCGGTGCGGGTGCTGACGTTGCGGCATGAAGCCTTGCGGTTGCGCTTCCGGCACGAAAACGGGGAGTGGAAACAATATTTGCTCTCGTCAGCGGACTGGCAGGCGGAGAACGTCCAACCGGTATCGGTAATTGATCTCAAGCAGATGGACGCGCAGCAGAACGCAGCTTTGGAAGGTGCTGCGGCCGAAGTGCAGGGCAGTATTGACTTAGCTGCCGGACCATTGTTGCGAGTGGTGTTGTTTGAACTCGCTGAAGGACAGCGATTGTTGTTGGCTAGTCACCACCTCGTGACGGACGGTGTTTCGTGGCGCGTGCTGCTCGATGAAATGCGCCGGGCGTACGAGCAAGCCGCGGCCGGATCGGAGATCGAGTTAGGACCACTCGGTGCATCGTTTGTGGACTGGGCCGATCGGTTGGTTGCCTATGCGGGTTCTGAAGAGCTCAAGAAACACGCGGCGTATTGGGAGACGATCGATCTGGTTGACAGAGATTATCGAGTACCGACTGGTGTAATTCGTGGTCCAAACATCGAATCGTCGCAGCGGCAGGTGTCGACGAGGTTGAACGCGGAAAACACGCGAGCGTTGTTGCAGGAAGTGCCGCGTGTTTACAGCACGCAGATCAACGACGTGTTGCTGACCGCGCTGGGCCGAGTGTTCAGCAGGTGGACGGGACGGCGGCGGGTCGTGGTGGGACTCGAAGGACACGGACGCGAACCGCTCGGTGACGCAAGGTTGGACTTGAGCGGTGCGCTCGGGTGGTTCACGAGTTTGTATCCCGTGGTGCTCGACGCTGATTGGAATGCGACTGGCGAAGCACTGAAAGCAGTGAAAGAGCAATTGCGTGCCGTGCCGGACAAAGGCGTGAGCTACGGCGTGTGGAAGTACCTGAGCGCTCGCAATGGAGACAAGACGAGTGATCGCGCGTCCGAGGGCGAAGTGAGTTTCAACTACCTGGGCCAGATGGACCAGGTCGTTAGTGCGGCTGGTCCATTTGTGGCGGCCACCGAAAGCAGTGGCGCGCGGCAGTACGACGACGAGCGACGCTATTTCAAGTTGAGCGTTGTTGGCAGTGTACGTGGCGGTGAGTTGGTAGTGACCTGGAAGTACAGCCGCAATCTTCATGACGCGAAGTCAATCGAAGGCCTCGCTGCTGATTACGAAGACGCCTTGCGCGAACTGATCGACCACTGTCTTCAAGTAGAAGCAGGCGGTTTGACGCCCTCCGACTTTCCTCTCGTAAGCATGACACAGCAACAGTTGAACAAGATCGTTTCCAAAGTCGCCAGGCACGGGTTGTGAATTCCTTTTCATCCCTGATTTTTAGCCAGACAACATGACATTGCTCCAGGAGAAGGTAGTGCTCCCGGTTGGTTCGCAGGAAACCGATGCGGACGAAGTCTATGTGTTTCCGGTGTCGTTTGCGCAGCAACGTCTCTGGTTTCTGCACCACCTTGAACCCGACTCGGCCGCTTACAACATCTCCAAAGCGCTGCGGCTCGCGGGAGAGCTTGACGTTCAGATCTTTACTCGCACGCTGAAGGAGATCATTCAACGTCACGAAACGCTGCGCACTACGTTTGCGATGGTCGGCGGGCGGCCGCAGCAACTCATCTCCGAGCGGCCGCAACCGGTGCGAGTGCCGGTGATCGATCTTTCTGAATTACCCGCGAGCCATAGCGAGCGCGAGGCGCGGCGGTTGTTCACGACCGCAGCGCGCCGTCCTTTCAACTTGCACCACGGGCCGCTGTTTCGCGTCGCGATCGTGCGGCTCTCCGCGGCTGATTGCGTGGCGCTTTTTACGATGCATCACATCGTTTCCGATGCGTGGTCCGTGAGCATCTTCGTCAAGGAGTTCACGGCGTTGTATTGCGCGCTGCTGGCGAATGAACCGTCGCCGCTGAAAGAGCTGCCGATCCAGTATGCGGATTATGCGGAGTGGCAGTCAGGCTATTTGCGCGGTGAGGTGTTGGACCAGCAACTCGCATACTGGCGCGAGCAATTGCAGGGCGCACCGCCCGTGCTGGAGTTGCCGACTGACAGGCCGCGGCCGCGTGTGCAGAGTGACAACGTTTGGGTGATACCGATTCAGATCGAGCCTGAATTGGTCCAGGAGCTCAGGACGTTGAGTCGCGCGCATGATGCGACGCTGTTCATGACGCTGCTCGCGGCGTTTTACGTGTTGCTCCTTCGTCACAGCGGGCAGTCGCAGATCTGTGTTGGTACGCCGGTGGCGGGGCGCACGCGAGCGGAGACCGAGTTGTTGATCGGCTGCTTCGTCAACACGCTTGTGCTGCGCGGTGACCTCACGGGTGATCCGTCGTTTACCGAACTGCTCAGGCTTGTGCGTGAAACGTGTATCGGCGCTTACGCCCATCAGGACGTGTCGTTTGAGATGCTCGTCGATGAGTTGCAACCGGTGCGCAGTCTCAGTCACTCGCCGCTGTTTCAGGTGATGTTTACGTTGCAGAACGCGCCGTTTGAGACGTTTGAACTGCCGGGAATGGAGACGAAATCGAGTTGGGGCGAACCGAAGACTGCGAAGTTTGACCTGCGGCTTTCGTTGACCGAGACGGTTGAGGGTCTGCGCGGCGTGCTCGAGTACAACACCGACCTCTTCGACGCGCAGACAGTTTCCCGAATGGTTGAGCACTACCAGCGACTGCTTGCGGGGATTGTTGTCGATCGAGAGTGTCGCATCGGATCGCTCCCGTTGCTTTCGGAAAGCGAGCGGCGGCAGTTGTTGGTTGAGTGGAACGGGCACGCGGTTGAGTATGCGCCGGTTGAGAGTGTGGTCCAACTGTTTGAGCGACAGGCGGCGGACACGCCGGATGCCGTCGCGGTTGTGTTCGAAGATGAACGGTTTTCCTACGACGAGTTAAATTCGTGGGCTTGTGGCATTGCGGGGCGTTTGAATGAGTTGGGAGTAGGCCCGGACGTTCGTGTCGCGATCTTGATGGAGCGTTCGCCGGCGTTGATGGCGGCGTTGCTCGGAGTGCTCAAGGCGGGTGGTGCGTATGTGCCGTTGGATCCTGCTTATCCGATCGAGCGGCTGGCATTCATGTTGGACGACTCTGAAGCGCGCGTGTTGTTAACAGATGCGCGGCATGAGTCGCTGTTGGCGGGGCGTGTGGAAGTGGTGTTGTGTGTTGAGGCGATCGATCGTGCGTCAACTGCGCCGCGCAGCAGAGTGCAGCCTGAGAATCTCGCCTATGTGATCTACACATCCGGATCCACTGGCCAACCGAAGGGCGTGATGGTTACGCATCGCGGATTGTTGAACTACTTGAGTTGGTCCACCGCGCACTACAAAGTTCACGAGGGTTGCGGAGCTCTTGTCCACTCACCGATCGGGTTTGACTTGACAGTGACGAGCTTGTTCACGCCGTTGCTTAGCGGGAGCACGGTTCATCTGTTGCCGGAGACGGCGCGCGTAGAAGAACTGGCTGAAACTGTGCGCGCTGGCCGGGATTACAGTCTGATCAAACTCACGCCTTCACATTTGGAGATGCTCAACCAGCTATTGACGCCTGAAGAGATCGTCGGGCGAACGCGCGCGCTGATCATTGGCGGTGAAGCGTTGCGAGGCGAGGTGCTGAAGGTTTGGCTGGAGTGCGCACCGGATACGAGATTAATAAATGAGTATGGACCAACGGAGGCGGTCGTTGGTTGTTGTGAGTACGAGGCGCCGGCCGGCGCGCCGGCGGGTGCGGTGCCGATCGGAAGGCCGATTCCGAATACGCGCGCGGTTGTGTTGGATGCGCAACAGGGGTTAGCGCCGAGGGGTGTTGTGGGAGAGTTGTATCTCGGCGGTGTAGGGTTGGCGCGCGGGTATCTGAATCGTCCCGATCTGACGGCGGCGAGTTTTGTTCCGGACGCGCACGGGAGCGTGGCCGGAGAGCGTTTGTATCGCACTGGCGATGTGGCGCGTTGGAACGCGGCGGGGTTATTGGAGTATCTCGGCCGGAACGATCAGCAGGTGAAGGTGCACGGGGTTCGGATCGAGTTGGGAGAGATCGAGGCGGCGTTGGGCCAGGAGCCGAGTGTCAGGGAATGTGCGGTGGTGGCGCGCGAGCGCGGTGTGGGGCATCAGCAGTTGGTGGCATATGTGGTGACGAAAGAAGGAATGGCAGCGCCTGTCAGTGAGTTGCGTGCGTTCCTGTTAACGAAGCTGCCAGAGCACATGGTGCCGTCGCTGTTTGTGATGCTCGCGGAACTGCCGCTAACGGCGAATGGGAAAGTGGATCGACGCGCGCTGCCGGCGCCTGAGCTTGGCCTCCTTGCGTCGGAGGCTGAGCGGCGTGCGCCACGCAATGCTACCGAAGAGACGCTCTTGCGGATCTGGGCTGAAGTGTTGGGCGTCGCGGAAGTCGGAGTGAGCGACAACTTCTTTGCGCTCGGTGGTGATTCGATTCTCTGCATCCAGGTGGTGGCGCGCGCGAGTCGAGTGGGCCTGCGGTTCCTGCCGCGGCAACTGTTCGAACACCAGACGGTGGCGGAACTGGCGGCGGCGATTGCTGTGGCGGCAGCGAGTGTGGGCGGTGGCGCAGGTGCGGTTGAGGCGCGGTGTGAAGAGACGCGTGAAGTGCCGTTGACGCCGATCCAGTGCTGGTTCTTCAAGCAGGAGTGGGAGCGGCCACAACACTGGAATCAAGCAGTGCTGTTGGCGCCGCGTGAGAGGCTCGACGCCGGGGTGCTGACGCGTGTCGTGCAGGCGTTGACGTTGCGACACGAAGCCCTGCGATTGCGCTTCCGATACGAAGCCGGAGAGTGGAAACAATATTTGCTCTCGCCCGCGGAGTGGCAGGCGAATAGCGCCGCTGCCGTGACAGTAATTGATCTGAAATTGATGGCTGAGCTGCGCCCGCCGGGTTTGGAAAGGGTAACGGCTTTGGAAAGTGCGGCTGGGGCGGTGCAGCGCAGTATTGATTTGGCCGCGGGACCGTTGTTGCGGGTGGTGTTGTTTGAGTTGGCGGGA
>Ga0307505_10000105_pt1 | contig 104763 bp, 81 predicted proteins | sample 23_S_MG_FD_202183 | JGI IMG/M metagenome (GOLD analysis project Ga0307505, IMG submission 202183) | Soil microbial communities from Populus trichocarpa stands in riparian zone in the Pacific Northwest, United States - 23_S | ecosystem: Environmental > Terrestrial > Soil > Riparian zone > Trees...
GCCGGGATTCTCGCGCTGCATCACTCCCCGTGGAGACTCTGGAAACCTGGCACGCCGTCGACATCGGCGAACAGCGCGTTGGTGAATGCCAATGCCAGCACGCCGCTCTCGTCGAGATTGCCGTCGATGAGGTCGGGCAGGGTCGGGTTGCTGCCGCGCGACAATCCGCTCGGCATCACCGGAAACATCGGTCGCGATATACCGTCGGTGCCGCGCACGACGACGACGAACCACGCATCGCGGTCGAGTTCGTCATAGGGCACCGTGACCAACGTCTCCAGGCGGCTGGCGCCGTCGACATCCGGGTGGACGTCGACCGTGACGACGTCGAAATCGGTGCCGCGCGTCAGTGTCTGGGCCGGCTGGGCGCCGTACAGCGTCGGCACCCCGTCATTGGTGGCGGCGACAACCGTGGTCGCGTTGGCGTAGATCTCGATACGGTCGTACTCCGCCCAAAGCGGCGATTGGATGTGGATCTCCAGGTCGACACCGCCGCTGGTGGACGTGACATCGGTCGGCGAACCCAATGCCAGGTCGGCGACGTTCTCGGAGCCGTCGTTGGCGAGCAGTCGCGCGCGGACGAACGGTCCCTGGCTGCCAATGGCGCGCCCTTCGGCGACCGAGCGCGCGACCTCGCCCGGGTCGATCTCCGACGGGTCGTCGGTCGAAGACGCGGTCCACGTCTGCGCGCCGGCGGCGTTGAGGTTGAAGAACTGGTGGGTGTCGGTGTCGGCGATTCCCGTGGTGCGCAGGCCCTGGTTCAGGTGGTTGAACCACACCCCCATTCGCTCGTTGAGGAAGCTGGCCTGTCCGCCACGGCTGTCGCTGTTCCAGATCTCGAGCGCGGGGAAGTGGTGAAACAGCTCTCCGCCGTTGGGATCGAGCCGGAAGCGCTCGCGCGAATCCGGGTCGAGCTGGGCGCGCGGCGGCACGAGCGCGGTGTCGATGCGCAGCGGGTGGAAGTGGCTGTCGATGTGGTTGATCTGGATGACGGTATCGGACGTGCTGGTCGGTCCCTCGGTGGCGAGCTCGGCCACTTCGACCGGTGGCATGCAATAGGCGCCGTGCTCGACGAAGTCGCGCCCGGCCGGTGCGGCGACACCCCAGTCCGTCGAGCCCGCCGAAGGCCGTGACGGGTCGATCGTCATCGGGTAGGCGTTGAAATGCCCGTAGTCCCAGGTGGTGATCTCTTCGCCGATGGTCGCTTTGACGAACGGGGTGAACTCCATCGCCGCGATCGTCGGGTTGAGGTCGGTGTGAACGTGGTGATCGGTCATGACGATGTTGTCGATGCCTTCGCCGGCGAACTGCCGCACGCGATCGGCGTGCGTGACCCGCGAGTCGGCGCTGTTGATGCCGTGCACGTGGAAATCCGAGGAGACGAATCCCGTCGTGTCGATTACCCGGGCGATCTGTGCGTCGACCTCGGTGATCTGCCCGGCGGCGACGACCAGCGGTTGCTGAAAGAGCGAGTACTCGACGCCGCGCGATGCGTAGATCTGGTAGGTCCCCGGCTCGACGTCGAATTCGGCTACTCCGTCCGCGTCGGTGTACGCGAAGTTGGCTAGGCCGAACGGCCGCGACGGCTCGCTCCCCGCGTCGTTGAAGAGCCCGGTCGCATCGGAGCCGGCGAAGAGCGGCTCCGGGCTTGGATCGAAGCCGACCACGGTGATGCGTGCGGGCACCGGCGCGCCCGATTCGTCGACGACAGTTACCCGGACGGCTCCGGTCGCCGGCAGCGCGATGTTCTGCACAGTCTCGCCGCCCGCTGCGATGGTGATCTGGTGCGTTTGTGGGGCCCCTCCACCTCCCTCGTACGGGGTGCCGTCGAGCGCTCCGGCGACGGCGTAATCGCCCGCCGCCAGGTCGCCGCTGTAGCAGCCTTCTTCGTCGGCGAGGTACATCGCCGCGAGCTGGGTGATCTGTCCGTCGCCGCCGGCCGTGCCGGCGGCGACGCGGGCGAAGGCCGCCGGCGCGCCGCCGCGCGTGACACACCCGCGGAGGGTTCCGCCAGCGATTTCCTTCACCTCGTTCTCGATCGCGATGGCGTTGGCGCCGCTGCCGTCGCCGACGCCGAAGTATCGGACGAAAGAGTTGGATCCCATCGCCGGCACGACGAACACGGAGGGATCTCCCAGGATCGCGCCGAGAGTGCTCTGGCTGTGCATGACGTACGAGACGCCCGATGCGGTGAAGAAGCTCGAGCTCTGCGTCGACTCGGGAATCCGCAGAGTGACGTGTGAGTAGTCGACGCCGGTCGCGGCGCCGAAGCCGATGAAGCTCATGACACTCAGATCACCGGTCAGCACCTCGCCGATACCGCGGTCGGGGCCGCTGGTCCACTGGCCGACTTCGCCCGCGGCGTTGATGTAGTCGCCGACAAACAGTCCGAGATCCTCGTCCTCGTCGTTGAAGATCGTGGTCTCCATGCGAACGTAGGATTGGTCGGCGGCGAGACTGTAGTCGGTGCACCCTTCGACGTCGTAGTCGACGTCGTCGGCCGAGGCGGGGAAGGGGAGGCCGCCGATGTCTTCGATGATCGTCGACGGGTTCACGAAGTCGAGCGTGTCGTCGGGCCCGCAGGCGCGGATCGTCGCCGGCTCGCCGTTGGTTCCGTCGTTGATGATCTCGACGGTCTGGGCGTTGATCACGGTCTCGACGTTCACGGCCGGCTGGATCTCCAGGAAGTTATCGGTGCCGGAGCGGCCGACCATCTCGGCGTCGATGATGTTGCCGCCGAACTGGCCGACGCTGTACATGTCGCGTTGCGGCGCCGCCTGGATGGTGAAACGGGCAACGGAGTTGGCGAGCATGTAGTCGCCGACCCGACCGTGTGCGAGGGGGCCGCTGGCCAGATCGGCCGCGTCGGTGATCTGGAAGGCTCGCGCTCCGTCGATCGGCGTGGGTGTTGGAGCCGGGCCGCCCGAGTCGTCGTCGTCCGAAGAACAGCCGACCATGAGAATGAGCAGGCTGACCGCGCAGATACCGCGAACGCTGTGGACTCGCATCGGAGACCCCCTTTGACGTGCCTCGCGTGTGGGCTCGACCCGCTTGTCGGCCCACCGCGACGCAGCGGGACCGTATCGAAGGCGCGGGACCTCTGGCAAGCGCCGAGGGGGTGGCGGCGCCGGCCGTTCGTGATCGAGCCGCGTCCCGGCCGGTCACCCCGACCCATTGAAAACCGGCGACGCCACTGCGAAGGGTGCCGTTCGGCGACAGCGCAGAGGAGCCCCGACCATGCATTACGGAGTCCTTTCCATCTTTCAGAACTACGGCGATCGACACGACGACGCGGACATCATGCGCGGCGAGTTGGCGTTGGCTCTGGTCGCCGAGGAGCACGGCTTCGACAGCTATTGGGCGACGGAGCATCACTTCTTCGGCTACTCGATGTGCCCGGACAACATGCAGTGGCTGGCCCAGGTCGGCGGCATGACCAAGCGCCTCAAGCTCGGAACCGGTGCCGTGATCATGCCGTGGAACGATCCGTATCGCGTCGCTTCGAAGATGGCGCTGCTCGACCAGCAGACCGGTGGCCGCGCGTTGCTGGGCTTCGGGCGCGGTCTGTCGCGCCGGGAGTACGAGCGGTTCGGGATCCCGATGGACGAGGCGCGCGAACGCTTCGATCGCGGAACGCGGTTGGTGGTCGACGCGCTCAATCGCGGATTCTTCGAGGCGGACGGCGAGTACTATCGCGGGCCGCGCGCCGATCTGCGGCCGCGCCCGCTGGCCGGGTTCGACGACCGCGTCTACTCGATCGGCGTCTCGCCGGAGTCGGCGCAACAGGCGGCCGTCCTGGGGGCCCGGCTCATGGTTCTCGCGCAGCAACCGTGGGAGGTGTTCAAGGAGAAGGCGTTGGTTCCCTACCAGGAGACCTGGCGCTCGCTGCGCGACAGCGAGCCGCCGGCGCCGTTCTGCGGCCAGCTGGTGTACTGCCACCCCGATGGCGCGCGGGCACGTGAACTCGGCGAGCGCTACGTCAAGGAGTACTTCCTCACCGTCGCCGAGCACTACGAGATCGCGGGGGAGCACTTCAAGAACACCAAGGGCTACGAGTTCTACAACAGCGCGGCCGAGTTCATCGCCGCTGTCGGCCTCAACACCATGGCCGACATGTACGCGAGCGTGAACACCTACGGCACGCCGGCCGAGATCGTCGAGAAGATTCGCGGGCAACGCGGCATCCTCGGCTGCGAGACCGACGTCCTGGTGATCGCCAAGTACGGCAGCATGACGCAGGCCGAGGCGGAGGATTCCCTGCGTCTGATCGCGCGCGACGTGCTCCCGGCGCTGCGCGGGTGACGCCCTCGACCGCCGAGTAGTATTTGCGCGGGTGGACGCGGCCCTGCTACCTGTCGCCGCCACATGAGTTGGCCTATCGCGTTGGCGTTCTGGCTGAGTGGCTTCGCCGGATTGATGCATGAGATCGTCTGGTCGAAGCTGCTGGCCGGCGTCATCGGAACGACCGCTCATGCGCAGGCCGCCGTACTGGTGGTCTACATGGGTGGGCTGGCGCTCGGTGCTTTGCTCTTCGGCAAACGCTCCGACTCGCATGGGCGGTCGCTGCGCACGTACATGTGGCTGGAACTCGCAATCGCCGGCTACTGCATCACGCTGCCGGTCATCCTCGCCGGGGCCACCGAGGGCTACGTCTGGCTCGCCGGCTACGTTTTCGAGTCGGCGCGGCTGAAGTTCGCTTTGCGCTTCGCCCTGGCTCTCCTGGCGGTGGTGCTGCCGGCCGTGATGATGGGCGGCACCCTGCCGCTGCTGGCGCGCCACGTCATCGGGCGCCCCGGACAAGCGCGACGGAGTGTGGCGGCGCTGTATACGCTGAACAGTTTTGGGGCCGTCGCCGGCGCCGCGATCGCTGGGTTCGTGACCTTGCCGAGCCTCGGCGTCTACGCGTCGCTCGTGTTGGCTTCGGCGATCAACGTCGTCGCGGCGCTGCTCGTCTGGCCGCTCGTCCGGCGCGACGGCACGCCGGCCCCCGCCGCGGCCGCGACGGACGAAGGGCCCGTCGCCGGCGACGACGCGCAGTCCGTGTACTCTCCCGCCACGTACGTGGTGACGCTCATCGCGTTGGTGTTCGGCGGCTTCGCGGCGATGGGTTACGAAGTCGTGTTCATCCGCGTCATCGCCCTCGCGTTCGGCGCGACGACATACTCGTTCACAGTGATGCTGATGTCGTTCATCACCGGCATCGGGCTGGGCAGCCTGTTGGTGATGCGACTCCGCATCGAGCGACCGCTCTGGCTCTTCGGCGTCAGCCAGCTCGGCGCGGCGGTCGCGTTCCTCGCCGTGACACCCCTGATGGAGCGGCTGCCGTACTACGTCGGGCTGGTGCGCATCGCCGCGACCGACGCGGGGCCGAGCTTTCTCTACTACCAGGTCGGCAAGGCGATGCTCTGTCTCGGGGTGCTCCTGATCCCCACCATCTGCCTCGGGGCGGGATTCCCGCTGGTCGCGGCGATTCAGGCCCGCCAGCCGGGCCGCATCGGCTCCGCCGTCGGCATCACCTACGCTTGCAACACCGTCGGCAACGTCCTCGGCATCCTGGTCACGACGTTGGTGCTGTTGCCGTCGCTAGGGCTGCTCGGTGCATTTCACGTCAACGTCGGGCTCAGCATCGCCGCCGGCCTGATGGTGCTCGCGGTGGCCTCGGAGGTGCGGCTGACGCGCCCGGCGATCGCCGTCGCCGTGACCGCGCTGGCCGTGGCGACGTATGCGGCGCGCGGACTCGAGTGGCCGACGCCCCTGTTGTACGGGGTCAGCCACATGAACCTCGTGGAGGGGCCGCCATTCGACGCGGATGCGGCCACCGTCGCCGCCCACCCGGCGTCCAGCTTTGCGAACTGGAAGCGCTCCTTTGTCGTCCCACCGGACGCCGACGGCGCGGTCCTCCATCTCGTGCAAGAAGCCCATGCCAACGTCCTCGTCGCCAACCTCCTCGACGGCGTTCGCCTGGTGGTCAACACCAAGGTCGATGCTTCGACCGCCGGCGTCGATCTCGAGACACAGCTCTTGTTGGCGCATGCGCCGCTGTTCATGCATCCGAACGCTCGATCCGTCCTCGTCGTCGGCTACGGATCGGGAATCACCGTCGGTTCGGCGCTGCGCCACCCGATCGAGCGGGCCGATGTCGTCGAAATCTCCGACGGCGTTCTTCGTGTCGACGACGCCTTCGCCGCCCACAACTACCACGCGCTGCGCGATCCACGCCTGCGGGTGTTCATCGACGACGCACAAAGTTTCTTGCGGACGGTGCCGGAGCGTTACGATCTCATCATATCGGAGCCGTCGAACCCGTGGATCTCTGGCATCGCCGGGCTCTTTACCGTCGAGTTCTTCGAGATTGCCAGCCGCAAGCTCGAGCCCGGCGGAGTATTCGCCCTTTGGTTCCACGAATACGAGCAGAGCGACGAAGCGGTACGTCTCATCGTGCGCACCTTTCGATCCGTCTTCCCGCACGTGACACTCTTCGCCGATCAACAGTATTCGGATGTCGTCGCGATCGGATCGCTGGAGCCTCTCAATCTCGACCCGGCGGCGCTCGAAGAACGATTCGACCTGCCCGAGGTACGCAACGACCTGGCGCGCATCGGCATCGCCAACCTCAGCGCACTGCTGAGCCATCACGCCGTACCGTCGCGGGGCGTCGCCGAGATGGCCGGCGACGGCCCGGTGAACCGCGTGCTCCAGCAGCGTCTCGAGTACGACGCCGTTCGGGCGCTGTTCCTCGGCGTGAGCTCGGGGCTAGTACAACTCGCAAGCCCGTTCCTGCGCGGTGAAACCGGCACGCTTCTCGATGGGTACATCGCCTATCGCGACAGCGTTGGCGAACCGGTGCGGCGCGAAGAATTCATCAGTGCCGCTCGCCACATGACGGCGCGCGGTCTCTACACGGCGGAGCACGGCAATGCGCTGTCTCTGCGCGCCGATCTCGCGCCGGACCAGGAGTCGCCGCCGAGCCGGCCGGCGCGCGGCGCCGCGCCGGACCCGGCGACGGCGGGTTACCACGAAGCAGTGCTGTGGGCTTCGCTACTCTCGGAAGCCGACGACCCGGTGCGCGCGGCGACCTACGCGCAACGCGCCGCCGCGTTGCGCAAGCCGACCGGTGTCACCGCGCCGACCGCCGCCGATTGAGGTAGCGGATCACTCGGCCTTCATGTCCTCGACGCTCCAGTAGCCGCGCAGGTTGGTGATTTTGCCGGCGTCGTTGACGCGGTAGGTGAAGATACCGTCGACGATGAACGTCGGCCCGTCGCCGTAGCGCGTGCGCAAGGTCATGCGGTGCGCCGATTCGTTGCCGGCGGCGAAGGACTCTCTCGTCTCGATGACGACGGTGGCGTTGGCGAGGTTGCGGTCCCAGAACTCCAACACCGCCTGCACGCCGCGGATTCCCTCGCCATTCGGGTTGGTCGGTCCGACGCCGATCGGGTCCTCGACCAGGACATCGTCCGCCATCAGGCCGATCCACTCGTCGCGCAGTTTTCCCTGAACGCAACGCCAGGAGTTGCGAGCGGCGACGAGAGCGGGATGGTTCTGGTCCATGGCGGAAACCTCCTGGGATGGCCCCGCGACCGGGTCGGCGCGCGGGACGGGCCCTTCAATCGGTGTCGATGCGGAAACGCTCGACGTACGGGGCGAATCGCGCGAGCACCGCGTCGCGGCCGAGCCCGAACTCGTCGAGACTGTATTCGTGTTTGCCGTGCTTGCCGCGCGGGTTGGCGCTGGCGTGCTCGGCCATGGCCGCCTGGGCGGCTGGGGTGAACTCGAGTCCGAAGTGGGAATAGACGCGCTTCGCGACCGCCATCGAATCAGCGACGAAGTCGTCGTGCGTGACGTCGACGAAGCGCGCCGGGTCGGCGCGGTCGCGAGCCGCGAGTCCGCGCTCGAGCGAAGTAGCGTAGAAGTCCATCACCACCGGGCCGAGCTGTTCCTTGTCGACGTCCATCTGCGGCGCCATGAGGATCTGCGTCATGCTGCAGATCGAGGCGACGCAGAGTAGGGGATTGCGATGGCTCCACACGATCGAGACGTCGGGAAAGGTGTCGATCAGCGCGTCGATCCCCCACATGTGCGCCGGCGCCTTGAGCAGCCAGCGCTCGCCCGGTCGCTGCCAGTCGAGCATCTTGAGGATGTCGCGGTAGTAGGCGTACAGACCGTGCAGGTCCTGCGCTCGGTACCAGGATCCGTAGGGTTCGAGCATCACCTCGAACCCCATCTGCACGCCGTGGAGGGCGAACGCCTGCGCCAGCACGCACTCTTCCGGTGTGTCGGCGCTGGCGAAGTGAACCTTGGTGAACTCCGGGTTGAGCTTGCGGCCCTCGGCGAAGCGCGCTTCCAACGCGTCTCGACGCGGATCGGTCTGGCCGGGCGCGAGGTCGTAGAGCGGATCGGGATTGCGCGCCTCCCACAGCAGCAGCGGGCGCGTGACCGGATCGCGGGCGAGGAAGCTGAACAGTGCCGAGGTGCCGGAGCGGGGCAGGCCGGTGAGCACCATCGGCCGGGCGATGCGGCGCTGGAGGATCTCCGGGTGCCGACGCCATGCGTCTTCGATGCGCAGCCTCGTCGACAGCAACTCGACCAGACGGCGGTGGTTGCGGCGGCGGCCGCGTTCGCTGAGCGGCGCCGCGTTGTACGTCGCCACCAACATCGCCAGGCCTTCGCGGAAGTCGTCGCGGCCGAAGTCGGTGAGTCCGGTGGCACGGCGCGCCTCGTCGAGCACGGATTCTTGATCGAGCTGGTCCATCGCTGATCCCAGCCTGTAGGATTTGCCGAGTGCTGAATCAAGCGCGCCATTGCGCGCGGCGTACGGCTCGGGCATGGACGGGGGCTAGCAGCCCGTTGAGAAAGTAGGGCAGGAGCGAAAATGAGAGATCTCGGCCCAGATCAAGGCGCCGAACCGGAAGCAAAGTCGAGGCTTTTGTTGAGGATTCGGCAACGCAGAGCTGGGGCGAGAGATCTATTTGCAGCCCGGCCTACTTTCTCAACGGGCTGCTAGGTGCGGATGATGGATGGCCGTGAACTCGAAGACTACATGCAATTCGCCGTCAGCGCCGTCGAGGCGGTGGGTCCGATCGCTCTGCGGTACTTCCGGTGCCGTGTCGAGGTGTCGGACAAGGCCACGGGCGGATTCTTCGACCCCGTGACTGCGGCGGATCGCGAGATCGAAGCGGCCCTGCGCGCGGCGATCGAGGAGCGGTATCCCGGCCACGGCATCATCGGCGAGGAGGACGGTGTGAAGGTGGGCGTCGATGCGCGGAGCTGGGTGATCGATCCGATCGACGGCACGCGCGCGTTCATCACCGGTATGCCCGCATGGGGGATCATGCTGGGCCTGGTCGAGGCGGGCGAGCCGTGCCTCGGCGTCGTGCATCAGCCGTTTCTCGGCGAAACCTTCTGCGGCGACGGCGGCCGTGCTTGGTTGCGCGCCGCCGGCGGGTCGGTCGAGATGCGCGCGCGCGCGACGCGCGACATCGGCGACGCGGTTCTGTACTGCACGCATCCGTCGATGTTTTCCGGTGACGAGAGGAAGGCGTTCGAGCGCGTCGCCGACGCCTGCCGGCTGTCGCGCTACGGCGGCGACTGTTACGCGTACTGTCTGCTGGCCCTCGGCGAAATCGACATGGTCGTCGAGAACGGCCTGCAGCCGTACGACATTCTGCCGCTGATCCCCATCCTCGAGGGCGCCGGCGCCGTGGTGACCGACTGGCAAGGCCGGCGGCCCCTGCGGGGCGGCCGCGTCGCGGTCGCCGCGACGCCGGAATTGCACTCCGGGCTGCTCGCGAAACTCGTGGGCGGCTGACTTGTTGGTGGCCCTCGTTGCATCTGTGCTGCGCAATTCCGATAGTGGTTCGCACTGGCAATGACGACAGGAGGACGGACGTGATGCAGGTTCAAGTCAGCACCGATCACAACATCAAGAACGACGAGCGGCTCATCGAGTACGTGGAAGGCGTCTTGACGGAAGTGTTGGAGCGGTTCACCGCGCACATCACCCGCGTGGAGGTCCACCTCAGCGACACGAACAGCAGTGAAAAATTCGGTACGGACGACAAGCGCTGCGTCCTGGAAGCCCGGATCGCCGGCCGCAAGCCGGTCGCCGTTCGCCACGGTGCCGCGAAGATCGAGTTGGCGGTGGATGGCGCCGCCGAGAAGCTGAAGCGAACGCTCGACAGCACGTTCGGGCGGTTGGACAAGCGCCACGAGGAGCCGCCTCCGGCGGCGGAGTGAATCGCGCCGTACGAATGATGTGGGCGTCCGGATGGAGTCGCTGAACGGCAAGGTGTTTCTGGTCACTGGGGGATCGAGTGGCTTGGGCCTGGCGACGGCCCGGGTCCTGCTCGAGCAGGGCGCCCGTGTCGCCGTCGCCGCTCGGGGGGAGGAGACCCTCGCCGGCGCCGTGCGCGCATTGGGTGGGGATGCGCTCGGCGTGGTGATGGATGTCGCGCAGCGTCCGTCGGTGATGGCCGGGTTCGACCGGGTCGCGGCGCACTTCGGTGGGCTCGACGGACTCGTCACCTGCGCGGGACTGACGTTCGCCTACCGCGTCGAGGTGCTGCCGGAGGATCGGCTGCGCCACATCGTCGACGTCAACCTGATCGGTACCGTGCTGTGCTGCCAGGCGGCGATCCCGCATCTGCGCGCGCGCGGCGGCGGACGGATCGCAACCATCTCTTCCGCTAGCGCGCGCCACCGCGAGGAGTTTCCGCACATGGCGATCTACGGCGCCGTGAAGGCGGGGGTCGAACGGTTCTCGTTCGAACTGCGTGAGGAGGTGAAGAAGGACCGCATCGCCGTTACCTGCGTGAGCCCCGGTTCGTTCGCGACCGGAATCACCTCCAACTTCGATGCTGAGCCCACCGCCGAGGCCTACGACGTCTGGTGTCGCGACCACGGCCCGGAGTCCGATGGGATGGGCGATCCGCGCTACTTTGGCGAAGCCGTCGCCCACTGTCTCTCGTATCCCGCTGGCCTCGCCGTGGACTACATGGAAGTGCGGCCGAACGCACCGTCGCCGAAACGATAGATGGGGAGCGCGTATGATGGATGACTACAGCGGGGCGTTCGATCCGGGGTTTCACCTCGGCATGTTGAGCCGGGGCGCGCTCGGCGGGTTGGGGCGCGAGTACATGCTGTTCGCGCATTTCCTCGACCGCGGCCTGATGCCACTGATCGGCAAGCGTTTCGGGCCCGCCGCGATGACCGGGGTCGCCTGTGACGAATGGATCGGCTCGAGTCCCGTGTACAACCCGCGCGTTCGCAAGTTGCTGAAGATCGAGGGCGACGGCGTGTCGGCGATCCTCAAGGCGTTTCAGCTCGATGTCGGGTTTCCGCACCAGTACATGGACGTCCGCTACGAGCTCGTCGACGAGTCTCTCGGCTACTTCTGGTTGGCGCGCTGCGGCGCGCTCGAGGACATCATGTCGATCGCGCCGGGGAACCAACGGGCGGTCATCCAGCTCTGCCACCACATGGAGGACCCGACGTTTCCGGCCACAGTGAGTTCGGTGAACCGGCGCGCCACGATCACGCCCGAACACAGGCCACCGCTGTTGCCCGCGCATTCCGGGCCGGTGTGCCGGTGGAAGGTCGCCATCGGCGCCGAGGATTCGCGATTCGAGGAACTCGCCCTGACCGATCGCGTCCGCGCCAGCCGCGCGGCGGGGTTCGAATTCGCGCCGATCGCCGCCGATCCGGGCGACGGCATGGTCGACTACTCCGGACCGTTCCGCCCGGACTTCGCTCTCGAGGACCTGGCCCAGCCGGTGTTGGCCCGCCAGTGCAAGGAGATCGCGCTCGACGCACATCTCTTGATGCGCGCGTCGTATCTGTCGGTGCGCGAACGACACGGCGACGACCTGGTCGAGGAATTCGCCCGGGAGCAGTGGGCCGGCATCGCCGCCGTATCGCTGCCCCGCATGCGGGCGCGGCTCGGGATCACGGGCGACGACATGGCGTCGATCCTCAAGACCGTGCAGATCGATCCCGCTTTGCCCGCCGAGTACGTGCGTGTCGGTGTGCAACTGATCGACGGACGTCGGGGGCGGATCTGGATCGACGATTGCGCCGCGGTTGCCCCCGGCGAACCGGAAGCCTGGACTACTCTCCTCGAGCACCCGACGCAGCCCGGGCTCGACCGCGTGGTCGCTACCGTCAACCCGCGGGCGCGCATGCACCGCATCGATCCGTCGGAAGTCGGCACGCCTGGTGTGCGACACGCGTGGGAGGTCGTCATCGATCCCGCGGCGGATCCGATGCCGGAGTCACCGGTCGCCGAGATCGTCCGTTTCTCCAACGTCTCGCGTTTCGCCTTCCGCGCCTGACGGCGCGTCACGGAAAAGGGCCCGGGGGGTAGCTCCCCCGGGCCCTTTTCGTGGTTTCGTTTCCGCGACCCGAATCAGGGAAGGATGACAGGGGTGAGCTGGCCCGTCAGCGCCCACTCGTCGGTCGTCGGCGGGTTGATACGATCGCCCTCGGCAAAGCCCTGGCAGAGGCCGAGAACCACCGGCACCCCGGGGTTCGCCTTGAGTTGCGTGGTGCCGACTGTGGAGATGTTCAGCATGCCGGCGTCCGCACACGCCTGGCGCCACGTGCCCGGCGCGACCGCGTCTGACCGGTAGTTGGCGTCATCGCGGTAGCACTTGATCTGGCCATTGTAGCTGACCGCGGCGAGGTCGCCGCACCCGGAGCCCGCAATCGTCGTCTCGCCGATGTCGGCCTTGATCTTGAGGGCGAGCTTCTTGGCCTCGCCGGTGATGAGGACCGAGTTGCCGCCGATGCCGAGAACGTCGGCTTCCAGGATGCAGATGACGATTTCGTTGTCGGCAAGAGCGACCGGCTTCGCCTGCAGCTGGATGGTGCAGCCCTTCGACTTCACCGCGGTCTTCACGGTGTTGTTATCGATGACGCCGGCTGCGTTTCGGTCGGCCAATGTGTTGGCCGACTTGTCCTTGAGCCCTGCCATCGCGGTCGACGTGAGCGCGAACACGAGCGCGGTTCCGATGAGTAGGATCTTACGCATACTTCCCCCTGTCTCGACCTCATCGAGGTCGCCTGTGCCGCCGCGCCGCGGATCCACCGCGTCCGCCAAACGGCTGTTTGATTAGGCGACCGTAATCGCTCAGCCGGGGGGTGGAAGTCAAGCATTTTGTACGGATTCGCCCCACAGGGCGTGCCCTGCCGGGTTCGTAGGGGCGAGGGGCCCCGCGCCGGGGTTCGCATTGACGACACTGCGGCGCCGCACATAGGTTGGCCGGACGTTCATTTGAGGGAGGGTGGCCATGGGACATCATCGAGGCGCGCGCCTGTTGATCGCGTGTGTGGTTTTGGGAGCTGTTGCCTGCGGCGACGACGACGAAGGGACATCCGGAATCGCCGCCAACGCGCTGAGCCAGTGCGCGGTCGACAAGATCGAGGCGCTGGCCGAGTACTCGGAGGAGTACTTCGCCGAGGGCGCCGGCGTGGCGGACCTCGCGGAGTCGCGGGCCGACTTCCTCGCGGCGTGGGAGCGCGCGGAAGATACCGTCGCCGCGCACGGACTTTCGTGCGCAAACCTGGCGCTGACGACCGGCCAGGCGATCGATGCGTTGGAAGAGGCGCGCGACGACCTGGCGGCGATCGCCGGTGGCGGTCCGAACGGCACCGACTGCGCCGGCCGCTTCTTTGACGCGGTCGGGGTGATGAGCGCGGACTCGCTGCGGGCCGAGTCGACGTACATCGTGCATCAGGGCGATGGCTCGGCGGCGGAGGAGCGAAACGAACAACGCGAGGCGGCACGAACAGACTTCCTGGCGCGTTCCGATGAAGCCCTCGCCGACGGCTGCGTCGACGGATCGCCCGATGCGGTGCGCGACGCGTCGAACTCCGCGCGCATGCGAACCGATCAACTGGTCGACTTCCTCTGGTTCTCCGTGGTCGCCGCCGCGAATGTCGAGCAATCCAGTTACATCACTCTGTCGCCGACCGGTTCCGTCTCGTACGAGGGCCGCGACTACACGCCGGTGTGCATGAACGGCAGTTCGTATCACTTCTTCGCGCGACGCGGCACCGTGAACAAGTTGGTCATGTACTACCAGGGCGGCGGCGCGTGTTGGGAGAAACTCACGTGCTCGGTTCCCGTGTGCGACGCCAGCGTCAACCCGGACGGCGGCGACAACCCGAATCGGGCGACGAGCGGGTTCGCCGACCGCAACAACCCGAACAATCCGTTCCGCAACTGGCACACCGTCTTCGTCTCCTACTGCGGATGTGACATCCACTTCGGCGACGCCGCCCAGGATTACGTTTCCGGGCCGGAAGACGAAGAGCCGCTGCATGTCGAACACCGCGGCTTCCACAACGCCAAGGTGGCGGAGAAGTGGGCGCGCGAGCATTTCCTCGCGCCCGACGAGGTGTTCGTGACGGGATCGAGCGCCGGCGCCTACGGTGCCTGGTTCCACGCGCCGCTGCTGCACGACGTGTGGCCGAGAGCGCGGTTCCACGTCCTGGCCGACGCCGGCAACGGCGTCATCACCCAGGGATTTCTGGACGACTACTTCCCCAACTGGAACTTCGAGGCGAACCTGCCGGACGACCTCCCGGCGGTCCAACAGGTGTTCGACGATGGCACCGGCATCCCGGGGTACACGGAAGTGGTGGCCAATGAGTTCCCCGACACCAACTGGGCGCACTACACGACCGCGTACGACGGTGGGTTCGGCGGGCAGACCGGGTTCTACAACCTCATGCTCAACGACAACGATCCGCTCGAGGCGCTGAATTGGTGGAATGGCAGCTGCCAGTTCAACGACGCCATGCGACAGCAGGCATTCGAAACGTTTGACGTCGTGCCGGACAACTATCGCTACTACATCGGCACCGGCTCCCGGCACACGATCTGGGGTTCCAACAAGGTGTACGGCGTCGAGGACCCGGACGCGCCGGCCAACGAGCGCAAGATCACGGACGACCCCGACGTCGTCGATTGGGTGAGCGCGATGCTCGCCAGCGGACCCCAATCGAAACATCCCGATTGGACCAACTTCGAATGCGCGGACTGCGGGCTCGTGCTGCCGGGCGATCCTGTTCCGGACCCGTTGCAACCGCCGTTTACCACCGACGGCGACGAAACGATCATCGAATGCGCGCCCTGACGGCGATAGCCGCCACGGGCGCGTTCACCGACATAAAGGGAGTTTGATGAAGCTCGACGGTATCGAGGGGAAAGTCGCGATCGTGACGGGCGCCGGTGGCGGCATCGGCGAGGCGTACGCCAAGGGATTGGCGGGGCAGGGCGCCAAAGTGGTGGTGGCGGAGATCGTCGCGGCCAACGGCGAGCGCGTCGCCGCGGAGATTCGCGCCGGTGGGGGCTCCGCCGTCTTCGTCGAGGTGGACGTCAGTTCCCCCGAGTCGACGCAGCGGATGGCGGCCGCGGCGACGGCGGAGTTCGGCGGCATCGACTTCCTCGTCAACAACGCCGCCATCTTCGGCAACATGCGGATGGAGGGAATGCTCACCGTCGAGTGGGCCTATTATCAGAAGTTCATGGACGTCAACCTGAACGGCGCGCTGCTGTGCGCGCGCGCTTGCTACGAGTCGATGATCGCGCGCGGCGGCGGCGCGATCGTCAACCAGTCGTCGACGGCGGCGTGGATGGGCGTCGGGTACTACGGACTGGCCAAACACGCGGTCAACGGACTGACGCACGCGCTTGCGAACGAACTCGGCCCGCGCAAAATCCGCGTCAATTCGATCGCGCCGGGGCCGACGGACACGGAAGCGCTGCGCAATACCGCTGGCGCCTACGTAAAGGAGATGGTCAAGCAGATTCCGATGCGCCGGGTCGGAACCACCGACGACATGGTGGCGATGTGCCTGTTCCTCCTGTCGGACAACGCGAGTTGGATCACGGCGCAGGTGGTCAACGTCGACGGAGGCCAGATCGCGCGGTTGTGACCAGTTGAATCTTGCAGTCTCTATGTCAATAGTCTGTCGCCATGCGGACCGAGACGGAGACTTCCACCGACGGGCGTACCCGTCGGGCGATGCGCAATCGCGAGGCGATCGTCGGGGCGCTGTTCGATTTGGTCGGCGAGGGGTGGTTGCAACCGACGGCCCAACAGGTTGCCGAGCGGGCGGACGTCGGGATCCGCACCGTGTTTCGGCACTTCGACGATATGGAGAGCCTCTACGCGCTCATGAACGAGCGCGTGGAGGCCGAAGTCGTTGCACTTCTGTACGGCGGCGAACCGTCGGGAACGATCGAGGAGCGGTGCCGCGGCTTGGTCGCCCAGCGCGCTGCTTTCTTCGAGAAGATCGGACCGTACAAGCACTGCGGCAATCTGCATCGCTGGCGCTCCAAGTATCTCCAGGAGCAACACGCGCGACTGGTGCGCGCGCTGCGCGCCGATCTCGTGCGCTGGCTGCCGGCGCTGGAAAGCGCCGCCGACGATGTCGTCGGCTCGTTCGACCTGGCCACGTCGTTCGAAGCCTGGGATCGCCTGCGCAGCGACCAGCGCTGTGGCCGGGAACGGGCCCGTGCGGTGGTGCAGCGAACGCTTACGGCTCTTGCTCGAACGTATCTCGGCAGCGGGGGGGACTCGCGATGAGCGCCGCACTGCGGCGCGGGAGACTCACGATGAGCGCCGCACTGCGGCGCGGGAGACTCACGATGAGCGCCGCACTGCGGCGCGGGAGACTCACGATGAGCGACGCACTGCGGCGCGGGAGACTCAGATGAACGGCACGCTTCCGATCATCGTTGGAGCCCCGGGCTCGCCTTATAGTCGGAAGTTGCGAGCGGTGATGCGCTTTCGCCGCATTCCTTTCGCGTGGCTTCACCAGGGTGCACCGGAATGTCGCGGACTTCCCCAGCCGCGCGTGGCGTTGCTCCCGCAGCTCGTGATGCGCGACGAGAACGGCGAGCTCGTGGCTCGAACGGACACGTCGCCGATCATCCGCGATCTGGAGGAGCGGTTTCCCTCGGCGCGTTCGGTTGTTCCACCCGACCCGGCGATGGCGTTTCTCGACGAGCTGGTCGAGGACTACGCGGACGAGTGGTTGACGAAGTGCATGTTCCACTACCGCTGGGCGTTCGCTCCGGACGTCACCAAGGCGGCGGCGATCCTGCCGCGATGGTTTCGCACCAACCAGCCGGAGGCGGACGCGATCGCCTTTGGCGAACACTTCAGCCAGCGGCAGATCGCGCGCCTGTCCGTCGTCGGGTCCAACGACACGACCGCTCCGGTGATCGAGGAGAGCTACCGCCGCTTGTTGCGGTTGCTCGACGAGCACCTGACCGAGCACCGCTTCGTCATGGGCGAACGCCCCGGCGTCGCGGACTTCGCCCTCTACGGACAACTGACGCAGCTGGTTGGCTTCGATCCGACGCCGTCGGCCATCGCGCTCGAAGTTGCGCCGCGCGTGGTCGCTTGGGTCGACGTGGTGGAGGATTTGTCCGGCCTCGAGCCCGGGAATCGGGACTGGCTCCCGCGCGACCCGATCTCGCCCGGATTGCGCGCCATCCTCGCCGAGGCGGGGCGGGTGTACGTGCCGTTCCTCCTGGCCAACGCCGCGGCGCTCGACAGCGGCGAGGAGACGGTCGAGTGCGTCATCGACGGTCGTCCGTGGCGGCAGTCGCCGTTTCCGTACCAGCGCAAATGCCTCGGGTGGTTGCGACGAAGTTACGCGGCACTGACGGAAGCGGATCGCACGTGGGTTGCCGCCACGCTCGCCGGCACGGGCTGGGAGGCCGTTTTCAACGGACTGCTAGGCGGCCCGATTGTCAGAGTTCGTCGCTCGCTGTGATCTCCGTCGACCCGGCCGGCATCTGGATGAGGGTTCCGTCGCGCCCGAGGGTCACCGGGCCACTGTAGACGTCCGCCACTCCCTTCAAGAAGACATTCTCGAGGATCGCCAACGGCAGGGGCGGCACGATGTGGTAGAACAGCAGGTGTCCGACGCCGGCATCGCGCGCGGTCTCGGCCGCCTGCACGGGTGATGTGTGATAGTCGACGATGTCGACGGTGATCTTTTCGATTCTTTCCACACCCGCGTCCGCGGCGCCGCGCGTCATGACCTCGACCAACTCCGTGGAGAGCGCCTCGTGCACGAGAAGGTCCGCGCCTTTGGCGATCGCCTGCAGGTTGGCGGACTTCACCGTGTCACCGCTGATCACGGCGGAACGCCCCTTGTAGTCGAAGCGGTAGCCGACCGCCGGCGCCACGGGCCTGTGATCGACCGCGAAGGCGGTGACCCGCAGATCGCCATCGGTGTAGATCACCGGCGCCGCGCCCGGCGCTGGGACGTCGATCGGCCGCGCCGCGCCGCCCGCGCCGCCCGGTGGAACGACCGCTTCGCCGTGGTGGGCGACCCGGTAGACGACGTCCTGCGCGTAGGCCTCGTTGAATCCGGCGACGACTCGCTCGACGCCCGGCGGGCCGAACACCGGCAGCGGCTCCGCGTTGCCGCCACCGGCCCAACGCTGCAGCATCATCTCTCCGAGCCCGTCGATGTGGTCGGAGTGGAAGTGGGTGAGGAAGGCGGCCTCGATCTGGCCCTGGCGCAAACGCATGCGGCCGAGAACCCGCGAAGAGCCCGCTCCCGAATCGACGATGTACAGCTTGCCCCCGGCAATGACGGCGACGCAGGGGCCGGAGCGATCGACGTCGGGCAGCGGCGACCCAGCGCCACACAGTCCGACATGCAAACCGTCGGGCAACTCCGTCAAAGGCGATGAGGTCAGGTTCTGCGCGACCACCCGTTGCATCACTCGCATCGCGATCGTCTCGCGAAATGCGAACGAGAGCGCGGCGGCGAGCAGCACGGTCAGGAGGGCACCGATTGCGATCTTTTTCATGAGGACTCCACGCCGTGGTTCGAGCCGCGCCAGGTGTTGGCAGGCTAACTGCCATTTGATACGACGCTGCGGGCGGGGAGCGCAAGGCGTCCGTATCTACCGGCGGCAGCTCGAGGACGAGAAGACCAGGAACCGCGGAAGTTCGTAAAGCGACGATCGGGGTCGTCGTTCGCGTCGCGCGCCCGCGACCGATAGCATTCGCAAGCATCCGACGAGGAGGCGAAGCATGTCCGACAAGTACAGAATCTTCGGCGCGGAGGTATCACCGTACTCGGTCAAGGTGCGGTCCTACTTTCTCTATAAGAAGATCCCGCACGAGTGGGTCGTCCGCGACAGCAATAGCATGGGCGAGTACCAGCGGTACGCGAAGCTGCCGATCATCCCGGCCGTCGCGACGCCGACCGGCGAGGGCCTGCAGGACTCGACGCCGATCATCGAGACGATGGAGCAGCGCGTGCCGGAGCCGTCGATCCACCCGCCGTCCGACGCCCTGCGCTTTCTCTCCGAGCTCCTCGAGGAGTTCGGCGACGAGTGGGGCAACAAGTGGATGTTCCACTACCGCTGGGCGCGCGACGTCGACCAGGAGTCGGCCGCGGGTCGAATCGCGGCGCTGATGATGCCGGACGGCAGCGACGAGGAGCGGACGAACATGGCGTCGGCGATTCGCGAGCGCATGGTGAGCCGCGGCTGGGTGATCGGGTCGAACGAACAAACGGCGCCGATCATCGAAGCGTCGTTCGAGAGCGCGATGGCGCTGCTCGAGGCGCATTTTGCCGAGCGGAGTTTCCTGTTCGGCGGGCGTCCGTCGTTCGGTGACTTCGGGCTGTGGGGCCAGGTGTACAACGCGTGGACGGATCCGACCCCCGGCGATTTGTTGCGCGCGAGGTTCCCGAGCGTGTGCCAGTGGGTGGACCGCATGCTCGACCCGGTGGCGGTGGGTGAATTCGAGACCTGGGACGCCTTGCGCCCGACGCTCGAGCCGTTGCTGCGGCAGGAAGTGCGGTCGTTCCTCCGTTGGACTGATGCCAACGCGGCGGCGATCGAATCGGGGGCGACGGAGCTGTCCGTGGATCTCGATGGCCACCAGTGGACGCAGGCGGTCGGCGGTCCCCAGAAGTACCACGCCAAGAGTTTTCGAGAACTGCGCCGCAAGTACCGGCTGCGCGAGTCGGATCAAACTCTGAACGCGATCCTCGAGGCGAGCGGCTGCCTCGAGTATTTCGCCTGAGCTGGCGGCGGGGGCACGGACATTGGCGCTTTCGTACTTGGTCCACGGGGCCGATGAGTCGTACTACACCGGAAAGCTCGAGGCGTACCTGCGCGCCAAGGGCATCCCCTACGACGTGCGCCCATTCGGTCCGGCGAGCATGCGGCACTGCGCCAAGCACACCGGGGTCGTACAGGTCCCGCAGGTGGAGTGTTCCGACGGAACGTGGCTGGTCGACACCACTCTGATCATCGAGCACTTCGAGCGGGTTCAACCCGAGCCGGGTGTGATCCCGCCGGATCCTGCCGTTGGATTCGTCAGTCACCTTCTCGAGGACTACGCCGACGAGTGGCTGTGGCGCCCGGCGATGCACTACCGATGGTCGTACCCGGAGACGGCGCGCCTGATGAGCGGTTGGCTCGGCGAACACCTGGCGGAGTTGCCGACGCCGATGTTCAGCAAGAAGGCGTACTGGCGCATCCGCCAACAGTTGACGTTCGTCCGACGCGACGGTGTGACCGCGGCGACCTGGAGTGCGACCGAGGCGGTCTATCTGGAAACGCTCGCCGCGCTCGAGTCGATTCTTCGGGCGCGTCCCTTCGTCATGGGCGACCGCCCGACGCCGGCCGACTTCGGCTTCTTCGGATCGATGTTTCGGCACTTCTCGAGCGACCCGACGCCGGCGCGGATCATGCGCCGCAGCGCGCCCGCGGTGTACGAGTGGGTGGCGCGGCTATGGAACATCTCGCCGGCGGTGTATTCGGCGCGCTCGATGCCGGAGCGGATCGCGACCGACCTGCGCCCGCTGCTCGCCGCGGTCGGCGAGGCATATTTGCCGTATCTCGAGGCCAACGAATCGGCCTTCGCCGGCGGTGAACGGCGCGTGCGCTACGCGGCGCTGGGCGTGACGTGGGATGAGCCGACCAAGCCGTATCGCGTGTGGTGTCTGGACCGTTTGCGGCGCCAGTTCGCCGCGCTGGACCCGACGGCCAGAGCAGCGGTCGAGACGGCCGTGGGCGCCGCGGCGGTGCGGGTTCTCGGGAGCCCGAGCCGCGGCGTCGTCCCGGCCTTTGTCGATCAGCTGCCGATCTCCGGTCGCCGTGCCGCGAAGCCGGTCGACAGCTGGTGGCGCACGACACGGGTCGCGTGACCTCGCGTTCACCGCACCTCTCAGGTCGATCGCCGCGCGCCAGCCCGGGCTACCCCTTGCGGCGCAGCGAGGGGATGCCGACGGGCTGGAGGTGCTCGCCGAAGACCGTGTCGAAGTTGGCGGCGATATCGGCGGCCGTCATCGGGCCGTCCTTGAAGACGAGCGCGATCGGTCTCGGCTGCTGGAAGATGGTGTAGCCGTAGCCGCGACGGCCGAACACCTGTCCAGTCACGCCGGCCGCCGCGTCCGAGGCGAGATAGGCGATGAGAGGTCCGTTGAGTTCCGGATCCATCTCCGGCGGCGGGTTGGCCGCGTCCAGGCCGGGGATGTTGCCGGTCATGCGCGTGATGCCCGCCGGTGCCATGGCGTTCACGGTGACGCCGCGCCCCTCCATCTCGACCGCCCACACGCGCGTCAGACCCATGATTCCCGCCTTCGCCGCGCCGTAGTTCGACTGGCCGAAATTGCCGCGCAACCCGGCGCTGGAGGTGATGTTGATGACGCGGCCGAATCCTTGCTCCCGCATGAGCGGCAGGGCGTGGCGGCCGCAGTTGAACGTTCCCTTGAGATGCACCGCGATGACAGCGTCGAAATCCTCCTCCGTCATCTTGCCGATCGATCGGTCGCGGACGATGCCGGCGTTGTTGACCAGGATGTCGATGCGGCCGAACGAGCGGACGGCGGCATCGACGATCGACGCCGCGGCCGCGAAATCGGCGACGGAGTCGTAGTTGGGAACCGCGGCGCCGCCGAGCGCTTCGATCTCCCGGCAGACCTGGGTGGCGGGATCGTTCTCCCCACCGCGGCCGTCGACGTCGCAGCCGATGTCGTTGATCACCACTTTGGCGCCTTCGCGGGCGAGGGCGAGCGCGATGCCGCGGCCAATGCCGCGTCCCGCGCCGGTGACGACGGCGACCTTGTTCTCGAGCATCATTGGAGTCCCTTTCTCTGCAGTCGAGGGACGCACCTTCCGATATCGCCAGTGACGGATCAAGGACGGCCGCACGGCCGCCTTGCGCCCCACCATCGGTTGCGGGATGCAGGGAGGTGATGAGCGAGCTCGACCTGATCGCAACCGCCGCGTTTGGACTGGAGTCGGTGGTGGCCCGAGAAGTAGGCCAGCTCGGCTATGAGGTGACTTCGGTCGAGGACGGGCGCGTCTGTTTCGCCGGGCCGCCGGCGGCGATCGCGCGGGCCAATCTCTGGTTGCGTTCGGCCGACCGGGTTCTCGTCCGAGTCGGCGCGTTCGAGGCGCGCGACTTCGGCGAGCTGTTCGACCGCGTTCGCGAACTCCCCTGGCCCGATTGGTTGGGCGCCGACGCCGCCTTTCCGGTGCGGGGGAGGGCGGTGCGCTCGACCCTGATGAGTGTGCGCGACTGTCAGGCGATCACCAAGAAAGCCATCGTCGAGAGCTTGCGTTCGGCGTACGGCGGCGAGTGGTTGGCGGAGAGCGGGTCCGCCTACCAGGTCGACTTCTCGATTCTCAAGGACCGCGTAACCGTGGCGCTCGATACCAGCGGCGACGGTCTGCACAAGCGGGGCTACCGAACGCAGGGTGGCGCGGCGCCGTTGCGCGAGACCCTGGCGGCGGCGTTGGTCCAGCTGTCGTACTGGAGTGCCGAGCGCCCGTTCCTCGACCCATTCTGCGGCTCCGGGACGATTCCGATCGAGGCGGCCATGATCGGCCGCCGGCTGGCACCGGGCGCGATGCGTTCCTTCGCCGCCGAGGCGTGGCCGCAGTTGGACGCCGAGCTATGGCGTCGATCGCGCGAGGAAGCTAGCGATAGCGCCGTGGCCGCGCCCGTGCACCCGTTGATCGGCACCGACATCGACGAACACAGCTTGGACCAGGCGCGGTTCCATGCGCAGAACGCCGGCGTGGCGGCCGATGTGCACTTTCAGCGCGCCGATGTCGGCGCGCTCAAGTCGAAGCGGAAGTACGGCTGTGTGATCACCAACCCGCCGTACGGGGAACGCCTCGGCGACCGGGCGGAGGCCGAAGGGTTGTATCGCCGGCTCGCAAGCGCGCTGGCTCCGCTCGACACATGGTCTGTGTACGTGCTCGCCTCGCACCCGCGGTTCGAACAGGTCTTCGGCCGCCGCGCGACGCGCCGTCGCAAGCTCTACAACGGTCGCATCGAGTGCACCTACTACCAATACGCGGGTCCGCGACCGCCGTACCGTCACTCGACGGAGGAGGACGGGGAACTCGGCGACCGCGATCCCGCGGGGTGACTCACCGCGTGTGATCGCGCGTAGGAACCTGGTGGAGCCCATTCGCCGCGGGCACGCGCCCGCGGCGAATGGTGTCACTGATTGGGTCTCAGCGCGCGCCCGTGCGCGCCGATCCGGTCGACCGCCCGCGCGAGCGCTGTCCCGCCGGCGCGCCGCCGCGACGGCCGCGCTGGTCGGGACGGTGACGGTCGCTGGAGCTCGCATCCGAGAACGTCGACGGGCGATCGCGACGCGCCTGGTCCGATCGGTGGCGGTCGGTCGGCGCCGATTCGCCGGAGCGCGCGGCCCCGTGGTGCTGGCGCGAATGCGCGGATCGCGGGCGCGTCGCATCTCCGCCCCGTGCGGAATGTCCGCCCGTACGGCCGGCGGGCGCGGCGGACCGACTCGGCGCATCGGCGACCGCGGATCCACGCGGCTCGACGCCCGACCGCTGTAGGCGCTGCTGGGTCAGTCTCTCGATCGAGCCGAGGAACGGCAGCTCCTCGCGCGAGCAGAACGACACCGCGGTGCCGCTGGCGCCGGCGCGGCCGGTACGGCCGATCCGGTGCACGTAGACCTCGGGTTCGTTCGGCAGGTCAAAATTCACGACCATCGGCATCTCCTTGATGTCGAGGCCGCGCGATGCCAGATCGGTCGCGACGACGATACGAACGCGTCCGCTCTTGAAGGCGGCGAGCGCCGCTTCGCGCGCGCCTTGTGACTTATTGCCGTGAATGGCGGCGGCGGAAATGCCGGCCGTGGTCAGTTGTTTGGCGACCTTGTTGGCGCCGTGCTTGGTGCGCGTGAAGACGAGCGCCTGCTTGTCGTTGTTCAGAGTGCGGATGAGCAGGTCCGTCTTCTCCGCCTTCTCGACGAAGTGCACCGACTGTTCGATCGGACCGCAGGACGACGCGACCGCCTCGACCGAGACGCGCTGCGGGCGGTCGAGAAACTGTGCCGCCAGACCCTCGATCTCGCGGGGCATCGTCGCCGAGAAGAGCATCGTCTGACGGCGCTTCGGCAGGGTGTTCAGGATGCGCTTCACGTCGTGGATGAATCCCATGTCGAGCATGCGATCGGCCTCGTCGAGCACCGCGTACTCCACCTCCGCCAGGGAGAGAGCCTTGTCGGACATGAGGTCCAGCAGTCGCCCCGGCGTGGCGACGAGGATCGCCGGGTGCGCGGCCAGGGCGCGAACCTGCGCGCCCTTCTTGACGCCGCCGAAGACGACGACCGTGCGCAGGTTGGTGCGCGCGGCGAACGCCTGAAAGGTCTCGGCGATCTGAGCGGCGAGTTCGCGCGTCGGCGCGAGGACCAGGGTGCGAATCCGCGCCGTGCGCGGCTTCTGCTCCGCCTCGAGCAGGCGGTGCAGGATCGGCAGCGCGAACGCCGCCGTCTTGCCGGTTCCCGTCTGCGCGCAGCCGATCAGGTCGCTGCCGCTCAGTACGATTGGAATCGCCGCGATTTGGATCGGCGTCGGTGTCGTGTAACCGGCCCGTCGGGCCGCCTCGCGCAGTGGAGCGGCGAGGCCGAGCGAGTCGAAACCGCTGGCTTGGACGATCGGTGTTGCAGTGGTGGTGCTGTGTCGATCTTGATGCATGAGTCTCTTTCTTCTGGAAAGGGCCGATCGGACCTGCGCGGGCAGCGCGAGATACACCCGTGCGTCGGTGTGGACTCCGCCCGACGCTCGGCGGTAAGACAGCCGCTATTCGGATGCTGCGACAGGTGTCGTGGCTGCTCGGGGCCGATCGGTATTCCGGGTTTGCACGTCTCACCCTCAAGACGTTTCATCAACTAGGAGCAACCCGGAACGGGGGAGGGCGCAACAGGGGGAGGGCCGAGCCCTTACGCACCACTGTTGGTTTGCTGTGGCGGACAGTGACACACGAGCCGTACGAGCACAAGTGCGGGTTCGGTGGATGCGGATCCGCCGGGTGGGTGCGTTGCTTTCCGATTGCGGGTCCTTGGACGCCGCGCGACGACCGCACAACGACGCGAGCGACCTCTCGTCCGCGTATGGTTGCCTGGTCCCGGGGTGCCCGCTACATCCGTTCGATGTCGATTCAATGGATGCGCAAGAGCGCCTCGGTCGCCGCGCTCGTGCTGGCAGTAACCGCCTGTGGCGGCGATGACGACGCGGCGCCCACCCCCATCCCGACGGCGACCGCAACCGCCGTCCCGACGGCGACCGCGACCGCCGTCCCGACCGCGACCGCGGCGCCAACCGCCACCGCGACGCCGCTCGACTTCGCCGCCGAGGCCGCCGACTTCGACTGCATCCTCGACTGGGAACCGGTGCGGACCTTTCGCATCACCAACAAGCTCGGATTCCTCGCGGAGGCCGTGGATCTCGCCGAGAACCCGGTGGCCGGCAGTCAGTTCCCGGTGGGTACGATCATCCAGCTCTTTCCGGGCGAGGCGATGGTCAAGCGGGGTGAGAGTTACGACCCCGCCAACAACAATTGGGAGTACTTCGAACTGGATACTTCGTCCGAAGGCACGACGATTCGCGTGCGCGGCCGCGACGAGGTCGTCAATCGTTTCGGCGCCCAGTGTTTCGGCTGTCACGCCGGAGCCCGCGACTTCGACTTCATCTGTGAAACAGACCGCGGCTGTGTCGACCTTGGTATCCCGCGGTCCTTGTTCGAAACTCTGCAAAACGCCGACCCGCGCTGCGCGCGCTAACCGTCTAGAATCAAACGTGATCCGGATCGCCGACGCGGCTCTTCAAACGGCCCGATCAATTCGAAGATTTTGACTCTTGTCAGAAACCTTCTCGACTGCTATTCGCGTCTGGCAGTCTAACAGGGAAGACGTAGTTGGGGCTGAGTACTGAGCGGGTAAATCTCATGTGTGATCAGTGTATGCGTGCCCGCGCTCTGCAGAGCAGGCCTTCCCCAGGACGAGTTCGAACGAAAGGAGGGGAAGTGTCATGCCGCAAGGAACGGTAAAGTGGTTCAATCCCGAAAAGGGGTACGGGTTCATCAGCCGTGATGATGGTGACGATGTTTTCGTCCACCACACAGGTATCAACGGCGAGGGGTTCCGTAGTCTCGATGAGGGCCAACGCGTGGAATTCGAAATCACCGATGGCAAAAAGGGACTACAGGCGATCAACGTAACCAAGCTGTAAGCAAATACTGACACCGGGAAAGCGCCGTCGCCCATCGTAGGGGGCGACGGCGCTTTTCTTTTTGTACGAGCTTTGCCCGCCAACTCAATCGCCATCCCACTTAGTCACCCCGGCGAAAGCCGGGGTCCAGGCCGCAGGCCGCCGCCGCCCCGCCCGGATCCCGGCTTTCGCCGGGATGACGTGCTTTTCGGCTTCGCGCTTCCCACCGACTCGAATTGGCAGGCAAAGCCTTTTGTACGGCGTCGGGATCGGACTGAGCGTTGTCAGGGGCTGCGGGCTGTGGTTAGGGTCTCGCATGCGCGATGTCGATTCCCGCGGTTCCGCTCGCTCGCTTTCCCGCCGCGAGTTCCACCTCCTGGCGGCCGCGGCCGCGGTTGGGGCGGCCGGCCTTGGTTGTGGCGCCGGTCGCGGGCCGGCGATGGCTCTGCCGGCGCCGGCGCTGTCCGGGGCTCGATCCCAGGTCGGGTTGGCTGGAGTCCGTCGGGGCGGCGGGGTTGGCGAGACCGCTACCGCTCTGCGCCGCGCCGTGCTCGCGACGACCGACCTCGGATGGCTCAGCCGCGGCGATACGGTCCTCATCAAGCCGGTCTGCAATTCAGGCAATGTCTACCCGGCGACGACGGATCCGGCGGCCCTGCACGCTATGATCGTGCTGTTGCGCGAGCACGGGGCTGGTCGCGTGATCGTCGCCGACATGTCCGGCGTGCAGTTCGTCCGCTTCTCCCCGGACCGGTTGTCGGGAAGTACCCGCGCGCTGATGCAAAACAACGGGCTTCTGGCCGCGGCCGAGGCCGCCGGCGGCGAGGTGCACTGCTTCGAGGAGCATGGTTGGGATGCTTTTTTCGATGAGGTCCCGACCAGGGGGGCGAACTGGAACATGCCCCTCCTGTTGCCCGCTGTTCTGAAGGAGGTCGACCACATCGTCCTGATGCCGCGCTGCGCCCGCCACATGTTGGCCGGCAGCACGCTCGGCCTGAAGGCCGCTGTCGGCTGGTGGCGGCACGATTCCCGCCTCGAATACCACCACGTCGCGCGAACGTTCGCCGAGAAGACGGCTGAGTCGAATTCCACCCCGACGTTGTTGGCGAAGCAGAGGTTGGTGGTCAGCGGCGCGACCAAGGTCCTGACGACGTTCGGGCCCGATGAGGGGTACGTCAGCGAACCGGACACGGGCCTGATCATCGCCAGCGAATCAGTGGTGGCGCACGACATGGTGTCGCTCGCGTGGCTGAACGAAAACCGTCAGACGACGCCGGTGGAGAAGAAGGACGGGGTCTTCGACGACCCGAACCAATCCGCGTTGTTCGCCAGCACGGCCAACAGGATCGTCAACCTCTGGCTCGGCGGTGCCGGCGCGGCAGTCACCGCCGATGGACTCGAGCCCTGGAGCATCGACAGCGTCTGGCACGATCGTGTCCTGCATCGAGCCTTCGAGGTGTTCGGCGGCGTTCCCGATCTGGAATTGGTCGACGCGAACGGTGGCGTCCCCGCGACGCTCGTCGACAACCTCGCCCGAGCTACGCGTCTCTAATCCGCCACCGCGTGGCGGTCAGTTCGCGCCGTCGCGTTCGGAGCGCCACTCGGCGAGGTTCGCGGCGATCTGTCGGTGCACCTGATCGAGGATGTCCTGTGGCGTCAGCTCCGGCGACCGCGTGATCGGGGTATCGAAGCGGACCCGTACCTGGACGCCGTAGGGGACCGGGAACAGGTTGTGTCGGAGAAGGTTCCACGAGCCGTCGATGGTGGCCGGCACCACTTCGAGATCGGGCGCGGCTTCCAACAGGGTGATCGTTCCGACCGGTTTGAACGCTCCCAACTCGCCGCGGCGGGAACGCGTGCCCTCGGGGTAGATGACCGCCGAGACGCCGCGCGCCTGAGCGCGCTCGCCGAGAGCGCGGATTTCCGCCTGCGCCTGGGCGCGGTCGTCGCGGTCGATCAGCGCGTTGCCGCCGTGCTTCAGGTTGTACGAGATCGAGGGGATCCCCTTGGCGAGGGACTTCTTCGACACGTACTTCGGATAATTGGTGAGCAACAAGCCGCCGAAGATGGGCACGTCGAGCATGCTCTGGTGGTTCGAGATGATGATGTAGGGAGTCCCGGGCTTCACGCCGGGCGAGCGCTCGACGCGCAGGCGCATTCCGGAGAGGCCGAAGGCGTAGATCAGCAGTCGCTGCAGAATCCCGACCGTGAGCTCCTGCGGCCGCTGGCCGAACAGGTGCGCCAGGCGCTGTAACGGGTCAAACAGCAGAAGCAGCGAGCCGAACGCGAACAAGAAGGGCGCCGTGAAGATCCAGTCGATCAGGCGTTTCCTTTCGCGCGGCGTGTCGGCGTCGGACGGCGAAGCCATGCAGCGTCTTGTAGCGGACTGTGCCGGATCTGTCACCGGTTCGGCGCCGCGCCTCAACCACCCCGTTATATGAAGTGGGTGGTGTATGCCGGCTCCGCGCGCTAAAGACCTGCGCCTACGGGCGGACGGAGTGGGCGCCGCTATAAACCGCGAGGTGCGACTGCGATGAAGGTGAGCTTGTGTCTTCCCTACATGGAGCGCGAGTACGATCGAACGACGACGCTCGAGTGGTGTCGCCTCGCGGACGCCGGGCCGTTTGCCAGCCTGTCGTGCGGCGAGCGCATTACGTCGTACACGCAAGACATGCGAGTGGTGCTCAGCGCCGCCGCGGCGCTGACGGAACGGATCCGCATCGTGCCGTCGCTCTACGTGCTGCCGATGCACTCGCCGGTGCGCGTCGCCAAGGAGATGGCGACGCTGGACGTGCTGTCGGCCGGGCGGGTGACGGTCACCGTCGGCGTCGGCGGGCGCGCCGACGACTACAAGGCGCTCGAGTCGCCGTTCACCAACCGCCTGCAGCGCCTCGACGACGGTGTCGCCGCGATGCGCCGAATCTGGGCGGGCGAACCGCCGTTCGCCGGCGCCGACCCGGTCGGACCAACGCCGATCCAGGCCGGTGGGCCGCCGATCTGGGCCGGCGCGATGAACCCCAACGCCATGCGCCGGGCCAGCGCTTGGGCCGACGGCGTCTACGGCTTCAGCATGGACGCCGGGGTGAAGACCGTGCGCGAACAGAGGGAGCGGGCGCGCGCGGCGTGGCTCGAACGCGGGCGATCGGAGCCGTACATCGCCACGGGGTTCTGGTACTCCCTCGCCGCCGGCGCGGAGGCCACATTGAAAACGTACGTGTACGAATACCTGAAGATCATCGACGACGGCATCGCGAAGGCCGTAGCGGAGACCATGACCTGTTTCACCGCCGACGCGGTCGCCAACGCTCTCGACGCGATCGAGGCCGAAGGTTGCGATGAGTGTTTCCTCGTGCCGGCGTCACTCGACACCGCCGAGATCGAACGCGCCGCGGACGTGATCGCCCGACGCAGGTGGCCGAGCTGATCCAAGTGTCGAATGGCACCGGTTGCATTCGCGGCGGTGCTTCTCTAGCAGTCCGGGATTAGCAAAGCCCCCGGCGTATCCGCCGGAACATTCAGATGAGAAACCGCGGGTCACAGTCGTCATTCCGGCGAAGGCCGGAATCCATCCGGGCTACCGGGTGGACCCCGGCTTTCGCCGGGGTGACCACGGGACGGGACCGGAGTGACGAAGCGATGCGAATCGAGCGAGTTTCAAGCTAGGAGTGCGGAATGGCGCGGATCAACGATAACTACCTCAAGCTCAAGGCCGGCTACCTGTTCCCCGAGATCGGCCGGCGCGTGAAGGCGTTCTGCGACGCCCATCCGGCCGCCCCGGTGATTCGGCTCGGAATCGGCGACGTCACGGAACCGCTGCCGCCGGCGATCGTGCAGGCCATGCACGACGCCGTCGACGAGATGGCGCGGCGCGAGACGTTCCGCGGCTACGGCCCCGAGCAGGGATACGACTTTCTGCGCGAGGCCATCGCCGAGAACGACTACCGGGCACGCGGTGCCGAAGTGAGCGCCGACGAGGTCTTCGTCTCCGACGGGTCGAAGTGCGACACCGGGAACATCCTCGACATCTTCGGCACGGGCAACGTCATCGCCGTCACCGATCCGGTCTATCCCGTGTATGTCGACACCAACGTGATGGCGGGCAACACCGGCGACGCCGATGATTCCGGACGCTACGGCGGGCTGGTGTATATCCCCGTGACCGCGGAGAACGATTTCACCCCGGCTCTCCCGGATCGCCCCGTCGACCTGATTTATCTGTGCTATCCGAACAACCCTACCGGTACGGTCGCGACGAGAGCGACTCTCCAGGCGTGGGTCGACTTCGCCCGCGCGCACGGTTCGATCATCTTCTTCGACGCGGCCTACGAGTCGTACATCACCGACCCGGCGATCCCGCACTCGATCTACGAGATCGACGGCGCGCGTGAGGTGGCCATCGAATTTCGCTCGTTCTCCAAGAGCGCCGGTTTCACCGGCACGCGCTGCGCGTTCACCGTCGTTCCGAAAGAGTTGATGGGAACGACGGCGAGCGGCGAGCGTCGCGCCGTCCACCCACTGTGGAACCGCCGCCAGTCGACGAAGTTCAACGGGGTCCCGTACGTCATCCAGCGCGCCGCCGCCGCCGCGTACTCGCGGGACGGCGCGGCGCAGGTGCGTGCGTTGATCGACTTCTATCTCGACAATGCGCGCCTGCTGCGCGAAGGGCTGACGAAGGCCGGACTGACCGTCTACGGCGGCGTCAACGCGCCTTACGTGTGGGTGAAGACGCCGGGGAGCACGACGAGTTGGGACTTCTTCGACCAGCTGCTGGCCGTGGCGAATCTGGTCGGCACCCCCGGCAGCGGCTTCGGCGCCAGCGGCGAAGGTTACTTCCGACTCAGCGCGTTCAACAGCCGCGCCAACATCGAAGAAGCCGTGACGCGTCTGCAGAAGTTCGTCGGCTGATCGCGTTGAACGACCGCGTCTCGCCGCCCGGACCTACGAGCTGAGATTCGCGCTGCCGGCCTTCGGCGGCATGACGTTGGAGTATTTCAGCGGGTATGAGCCGTCGCCGCCCCGATGGCCAGCCTGACGCCCGGCCCCTAGATCCTAGATCCTGAATCCGGATCCCTCGTCGCTCGATTCTTGAAGATTCATCTCATCGATCCCGATTCCGATACCGACCCCGACCCCGATAAAGCACTGGCCCCCGACCCCGACCTCGGCCCCTGACCCCTGACCCCTGACCCCTGACTTTCACTTGCCCGTGAAGCGCGGTTTGCGCTTCTCGAAGAACGCGGTGAGAGCCTCCTTCTGATCCTCGGTATGGCTCGACAGTTGTTCGGTCGCCAAGCCGAGGGGGAGGATCGCGTTGGCGCTTTGCTGGATGGCCTGGTTGATCAACATCTTCGTCCAGCGCACGGCGGGGCGCGACTTTTCCGCCAGTAGCCTGGCGTACGCGCTCGCCGCGGCGACGACCTCGGCGGCCGGGACAACGTGGTTGACCAGTCCGATGCGCGACGCCTCGTCGGCGGCGACGAGCTGGCCGGACATCAGGTACTCCTTGGCCCGGTGCGGGCCGATCAGCAGCGGCCAGATCACCGCGCCGCCGTCGCCCGCGACCAGGCCCATGTTCACGTGCGTGTCGCCGATGCGCGCGGTGTCGGCCATGTAGATGACGTCGCACATCAGAGCGATGGTGGCGCCGAGGCCGGCGGCGACGCCGTTGACGGCGGCGATGAGCGGCGCTTCGCATTGCAACATCGTCTGCACCAGCGAGCGGGTTCTCATCGTCGTCATCGGTCCGACATCGTCGGGATAGAAACCCACGATGTCGCCGCCCGCGGAGAACGCCGTCCCCGCGCCGGTCAGAACGATCGCGGCGACGGCGGCGTCGTGGGACAGGTGGGCGATCGCTTCCTCGAGGGCGGAGTGCAAGGGGTAGTCGATGGCGTTGCGTTTGTCGGGGCGATCGAGCGTCAGCAGCGCCACCTGATCATGGATCGCGACTCGCAGGTTGCGTTCGGCGAATAGGGAATAGTCCATCGTTGGGCCTCCGTGCTCCGCGCCTCCGCGCGAGTTTGTACTACCAGATCAGCGGCGCAACGCCGCGCTCGCCGCGCGTTCGCGATGCATCGCCTGTTCACACGCGTCGCGCTCCCCCTGACGGAGCAGGGCCTTGGCGGCGGCTGTAACCTTCGGATCGCACTCGGCGATGGCGGCGGCGCGCGCCCGCGCGACCTGCATCAGCTCCGCGGCCGGAGCGACCTCCTGGACCAGGCCCATGGCGATGGCGGCCGGCGCCGCGATGGTGCGCGCGCCGAGGATCAGGTCGAGGGCGTGACCGGCGCCGACGATTCGCGGCAGCAGGTGGGTGCTGCCGAGGCCGGGGAGCATGCCTAGTCGCGTGAAGTTGAGCCGCAACTTCGCGTCGTCGGCGGCGATGCGGATATCGCACGGCAAGGTCATGGTGACGCCGACCCCCACGGCAGCGCCGTTGAGCGCGGCGATCACCGGCTTGGAGTCGCCCATGACATCGAGCGGCCAGCGGCGGACGAAATCTTCTTCGCCCAGGCGCGGCGTGTTCGGGTCGACCTCGCCCGCGGCGACGGCCTTTGCGTAGTCGAGATCGACGCCGGCGCAGAACGCCTTGCCGGCCCCCGTCAGAATGACGACGCGCACGTCGTCGTCGACCTGCGCGCGGTGAAAGGCGTCGACGATCTCGTCTCCCATCGCCGGTGTATAGGCGTTGAGCTTCTCCGGCCGGTTCAGCGTGACCGTCGCGATCGCGTCGGCGACATCGAATGTGATCAAGCGGTACGTCATGGCGTTGCGTCCTTCCGTTCCGTCGCGACCAGCGGGCGCGGCAGGCGTTCCTCGCGAAGTTGAAAGCGGCGGACCTTGCCGGCGTCGTCGCGCAGCGCAGTGTCCACCACCTCGAAGCTGTGTGGAATCGCGTAGGGGGCAATGTGCGCGGCGAGGTGCGCGCGCAGCGCGTCCTCGTCGAGCCGTTGAGCCTGGATGATGGCGTGGATGCGACTGCCCAGGTCCTCGTCCGGCAGGCCGATGACGGCGCTCGAAACGACGCCGGGAAACGACTCGATCGCGGCCTCGATCTGCGCCGGGTAGATGTTGCGTCCGCCGCACAGGATCATGTCGGTGCGGCGGTCGGTCAGGTAGAGGTAGCCGTCGGTGTCGAGATAGCCCATGTCGCCCACGGATTCCCATCCGTCTGCCGTGGCGCGACTGTCGGCGCCGATGTAGCGGTAGGTCGAACCGGGGCCCTCGCGCGGCATCATGAACACCTCGCCGATCGCGCCGGTGGGAAGCTCCGCCAAGGTGTCGGGGTTCAGAATGCGAATCGCCGCGGCGGACGTGGCGCGGCCCACCGAGCCGGGGTGATCCAACCACTCGCGGCCGGTGATGTGGGTGCCGCCGATGCGCTCGCTCGGGCCGTACAGCTCGTGCATGACGTCGGCACCCAGCCAGTCGATCCAGGCCCGCATCAGCCATTGCGGGCAGGGAGCGCCGCCGGTGAAGACGACGCGCAGCGAAGAAAGGTCGCGCGCGGCTCGCTCGCTCTCCGGAAGACGCCAGATACGGTGCATCATCGTCGGCACGAAGAGCACCTGTTCGATGCGGTGCCGCTCGATCAGCGCCAGACACTCGGACGCGTCGAAGCGCGGCATCAGGACCGTGTGCACGCCGGCGAGCAGTGCCTGGGTGGCGGAGCCAAAAGGCGCAGCGTGGCACAGCGGGCCCGGGATCAGAACGCTGCCGTGCGGCGCCAGCACGGACACGTCGCCGTCAGCGAAGGCGGCGGGCCTGGCGACGACGATCAACTTCGGCCGTCCGGTGCTACCGCCGCTGGCGAGCGCGCGTTCGTGCGGCGCGACGACGTCCGGGTGCGGGCTCTCGTCGGCTCGCGACTCGGAGCCGTCGACCAACCGCGGCCAACCGCACGTGCGCGGCGTCGCATCGGTAACGACGAGGGCCGGCCTCGCCCTTTCGAGAATCTCGATCCACTCCGGCTCCGGCAGGCGGGGTGACAGGGGGTTCGGAACGGCGCCGATCTTCCACGCCGCGATGCAGTGGACGAGCAGGGGAATGCCATTCGGCAGAGCGATGGAGACGATCGCGCCCCGTCGCACCCCGCGCTCCGCATGGAGGCGGGCGGTGGCGTTCGCGGCGCCGTCGAGCCGCTCCCACGACGTGTGGACGTCGCCGCACGTCACGGCGATCGCACCGCCGCGCAGCGCCGCCAGTTCCGATATCCTCGTGCCGTATCCAACTTCGTTCATGGTCATCGTTCGCGCGCGGAACTCACGGATTGCTGCGAGGGCACGGATGGTGGTGTCGATGCACGGCAGGCTGACAAAGGACCGCGGTCGAATCAAATGCCCCGTGCGAAGCATGGCGGCCGGATGAAATGCGAGGCGAGGGGGGATGGTGGCTCTGGCCGACTTCATCACGACCCACTACGCGCGCGCGCGGCGATTTGCGCATGCCCGGCATTCGGAGTACTGGCCGATCCGAAGGCGGGGGAGAAGCCATGGCAGGAGTAGAAGTGCGCGCGCAGTTCGATGTCCCGAGCGAACGACTCTGGTCGGTGATATCCGACTTCGGCAACGTCGCTTGGATTCCCGGAATGGAGGGGGTTCGGGTCGAGGGCAGCGGTCCGGGAATGACCCGTTTCCTTCCCGCGGGGAAGGTCGAGATCCACGAGAGGTTGGAGAGCGTCGACGACGCCGCGAAGACGCTCGTCTACACGATCCCGGAAAATATTCCGTTCCCCGTCACGGACTACCGCGCGACGATGCGCGTCGACGCCGCGGCCGGCGGCTGCCGATTGACCTGGAGCTGTAGCTACGAGCCCACCGGTGTTTCGGCCAAAGAGGCCGAGCATACCGTGCGGAGCTTGTACGAGATGATGATCGGCTGGATTCGCGAGTACCTGGTCTCGCGGCATTAGCCAGGCGGGGGCGACGATGGCGGTTCGCCGGCTGACGCACCTTGGCATCTGCGTGTCCGATCTGGAGCGATCGCTCGCCTTCTACAAGGACGCGCTCGGGTTCGCCGAGGTCGGGCGTTTTCACGACGCGCACGGGCATTCCTCGCTCCTTCTCGAACTGACCGACGTGCGGCTGACCGCCGTCTACCTGGAGCGCGACGGTTGGCGGATCGAGCTGCTGCATTTCGAGCAGCCGGCGGCGGTTGGCGACACCGACCGCCGCCCCATGAACGCGCTGGGCCTCACCCATCTCTCCTTCGTCGTCACCGATCTAGACGATGCGATTGCCGCGGTGGCTCGCGCTGGGGGGCGTGTCATCGATGCCACGCGGATGCGGGGGCAGGCGCGCGCGGTATTCGCGACCGACCCGGACGGCGTGCGACTCGAGCTGATCGAGCGGGAAGGCGATCCGCTGGCCATCCCGGGCCAACGACCGGCGAAGTGAGCCGTCAGGGTTGCGACTTCGCGGTCGCGGCGGCCAGGTCGATGTCGCCAAATCCCGGGCGCGCCAGCTCCGGTCGCACGGCGGCGATCGGGTCGCGCACGTCGTCGATGTAGCCCAGAGCGTAGGCGCCGAGCGCGTAACCCATCAGCCGCAGCAGGTCGGCCGGCAACTCGCGCGCGACTTCCCGCGGCACGGAAAGGTATTGGTTCTCTTCCTGGCGGAGCCACGACCGGTTGTAGGTGATGTTGACCGCGTAGCGGGTCGCGTTTGAGCGGTTCTCACCGCCGCCGTGGTAGACCGAACCGGTGTAGAGCAGCACCGATCCCTTCGCCATCTCCGCCGGCACCGTGTCTTCGAGCCGGAAGGACAATTTGTCGGCGAGGCGATTGCTGCCGGGCACGATTCGGGTCGCGCCGTTCTCCTCGGTGAAGTCCGTCATCGCCCAGATGGTGTTGCACTGAACCTCGTATCCGGAAGGAAACGGAAAAAAGTCGAAGGCCCATTGGTCGCGGTGGATCTGCTGCGCGACCGCCCCGGGCGCGAGCGCGATCACCTGGGTCAGGTGCAGTTGAAATCGGGTGGAGCCCGAGAGGACGGCGCCGGTGGTCTCCAGGACCAGCGGATGCGTGACCAGCTCGCGGCACGTCTCCGAGCGAGCCACGAGCGCTCCCGTGCGCCGCGTGTTGAAGCCGGAGAACTCGTCGATGCCGGGCGGTGTCGCTTCGAGATACGGTTGCAGCTCCGCGCGCGCCCGGTCCATCGTTTCGGTCGCGACCAGCTGGTCGACGACAACCGCGCCGTCGCTCGCCAAGACGGCCGCGACCTGCGCGGCGGAGGCGTCGGGTTGCAGGTGTTGGACACGCATGGCTGGTCTCCAGGGCTTCTTGTCGCGGCGTCGGGGTAGGACCAAACTTCCGCGCGCTTTGCGGCCGGCTGGGTGCTGGCGCTCAGTGGGCATCCTTCTTCGCGGCCTTTGGCCGGCCGACATCGACGACGCGGACCTCGAACGTGATCTCCTTCCCGGCGAGCGGATGGTTGAGATCGAGCACCACCATGTTCTCGCGGAAATCCTTGATCTTGGCGGGAAAGCCCTCGGCCATCGGAATCTGGTCGCCGACGTTGGCGTCGGCGGGCAGTGCATCGAGCGGCAACAGTCCGGTCTTGCTCCCGTCGTAGGCTCCGTACGCTTCGGGAATGGCGAACGTCTTCTCCTCGCCTTTGCGCATGCCGACCAATTTCGCTTCGACCTTCGGCTGCAGCATGCCGGCGCCGACGACGAAGACGATGGGCTTGCCCTCCGGGTTCGCGTCCACCACGGCGCCGTCGGCCGTCTTGGCCGTGTACTCCAGGCTGATCTCCGTACCGTTCTCGATCACCGGCGGAGGTTGACTGCATCCGCTCGCAGCGAGCAGCGCTAGCGCGAGGATCCCTTGAAAGTGGTGGTACGTCTCGAGTCGTCGCGTCGCGGTCATTCGTTTCCGTTAGCGGAATTGCACGCCCGAGGCTACGCCCGAGTCAGGGTGCCGCCGGCGTGTACCAGATCGGCGATGTCCAGGCGCGCTCCTGGATCACGGGTGGGTAGGTTCCGTCGCAGCATCCCTCCCAGCCGCGGCGGATGGTCGCCGGTCGATCGCAGCGGATGCCCGCCGCGTTGCACGCGTGGGTGCTCCACCGACAGGTCGGATCCTCGATGACGCGACCGTAGTAAACGGCCGGCGCGGCCGGGTCGAACTCGGTGTCGCGCCAGACGGCACAGAGGTCATCCGCACCGGTCGTAACGGCGACGCACGTGTCGGTGTTGACGCTGGCGGCGCTGTCGGTCGCGCCGGCGACGTCGACGATCCGCTCGCGCACGACGCCATCCTCGACCCACAGCTTGATGATCTGCAGCCTCTGCAGTCCAATCCCTCCCGCCCCGCGAACGCCGGCGTCCTTCAGCGCGCGCGCGGCGAACACCGGCGCACCCGCGGACGGGGCGGGCAGGGTCGCACCCATCGGCACTCCGGCGGCGTATCCCACCGCGCTGAAGTCTTCCCGGTTGCACAGATCGTCCGGGTAGTCCCAGCCGCCGAACAAGCGAAAGACGATGCGCGGGCCGCTCGTTGCGTATGCTTCGCGCCGTTGCATCGCCGCGAACAGCGCGTCGCGCGAGTTCTCTTCCGCCCACAGCACGGCGAGACCGCCGGGATTGTACTCGATGGGATCGAGCAGCGCGTCGGGCAGGGACTCCCCGAGCGGAATGCCGGCGCCGCCGTGGCCCGGATAGTTCGGCTCGGCGACCAGACCGGGCGCGCCGAGGTGGGTGTCGCTCGACCCGATGACGCCGAAGGCAAAAGGGTTGGCCCCTATGCGCTGGTTCTCGAGGAGGCCGATGCCGAGCGCGGTGCGCGTGAAGTTGTCCGCCGCCGGTTTTCTCCTCATCCAGGTGACGAATCGCGCCGCGAGGTCATCGTACGGGATGTTCTCGAAGCCGCAGAGTTCGTCGGCTGTGCCGGCGCCGGTGAAGCACTCCGAGCTGCCTTTGTGTTGCATGATTTCGACCAGCATCTCGTTGGCGGCGCGACGCCGGGCGTCGGCGGTCGAGAACGCCGAGCCGTTGGGATTCACCGTTTGAAAGGTGGTGCTCTTGGAGATGTTCGAGTTGTGCGGAATGATGACGAAGTCGCACCCCGGCAATGCGCGGCGACAGATGTCGTCGAGCACGTCCCACAGAGCGGTTTCATGTGGGTAGTCGATCTTGCTCGGCGCGGTGTTCGGCACCTCGGCGTTGCGGAAGATGACGTTGCGGTGCGTGTAGCCGGTCCATTCGTACCCGACGAACGTGGTGAACGCGCACGCCGGCGTGCGGTCGTACGCGGCCTCGGCCGCGTCGCGCATCTCAGCCCAGGGCAGGGCGCCGGCGTCGCGACAGCTGCGCGGGTCGTCGCCGCACAGCGCGAAGTGGGGCTCCCGACCGTTCATCAAGAAGAACGCCAAGCGCGGCCAACCGCGGTAGATGATGCACATCAGCGAGTCGTGTCCTGGTAGACCGGGTGTGCTGCAAACCGCCGTCACGCCGAAGAACTCGGCGTGGTCGGTGACCGCCGCGAAGTCGAGTGGGCGGTCGATGCGAACCGATCGCATCGGCGTGCCGTCGACGTTCCACGGTTGGATCCCGAGCGGCTGCCCGCGCGCGAAGTCGTAGGCCTGCGCCGGGGTCGTGCGGGTTCCCTGGGTGCTGGCGTCGAGAGAGTACTTGGTGTGGACGTGAAGGTCCCCGAAATAGGGCCGCCGCAGAGGTTCGAAGTCGGCGCAGGGCTCGCGCGTCTCGACGCGCTCGAACGCCGCGGCCCTGGTCGCCGCGGCGACCACACATCCCAAACCCAGCGCGATCAGCGTGAAAATGGTTTTCGAGGTCAACGCAGTACGTACAACAGGGTGGAGTGTAGCGATCGGCTCGACTTCGGCGTTTCGTAGATCGGGAAGGTCGCCGCGACGGCGACGACGAGCACGCAGAGTGCGGCGACCATCGTCCGTCGACGCCGCGGCTCGGTACGAACGAACACGCGCGCGATCAGCGCGGCGCAAAAGTAAAGTCCCACGGCGTAGAGCGCGAGTTGAACGACGCCGAGGGCGATCAACGCGTTCCAGACGAATCCCCCCGCCCCCTCGGACACTTGCACGGCGATCGTCAACACGGTGAACAGCAGCAGTCGGATGGGCGGCGCGCTCTCGACACTGCCCAACAGGTAAGGCACCGGCGCGGTGCACAGCAGCAGAACCCAGATCGTCCATCGGACGGCGCGCAGCGACATCCCGGCACGATAGTCGCCCAAGCGACGAAAGCCAACAAAGTCTTTGGTTTTTTGGGGTTTCACCAATGCGTGGCGTCATGCCGGCGAAAGCCGGCATCCAGGCGGGGGGCATGGGGTGTATCGACCATCTTCCCAAGCGGAATCGGCGCCACGTGCTCTCCCGTCGGTCGAGCGCTACTGTCTCTGGAGATGTCCCTCTCCCGAGCTCGGCGCTTCGTACAGTTCGGACTCTGCCTGTTCCTCGTCGGAGCCGCGGTGATCGCGTGGACGGTGTACAGCCACGACGGCGGCGACCTGCCGATCCCCGCGGAGCTCACCGTCTTCGGCGCGTTCGTCGTCGGCGGCTCGGGGTTGTTCGTCGCGTACGTCGGCTGCCGCACGTTGCGTCTCGGCAGCGCCGCGCAGGCGATTGCTCGGTGGGTCGTGACCGACGAACAGTGGCAGCGCTACGTCGCAGCGTGTCGAATGCGTGAGACGATGCCGGGTGCCCTGCCCGGGGCCGTGCCGCTCGACCTGCCGGTGCCGCCGCAGGGAATCGAAGTGATGGCGCTCCGCCGCGGTTTCCGCGTCGGCGAGAGCTTCCACGAAGTTGGCACGCTCGGGGCCGAAGTGCTCGACGTCCGCGTCGTGGATTCGCCGGCCGCGATGTTCGAGTTCAACATGCTCTACGCCACCGGAAGGACCAGCAGCGTGCGACTCGGCGTGCGCATCCCGATCGCCGCGGAGGCCGGGGCACTCGCCATCCAGGTCGAGGACTACTGGATCGCGCGCGAGCCGCTGCAGGTGATGACGATCGAGCAATTGCGAGCGCGCGAGCGAGCGGGATGGACGCTCGCGCTGATCGGTCTCGCTGCCTTCCTCGGCGTGATCGCGCTCTTCGTAGCCATCAACCCACCAGGCTGGGCCGCCATTGGACCCATCGGGACGCTCAGTTTGGCGGGCTACGGTTTCTTCCGGGCGCTGCGGGCGCGGACAGTGCGGTGGAGGAAGGAAAGCAGCGGACGGTAGCGGCCCGTTCGTCAGCTCGAACATCGATATGCGATTCAGGGTCCTGGTAGCGTCAGAGCCGGGCGGTTCGCGAACCGCCCCTACGAGTCGGGATCAGTAGAGGTGGGGCCAATATGGGTGTACAGACGAATGCTCCAGACGAACCCCATATTGGGCCGCCACCTCCAGCTCCCCTTCGTGGTTGACGGAGATCTGCGTCGCTTTCGATGGCAGGATCGACACGTTTACGCCAAGGATCCGGAGTACGGGTCCACGCCATTGGGTGAACGGTCTGGCACGAACGTTGCGTTTGAAAGGGCAGCTCCCATGACTCGAGGTCCCTACATTGCGTTGCTCGTCGTCCTCGGCTGCGGAGGTGGCTCCGACGGCAGTGACGAGGCGGTGGAGTGGAGTTACTCCGGCGATCGCGGTCCTTCTCACTGGGGCGAGCTGTCCCCGGACTTCGCGGCGTGCGGGCAGGGCGTGGAGCAGTCGCCAGTCGATTTCGCAGACGCGACGCCGAGCCTCCACCCCGCTCTGCAGGTGGACTACCTCGGCACGCCGCTCGTGCTAACCAACAACGGCCACACGATCGAGGTCGAGTACCGAGAGGGGAGCTCCCTGACTGTGGCCGGGGAGAGCTGGGAGGTGCTGCAGTTCCACTTCCACGTCAGCAGCGAGCACACCATCCACGGGAACGCGGCGTCGATGGAGCTGCACATCGTGCATCGCGATCCCAGTGGCGCCCGCGCGGTCCTCGGAGCCTTCCTCGAGATCGGTGAAGACAACGACATCCTGGCCCCGGTGTTTGATCAGCTGCCCTCGGCCGGAGTCACCAACGAGGTCGAGGGAGTCGAGATCAATATCGGCGATGCGCTGCCCCTGGATCTATCGGCTTGGCGCTATGACGGCTCGTTGACCACGCCGCCGTGCGACGAGGGGGTCCGCTGGTTCGTGCTGAGCACGCCCATCAGCGCGTCGTCGTCACAGATCGGCGCATTCACGGACTTCATCCACGACAACGCGCGACCGACGCAGCCCCTCAACGATCGCTCTCTCGGCTGAGGGGCGGAAGGGGTTGGTGAACACCTCTCAGAGTTCGCGCCCCGATCAGGATCAAAAAGCCGATCGAAAGCAAAGGTGGGCGGCGGCGCGATCATGCTCGTCGTCCTGGGCGGCGGGCGACCTGTAGGGGCGGTTCGCGAACCGCCCTGGCCGGGCGGGGCAGCTGGGAAGCGAGGCCGCCGAGGTCCGCGTTATGCGTTCCTTGTGAACGTCGCATCCTTCTGCGAGGGGTGACGCCAGACATGCGCGACCTTTCCGGCAGGCGAGTTGCCCTGTTCGTTCCGTGTTACGTGGACCAATTGGCTCCAGACGTCGGCTTCGCGACGCTCGAGGTGCTGCGCCGCGTTGGGATCGAGGCCGAGTTCTCGCGCGACCAGACGTGTTGCGGGCAGCCGATGGCGAACATGGGCTTCCAGCGCGAGGCCGCGCCGCTGGTCGCGCACTTCGGCCGGGTGTTCGAGGGGTTCGACTACGTCGTCTGTCCGTCGGGCAGCTGTACGGCGATGGTCCGCCACGCCTACGCCGGATTTGGCGACGCGGTCGCGACGGCAGCCGGCGCTCGGACGTTCGAACTATGCGAGTTCCTCGTCGACGTCGCTGGCGTCACAAGCGTGCGCGGGCACTTTCCGCACCGCGTCGGATTCCACCGCAGCTGTCATGCTCTGCGCGGCTTGCGTCTCGGTTCGTGCTCGGAGCGTGTCGAGCCGGCGCTCGACCCGGTGGGCGATTTGTTGTCGGGCATCGACGGGTTGGAGTTGGTCGAACTGTCGCGCCCGGACGAGTGCTGCGGTTTCGGCGGCGGCTTCTGCGTCGACGAGGCGGGGGTGTCGGCGATGATGGGCCGCGATCGCATCCGCGATCACCGCGACGCCGGCGCGGAGATCATCGCCTCGAGCGACATGTCTTGTCTGCTCCACCTCGACGGACTGTTGCGGCGCGAGGGCGGCGCGCAGCGCGTGATGCACGTGGCGGAGATCCTCGCCGGCTGCGAGCCGTTTTGATGGGCCACGCGGAGCGGGCCGACGCTTTCGTCGGCGATCGCGCGCGAGCCGAGTGGCACGACCGGGCTCTGTGGTTCGTCCGCGCCAAACGCGACCAGGCGGCGCGCTCGGTGCCCGAGTGGGAAGAGCTGCGCGAAGGCGCCGCGCGCATCAAGGCGCACACCCTGGCGAATCTCGCGGACTATCTCGAGGAGTTCGAGCGCAACGCGACGGCGCGCGGCGCCGTGGTGCACTGGGCCGCGGACGCCGCGGCGCACAATCGCATCGTGCACGAGCTGCTGCGTGAGCGCGGCGTCTCGCGGGTCGTCAAGAGCAAGTCGATGCTGACGGAGGAGTGCGGTCTCAACCCGTACCTCGAAGCGAACGGCATGGAGGTGGTCGACACCGACCTCGGCGAGTACATCGTGCAACTGCGAGGCGAACCGCCGAGCCACATCGTTCTGCCCGCGATCCACCTGCGCAAAGAAGAGATCGGCGCTCTCTTCCACGAGCGACTGGGGACGCCGGTGGGTTGCGCCGACCCGACCGCCCTGACGGCCGCCGCGCGCGATCGGATGCGAGAGATCTTCCTCGCCGCCGAGGCGAGCATCACAGGCGTCAACTTCGCCATCGCCGAGACCGGCGGGATCGTCGTCTGCACCAACGAAGGCAATGCGGACCTCGGGACGAGTTTGCCGCCGTTGCACATCGCCTGCATGGGTCTGGAGAAGGTCGTGCCGCGCGTCGCCGACCTGGGGGTATTCACGCGTGTGTTGGCGCGGTCGGCCACCGGGCAGGCGATCACCGCCTACACCTCGCACATGCACGGACCGCGGCCGGGCGGCGAGCTTCACATCGTCATCGTCGACAACGGCCGCGCCGCGATGTTGGCGCGGCCGGAGTACTCGCGCGCCCTGGCGTGCATCCGCTGCGGCGCGTGCCTGAACACCTGTCCGGTGTACCGCCGCAGCGGCGGGCACAGTTATGAAGCGGTGATCCCAGGGCCGATCGGTTCGACGCTGGGGCCGGCGCGCTCGCCCGAGCGGCACGGCTCGCTCCCCTACGCATGCACGATGTGCGGCTCGTGCACGGACGTCTGCCCGGTGAAGATCGATCTTCACGACCAATTGATGCGCTGGCGCCGGGAGCTCGTCGCCGGTGGACAGGTGACCACCGGCCGTCGCTGGCTGGCGCGGGCCGCGTCGGTGGCGCTGCGCGACCCGCGCCGCTACGCCGCGGTCGGCCGCCTCGCTCGGCGCCTGGCGCGAGCGATGCCTTGGATGGCCGTCCGGGCGGTGCGCGGATGGAGCGGGTCGCGCGAACTCCCCGCCGTCCCGGAGCGCAGTTTTCGCGAACAGTTCGAGGAGCGCGGCGATGGGTGACCGCGAGACGATCCTCGCGCGGCTCAGGGCCGCCGCGGTTGCGGCAGCCGATCTACCCGAAGCGTGGCCGGAGCCCCTCTTGCCGGCCGATCCCATCGGGCAGTTCTCGGCGATGCTGGAAGCGTGCGCGGGCCGCGTGGTGCGCGCCGCGGCCGACGCTTTGCTCGCGCCGATCGTCGCCGAGCTCGTTGCCCGATCGGGCGCCGAGAGGGTCCGATCCGAACTCGGGGATGCGCTGCAAGGGGAGCGGTTCGACTCGACCGGCGAGGCGCTTCGCCACGGGGATTTGGACATGGTCGTTGCGGCGGGGGAGTTCGCGGTCGCCGAGAACGGCGCCGTGTGGGTGCGCGGCGGAGCCGTATCGGACCGCGCCGTGCTGTTTCTCGCGCAACACCTGGTGCTCGTCGTCGCCGCCGCGAGTGTGGTGGCGGACATGCACGCGGCGTACGCGTGGGTGGACCTGACGCGCGACCCCTATGGCGTCTTCATCGCCGGACCGTCGAAGACCGCCGACATCGAGCAGTCCGTGGTCATCGGCGCCCACGGCCCGCGGTCGTTGACGGTGCTGCTGCGAGGGTGACGCGGCGGCAGTGCCGCCGGTCGCAGCGCCTCCGAGGTAGCGATCGGCGGCCCCCTACTTGGCCTTGAACGTGTCGGCGGTCGCCTCCTGGACTTCGATGAGCGTGTGCGACAGACACACGCCGTCGCTGGCGCGGAGTTGAATGGTCGCGGACGTCGAGGACTGCAGTGCCGCGGTGATCCCGCTCGGAATCGCGGCGCCTTTTGCCTTCAGGTTGGCCTTCGACTTGCCGGTGGCGCCGGCCTTGATCGCGATCTTCTGTACGCCGTCGGACGCCGAGGTCTTGTCCTTGAACGCGTAGCCCTTGCCGGCCGGCGGTGCCGCGCCGATCGGCTTCCAGCAGGGTTTGCCGTCGCAGTCCTCGCCGGCGCGATCGACCGTGAGTTCGCCGGCCAGACTGTCCGCCTGGTCGTAAATGCATAGCGACACCACCGTGCCGCTGCCGCCTGCGATCGGCGATCCCATGTCCGTTTGCAGCAACTCCGGTCCCTTCGTCCACTTGGCCTGCAGTCGTTCCTTGCCCGCAATCTCCTGCACCTTCAGCCCGGCTTTGCCGAAGCCGTCGAGACAGCCGTCGTCGGGCTGCGCTGGGCAGGGCCCGGTCTCCGCCGCTACCATGAAGAAGGACAGGCTGCTGACCTCGGCGCAGATCACATTCGCCACCGTGTCCTGACTCGAAGTGCGATCGACGAACGTGCCGCCCTCGTCGTGCAGAAAGCGCAGGCTTGCCTCGGGGACGTTGCTGCCGTCGACGATGCCGTCGTTGTCCGCATCCTGGTAGAAGCTACAGATCTCGATCGGCGGCACGAGGACCGCCGTCGTCGTCACGTCGACGTAGGCGGCGCGGTAACAGCCCGTGCAGGTTCCGGTCGGGCAATCGGTGTCGGTGCAACACGTGGTCGCCGGCTCGTCGACGCACTGGCCGCGGACTTCCGCCGCGAAGTTGCCCGGGACGTCTCCCGCGGCGTTCGAGAACGCCGTCACCGTCGTCGTTCCCGGAGTGACGACCTCGCCGAATGTCACCTCCATCACCACGTCGACCTGGGAATTCGTCACGCTGTCGAAGAAGGAGGTCGATATCGCCACGTTGACAGCGGTGCCGGCTGGCGTCGCCTGGGGCTGGAAGGCGTTGATCCCGAACGTTCCGTCGTATGCGATGACCGGTCCGAGCGAGCAGCCCGGGATCGTCGGCGCCGGTATTCCACCGACGTCCAAGACGGTTCCGTCCTGCGTGTACACGATCCCCGCCGGCAGTCCGACGCTGCCGCTGATGTTGTGGATGGAACCGACGAACGAAATGTCGATGCAGCCGGGCGCGGTGCAGACGTAGTTCCCGGTGCTGTCGAAGGCCAACAATCCGGGCGGGACCGAATCGGCGGGGCCATAGAACACACCGCTCACGTCGTTGATGGGGGTGGTGGTTGTGCCCGGGGCCATCATTTCGCCTACCGAGGTGCCGAGATTCACCGGGTCTCCGAACACGTCAAACGTGGCGTCAGCGTACGTATACAGCGCACAACAGGTTGGGGTTGGCGGCGCGCATTCGATACGGAGCGTCCCGGTTGCGGCGGGGACGGCCCCGGCGGGCAACGCGCGGATCGCAACCAACGCCGCGGTCATCCCGACGAGCAGAATCGCAGTTCTCATGACAGTACTCTCCCGACAATCCCGAGGGTCGCTGAGTGCGACCGCGGCCGGGTACCACTCTCACACCGCACCGACCGCGGGTAAGCTGGGAATTCTACTTACCCCGCAGCACTTCGGCACGGTGCGGGTCGCCGAACGGCGTCTGCGCTGATGGGGGTGCTACCGCTGTGTCCGGTTGCTATGAAGCGAGATCGGCGGTTGCAGAAGAGGAGGTTGCATGACGGTTACCGAAGCCATCGAAACGCGAATCACCACCCGCGCCTTTCTGGACACGCCCGTGTCTGGCGACGTGCTTCGGAGAATTCTGGACATTGCGCGGCGGGCGCCGTCGGGCGGCAACCTGCAGCCGTGGCACGTCTGGGTGCTCGGTGGCGACGAGATGGTCCGCTTCAAGGCATTGATCCGGCAGCGCATGGAAGCGGGCATGCTGGGCGACGGAATCGAGTACGAAATTTACCCGCCGAAGCTGAAGGAGCCGTATCGATCGCGCCGCTTCAAGTGCGGCGAGGACCTCTACGCGACGATCGACATCGCGCGCGAAGACAAGCAGGGGCGTTTGGCGCAGTTCTCGCGCAACTTCGAATTCTTCGGCGCCCCGGCCGCGTTCTTCTTCTTTCTCGACCGGACCATGGGCCCGCCGCAGTGGTCGGACGTCGGCATGTTCATGCAGTCGATCGCGTTGCTCGCGCGCGAGCAGGGGTTGCACACCTGCCCGCAGGAGGCGTGGGCGGCGTGGTACCAGACCGTCGCGGAGTTCTTCGCGGTCCCGGCGGAGCTGATGCTGTTCTGCGGCATGGGCATCGGCTACATGGACGAATCGAATCCGGTCAACTCCCTGCGCACCGATCGCGCTCCCCTCGAGGAGATAGCCACCTTTGTCGGGATCTGATGGAGGATCGGCTCTAGCGACGTAAGGGACACAAGGGACACAAGGGACAAGGGACACGACCTGCTTGCCGTCTGGCGGTTGCGGGGGTACAGGGCTCGTCGATGGTTCTCGGATGGATTGTTGGGCGCTCTTTTTGTGCGGTGCTCATGGTCACGGCTGGGGTGGTCGGCTGTGGCAGTGACGGGGGAGGTTCCATGGGGCCGACGGAATCGTGTTCGGACGCGCCGGCCGTCGGTGCTCCGGCGATCGTCACGGTGGACGACCTGCCGAACCGGTCGCTCCCGGCTTGGTACGACGGGGCCAAGTTCGGGATCATGATTCATTGGGGGGTGTGGACGATCCCCGCGTGGGGCGACCGCACCCTCGACCCGGAGAAGGCTTTCTCGGATCCCGAGCACCCGGATTATCTGTTTGCTCCCGGCGGGATCGATCGGTTCCTCAAACACATGCCGTACAGCGAGTGGTACTGGAACACGACGTCGATCGAGGGCAGTCCGGCCAGCGAGCATCACCGCGCCACCTACGGCGCGGACTTCGCGTATGAGCGATTCGTTCCGGAGTTCGAGGGCGCGGCGCGTTCGTTCGATGCGGGGCGCTGGGCCGATCTGTTTGCTCGCGCCGGCGCGCGCTACGTGGTGCTCGTCACCAAGCACCACGACGGCTGGGGGCTGTGGCCCAGCGATGTTCCGAATCCGCATCGCTCGGGCTGGCACGCCTCGCGCGACTTCGTCGGCGAGCTGACCGACGCCGTGCGCGAGCGCTGTCTACGCATGGGACTCTACTATTCCGGCGGCATCGACTGGACGTTCGGCGGGCTGCCGATCGCCGACGTCGTCGCGTTCGTCACCGCCACGCCGACCGATCCCGCTTACGCCGCGTATGCCGATGCGCAGTTTCGCGAGTTGATCGACCGCTATCAACCGTCGATCCTGTGGAACGACATCAACTACCCACCGGCGGCCGAGCCGCTGCAGCTGTTCGCCGACTACTACACGGCCGTGCCGGACGGTGTCGTGAACGACCGCTTCACCGGCGCGCCGGGCTCGATCCACCACGACTTCTTCACGCCCGAATTTCGCGTGCTGCCGGAGATCGAGACACGCAAGTGGGAGACGGTGCGCGGCATGGGCCGCGGCTTCGGCTTCAACTCCCTGGAGACCGCGGCGGACTACGGTACACCGGAGAAGTTTCTGCACATGCTGATCGATATCGTCAGCAAGAACGGCAACCTCCTGCTCAATGTCGGACCGCGCGCCGACGGCAGCATCCCGGCCGAGCAGGTCGAGATTCTCGAAGTGATGGGCGACTGGCTGGCGATCAACGGCGAGGCGATCTTCGACACCCGTCCGTGGCTGCGCTTCGGTGCCGAGACGGACGGCGGTCTGGCCGTGCGGTATACCTGGAACGAACGCGACAACACGTTGTACGCGATCGTCCTCGGCGATGTCGGAGAGGGCGGGCTGCGTATCGAGGGACTCGATGTGCGTCCGCGATCGGTCCGATTGCTCGGCCGCGAGGGAGAACTCTCGGCTGAGTCCGAGGGCGGCGGATTGCGCCTGCGGATCCCGTCGCGACCCGTGCCGCAGCTGGCGCACGCGTTCGCGATCGAACTCGCCGACTGAACGCGCGCAACGGCCCTTACATCTGGACGCCGGCCTCGGCGGGCGCGCGTCCGCGAAACACTCCGATGGCAACCAGCGGGAACTCGAGCAACACGGTGAGCGTCGCCTGAAAGGCAACGACTCCGCGCGCGACGCGCGTGGCGAGCAGGTGGTCGGGCAAAAGGCCGTAGACGAGCCAGAGGAACAACCCGGTCACCGCGAACCCGCCGATCGACATGAACAAGAATTGGGCCAGCGAGGCGTGTTCGGCGTCGAAGCTGAACAGGAGGCTGGTCTTGAGGTGGGTGTTCGGGCGCGCGCTCGCGCCGGCCGCGAACGCGGACAGCAGGTGTCCCCACTCGTGCAGCACGAAGCCGCTGGCGCCGATCAGCAAACCGGTCACGACGCCGGACAGATCGCCGAGCGGACCGCTGCCGGCCGAGAACTCCGCCACCGTCCACCAGGCGATCGACGCCGCGCCAACGATCGCGGCGTCGCGCAGCGCGAACTTCTGAAACATGTTCATGGCGCAATCCATAGGCGGACGGGTGGAGTTCGACAATACCCGGACGATCGCGCGCCGCGCATTGTGCGAAGCCCCGTTTCCCAGCAAGATCGACGGGTGCGAATCGCCGCCGCTGTGATCGTATTGATGATGGCCTCCGACCTCCCCTCACTCAGCCAGACCGGGGCGCCCCGCGACGGCGATCGGTTCGTCAACCTGGCTGGACCGCGTCCGATGCCGAGTGCCGGCGAGATGACGGGGTTTCTCCTGCGAAAGGCGTGGGCGTCGATGGCGAGCCGAACCGGTGCGCCGCCGGTAGTGGCATTCGACCCGGCTGCGTTGCGGCACAATCCGAGCGTCACGTGGATTGGCCACGCGACGTTCCTGGTGCGAATGGACGGCGTCACCTTCCTCACCGATCCGATGTTTTCCGAGCGCGCCAGCCCGCTGTCGTTCGCCGGCCCGCAGCGCCTGGTCGAACCCGGCGTGCCCCTCGACGCGCTGCCGAAAATCGACTTCGCGGTCGTGTCGCACGATCACTACGACCATCTCGACTTGCCGACGGTAGCGGCGTTGGCCGATCGGGGCGTACCGTTCTTCGTGCCCCTCGGCGTCGGCGATCTCGTGCGTGACGCGGGCGGCGTGGTCACCGAGTTGGACTGGTGGCAGAGCGCCGACTTCGCCGGGGTGCGCGTCCATTGCGTGCCGGCCCAGCACTTCTCGGGCCGTTCGCTTACCGATGAGAGCCGACGGCTCTGGGCGGGTTTCGTCGTCGCCGGTCCGTCGCGGCGCTTCTACCACGCCGGCGACACGGGATACTTCGACGGCTTCGCCGAGATCGGCCGGCGGCTCGGGCCGTTCGACCTCGTGGCGATCCCCATTGGTGCCTACGCGCCGTCGTCGATCATGCGGTTCGTGCACATGAATCCCGAGGAGGCGATGCGCGCGGCGGTCGACGCGCGCGCCGACATCGCCGTCGGCATGCACTACGGCACCTTCGACCTCACGGACGAGCCGCTCGACGAGCCGCCGCGGCGCTTTCACGCCGAGGCGACGCGCCGAGCGTTGGAAGGAACCGCGGCGTGGACAATGGCGATCGGCGAAACCCGCGATTGGTAACTCGTTCAGCACGTTCGAAAGGATTTTCTCGCGCCAAGACGCCAAGGCGCCAAGAGAGATGGGAATAGAGAATCCGCCTGCTCGAAGCGATCATCGCCGGCGCGACACCGGCGGACAGCCCCTGTACGGCCCACCTTTGCGTCTTGGCGCGAGAAGATTCTGATCCCCTTCGCCCTCGATGTCAGCTTTTGTTAGGGACGAGGGGGCGGGTCTGGGCGATGTCCTCGTGGGCGACGAGGCCCTTGTCGCGCATGATGCGGATGAAGGTCGCGGCGTCGATGCATCCCTCCGGCGGGTAGACGCCGCCCTCGCGTACGGACAACTGCTTGCGGCCGAGCATCAGGGCGCCGACCGCCAGCGAGAGACCGGTGACCTCGCGCATCTGGCCGGTGCCGCACAGGATCAGATGCGCGTCTTTGCCGTCCTTCTCGCCCCAGACGTCGACGCGAATCGCGCCGTCGGCCGGCGTCGCGGTCGCTTGGCGTTGCTCCCATCGCACAACTAGGCGGACGAACGCGTCGGCGATGGGCCGGAGCTTCCAAAAGCCGAGCTTCGCGGGTGTGATGAAGACGGCGGAGCCCGTGCCGAACCCCATGCGGAAGTTCACCTCTTCGAGCTGCGGAATGAACCGCGGCACGGTGACGGGCTCGGCGTGCCCCATGTTCCATACCTGTACGGTGCCGAAGCGCGGAAACTCGACGCGTACCGACTCCGAACACGCGGGGATGGTCGTCCGCGCGCCGCGCCGCCAGATCACCGTGTCGCCGCTGATGATGTGGAGCATGTGGCGGATGACCGCCTCGCCGCCGCCGGCGTCGAGCGGTTGATAAACCTGCACGTCGGCGCGGCGCGGTCGGTCGAGCTGGTCGGCGAGGTAGCGGATGCCGATGTTGGTGACTCCGGGGCTGGTGCCGAGGCCGGTCAGGACGATGCGCCCGCTGCGGCGCGCCTCGTCCTGTAGGCCGTCGAGCACCGCCTCGGCGGCCTCCCACTCGTCGCAGACGCTGGCGTAGTCGGCGCCGGCCTCGATCGCCGCGCGCGCCAGCTTCGCCTCGAAGCGGAAGAACGGACCCAACGCGGAGGCGGCGACATGGTAGCCGCTGATCGCGCGGACCAGGCCGGCGTGGTCGTCGGCGTCGACCGCGCGCACCGTTACGTTCGCCCGCGCGCCGGCGAGCCGATCGGCGATGCGCTGTGCGGCCGCCGTGTTGCGATCGGCGATGGCGACTTCCTGGACGCCCTCGGCGAGCACCAGTTCCTCGACCGCGCGACTGCCGACATCGCCGGCGCCCCCGAGCACGATGATCTTCATCGCCCGCTACGTACACGCCCCGCGCGCGGTATTCCAGGTCGGGCGAAATCTCACCACGAAGAACACGAAGGCCACGAAGGGGGCCGCGACTACCCGGCCAACCTGCTTCGCGGTCTTGGTGCTCTTCGTGGTTGGAAAACCCCCCGGCGTGTCCGCCTGATCAGTCAGACGAGAAACCGCGTGTCGCAGTCGTCATTCCGGCGAAAGCCGGAATCCAGCCGGGCTATCAGGTGGACCCCGGCTTTCGCCGGGGTGACGACAGGACGGGGCCGGGGTGACCAAGGGATGCGAATCGAGAGAGTTTCAGTTCTTAGTGATGCCACCTGCGTTGCCGCCGGGTCATGCGGCGAAGACGTCACGTCTCCGATCAGGAGGGCGGGAGCCTCGCCCTCCTGGGGGGAGTTGGGCGTGACGATCAGGTGTGGACGCGCAGCGATTTGAGGCCGCGCAGGACCGGATTGGGGCGGTACCGCGGCGCCTCGTCCTCCAGGGTCATGTTTGGATAGCGCTCGAGCAGGGCGCGGAAAGCGACCTCCGCTTCCAGACGCGCCAGCGGCGCGCCGAGGCAGAAGTGCGCTCCGAAGCCAAAGCCGAGATGGGGATTGGGATCGCGGCCGATGTCGAGTCGCTCGGGTTCGTTGAAGACGGCCGGGTCGTGATTGGCGGCGCCGATGCCGACCAGCAGCAGCGATCCCTTTTCGATGTGCTGACCGTCGAGTTCGATGTCCTCGTGCAGGACGCGCAGCGTCGCCTGCACCGGGCCGTCGTAGCGCAGCATTTCCTCGACGGCTGTGGGGAGGAGCGCCATTTCACGGCGCAAGCGATCGAGCTCGTTTGGCTCGCGCAGCAACGCCAGCATGCCGTTGCCGATCAGGTTGGTCGTCGTCTCGTGGCCGGCGATCAACAGCAGGTTGCAGGTGGCGAGAAGCTCGCTGTCGGTAAGGGCGTCGTTTTCCTCCTGCGCCAGCACCATGGCGCTGATCAGGTCGTCGCGCGGTTCAACGCGGCGCGCGGCGATGATCCCGGCCAGGTAGCCGAACAGCTGTTCGACCGCCGCCCTCGCCGAGGCCTGGCGGGTATCGGTGGCGCCGCCGATGCCGGCGACGATCTCGGCAGCCCAGCCCTTGAATACCCGGTGGTCTTCGGGGGGGACGCCGAGGAGTTCGGCGATGACGATCGCCGGCAGCGGCGCGGCCAGTGCGTCGATCACATCGAACGACGTACCGGGCGTCACGGATGCAAGCGACTCGTCGACGATCGCCTCGATTCGCCCGCGCAGGGCGGCGATGCGCCTCGGCGTGAAGGCCTTGTTCGCCAGCTTCCGGACGCGCGTGTGATCCGGCGGATCCATGATCAGCATCGAACGCAGGCCTTGCGCGCTCTGTTGGATGAACGCGGGTAGCCGATCGAGATTCTCGCGGATGATCGGCGCGCGCATGCGCTCGACCGAGAAGCGCGGGTCGCGCAGGGCGAGCTCGACGTCGGTGTAGCGGGTCAGGAACCACACCCCGGGCCCCGTGTAGTTGGCGACCGGCATGCGCATCACCGGTCGCACCGTGCGCAACAGGGCGTAGATGGCGAACGGATTCTCCAGTCCGCCGCGGCTGCGCAGAGGCCGGAAGAGATCGAACTCGTTGTCGGCTTGCGCGGTATTGGTCTCGGCCATTATTGCCTACCTCAAATCGATGCGGTCGTTCCCGAAATCGATGCGGTCGTTCCCGGACCGGGCGGCGTGGTGTCGCCCGTCGCGTCCTTCCGCGCTTTTCGTTGCGCGCCGGCCGCCAGGTGTTTGATCAGTTCACCTTGGATCAGTCGGCGGCCCGGCGCCAGCCTGTGCGACAATCCGTTTAGCAGCAGCATCGTCCGCAGGACCAGGGCGAAGTCGTCGGGGATGCGGCGGATGCGGGTCGCGCCGAGCACGGAGGCGAAATCGCCGGCGCCGTCCGAATCGCCCATGATGCTGAGCATAAGCGTGCGAAGGTGGTCGGCGCGCAGCGCCTCGATGTCGAACCCGAGGTCGGCGGCCGCGCGTAGCGCGGCTTCACTGTCGCCGATCAGGGCCGCGACCATCATCTGAGCGACGAGGTTGGCGAAGTTCTCGGGCAACTCCTTGCAGAGGCCGAAGTCGAGGAGGCCGATGCGGCCATCCGGCAGGACCAGCAGATTGCCCGGGTGCGGATCGCCGTGGAAGAAGCCGTACTCGAAGAGCATCGCGCCGTAGAGACCGCCGACCCGCCGCGCGACGTCGCTCGTCGAGTGGCCGGCCGCGCGCAGGGCCTGGGTCTGCGTGACCTGGATCCCCTCGAGGTATTCCATGACGATGACTCTGTCGCGTGTGTACTGGTCGAAGATGCGGGGCACGCGGACGTCGTCTCGGCCGGCGAGGAGGGCGCCGAGGCGTTTGGTCGACTCGGCCTCGCGCCGGAAATCGAGTTCCATTTCGACGAAGCGCGTGACTTCCACGGCCAGGCTGCGCACGTCGATGCTGCTCTGCATGGTTTGGACCAGTCGCGCCACATTGCGCACCATGTGCAGGTCGACCGGGATGATGCGGCGCGCTTCCGGATACTGGATCTTGATGACCACGTCCGACCCGTCGAGCAGGCGGCCGCGATGGACCTGGGCGAGCGACGCGGCTCCGAGCGGGACCGGATCGACGCCGGCGAAGACCGAGTCGATGGGGAAGCCGAACGCCGCCTCCACCGCTGGTGCGAGTTCGGCGAACGGCCGCGGCGGCACGTCGTCGTGAAAGCGACTGAGCTTGTCGATGAACGGCCGCGGCAGCAGATCGGCCCGCGCGCCGCCAATCTGCGCGGCCTTGATCAGTCCGCCCTCCAGGGCAATGGCGAGGTGGTGGATCTGCTCCGCCGCGGCGCCGTGTGCGTCGTCCCAGGCGCTCTGTGGAGCGGCGTGCCCCGAAAAGCGCTCGCGTGCCATCAGCATCCAGTAGCGGGACATTGCCCGCGCCGTCGCCGCGGCGATGCGAAGTGTCCGGTAGGCGGGTAGATGCCTCAACGCGCTGGTCGAACGCTCGCTCATGGCACTATCCATAGTCGCGGCGATGTCGGATGGAGCGCGGTGTGGCCGAGGTCGTTCAACGGCGGACCTCGAAGCCGGCGGCCACGCCGTCCCAAGTCTGCGCCGTGACGCCGCGCTCGCGCAGCTTGAACTTCTGCACGCGTCCGGTCGGTGTGCTGGGCAGCTCGGCGACGAACTCGATGTAGCGCGGCACGAAGAAGTACGGCGCGTTGTCGTTGACGAAACGCGCGATCTCCTCGGCGGCGGCCTCGGCGCCGACCCGGAGTACGATGCAGACCTTCACCTCGGCCTCGGAGTCGAGCTCAGCCGATGTGACACCGTGCGCCGCCGATTGCGCGACGGCGGGGTGGGCGTTCACCGCCGCCTCGACGGCGAACGATGAGATGTTGCGCCCCTTGTAGCGGATGAAATCCGCCTTGCGGTCGACGAAGTAGTAGTTCCCGGCCTCGTCGCGGCGGCCCAGGTCACCGGTGTGGTACCAGAGATTGCGGAACGATCGCACGGTTGCCTCGGGATTGTTGAAGTAACCGTTGAAGAGCACGTAGGGCTCTGTCGGCCGAGCACAGATCTCGCCGACCTCGCCCGGCTGGACCGGGCGGTCGTCGTCGTCGAGGAAGGCGACTTCGATTCCCGGCAAGACCCGGCCGAGGCAGCCGGGTGCCCACGCGGTGCCGTCGTCGCTGCGGTGGAAGATGCCCATCGCCTCGCTCTGGCCGTAGCCCTGGTCGATGGTCTCGATGCCGAAGCGGTCCTTCATCGGCTGGATGAGCGCGTCGGGCAGCGGCACCATCGACGCGTGTCGCACCGGATTGTCGGCGTCGTCCGGTTGCGGCGGAGCGTTCCACAGGAACATGTGCATGGCGCCCAGGGTGAACGTCTGCGTGGCGCCGTAGTGTTTGCATCGCTTCCAGAAGCTCGACGCTGAAAACTCGGCGTCGAGCGCCACGGGCAGCCCGCACACCAGCGCCCGGTAGACGTTGGCCACCCAAGCCGCCGAGTTGTACATCGGCAGGCAGCAGTACAGGACGTCGTCGTCGCGGGTGTGCGAGGTCACCGCGCCGGAGATGGCGCCGCGGACCCAGGCGTTGTGACTCTGCATCACGCCCTTGGATCGGCCGGTCGTTCCCGAGGTCCAGAGGACGGCCGCGGTGTCGCCGAACGAGATCGCGCTCTGGTCCGGTTCGCCGCCGCGCGCCGCCGCCAGCTCCTCGATCGGGTGCAACTGGACGTCGAATCCGAAGCCGTCCGCCTCGCCGCGAACGATGATGCGATCGAAAGGCAGGGCGGTCGACAATTCGGCCACGCGCGGCAGCAGCGCGGCGTCGGCGACGAGAACCCGCGCCGAGCTGTCGAACAGCGCGTCGCGCAGCCAGGTGCCCTTGTAGTCGGTGTTGGTGGGGACCCAGACGGCGCCCAACTTCATCGCCCCGAAGGTGGCGAAGACGAACTCGACACAGGTCTTCATCAAGAACGCGACCGTGTCGCCGGGCCGAACGCCGAAGGCCGCCAGACCGGCGGCGTAGGCGTTGGCGATCTCGTTGACGCGGCCAAAGGAATACCGGTTGTCGCCCGACAGCAAATAGGTCGCGTCGGGGTTTCGCTCCGCGTTGGCGCGCAGCACTTTGCCGAGCACGCGGTCGGCAGGATCGTCGAGGGGAAGAATCGGCATCCGGGGCCTATAGCAACAACTTGCCGGGGAATTCCATGCGGTGGGCGCGATTGCGCCAGGAGCGCAGGGCAAGGCGAGGGGCGGGGAATTAGAGGTCAGGGGCCGGGGGTCGGGGGGCAGGGATGGTGGGGCGCTGCGCGCCCGTTCCATTGAGAATCAGGAGCGGTTGGCCCGGACCATCGCCGTCATTGCAACGCGATACACCCGGCGATCCTTATGAATGCGCCCGCCGAGAATCTTCGCGGCACGCGAAGATTCCACCGCCCCTGGCCCCTGACCCCTGACCCCTATTCCCTCGCCCCTGAGTCAAGCAAGCCAAGCGCGGGAACGAGGCGCCGGTGCAGGAATGCTCGCATCTCCACTTGGCCGCGCCTTCGCGGCGACGGCACGGCGACGAACGACAAAAAGAAGCGCACCATCACCTCGGCCATCTCGTCCCATTCGGGCTCGAGGTCGGGGCGAAGTTCGATGATTCGCCGCACGGCGCGTTTGGCGACGCCGAGTCCGCGCGGCACCAGTGGCGCATGCTCGCCGATGCCGGCGCCACCGGGTGCGAGCAGCGGCGCCAGACCGGGGTTGGTCGCCGCATCGCGCAGGCAGAAGAGCAGAATCTCCACGGCGATCTCGGCCGGGTCATCGCGGTCGCCGAGGTGGCGGGTGAGGCGGTCGACCAGGTCGTCCGCGGATCGAAGCATCGCGGCGCGCAGGATCTCATCGCGATTGGCGAAGTAGGCGTAGATCGTCGGCCGCGTTACGCCCGCCTCGACGGCGACATCGGCCAGACGCGTGCGATCGCTGCCCAGACGGCGCACGCAGCGCACCGCGGCGTCCATCAGGCGGCCCCGTGCCTCCGCTTCGTCGGCGGGCGGAGCACCTGCCCAGGCCCTGTTGCGATTCTCGCGCATTCCCCGGGAGGCTTTACACAGATTGCAATCTGTGTAAAACGAGCCGAATGGAAATGGCCGTTGAAAACACCGCTAGCGAAGGTGGGCGCCCGGTGCCGCGAGCTTCCGCGTCGGTTCCCCTGTTCGGGCACCTCTTGCAGTTGCGGCGTTCGCCGATCGAGTTGATGCAGCGCGTGCACGACGAGTGCGGCGAGATCGGCGAGATGCGGTGGGCCAATCAAGATGTCGTGATGATGTACGGTACCGACGCGCACGAGGCGTTCTTCCGCGCGCCGGACGAACAACTCGACCAGGGCGCGGCGTACCCGTTCATGACGCCGATCTTCGGCAAGGGCGTCGTCTTTGACGGCACGTCCGAGCAGCGCAAGCAGGCGATCAAGAACCAGTCGCTGCGCGACAAGTTCATGCGCGGCCACGCCGAGGTCATCGCCGACGAGACCGAGAAGATGATCGCCGGGTGGGGCGAGAGCGGCGAGGTCGATCTCCTCGACTTCTTCTCCGAGCTGACAATCTACACATCCACCGCTTGTCTGATCGGCAAAGAGTTCCGCGACGAGTTGACTCCGGAGTTCGCCGAGCGGTTCCACGATCTGGAGAAGGGGACGGACGCCTTCGCGTACGTCAACGCGCACCTGCCGCTGCCGTCGTTCTGGCAGCGCGATCGCGGCCGGCGCCGGTTGGTCCAGATGATCGAGGAGATCATCGACCGTCGTGAGCGCGAAGGGCGCAAGACGTCGGACCTGGTGTACATCCTGACGACGCTGAAGAATCCGGACGGCACGCCGCGCTATACCGCCGACCACATCACCGGCACGTTCATCTCGCTGATGTTCGCCGGCCACCACACGACTTCCGGGACCTCGGCGTGGACGCTGATCGAGCTGTTGCGCAATCCGTTGGTGATGCGTGACGTGATCGCGGAGCTCGACGAGATCTACGCCGGCGGCGTCGACGTTAGCTACCAGGCGTTGCGTGAGATCCCGATGCTCGAGTGCTCGATCAAGGAGGCACTGCGGCTGCACCCGCCCCTGATCATCCTGATGCGCAAAGTGATGTCGGACTTCCACTACAAGCAGTGGACCGTGCCGGCGGGGAAGACGGTGGCGGTGTCGCCGGCGGTGTCGAACCGCATGCCGGAGTACTTCCCGAACCCGCATCTGTTCGACCCTGGTCGCTATGCGCCCGGCCGCGAGGAGGACAAACAGGCGTTCGCGTGGTTGCCCTTCGGTGGCGGCCGGCACCGCTGCGTCGGCGCCGCTTTCGCGATGATGCAGCTGAAGGCGATCTTCAGCGTCTTGTTGCGCAACTACCAGTTCGAGATGTTGCAGCCGTCGGAGAGCTACCGCAACGACCATTCCAAGATGGTGGTCCAACTGAAAAAGCCTTGTCGCGTGCGTTACCGGCGGCGCGCCGACGTCGCACTGACCCCGCGAAGCGCGCGTCGGGCCGAGGCCGCTGCCGAGTCGCAGCTGCGGCCGTGTCGCGTTCGCGTCGACCTCGATCTGTGCCAGGGCCACGCCGTTTGCGCGTCGGAGGCGCCCGAGGTCTTCGCGGTCGACAAGCAGGAGAACAAGGTCCGTCTGTTGGTGGACATCGTGCCCCCGAGACTGCGGGAGAAGACCGAGCGCGCGGTCCAGTACTGTCCGACGCACGCCTTGAAGATCGACGAGATCGAGTAACCGCCAGCGCCGCGAGTGGCGCGCCAGAGGAGGATGAATGCCCGCATTTCCGCGACAGGAGCTGGAAGAGATGATTCGCCGGTTCGTCGACGCCAATAACCGCGCCGGCGAGACGGGCGACTGGAGCCACATGCCCGAGTTCTACACGGACGACGCCGTCTATTCGTGGAACAACGGCGACAAGTACGAGTTCGTCGCCAACGGCGTACAGCAGATTCGCGAGTGGGCGTACGGCACCGAGATGGACGGTCTGCAGAAGTGGACCTATCCGTACGTGCGTACGCTGATCGACGATCAGAAGGGCGAGATCATCGGCCTCTGGCGCCAGCTCGCGCCGTCGGCGGGCCCGGACGGCGCGCCGTACGAGATCGCCGGCACGGGCGGTTCGTGGTTCCGCTACGCCGGCGGCTACAAGTGGGTCTGGCAGCGCGACTTCTTCGACCACGGCAACGCCGGCATCGTCTTCATGCGCATGATGGAAGCCGGCACGCTCAGCGACACCATGACGCAGCGCCTGAAAGCCGGCTCCCGCATGCCCGGCTGGGTAAAGCGCAACACCTTCGATTGGTACGCGACAGTAGTCGACCGAGAAGATTAAAAGAATCTCACCACAGAGGCACAGAGGGCACAGAGTCGGTGGGGATCAAACGCGGCTTGGCATTTCTTGGCGCCTTGGCGTCTTGGCGCGAGAATAGGTTTTTAGTAGCGGTGGCCACCGAAGCTTCGCGAGCGAGTATTGGAGCTTTCCACGTGTCCGCGAGATCTCTGTGAGCTCGGTGCCTCTGTGGTGAAGGAGATTGAGGGATGACGATGACGTTGCAGGAAGTGTCCGACCGGTTCGAGGTGCAGGATCTGTTGGCGGAGTACGCGCATGCAATCGACCAGAAGAACTGGGACGCGCTCGACGACATCTTCACCGACGACGCGTTCATCGACTACTCGGTCATGGGCGGCGCCAAGGGCAGTCTGCCGGAGATCAAGAAGTTCCTCGCCGAGGCGATGACGATCTTTCCCCACACCCAGCATCTCGTCGCCAACATGCAGATCCGCTTGAAGGGCGACGAGGGCACCGGTCGCATCATGTGCCACAACCCGCAGATGATGAACCTAGGCGAGGGGAAGCGACACGTCTTCGTGTTGGGACTCTGGTACCTCGACGAGTACGTGCGCACCGCGAAGGGCTGGCGCATCCGCCGACGCGTCGAAGAGAAGTCGTGGGGCCTCAACCTGCCCAAGGGCCTCGAAAGCCTGATGGGCGACTGAACGCTCCTCACCACAGAGGCACTGAGTTCACAGAGAAGGTCGAATCGATTTCACCCAAGCACTCGCTCACGCGTCCTCTCAGAACCATGGAGACCTTCTCTTTATCGTTTTGGTCCCGATGAATCTGCGCGAGCAAGTCGAGGTGCGGCGATGCATGTTGGAGATCTCGGTGCACTCCGTGCCTACATTGGAAATTCGCCCCCGTGCGCGCTTCGCGCTCCGATGGGCTCGGCAGTGCCGGCAACGCCGGTACTGCCTCCGACTATCAACCTCGAGGTGGTGCAGGTCAGGTTTTGAGCTTCGCGAGGGTTTCTTCGACCGGCATCAGCAGGCCGGCGGCGCGCGGGTAGCCGGCGTACTGGGCGATGTGCATCACCATCTCCCGTATCTGCTCCGCGGTGAGTTCGCCGTTCTTCACCGCGCTGCGCACCTGGATGCAGAAGGTATTGGCTTCGCCCATCGCGGCGATGATCCCCATCGTCACCAGCCGCCGGTCGCGCACCGAAAGCGCGTCGCGCGTCCAGACTTCGCCGAACAGCTGCTCGAGCATGACGTCCTGAAACGGAATCTGCCCCTCCTCGGCCACGGGAAGATCGCCGCAGTAGACCTTGTGGAACATCTCGATGCCGCGCTTGCGGCGCTCTGAATCCGCCATTCGTACTCTCCTTCTTCTAGCGCGCCCGCCCCGCGTCGGAGTCGATTGGTCCGGCGTGGACGGGCGTTGCGATGCGGGCTATGACGCGTTCGATGGAAGGCGTCAACGTCATCGAGGGGGCGGCGTGGTATTTCGTCTTTCTCTTCTCCGTCACGCTGCACGAGGCCGGCCACGCGTGGGCGGCGATGAAGGGCGGCGACCTGACGGCATACGAAGGCGGGCAGGTGTCGATCGACCCGCTGCCGCACATCCGCCGCGAGCCGTTCGGCATGGTCGTCTTGCCGATCATCTCCGTGTTGATCGCCGGTTGGCCGTTCGGCTACGCCAGCGCGCCGTTCGATCCGGCTTGGGCCCGTACCTACCCGCGCCGCGCGGCGTGGATGTCGCTGGCCGGCCCGGGCGCCAACCTGCTACTGGTGTGCGCGGCGGCGTTGCTCATCCGCGGTGGGATGGCGGCCGGGTTGCTCGACAGCCCCGAATCTCTCGGCTTCGCGCATGTCGTTGCCGCGACCACGCCGGGCATGATGGACACCGTGGCTCTGTTCCTCGGCATGTTCTTCACGCTGAACTTGTTGCTGTTCGTGCTCAACATGATCCCGGTGCCGCCGCTCGACGGCAGCGGCGCGGTGCCGCTGGTGCTGCCGGAGAAACTGGCGCTCAGTTACCAGGATGTGGTCATGGGATCGCCGTACGCCTGGCTCGGCATCCTGGTCGCGTGGAACGTGTTCGACGTGATCTTCACGCCGATCTTCGTCCTCTCCATCAACCTCCTATATCCAGGGCACTACGGCTGAATCGCCGCGCGCCCGGCGTCGGTGATGTGGAAGGTGTCGTCGCTGAACGTCACCAGCCCGTCGGCGACCAGGCCTTCCATGAGCTGCGAGAACGCCTGGTGGGCGGCCTGGAAGGCGACTTTGCTATAGCCGTGCAGCAGTCCCATCGGCACCGAGCCGCCTTTCTTGTCCAGGTGCTTCAACAAACCCGTGCGCGCCGCGTTTTGATCGATCTCCATGGTGTTTCCTCCTGGTCGCTCTTCAGATTCGACTGATTTCCCGAAACCACGAAGAGCACGAAGATCACGAAGTTGGAATCCGCCACGATGCCCCCCACCGCGGCCCCGGAGCGCGAAGTCCGTCGGTAGGAACACCGAAGGTGTCCTCTCCGTTCTTTTCTTCGTGTTCTTCGTGCTCTTCGTGGTTTGGACCCCCGGCGTCCCGGCAACCCGTCTTGCATGTCGCGGCGAACTCGGAGAGTCCTCGGACCTGCGATGGCACCTTCGGATCAGGATCGAGAGGAATTGCGGCGCCGCATGGTCGAGGCGGCGGAGCTGATGGAAACGCTCGCCGGTGAGCGCGACCTGTTGCGCGAGACCGACGCGGAGATCCGTGAACGATTCCTGATCGCCGCCGGCCGGGTCTCGCGACCGGACAGGCGACTGCGCAGGGCCCTTTCTCGAGAGCGCCGCAAATCGAACCGCGACGAGCGCCGCGACGGCGTGCAAGCGCTCCTCAACCAGACGGGCGTCCGCAAGCTGCGCGAGTCGCCGATCTTCCTGACGCCGCGGCGCATCGCCGCGTACGGCGAGACGCCGCACGGCAACGGTGCGAACGGAGACGCCGCGGGCGTCAAGGGGTTGTCGCAACCGCTCGATCGCACCGACGAGCCGTCGCGGCCGATCGGTCGTACCGAGGAGCCGCGCAGCTGTTACACCTGCCGCGCCGATTTCTCCGACGTGCACCACTTCTACGACCAGCTGTGCCTGCCGTGCGGCGACTTCAACTTCGCGAAACGAACTCAAATCGGCGACCTCACGGGCCGCGTCGCCCTCGTCACCGGTTCCCGGGTCAAGATCGGCTACCAGGCCGCGATTCTGCTCCTCCGCTCCGGCTGCCGCGTCATCAGCACCACCCGCTTTCCGCGAGACGCGACGCGGCGTTACGCCGCCGAGGAGGACTTTGGCGAGTGGGGGCATCGACTCGAGATCCACGGCATCGACCTGCGCCACACGCCGAGCGTCGAGCGTTTCTGCGCGCAGATGCTGCGGACCCACGACCGGCTCGATTTCATCATCAACAACGCCTGCCAGACGGTGCGCCGACCGCCTGGGTTCTACGAGCACCTGATGGAGCTCGAGCAGGCGTTGGACGCGGAGCTGACGCCGATGGAGCGGGCGCTGCTCCCGGTGGCGGCGAACGGCCGCGCCGAGGTGTCGCCGGCGGCGCTGTCGCAGATCGAGTTGCTCGCCGAGGACGCCGAGCGCGGCCAGCATCTCTTCCCGCGCGGCCAGCTCGACGCCGACCTGCAGCAGGTCGATCTGCGCAAGGTGAACTCGTGGCGGCTCAAGCTGGCCGAGGTGCCGACCATCGAGCTGCTCGAGGTGCATCTGGTCAACGCCGTCGCCCCATTCGTCCTCAACGCCCGACTCAAGCCGCTGATGACCGCCGTGCCGACGCGCGACAAACACATCGTCAACGTCTCGGCGATGGAGGGGCAGTTCTACCGCACGTTCAAGACCGACCGGCATCCGCACACCAACATGGCGAAGGCCTCGCTGAACATGCTGACGCGCACGTCGGCGATCGACTACATCGAGGACGGCATCCACATGAACAGCGTCGACACCGGCTGGGTGACCGACGAGGATCCGGTCGAACACGCCGAACGCAAACGCGCCATGCATCGCTTCCACCCGCCGCTCGACGTCGTCGACGGCGCCGCTCGCATCGTCGACCCGATCTTCACCGGCCTGCGCACGGGCCGCCACGTGTGGGGCCAGTTCCTAAAGGACTACCGCGAGACCGATTGGTAGTCCCGGTCCGTTGAAAGGACTGGTCGTCCCAGTCCGTTGAAGACCCGCGAAAGCTCTCGCCAGGGCGGACCCGCCGCCGGTTTCGGCCGGCGGCGGGTTGCTCGGGAAGTCAGGGGGTACAGTCGAGTAACGGGTTGCCGAGCGGCGGCTCCTTCGCGCAGTCGCACAGCGCGGCCGCGTCGGCGAAGGTGGGGTCGTTGGGCGCGAGGTCGGCCGCCGCGAAGATCGGCGTGGCCGCATCGATACTCTTCACGAACGCGATCAGATCGACGACCGCGCTCTCATCGTCGTCGAGGATGTTCGGCGTCCCACCGGTGCCGGCGCGCCAATGGGCCTCCGCCGCCGGCAGCACGTTGGCGGGTGAGCCGATACCGAACATCTCCTCGAGGGTTGCGAACGCGCCATGGCGGAAGTAAGGCGCGCTCTCGAAAACGCCGAGCAGCGACGGCGTGTTGAAACCGTCGCCGCCAAAGGCCGGATTGACCGCCAACGCGGGCGCCGTCGTGTTGACCGGGCTGAGCGCGTTGCTGCGCAACTCGATCGGGTTTGTGGCGACGAAACTGCCGACCCCGCGCGAGATGCGGAGGCGTTCGTTTGCGCCGGGCGGTTCCGGCACCTCGCAGATGCGCCCGGCTCCGGCCATCGAAACGAATCCGTTGAGGAACAAGGATCCGGGGTCGGGCGTGTTGACGATCCCCGTGTCGGTGCCGGGCACCGGGTTGACGTCGACGGGATCGTAGGTCACCCGGCTCGTCGTCCACTTCGCGCCGCTGTGGCACGCCGTGCAATTGGTTTCGGTAAAGATTGCACGGCCGCGCGTCGCGTCGCCGCTGGTGACCGGAGGCGCGATGGCGCTGCGAATGGTGGCGACGAAGGCGGTGATGTCCTCCTGCTGCGTTGAACGGTCGGAGCTGGCCGGACCGAAGTTGCGGACGTTGGGGTCCGAATCGGGGGTGATTCCGTCACCGTTGACGTCGGTGGCGGTGGTGATGAACCCGCGGCCGCCGAAAACGCCGCGGGTGTTGAGTTCGAAGTCCTGATTTTCGTCGCGCACCGGGCTCCAGTTGAGGGCGCGACTGTCGGTTAGATTCAGCTTGTTGAAGGTGGCGTCGAGAGAGATGGTCTGGCGCGGGCCGGCCTCGAACGACCAGGTAACGGTGTCGGTGCGGCCGTCCGGATGGCAGGACGCGCAGCCGCCCCAGCCGCGGTCCGACCAGAAGGGTCGCGCGGTGAAGAAATCGATCTGACCGCGCCGGATCTGTTCCAGGGCCGGATCGGTCGGCAACTCGGCCGAGCGAACGCGTTGCACGACGCTGCTGGCGATGAGGTCGGCGACGATGACGTCGCGCGTCGTCGGGCAGACGACGTAGGCGATGGTTCCCTCTTCATTGAGCGCGATGCCGCGCGGGTTGCGACCCGACCTGAGCGGATCGGCCGTGTCGATCGTGTAGATGCGGGTGACAGGGCTGACCGCGAACGGACCCGCCGCCGTCGGCGCGTTGATCGTCGGCTTGTCGTTGGAATCGAAGGTCATGCGGACGATGAAGTCACTGCCCTGGCTCACCACCCAGCAGGCATTGGTGTTCTCCGAGCAGTCGATGTCGACTGGCATCGACGGGAAGAGCCGATCGGTGTTGTCGCGGATCTGTGCCTCGAGCAAGCCGGCGGGCAGGTCGAAGTTGATACCGCGATTCAGGTTGAACGTCTGGTCGGCGATCTCCTGGTCGGCGGTGATGTCGACGACCGAGACCAGGCTCTGGACGTTGGTGCTGAAGCGCAACGGCGGCTCTGGCGAGGCGGCGGAATTGGGTACGAAGGCGCGTTCGCCGAGCAGCGCGATGCTTTGCAGCAGGTTCGGGAAAGCACCGGTCGGCTGGGCCTGCGCGCCATCGGTGCCGCCGTCGGCAAAGATCGTGCGCGGCGCGTCGCCCGCGGTGGTGTTGACGAGCGGGCCGCGCGCGACGTTGAAACCTACATTGGCGACGGGCGCGAGCACGACTTGCCCGATCACCGTGTTGGTCGTCGCGGAGATGACGTCGATGACGCCTTCTCGCGAGTCGTCGAAGATGCCCTCGCCGATCACTGCCTGGTTGTTCGCGCCCACTGGGAAAGCCGCCCCGGCGCCGTCCGGGCCGCCCAGGTTCGCGGTGCTCGGCGGCGTGAAACCGGTACGCGGACGGGCGAAGAAGTTCGGCACGAAGATTCGCTCGTCCAGGTCGTCGGTGTCCCCGTCATTTGTGATCGCGAGGGCGCGTGGGCTGCGGCCGACCTCGATCGTCGCATAGACGGTGTCGGTGACCGTATCGATGGCGCTCACGCTGTTGCTGCTGGCGTTGGCGACATAGACGTAGAGGCCGTTGGGTGAGGCCACCGCGGCATAGGGTTCGGTGCCGACGGTGATGGTGTGGACCGAAAAGTCGAGCAGGCTCACCACCGAGACTGTTCCATCGATGGTATTGGCGACGTAGGCCCAGCGCCCGTTCGGCAGCAGCGCCACCGAGCGCGGCTCCCTGCCCACCGCGACCTCTTGCACCTTGGTGAGCGTGCCGTTGCCGGCCACGGTGAAGACCGAGATCGTGTCGACGTCGGTGTTGACCGCCACGACGGTGCCGCCGTCAGCAGTAACGGCGATCGGGCCCGACTTGTTGGCTTTGCTCGGCGGTCCCGGCAGGCACCCGTTCAGCGCGTTGCCGACCGCGGCGACGAGCTCGTAGATCTCGACGCGGTCACTGCCGTCGCGGTCGAAGACCGGGCATTGGTCGAGCGGCTGGTTGCCGAGCGCGATGTTGACGCCGCGAATGAGTTCGGCGATCGACACCGTGCCGTTGTCGTCGCAATCGCCGACGCACGGCTGCTGGCCGAGCGCCGGCGTCACCGCCAGCGCGACAACCAACAGCAGCGCACACGCGGATCCCCGTGCGCGCCGAAACACTACCATGGGTAGCTGAAAAGAGATTGCGTTCATGCCGGTCTCCTCCCTTGCTCGAATCGGTCAGCGCTGGTGCAGGCGTGCGCGCGCACACCGACGCCAGCATCGGTAGGGCGCGGTGTAGTGAGCCAAGACGATATATTTGAAGCAAAGGAGGTACCACCTTTGGTGCCATCGTGACCATCGCGGTCGACCGTTAGATCATCGACCGCCGACCGCGATAGTTGCTCAGTTTGTGAGCATGCGCTTGAGAATCGGGCAGGATAACCGACTCGTTTGCCGATGTCTCTTCCTCACGGCCGTTGAGAACGTACGTTCGACGCGAAAAGGAGACACCTCTACCCGGGTCACTCAGTGGAGCCGGAACTTCGCCTCGCGGTCGATCGCGGCTTCCAGGTCCCGGACCCAGACGTTGTAGGTGTCGTGGATCGAGTCGCCGTCGTATTTCAGAAAAGCGCTATCGCGGTAGGTGATGCTGTAGGCGGAGGCAGAATACTCGATCTCGACGACCGCCCGATGTCGGCCGCGCAAGTAGTTGCCGCGCATTCTACCCGGCGCCTCCTTTTCAATCCGCCAGCCCTGGCGCTTGCCGGCTTCGCGGATCAAGTCCGCCAGCTGGTCATCCTCGGCGGAAGTCGATGCAGGGAACGGCGCGTCCGTCACCTCGTAGATCGGCTTCGTCGCGCAACCAGCGATGGCGCCGAGGAGGAGTGAGACCAACAATGCCCCACACGACGTTCTACGGACGGCGATTCGCGCCACGTCACGGCTCTCCGGCGGCGTCGACATCGGAACTCGCCAGCAACCTCTGATGAGTCTTCAGCTCATCCGAGGTCAATATTCCGCTGGCCTGGAGAGCTTCGAGGCGGCGGTTCTCCTCCGCTACCGTGTCGGCCACCGCGACCGACCCCGAGGCGGCCGGTTCCGGCTCGAGCCGCGAGACCGCCTCGGCGATGTCGGTCTCGAACTGCTGGACGAAGTTGTTGTAGTGGGGATGGATGACTTCCGTGTTGCAACGCTCCACACGACTGCGCCCCATCCGGTCGCGTGCTCTTTCCATGCGCGCGTCTACGTCGGCGGAAAACGGCGCGCGGCAGGCCGTGTCGCTGTATCCGAGGTTGTAACTGCTCACATAGCGGACCGTGAACGTCTCGTCATCGAACACTGTCGCGACTGTGAAGCGATGCTTACCGCTCGACCACGACGCGTCGGTCTCGACGACGCCCGCCGTGCGCACGTGAGCCTCCCACCCGCGTTGCTCGGCCAGATCGATCACAACCCGCCGGATCTGCGCCTGGGTGACGCCGGCGGGAGCACCGTGCGCGCGCCCCTCCATGCGGTACATCGTGCTGATACGGGCCGCATCGACCGGGGAGACAAAAGTCGCCGCCACGAGCAGAATGGCTGCCCGTGCGAGCCAGGCGCGGCACTTGTATTTCGAAGGTCGAAACGAAATCGGCATTCCAGAGCCCCCCACGCAGTGCGCGACACCTTTGCAGACCGAAGGATCTCTTGGCAACGGATGGACGACAGTGCCGATGCGCCGGTGGTCAACTGCGGTCAGAGATGCTCGTCTGTGTCCCAGCCGTTCGTCTGGCGAACCTCATCCCATCGTCTGAGGAAGTTCTGCCCGGTCGGCTTTCGCAGCGTTGACTGAAGCTTGCCCTTCCAGTCACTGCAGGGCGTGACTCGGAATCCGGTGAACGTCCGTTCTCCAGGGTCCGGCTCGTATCCGGCCTTCATCAGCACCGCTGCCAATTCGGCCGGCAGTTCGTGCATGACGTGGGTATGCTCGATAGTTCGCCCCGACGGTTCCTCTATGCGCAGGTACAACTGCGGCTGATATTTGCCATGCTCGCCGTAGGCAAGGAGCATCATATCTCCTGATCTCAACTGCTTCACGTTTGGCAGTTTCTGCGTGGCGCCTTCTTTCCAAACGTTACAGCATATGATCCCGTGCCTGTAGGCTAGATCGTACGTCGTGTCTCGATCGGCCTTTCGGGGCGTGGCGAAATACACCCACTGCAGCGATTCGCCGGGAGGTATGGTGTCAAGCAGGCTCAGGGACCCGGTTGCAGTTGGGCGTGGTTCTTGAAGCGACCGTAATTGGCGTATCTCGTCTTTCTGGAGCCGATTGATGCGTTCGATCGTTTTCATCTTCCGCAGTAGCTTTTCATCACGACGCTCCTGGCGAGGTGTGCGGTCGTCGAATTGTTCGACCGACAGTACAAGCGCTTCCATGTCTCTTGCGTTGGTCTGTTTCGCAAACCAACGCGCTATCTGGTGACATCGGTCAAGGCCTTCGATGGCAGTGTCCGGGTTCGGCGGTGTATGGAACTCGTGCGCGGCTCTGTTTCCCTCCTGCCTGAGCCAATGCAAGGGGCCAACGACGTGTTGGTTCAGTCCCAGCTTACCTTCAAGAAGTCGGATCCTGCTGGCCTGATCGGTACAGTCGGACAGGTCGATCCGGTGGTGCGCGGCGACCAAGTGCACTACCCGCTCCTGGAATCGACGTTGGTGGAACAACGACGCACGAACATCGCTGATGGCGCTCGACGCTGCCAATTCAAGCTCTTCGAGCAACCGGTCATCGTCGAGCCCTTGTAGGCGCGAGAATCCGCGCACCTTCAATCGTGCGCGCCGGGGGTTATCTGCCTGTGCCGTTGTCGCTGTGGGTGTCTGTGAGTGGTCCCAACCGAGGGCTTCACACCGCTGGCGGCACAGCTCAGCGATCTCGGAGCCCTTGGCATACACCGCCAAATGGAAGGGGCGGCGACTGGTCACCGCTACCGGCCCAACGAATCCGTCCGGTGCTGTCGGCCATTCGTATCTTTCCGCGCTTTGGTTGTACGTAAACACCAGGAGGATGGCCGTCGCCAGCGTTTCGGTGAGGCGCGCGAGAGCGGCGGAGATGTCTGTCCAAAGGGCTTCGTCGAGCGTGAACGGATCGACGAGCGCCAGCAGTGCGTCCACATCCCCCGGAAGGACGACTGCTTCCAGAGACGAGGCGTGCTCCATCAGGGCGTGAGGGATCAGTGCTTCACGCGCAAGTTGTGTCTCGAGGAAAGCCCGTGTTGCCATATCGGACTCGCCTAGAATGAGAGCCGGAGCTTCGTGGCCGGCCGCTCTGACGGCATCGACTATGAGACCTGTCGAGCAGCGGTAGCGAGACGGGTCGGCAAGATTGCGTTGAAAGGTGACGTAGCGCCCAAGACCCGGGAAGGAGGCAGCCTGCTCGTTCGTCTCGCGCGTCCATGCACCGGGGTCATAGCAGGGTGCTTCAAGAAGAAACGCGTGCGTGTCGACCCATGCGATTCGACCAGCCCGTTCGAGGATTAGTTCTGCCAGAGAAACGAGGGCGCCGTGCTTGAGAATGTCGCCGAGGTTGCCCACGTTTTTGAACTGCTTGTTTTGAGCGCTCATCCTGTCCCGGTTCTGTGTTGGAATTTGCGAGGGCTTCGGAAGACTCGAGGAATGGGCGATCTTCTTTGGACGATCCGCCAAATTCTTCAACCCCTCTTCGCTGTTTTGAAGGAACGGACATGACTGACCACGAACCGCGATTGTTCGCCGACGACGATGCTATCCGCCGTGTTGGGGAGGGGCTTCTGGCCCGCACCCTTGCCAAGGCGGAGTGGACGCACGAGGCGCATCTCGCCACGTGTGCTTGGTTGATCGTCGAGCGCCCAGACGTGGTGCCCGAGCGCGATCTCGGCGCGTTCATCCGCGCTTACAATGTCGCCGTCGGCGGTGTGAACGACGACACCCAGGGCTATCACGAGACGATCACGCAGCTGTTCATCATCGGCGTTCGTGCCGCGCTGGCGCGCAGTGAAGGGCAGGGGCTCGCCGCTCGCGTCAACGCGGTGCTGACCAGCGCGGAAGGCCGACGCGACTGGCCGCTCGAGTTCTACAGCCGGGAGCGCTTGTTTTCGGTCGAGGCGCGTCGCGCCTGGGTCGAGCCCGATCTCAGGCCGCTAGAGATCTACTCGCCGAGCTTGCGGCGGTGAGCCGCGTAGTAGTCCTCCATCGGCTGAAATCCGGGCTCGCCGCCGAACTGTTCCTGGGTCTGGTGGCGCAACGCGTCTTCGCTGAGCGCGAGGTCCCATGTTTTCGCCTGTGGTTGCTGCACGGCGAACGGCGAGTCGCAGAAGATCTCGATGCCGTTGCCTTCGGGGTCATGGAAATAGATGGACCAAGCGTTTCCGTGGTTGGTGGGACGGACCGCGCTGGCGCGGCCGTCCGCACGAATCCGCTCGGCGGCGGCCTTGACGTCGGCCAGCGCATCGACGCGGAACGCCATGTGATCGAGTGTCGTCGACGGCCCGTCGCCCCGCACGGGAACGAACGCCAACTGATGATGATCGCTGCCGACCTGGGAGAGAAACGCCAGTTCGAGACCCGGATTGTTCGGGTCGAAGAGGCCGCGGTCGCTCACCTCGAACCCGAGGACGTCCCGGTAGAAGTCGATCATCGCGTCGAGGTCGCGAACGTAGAGCACGGCGTGGGACCAGCGCAGCTTCATGGGAACCTCCCGTTGGAATGGAATGCACCTAGCGCAAACTTGCACTCAGTGCAAGTTTGTTGTAGGCGTCGACGCCGATGACGTGGGCGAAAGGGGCCGCGATGGCGGACGAGGGCAGGGTGGCGCGGCGCCGAGCGCACGTGCGTTCCCGGATCCTCGAGGTGGCGCGTGAGCTGATCGAGGAGCGCGGCATCGACGCCGTCACCATCGACGAGATCGCCGACGCGGCGGATATCGCGCGCCGCAGTTTCTACCTGCATTTCGCGAGCAAGAACGATGTCCTGGTGCCCGTCGCCCGCGCGCGCACCAAGGAGATCAACGCGCGCATCGACCGCCGGGTCGCGGAGTTCGACGATCCGGCGCGGGTGATGGCGACGGCGATGCGCTACACGCTGCGTCTGTTCTCTGCCGATCCACTCTGCAGTTGGTTCGTCCTGCACTCTGGGTTGCCGCACCAGCGGTTGCAGGAGGGGGTGGGCGAGAGCGCCATGCGCGACGCGGCGCGCGGCGTCGAGGTCGGGAGGTTCCAGATCGCCAACCAGGAGATCGTTCGCACCCTCATCTCGGGCGCGTTCCTGGCGGCGATGAGCGCGCGCGTCGAGGGGCGGATCGACGACGGGGATCTCGACGACGCGGTCGAGCACATCTTGCGTCTGCTCGGCGTGTCGGTGATCGACGCGCAAGAGCTGGCGCACGAACCCCTCCCGGCGATGCGTGCCGCGCCGAGGGCGGTGTTTCGATCGGGCAAAGCTATTCCTCGCGCCGAGGCGCCGAGGCGCTGAGAGTGGGATGACTGGTTCTCGAGAGGCCCCGGGTTCTCCTGAACCTCATCGGGCGTGGGAATCGGTCGCGATCGCCGGTGCGATTCATTGGCCCACTTGCTCAGCGTCTCCGCGCCTCTGCGCGAGAGGGTTTTTTATCACACTGAATCTACCCGTTGGTTGAAGAACAGGAGAGGAAAGATGGCTTTCAGACTCGCAGCGATTCAAGACAGGGCGGTGTTGATCGCCGATGGTGGCGTGTTCGATCTCGAGCGCCATAGCGGCGGCCGGTTTTCGGCGGATCCAATGGCGGCGCTGGCGCGGCACTCGGAGTTGCATCAAGTGACGGCCTCGTTGCCGGACACGGCGGACGCGCCGCTCGATGCCGCCGCGCTCGGAGTCTGCGTGCCGCGGCCGCAGAAGGTGTTCGGCGTCGGTCTCAACTACCGGTCGCACGCGGTGGAATCGGGAATGGAACTGCCGTCTGCGCCGTTGGTGTTCACGAAGTTTCCCAGTTGCCTGGTCGGTCCAACCAGCGACGTGGTGCTGTATGGACCGACGACGGACTGGGAGGCCGAGTTGGTCGTGGTCATCGGCACGCGGGCGCGCGATATCGCCGCGGCGGACGCGTGGCGCGCCGTGGCCGGCCTGACGTGCGGCCAGGATATCTCGGAGCGGACGACGCAGTTTGCGAGCAAGCCTCCGCACTTCGACCTCGGCAAGTCCTACGACACCTACGGACCGATCGGGCCGGCTGTGGTGTCTCTCGACCAGTTCGCCAATCCAGCCGACCTGGCGATCTCGTGCGACATCAACGGCGAGCGCCGACAAGATGCGCGCACCAGCGATCTCATCTTCGACATACCGCAACTGATCGCCTACCTGTCGGCCATCTGCACGCTCGAGCCCGGCGATCTGATCTTCACCGGTACGCCGTCCGGAGTCGGCGCCATGAGCGGAACGTTTCTCAAGGCCGGTGATACGATCACGACGACGCTCGAATCCATCGGCACCCTTACCAACCGGTGTGTCGCGCGATGATGTCTCGCGGGGATTGGCGGTCAGGCCGCACGAAGCTGAGGGCTGACAGCTGATGGCTGACAGCTCTCTGCTCGACGTCGCCATCGTCGGCGCCGGTCCGGTCGGCGCCGTTGCGGCGAACCTGTGCGGTGTGCACGGCTTGTCGGCAATTGCCTTCGACCGCGCAGTTGACGTCTACGATCTGCCGCGGGCCGCCGCGCTTTTCGATGACGTGCAGCGAATCCTCGACAACGCCGGTGTGCTGGAAGCCATCTTGCCGGCGACCTGCGAGCTGCTGGGCGCCGAGTTCGTCGACGCGGCGGGCGCGCGCATCATCGGTCTCGAGGTGCCGCCGGGATTGTTGACCGAGAACGGCCGGCCGCCGGTGCTCAACATCGACCAGCCCGAGGTGGAGCGGGCGATTCGCTCGTGTCTGGACCGCCACGACGGCGTCGAGCTGCGCGTATCGCACGAGGTGACCGGTTTTCAACAGGCGGATGATCACGTGGAACTGACCGTTCGCGATCTCGCCGCCGGTCGCACGCGCCAGGTTCACGCCCATTGGCTGCTCGCCTGCGACGGCGCTCGCAGTTTCGTTCGCAAGGCGTCGGGCATCGGTTGGAAGAGCCTCGGCTACGACTGCGATTGGCTCGTCGTCGACGTCGCGATGTCGCGGTCCGTGGCGCTGACACCGTTCGCGCAGCAGATCTGCGATCCCGATCGGCCGGTGACGGTCATCCCGATGCCGGGCGTGCTGCGCCGCTGGGAGTTCCAACTGAAGCCCGGCGAGACGCGCGAGGAGATGGAAGCACCGGAACGGGTCTGGCAACTGTTGGCGCCGTGGCTGACGCCCAGCGACGGCGAGGTCCGGCGCGCGGTCGTCTACCGGTTTCACGCGACCATCGCCGACAGCTTTCGCCGCGGGCGTGTGTTTCTCGCCGGCGACGCCGCGCACCAGACGCCGCCGTTCTTGGGTCAGGGGCTGTGCACCGGCATCCGCGACGTACACAACCTCATCTGGAAGCTGGCGATGGTGCGCGGCGGTGCGGCCGGCGACCGCTTGCTCGATACCTACGACGCCGAGCGCCGCCCGTTGGCTTTGGCGATGGTCGAGCACTCGACCAACTCCGGAAGGTTGATCGACGCGTACGCCGCCATGGCGCGGGGCGGGCCCGAGCCTCCGGCGGAGCTGCGGGAGTACGCCTACGGCGGCGGCCGCGCGCTGCCGGATCTGTCGGCCGGACTGCTCGCGCCCAATGGTGGCCGTTGGGTCGGTCAGCGGTTCCCCCAGGCGACGGTCCGCGCCGGCGGTGCCGAAATCGGACGCTTCGATGACGTGGTGGGCCCTCGGTGGGCGATCGTGGCGAGAGAGCCGCTCAGCGTCGGCGACAACACCGAGCGCTTCCTCGCGGCGGTCGATGCGATCTCAGTCGATGTGCCGCAACCCGAGGGATATGTGCTCGGCTTGTTGATGGAGCACGAGGTGATCGTCGTCCGGCCCGATCGAATCATCTACGGTGCCGGCGAGGCGGGTGGCCTCGACTCATTGATCGCGCCTCTGATCGAGTCGATGCGTGGATGACCGTGTTTCGAGAATCTTTCGGTTGATCGAGGGGTTTCATCCTCTATACTCCCGCCGCAAACAAGGGTTGACCCCGCGGGGCTGACCGGAACTGCACCTCAGTCTTGCTCCACCGTGGAAGCGCGCTGAGAGGGTGGTGGGCAACGGAGGTTGGGATGAGGCAGTTCGGTCGCGGTGCATTGGTTTGCTGGGTCTTGACCGTCGCTTTGTGCGTCGGCGGGAAGGCCCAGGCGCAGCCGATCCCGTCGGTGGCCCTCGATCTTCCAACCGAATCCTTCATTGGCGAGGACTTCAGCTTCACCGCCAGCTTCGACAACCTGTCCGTGACGGATGTCGGGTACGGGCCGTTCATCGACGTGATCTTTCCGGTCAACGGCATCGACGGCGATGCTGGATCCGATACCGCGGACGGAATCGACTTCGTCGACGCGACGTACCTGGGCGCCGCGGTCACGGCGATTCCGCTAACCTTCCCGGACTCCGGTGGCGGTACCGGCTGCGTTGCGCATCCTCTGGCCGTGGACGCGGGCGACGTACCGCTCCAGGTATGCGGCACCGCCGGCGACAAGCTGGTGGTGCTGCAGTTGCCGTTCGGCTCCTTCACCAACGACCAGCCGGCGGCGGATGTCGTCATCAACGCCACCCTCAGCAACCTCGCTGATCGGGACGCGCCGCTGACGATCAGCGCGCGGGCGGGATTCCAGTTCGGCGCCGACCCTCTCGACAACCCCGCCACCGACACATCGATCATGAGTGACATGGCGACGGACAGCGGTGCCTGGACGGCCGACGCGACCCTGACGCCGATTCTGATCCGTCTGACGAAAACCTACGAGGGGCCCGAGGACGAGACGGCGACCGGGCCGAATTTTCCCCGCCGGTACACCATCGAGGTCGAGGTCGCCGAAGGGCAGACGGTCACCGATTTCGACGTCATCGACGAATTGCCCAACAACCTCGCCTATCTCAGCGTCGTCTCCGCGTTGCCGGGCGGGAACGTGTTCGACGCGCCGATCTCCAGCGCCGCGGCCAATCCTCCCGACAACGACCTGCGGGTCCGGTTTCCGTCCATCACCGGCGGCGCGGGGCCGGACGCTACGGTCGTGTTCGAGTACTTCGTTCCGCAGTTCGACGCGGACCTGAGCCCGGTGATCGACCCGATCTCGGGCGACGACGTCATCTCGGAGAATCAGGCCGAGGCGATCGGAGACTGGACGCCGATCGACACCCGCGACCCGGGCGGTACGGAGAACGCCGTCGCCGACCCCGTCGGACCGGAACACGTGCTCACCGACAAGTCGATCGCGATCCAGAAATCCGTCGCGATCTTCGACGACACCGGCGACAGCGGACCGACACCCGGCGACGGGCTCGAGTACACGCTCGAGTTCCAGATCTCGGATTTCTTCGCCTTCCAGCAACTGGTCATCACCGATGTACTCTCCGACGGCCAGCACATCATCGGCGGCTTCACGCCGACCTTGGAGGTTTCCGAACACGGCGCGACCTCGTCGGGGCCGCTCGACCCCGCAAACTTCACGGTCATCGACCACTGGACCGGAGCGCCGGTGCCGGTGGCGCCGATCGACGGCACCACCGAACTGATCGTGCGAGTGTCCGACGAATTGATCTCGCGAACGCTCGACGGCCTCCTGCACGGTGGCTGTGTGCCCGACGGGGGAACCGGCGGTGACACGCCCGATTGTGGCGTGTTCAATGAAGGCGCGACGACGGCGACCCTCGTCTTCCGCACCCGCATTCTCGAGCAGTACACTGACGACTTCCCGTCGGGCGAAGCGAACGTCGACCACGGCGACAACGTCGTGAACTCGGTGACGGTCGAAGGCGACCTGCTCGACGTCGCCGACACGAGCGCCACCACCGGCGAGAGCGAGGCGGACGACAGCGGCGCCGGCCTGGTCATTCCCTCCGGCGTACTCGCGAAATCGATCTACGCCGTCGACGGGGTGATCTGCGCGCCGCAGCCGTGTACCGCCGTGGTGGTCGCCCCTGACGACACGATCACCTATCGCATCCGCTTCACACTGCCTTCGAGCGACACCGAGCAGCTCGCCTTCGACGATTACCTGCCGTTGCCGGTGCTCCTGGCCACCGAAGTGACTTCTTTCGTCGACTCTGTCGGTGCCGGGCCGCCGGTCGCCGGCACGGCGCAGTTCGGCCCCGACGACACATTCCGCGCACTCTCCGGCATCGTGCCGACGGTAAGCAGCGACGCGCCGTCGAACCTGCTGCGCTTTTTCTACGGCGACTTCGCTGATCCGAACGACACGCCGACGCTGGTGGATATCCTGTTCACGGTGACGGTGAGCGACGACCCGTTCGCCGACGGCCTCTTCCTCACCAATCAGGTGCGCGCCTCCGAGCAGGACACGTTCCTCGAAGTCGGCACGCAGGATGCCATCGTGCAGTTTCAGCTCACCGAACCGGTTCTGGTGATCACCAAGGGCGTGGTCGCCAGCGACAATGGCGCGGCGACGTTCAGCCCTGCCACGGTGGGACCGGTCGCCTTCAGCGCGCCTGGCAGCGCTGGTTACCGCGGCGGCGCGACGATTCACTCGACCAACCTGGCGGCGGCGCCGATCCAAAGCGATGTCGACGACGTCGACGCCGGCGACCTGGTGTCGTTTGCCATCGCCATAGAGAACCAGGGCAGCGGCCTCACCGGCGCCTTCAACGTTCGCTTCCGCGACATCCTACCCGCCGGCCTGAGTATTCCTTCCGGCGGCGCGGGACTGAACCTGACGATTACCAATGGCACGGGTGCGCCGTTGGCCTTCACGCCCATCGGCGCCGGCCTCTTCGACCCCGCGGGCGGCATTGAACTCGACGACCCGCTGCCGGCGTACCACCCGACCAGCGGTGCCAACATCGCGATCGTCACCTTCGACGTGATCCTCGACGGCCCCGGCGACGCGGCGCCCGTCGGTCCCGAGCAGGATCTCGCCAACACCTCCGTGTTGACGAACTACGCCGGCACCGATGGCGGCCCTGATCATACGTTGGTCGACCCGTCGGATACGGCGACGGTCACCGTCGCGCCGCCGCAGCTCAGCAAGACGCTCGTCGGCACTGAGATCACCCACGCCAACAACACCGCGTCGCAAGTGGTGATCGGCGAGATCATCACCTACCAGGTCGTACTGCGTGTCCCCGAGGCGGTGACGGCGAGCGCCACGGTGGTCGACACTCTCGACACGGGACTCGCGTTCGTGTCGCTGTCCAGCGCCGTGAACTCCAACCCGACCGACCTGACGTTCACCGGCAGCACCACGCCCGTCATTACCAACTCTGGACGCACGATCACCTTCGACTTCGGCACGGTGAGCAACACCAACACCGACAACAGCACGGCCGAGACCATCACGCTGCAGTACACCGTGGTGGTCCTCAACACGTCCGGCAACCAGGCCGGGGGACAGCGCAACAACTCCGCGGCAATGTCGTGGTCGGAGGGCAGCCTGGCCACCGTCTCGGCGGCCAACGTGACCATCATCGAGCCGGCAATCGACACCGCCAAGTCCGTGGTCGTCGGCGGTTCGGGCACCTCCGGTGACGCCGGCGACGCGGTCGCGTATACGATCGTCCTGCAGAACACCGGCGCGGTCGACGCATTCGACGTTACCTTCAATGATCCGCTGCCGACGTCTGGCGGCGCCTCCCTGATTCTCGGCCCGACGTTCGGCGTCGTCGACAGCGCCGGCCTGGTCATGGCGTCGGACTTCGAATTGGTCGGCAGCGACGCGGCTGGCTGGACGCTGCGGACGCCGGTCGGCACATCGTTCGACATGTTGGTCAGCGCCCGGACCATCACCATCACGGTCAACGCCACCCTGAGCGGCGCCGTCCTTCCGGGACAAAGCGTGACCAATACTGGTACGGCGATGTGGAGCAGCCTCGACGGCGCACCGGGCCAGCGCTCGACCTTCAACGCGAATTCGACCGAGCGCACCGGCGCCGACGGCGTCGGTGGCGCCTTGAACGATTACGCCGACAACGGCGCGGCGACGCTGACCGTCAACAACGTCGCACCGGTGAAGTCGATCGTGTCGACGTCAGAGGCCCACACCAGTGAGGCCGGTACGGGCGCCAACGCCAGCCCGCGCCTCGTTGCGATCGGCGAGATCGCCCGCTTTCGGTTGCAGGTGCGCGTGCCCGAGGGGATGTCCCCGAACTTTCAGCTCGAGGACTTGCTGCCGTCCGGCCTGACCTTCCTAAACGACGACACGGCCACGGTGGCGTTTGTCAGCAACGGCAGCGGCATCAGCTCCAGCACCCTGGCGGGCGCGGGCTTGGCCGTCGCCGGCAATGAAGCTTCCGTCGACGCCGTGACACCGACCTTCGTGGTACCCGGCGCCGCCATCTCCGGAGGGCCGTTCACCAGCGGTGTCGATCCGACCTTCAGCCTCGGCAACCTGACCAACAGCGACAGCGATGGTGATCAGGAGTTCGTGGTCATCGAGTTCAACGCCCTGGTCAGCAACGCCTCATCCGCAAGCAACGACGCGGGCGACAACAGGGACAACAGCTTCCGGGTGCGAATCGACGGCGCCCTGTCCGGATCGACGTCCAACACGTCGCGGCTGCGCATCGTCGAGCCGTCGATCACCAACGTCGACAAGCAAGCGTCGCCGACCACGGGCGATGCCGGCGACACCATCACCTACACGATTACGTACTCCAATGCGTCGGGCGCCGACAACACGACCGCGTTCGACGTGCGGCTGACCGATGCGCTGCCGGCCGACCTCACGCTCGATGTCGGCAGCATCACCGCCGTGAGCGGCGGTCCGTTCGCCACCAACGCGTCCGCCGCAAACACGGTCGATGTTACCATCGCCAGTATCCCGGCTGGTGGCAGTGTCGAGATCACCTACACGGCGACGATCGACCAGACCGCGACAGCGGGCCAGACGATTCCAAACACCGCCAACCTCATCTACACGAGCTTGCCGGGCGCCAACGGCACAGCGGTCAACGCAACCGGCTCCAGCACTCCGGGTGCCTCGGGAGCGGACACCGGCGAGCGCAACGGGTCGGGCAGCCACAACGACTACGCCGACAGCGACGACGCTTCGATCACCCTCGTGACACCGATGGCGCCGAGTAAGCAGATCACGGCCACGTCCGAGGCGAGCACCGACGACAGCGCCTTGAACGCCGACCCGCCGGTGGCCATCGGCGAGGTGATCACCTATCAGGTGACGTTCGTCCTGCCCGAGGGCACGACGGAAGACGTCCACCTGGTCGACCTGCCGGCGGCGGGGCTGACGTTCCTTCCCGGCAGCGCCACGCTCGACCGCAGCAGCACCGCGCTGAGCGCGGCGACCGATCCGGGCAGCGTCAATTCCGGTACACCGGGGTCGCCGGTGTCGGTAACGCTCGACACAAGCGTGATGGGCGAACTGTCACTGGCCCTCGGCGATGTGATCAACTCCGACACAGACGACAACACCGGGGAGAGCTATGTCCTCCGTCTGCGCGCCGTCGTGGCGAACGTCGCCGACAACAACGCCGGCACCCCGCTGATCAACAGCGGCAGTCTGCGTTACGACGTGGGTGGCGTGCCGATGTCCGTCGACACCGGGCAGGTGTCCGTGCACGTCGCCGAGCCCATCGTCACGGTGACCAAGAGCGCCGATCCGGGCGCCGGCGATGCGGGCGACACGGTGACCTTCACCCTGACGATTGCCAACACCGCCGACGGGACGAACGCCGCGAGTGCGTTCGACTGGACTTTCACAGACACGCTCCCGTCGGGATTCGAGAGCCCGCAGGTTACGGACATCGACGTCACCGCCGCGCCGACGGCGGTCGCCAACGCGTCGTTCACCGGCAACGTCCTCGACGGCACCATCGATCGCCTGGATCCGGGCGAGGAGATCATCGTCACCTACACGGCCGACATCAGCGTCACCGCGCAGTTCGGCCAGACACTGACCAACATCGCCAGCGCGACATCCACCACCCTGCCCGGCGATCAAGGGACGGCCGACGCGACTCCGGGCGACTCCGGCGACGTGGACGGCGAACGCGACGGCTCGGGCGGCGTCAACGACCTGACGGCATCGGACGACGCCGAGGTGGTCATCGGCACGCCGACCATCAGCAAGACCATCGTCGGCCACCAGTCGTACTACGCGGTCGGTGCGCAGGCGCAGTTCCAGATCACCCTTCCGGTACCGGCCGGATCGACAATGGGCTTCATCGTCACCGACGATCTACCCGCGGGACTCACCTTCGATGTCGGCAGCTTGAGCGCGGTCCTGCCGTCCGGGGCGACCGCCTCCAATGCACCCCTCGATGACGCGAACGCTTCCTTCTTCTCACAGAGCGGCGACACGCTGGCCCTCGACTTCGGCGACCTATCCGTGCCGACGGCGGGGAACATCGTCGTCAGCTACACCGTCACCGTCGCCAACGTGATCGCCAATCAGGACGGAACGATTCTGAGCAACACGGCGACCCTGACCTTCGACGACGCCGACAACCCAGGCTCGACGATCGCGGTCGGGCCGGTGGACAACGATCTGTCGGTTCGCGTCGGCGAACCAAACCTCGAGATCGAGAAGACCATCACCGCCGGTGCCGTCGGCTCCCAGGGCGGCGACACCGTGAGTTGGCAGGTGGTGATCCGCAACGACGGCCACACCACGGCCCATCAGATCGATTGGCAGGACGTCATGCCGGACGGCGGCGGCGCCAACCAGGGGCTCGAGCAGATCGACAACGTCATGCTGGCGACCAGTGGCGGCGCTGTGTTCCTCAACGGAACGACGACCCCGGTGACGGTAAGCCATCTGCACGTGAAGACCACGGTCAACGCGGACGACACGCTCGACCTCGCCGACGCCGGTGCGCCGTTCAACGACGCGGCGAGCACCATCCAGATGGCGCCCGGGACGACCGTGACGATAACGTTCGACTCGGTGCTCGGTGTCAACGCCGCGATTGGCGCGATGTTGAACAACCTCACGGCGGCCGACTACACGAGTCTCCCGGACGGTGGCCGCGACGGCGCCGACGGCGGCGACGACGACACCGATGACCGGCTGGACAACTACAACGAGACGGCCAGCCAGGGGCTGACAGTCTCGGCCTTCATCACCATCGACAAAACCGTTTCGCCGTCGACGTACACGGTCGGCGAGGAGATGGACTTCGCGATCCGTATCGATGTCATTCAGGGCACGACGCCCAGCCTGGTCGTGACCGACATCCTGCCGGTGGGCCTGACCTACGTCAGTCACAGCATTTCCGCCGGCAACATGAGCATGGTCTTCGGCAACGCCGGCTATGCGACCCGCCTCGGCAGCGGCCAGACGGTGCGGTTCGACTTCGGCGACGTCGCCAACACCAATCTCTCCGGCAGCGATAACTTCATCGCGATCACCATCCGCGCCCGCGTCGATAATATCGCGGCCGTTCAGAACGGCACGGTATTGACCAACGGCGATCCGGGCGAGAACTCCGAGGTCTACGCCGAATACGGATCGGTCCCGACGCGTGTCGACTTCGATGCCGATGCCAACGACCCGGGCATCCAGGGAGTGGCGATTGAGGTGGTCGAGCCCGAACTCCAGGTCGTCAAGACGGTGTCGCCGACCGCGCAATCGCTCGGGGATGTCGTCACCTATGCGATCACCGTCGAGCACCTTCCGTCGAGCACGGCCGATGCCTACGACCTCGTTTTGGTCGACACGCTGCCGGTGGGGCTCACCTATATCGCGGATTCCGCGACCCTTCCCGCCGCCGACGTTACGGTCGCCGGGCAGGATCTGGAGTTCCGCATCAGCTCATTGACGCTGCTCGACGGAACGCGAACCTTCTACTACCAGACCAGGCTCGACGTGGATGCCGTCGTCGGCGTGCCGCTGACCAACGACCTCGGCCTGACGTGGGCCGGACTGCCGGGGGCCAACGGAGATCCGGACGACGGACGCACCGGCGACGGCGGCGTCAACGACTACGAAGCCGGCGATTCGGCGGACGTCACGCCAACTATCAGCGCCTCGATCGGCGCCGTGAAGCGGGTGACGCTCGCGATCGATGCGGATGCCAGCAGCTCCGTGACCAGCGGCGATACGCTGGCGTACGTCGTGACCCTGATTAACACCAACGGCGCCGCGACTGGCGTCGTCTTCACCGACGCCGTGCCGGCCGGCGCCACCTACGTCGCCGGCAGCACGAGCGTCAATGCCGCACCGGTCACCGATGCGTTGGATGGCGACGGCGCGGACTTCGGTTTCACCGAAGCCGGCGCGATCACGGTCGAGATCGGTCCGATGGCACCGGCCGAGGTGGTCGTGATCGGATTCCGCGTGCAGGTGGCGCCCGGCCTGTTGAACGGCTTCGTGGTTTCCAACCAGGGAGTGGTCGATTCGGAACAGACGGTGCCGAAGCCGACGGACGAGGACGGCGACCCGTCCAACGGCGACCAGCCGACGGATGTCGAGATCGGTGCGCCGCTGGAGCCGCGGCTGTTTCTGAGCAAATCGGTGGCGCTGACCGGCGACATCGTTGCGCCGATCGGGGTCATCAATACCGGCGATGAGGTCACCTATACGATCGTCATTTCCAACCCCGGTCTGGCGGATCTGACCGGTGTCCGGCTCATCGACACCGTTCCGACCGGCGCCATACCCGCCGACGTAATCGTCACGAGTATCACGACCACGCAGGGTACCGCGCCGGCGCCGTCCAACAACATTGCGATCACCGATGTCGGAACCATCGTCGTCGGCGGCACTGTGACCATTGCGATCACCGGGACCGTCAACGGCACGGGTGCGGTCGTCAACACCGCCGGCGCGACAGCTGACGGCCTGCTCGAGGCCGAGGACATGGCCCGGTTCACCTCCGAAAGCCCCGGCAACCCCGGGACCCCCGCGCTGGCGATCGTGAAGACCTTCGAGCTACTCGGCGATCTCAACGGCGACGGACAGGTGAATCCGGGCGAGACCGTCCGCTACACCATCGAAGTCACCAACACCGGCAGCGCGCCCGCCACCGGTGTCGTCATCTCCGACAGTCCTCCCGCGGCTCTCTCGATCGTGTCGATCCACACGACGGGCATCGTCGTTTCGTCCAGCCCAAACCCGATCGTCAACGCCGGCACCTTGGCGCCGGGCGCGACGGCGGTGGTGTCGATCGTCATGACGGTCGACCCGACGGTCGCATCGGGAACCTCCATTTTGAACGAAGCGCGTGCCACCAATATCGAGGGTGCCGAGGTCACGGGCGAAGACGTCTTCGATGTCTCGGATGAGGAGACGTTCGGCGTCTTTGACCCGATTCGTCTGTCGGGCTTTGTCTACGAGGACCTCGACAACAACGGCATCAGAGCGATGGGCGATCCTCCGATCGCGGGTGTCACGGTGACACTCACCGGTACCGACGATCTCGGCAACCCGGTGCTGCGCACGACCACGACCGCGATCGACGGCTCGTATTCCTTTACCGATCTGCGCGTCGGCACATACGTCATCACCGAGACACAGCCCGCGGGTTACCTGGACGGCATGGACGCCGTGGGCTCGCAGTTGGGCGTCCTCGGCCCTGACCAGATCTCCACCGGCCTATTGGCGCCGGGGACGGACGGAGTGAACAACAACTTCGGCGAGCTGCCGCCTTCGAGTCTGGCGGGATTCGTCTATCTCGACGTCGGCGATGACGGAGTGCGGGGCGCCGGTGAGCCGGGAATCGGCGGTGTGATGATCACGCTCGAGGGGACGGACGACCTCGGAAATCCAGTGCTCGAAACGGCGGCGACGGCGGCGGACGGCTCTTACGCGTTCACCAACCTGCGCCCCGGGACCTACGAGATTCGCGAGACGCAGCCTTCCCCGTACGTCGATGGCAAGGACACCATCGGGACTCCGGGCGGATCGAGCGCCGACGATCGGTTCTTTGCCATCGTCCTCGGCGCCGGAATCGACGGTGTCGAGAACAACTTCGGCGAGCTCGCCACCGACCTCACCGTCGCCAAGTCTCATCGCATTGGCAGTTTCGTCATCGGCAGCGAGGCTCTGTATGACATCGTCGTCACCAACGTCGGGCTGACGCCGACCATCGGCATGATCACGGTAACCGACAATCTGCCTGCCAGTCTGCAGTTCAACGCGGCCGGCGGCGGTGGTTGGAGCTGTTCGGCAGTGGGTCAACTGGTGACGTGCACACATCCCGGCCCGATCGCTCCCGGTTCCAGCAGGGCATTCGTGATCTCCGTAAACGTCCTCGGACCGGCGGGCAGTGTGACCAACGTGGCGACGGTTTCTACGCCCGGCGACATCGACCCGAGCAACGACTCGTCGCCCGACCTCACGCCGATCCGCCCGCCGGCCCCCGCCCCGACCGTATCGGCCGTGGGGATGGTGTTCGCGCTGCTGCTCCTCCTGGCTGTAGCGTCGCGGGCGTTGCTGCGCCGGCCAGCCCGCCGCCGAATGCGCTGACCCGACGACGACCTGACACTCGATCGATTCTCCGAGGAGGGCGAGGCTCCTGCCGAGCCGTGACTGATTGAGAAGGCACGGCTCGGCAGGAGCCTCGCCCTGCTGGTCAGGGATGCGTGTCTTCGCCGAATGAGGAACACCATCAGGTGGATCCCAGATCCGGCCTTGCCTTGATCAATGTCGACATTGCACTAGCTCGTGCCCCAGTCCGGCCGCGCTTGACGTTGCCCTCGGACAGCAACTCCTGTCCACGTGCCCCGCGTTCGACGCCGACGGCAACGGCACGCTGGCGATCAACGAACTCGTCCAGGCGGTGGGTCGAGCACTGAACGGCTGCTGATCCGCGTCGGAAGCTCAACCTCATCCGGCGGTGCGTGGCCCGGGTAGGTGTCGTGTGTATACTGGCCGAATGCTTTTGGCTGGTCGGAAGAGATCCCGGTCGCGCACGCGCTGCCGAAGCGGTGAAGTCGGCGCGTGCGTCAGTGGCGTCTTCGCCGGTCACTTCGGCCGTCGTGTCAGCCAAGGGATGGCGATTGGTATGCTCTTGGCCGGGCCGGCGTCCGTGGCGGCGGCCCCGGAGGTGCCGGTGCGCGTCGTGCGGCCGTCGGCGGCGACGGCCGGCGCGACGCTGCGGCTGACCGGCACCGTGACCGCCGAGCGAAGTGCCCAGCTGTCGCCGCGGGTGAGTGGCCTTGTCGCCGTGGTTCACGTCGACGCGGGCGATCACGTGGAGCGGGGCGCCGTGTTGCTCGAGCTCGACCGCGATCTCGCGGTGCTCGGGCGGCGGCGCGCGGAGGCGGCGCTCGACGAAGCGCGCGCCCGTCTGGCCGAGGCGGAGCGCCTGCGCCAGGAGGCGGTTCAACTCGTCGCCGATCGGCACATCCCACAGACCGAGGGGCGGAGCCGCGAGGCGAACGTCAAGCTCAACGCCGCGGTGGTGGCGCGATTGGAGGCGGAGGCGGGCGAGCAGGCGGAGATCAGCGAGCGACACTCGGTCGTCGCGCCGTTCGCCGGAGTGATCAGCCGGCGGCTCACCGAGGCCGGCGAATGGGTGCAGACAGGGACTCCCGTTCTCGAGCTGGTGAGCATCGAGCGGCTGAGGCTGGACGTGCAGGTCCCCCAGGAACGGTACGCCGAGATCGATACCGACACCGAAGTCGAGGTGAGTCTCGATGGGGTGCCCGACCGGTTTTCGGGGCAGGTCGTGGCGAAGGTGCCGGTGAACGACCCCGGTGCGCGCACCTTTCTGGTGCGCGTCGTCCTCGAGGATCCCAACGAGCAGATGATTCCCGGGATGTCGGCACAGGCCACCTTCGATCTGCGGGGCGGCGCCGAGGCGCTCACCGTTCCACGCGACGCTCTGGTGCGCGGCGCCGACGGCGAACACCGCGTCTGGGTCGTCGAAGAGCGCGACGGTGAGAGACGCGCTTTCGCTCGCGAGGTGCGGATCGGCCGGTCGCTGGGCGAAAGCGTCGAAGTGTCCGGCGGCATCGATGCGCAGGCTCTGGTCGTCGTGCGCGGCAACGAGACCCTGCGCGAAGCGCAGGCCGTGCGGATCCTCGACGAGGGGAAGTGATCATGATCGAAGGCGCGATCCGGCAGGGCACGCTGTTGGCGGTCGGGGTGCTGCTCGTCTGTGTCTTCGGCGTGCTCGCCGCGCTGCGCGTCCCGGTCCAGATGATCCCCGATCTCGAGGTGCGCACGGTCAGTGTGCGCACCAATTGGCCAGGGGCGACGCCGCAGGATGTCGAGAAGGAGATCCTGATCGAGCAGGAGGAGTACCTGCGGGACGTGCCGAGCCTGCAGCGCATGGTTGCCGAAGCGCGCACCGGCCAGGCGACCATCGAACTCGAGTTTCCATTCGGCGTCGACATCAACGAAGCGCTGGTGCGCGTCAGCAACGCCCTCAGCCAGGTGCCCGCGTATCCCGAAAACGTTGACGAACCGCAACTGTTCACCAGCGCGTTTTCCGGCAACGCGTTCATCTTCCTGCGCGTCGAGCCGCTGCCGAGCCACGTCGACCGCATCAACATGACGATGATGCGCGACTTCATCGACGACAACGTGCGGGTGCGCCTGGAGAGGGTCCCGGGCGTGTCCGAGGTGTCGATCCGCGGCGGCGCCGAGCGCCAGATCCGCATCGAAGTCGATCCCGGACGTCTCGCCGAGCGAGGCATCACGCTGACCGCCCTGCGCGAAGCCATCCGCGGCCGTAACCTCGACATCTCGGGCGGCGACCTCGACAGCGGCAAGCGGCGCTACCTGCTGCGGACGATCGGCCGATTCGACAGCCTCGAGTCGATCGAAGACATGGTCGTGGCGGAGCGCGGCGGTGCTTTCATCCGCCTGCGCGACATCGGGACCGTTCGGCTGACGCATTTCGAAGAGCGCGACCGCTCCTACATCAACGGCCAACCCGTCATCTCGCTGTCCATCCGCAGGGAGACCGGTGCCAACGTGATCTCGATCATGGACGCCGTCGTCCCCACCGTCGAGGCGATCAACCGCGAGGTGCTCGGGCCGATGGGGATGCGGATGGCGATCACCAGCGACGACGTGCGCTACGTGCGCGCCTCGGCCGCCAACGTGCGGCAGAACCTGCTGCTCGGTGCGGCGTTGGCGACCGCCGTCATGTTCGTCTTCCTGCGATCGGTGTCGCTCACGGCCATCGGCGTGATGGGGATCCCGGTCTGCACCATCGCCTCGTTTCTCGGCCTGCTGCTCGCGGGCCGGACGATCAATGTCATCTCCCTGGCCGGCGTCGCTTTCGCGATCGGCATGACGCTCGACAACAGTATCGTCGTTCTCGAGGCGATCGAACGCGAGCGGCGTCGCGGCCGAGAAGCCTTTGATGCCGCGCTGGCTGGGGTACGGCACGTCTGGCCGGCCGTACTGGCCTCGACGCTCACCACGATCCTCGTGTTCGCACCGATTCTGTTCATCGTCGAGGAGGCGGGGCAGCTCTACGCCGACGTGGCGGTCGCGATCTCGGCGTCGATTCTGGCGTCGATGGTGATGGCGATCTTCGTGCTCCCGGCGGCCACGGCTCAGCTCGCGGTCGTTCGCGGCGCGGCTGAGCCGGACGCCGGCGGGGGTCTCGCGCGCGGCGTGTCCGCGATGGTGGGGTGGCTGATCGCGACATGGCCACGGCGACTCGCGTCCCTCGCTTTGACCGTCGCGGCGACGGCCATCGTCATCGTCTTTCTCACGCCGCCGGCGGAGTATCTGCCCGAGGGGGAGGAGCCGAAGACGTTTTCACTGATGATCGCCCCACCGGGATACAACTTGACCGAGATGGACGGCATCGCGCGCGAGTTGAATGCCGCGCTGTCGCCGTTCCTCGAGGACTCGCCGGCGCTCTTCGACCGCGGCGAGCGCGATGTGCCGGCGCTGGCGAGCATGGTCTTGTTCGTCGAGCCGCAACGGCTTCGCCTCGTCGCTGAGACCGTGGACCCGGCGCACATCGACGCGCTCATGGGGATCGTCAACGAGCGGTTCCGCCGCTATCCGGGTATGCGTGCGTTTTCCTCGCGCGGTTCGATCATAACCACCAACGACGGCGGAACGCGCAGTGTGAACGTCGACCTGACTGGTGCTGAACTCGGCGACATCTACCGCGCGGCCTTGCTCACCCACCGGCGCGCTGAAGAGGTGTTCGGCAACCCACAGATCAACACCCTGCCGTCGTCGTTGACGCTGGGCCAGCCGCTGATCGAGATCCGGCCCCGCTGGGAGCGTTTGTCGGAGTTGGGTTTCACGATCCAGGAGTTCGGATACTCCGTGGCGGCGCTCAGCGACGGCGCGTATGTGGACGAGTATTTCATCGACGGCGACGACAAGATCGACATGTTTCTCTATAGTTCGGCGGGAACGTCGCAGCGGCTGGACCGCCTCGGCAGTCTGCCGATTCACACGCCGCGGGGCGCGGTGGTGCCGGTCAGTTCGATCGCCGACTTGGTCGAAACAGTCAACACGGACATCATCCGGCGGGTCGACGGGCGGCGAACCGTGACCCTCAACATCATCCCTGAGCGATCGGTTCCCCTCGAGGTCGCGGTCCAGCGAGTGCGCGACGAGGTCATCGGACATCTCGAAAAGAGCGGTGCTTTGCCGGCGGGTGTGAGCTCCGAGCTGTCGGGAGCGAGCGATCAACTGGAACGCACCCGTCGCGCCTTGTCGGGCAACTTCCTGGTGGCGATCCTGCTCTGCTACCTGCTGCTCGTCGCCATCTTCTCGCACTGGGGATATCCGCTGGTCATCATGGCGTCGGTTCCGCTCGGGATCGCCGGGGGCATCGCGGGGCTCAGCATTCTCAACGTTCTCGGTAACGCCCTGCCGTGGGTCGGCCTTCCGGGGTTTCCGCAGCAGCCATTCGACATGATCACGATGATGGGTTTCCTGATCCTGTTGGGTACGGTCGTGAACAATCCCATCCTCATCGTCGACGAGATGCTCTACCGGATCCGCGAGGAGCAGATGGATGCGCGGCGCGCCGTTCGCGAGGCGGTCGACTCCCGCCTGCGGCCGATCCTGATGTCGACGATCACGACCGTGGTGGGCCTCGCGCCCCTGGTCCTCCTGCCCGGCGCGGGGGCGGAGCTCTACCGCGGGCTAGGTGCCATCGTTCTCTTCGGTCTTCTGTTCGCAATGCTCGTGACTTTGTTCTTCCTGCCTCCGCTCCTGGTGACCGTGCTCGAAGGGAGCGCGCGAGTCACGGGAGCGCTGGCTTCGCTGCGCAACGGGCGGCGTGGGGACGCGGATTCCCCCGCGGCGGTGCGGCCTTTGTCCGCGGGTGCCGACCCGGGCGCGCCGGCGTCGTCCCAGCGCGGCGCGAAGCGCTGATCCCGACGGTCGGGAACCACCTACGAGGAGTGTGAGATGCGCGCGATCCTCAGCCTGTGGCTGTTGTTGTTGTGTATGCCGTCGACCCTGCCCGCGGCCGACTTGCTGGACGTATACGAGTTGGCCCTGGAGAACGACACGCGCTTCCGAGCGGCGGCGCACGCGCGGGACGCGGTGCTCGAGAGCCGACCTCTGGCGCGCTCGGCCCTGCTGCCGCAGGTCTTCGGCGGCGCGTCGTACGGCGTGCAGCGGACGGAGATCACCGTGCAGCAGGATGTCGGCGGTGAGCTGACGCGCTCGGACACTTCGGAGCCGTATAGCTACGGGTTGAGTCTGAGCCAGGTTCTGTTTGACCTCGCCGCCTTTCTGCGATTGCGGCAAGCCGGCGACGAGATCGCCGCCGCCGAGGCGCGGTTTGCCGCCGAGTCCCAGTCCTTGGTTTCGCGGACCGCCGCGGCGTACTTCGATGTCCTCGGCGCGCAGGACAACCTGCGTTTCGCGCGCGCCGAGAACGAAGCGCTGGGCCGCCAGCGGGATCAAGCCGATGGCCGTTTCGAAGCGGGGATCGCGGCCTATACCGATGTGCAGGAAGCAGAGGCGCAGTTCGACCTGAGTCGGGCCGCGGTCCTCGAAGCCGAGCGGTTGGTGGTCGTCGCGCGCCAGAATCTCGCGGTGATCACAACCCATGCCGAGATACCATTGGTGGCGCTCGCCGCGGAGATTCCGCTGGTGTCGCCGCAGCCGGACGAACCGGACGAGTGGGTTGCGGCGGCGCTCGAGAGCAACTTCGAACTGTTGGCGACGAAGATCGAGACTGAGATCGCCGAGCGGGAGGTCGACGTCCTCCGGTCGGCGTACCTCCCGACCTTGCGCCTCGAAGGGGACCAACGCTTCGGCCAGAGCGCCGGATTCAACCGCGGCGAATTCGACATCCGCGGCCTGTTCGTCAACCTCGACGTGCCGGTGTTCACCGGCCTCTCGCGGCAGGCCAATGTACGCAGGTCGCGTAGCACCTACGAGCAGCGCCGGGCCGAGCTCGAAGGCGCGCGGCGAACGGTGGAGAGTCTGACGTGGGACGCGTTCCAGGGGGTCACCACGGGGGCCGGACAGGTCCGTGCATTACGGCAGGCGGTGCGCTCGAATCAGACCGCCCTCGAAGCGACGGAGGCCGGCATGCGCGTCGGTACGCGCACCATCGTCGACGTCCTCACCGGACAGCGGCTGTTGTACGAGGCCGAACGCAACTACGCCCGCGCGCGCTACGACTACCTTCTCAGCGTCCTGCGGTTGAAGCAGGTCGCCGGGCGACTGCACGGAGGTGACCTCGTCGGGATCAACGCGCTACTCGCCCCGGCGTCCGAATCCGCGGGTGACGCCGCGACAGCGCCAGCAACGGACACCATGCCCAGGTAGGCGATGGTCGTCGGAATGCGCCCGACAGTAGGAACCGCCCACCGCCGCGTCGCGTTGGTCAGGTCAAACGAAGTAGGCGTCAATCCACGGGGCGACGTTCGGATTCGCGCGAGCGACGATGCGCCACGCGGCTTTGACGAGCCATTCCTCCCGAGCGGCCCACGGTGCGGTGTGGTCATCGGAGAGCCGGGTGAGAGTGTCGGCGTCGACCGCTAGTGGGCGCCAGCCGAACTCGCCCGTGAGATGCGACAGGGTCTCGATGGAGTAACCGTGCAGATACGGAAACGTCAGGAGATTGTTCCACGCCATTGCCGTGAGCAATGGTGGCCGCAGGACTTCTGGCGATCTGCGCAGCCAGGTGAGCGCTCGGCAGAACGCGTATCCGTTGGGGACCCGCAACGCGAGCACGCCGCCGGGGCGCAACCAGCGTCGGGCGGCGGCCAGGGTCGGGCGCGGGTCTGGAAGCTGATCGAAGGTGTTCCAGATCGCCACCACGTCCGCGGATCCGCGCCGGACTTGCACGTCGGCGGCAGTTCCTCGCCGAACCAGGAGATTCTTCTCTCGGCAAAAGGCGCCGACTTCCTCGCCTGGATCGATGCCGAGGGCCGTCCACCCCGCCGCCTCGGCGACCGATAGAAATCCGCCGACGAAGCTCCCGACCTCCACCACCGTCGGCGGCGTCTCGGTCTCTCCCAGCAATTGACGCAGCCGCGCGAGCCGCGGAGTGAACAGCTCGACGTGCGATTCGAATAGCGCTTCGAGGCGATCGCGATCGTATTCGTCCTCGGCGTAGGTCGTCACCGCCGCGCCGGGACTGGGCTGCCGCTCGCGAAACACCAACCCGCACGCCGCGCAGCTGACGATGTCGCTGTCTGGATCTTGCGTAAAGGAGGCGCGCTCGGCCATGTGAGCGCTGTCCTCATCCGTCGTTGCCGTGGATCGCATGCGACGGTGGTGAAACCGCTCGAGATATCGCTGCTGCGCGAATAGCTCCTCGCGACTGCAGAGGATTTCGACGCGAGTACTCTCGCAAAGGGTGCAGTGTCGCGTGCTCGGTCGCGTAACGGACGGCGCCGTCGTTCGGTCGGGCCTCCGTTTCAGGACGAGCGAGGGCGCGAAGGGTATCTCTCCGGAACTCAATGCGAATCCCGCACGCGCGGTTCGCGCTCCCAGATGCGTTGCTTCTTGGCGGCGGTCACGAATGTCGCGACATCGCGTTTACCGGCGATCGCGACGACGCCCGCATCGACCGCGACCCCCGCGCTTTCGAGCAACGGCTCGGCCGCCGGCACGTGCCCGATCACCTTGAGGTGCCCGAATGCATCGCGAACCCAATCAACCGTTGCGGCCTCAACGAGGAGTTTCTCAATCGCGGTTGCGGATGGTGCCAGGACGACGGCGTCGAAGAAGATCGAAGGCGCCGCGGCTAGTGCGTGGTCGATCGGCAGCGGCTTGCCGTCGTCGGCATGGATGCCACCGACCGTGGGCGCGATCAATTCGAGCACCGCGCCTTCTTTCTCCACCGCGGCGCGCAGGTGACCGAGCAGTGCGCGGTCGGCGCCGGCGGAAACCAGGACCCCGACCTTGCGCCCTTTCAATGTGTCCGGAGCTTTACCCACGAGACTCAGTGCAGGGGAGGGGTCCATCTCGATCGGTGGGCGGGCGGGTCGGACGGCGATCGCTTCGCCCTTCATGCCGAGCGCCGACTCGACGCGTCCGCACAACTCGCGGTCGATGACCTGCAAATGGCCCAACATGCGGCGTCGAATGGCCACGGTTTCGACCTTTCCCAGTTCGAAGGCAAAGGCGCCGACAATGTGGGCCTGCTCGGGCGCGGTCATGGAACGCCAGAACAGGCGCGCTTGACTATAGTGGTCGGCGAACGTCTCGGAGCGCACGCGCGTCTTCTCGCCGTCATCGGTGTTCGCGAAGCTGACGAAACCGGACGCGTGCTCTCGTGGTCCTTCGGGGTCGAGACTGTTCGGTTCGTAGTTGACGCGACCGGTCGGCACCGCCATGCGCATGAGCCCGTCGCGTTGGAAGTTGCGCATCGGACACTTCGGCGCGTTGATCGGCAGTTCGTGAAAGTTCGGGCCACCGAGGCGGCTCAGCTGGGTATCGAGGTACGAGTGGAGGCGCCCTTGTAGCAACGGGTCGTTGCTGAAATCGATGCCGGGCACGACGTGCCCGGGGTGGAAGGCGGCCTGCTCGGTTTCGGCGAAGAAGTTGTCGGGATTGCGGTTGAGAACCATCGTGCCGATGATCTGCAGCGGCACGACCTCTTCCGGAATGAGCTTGGTCGCGTCGAGCACGTCGAAGGGGAACCCATCGGCGGTCTTCTGGTCGAACGTCTGGACAGCGAGCTCGAACTCCGGGAAGTCACCGCGGTCGATCGCCTGCCAGAGATCGCGTCTGTGGAAGTCGGGATCGGCGCCGTTGATCTTCACCGCCTCATCCCAGAGCACGGACGACGCGCCCAACTTCGGACGCCAGTGGAACTTGACGAATGTGGATCGCCCCCGGTCGTTGACGAAACGGAAGGTATGGACGCCAAAGCCCTCGATCATACGCAGGGATCGCGGGATCGCGCGGTCGGACATCACCCACATGAGCATGTGCATGCTCTCGGGCATCAGGGTGACGAAGTCCCAGAATGTGTCGTGCGCCGACGCGGCCTGGGGAAAGCCGCGATCGGGCTCCATCTTCACGGCGTGAACGAGGTCCGGGAACTTCATTGCATCCTGGATGAAGAACACGGGGATGTTGTTGCCGACGAGGTCGAAGTTCCCCTCGGTGGTGTAGAACTTGACTGCGAAGCCGCGAACGTCGCGCGGCAAGTCGCCGGAACCGGCCCCGCCGGCAACGGTCGAGAACCGAGCGAAGACGGGCGTCTTGACCTTGGGATCCTGCAGGAAGGCGGCTCTCGTCAGACTCGAGAGCGAACGGTGCGCTTGGAAATACCCGTGCGCGCCTGAGCCTCGAGCATGCACGATTCGTTCGGGAATCCGCTCGTGGTCGAAGTGGGTGATCTTTTCGCGGAGGACGAAATCCTCGAGGAGCGTCGGGCCGCGGGCGCCGACGCGAAGCGAATTCTGGTTGTCGGCGATCGGAACGCCTTGGTTGGTCGTCAACGCGGAGTCGTGTGCTTCGGCTACCTGGTGGGTCTCTCCACCGCGAACGCTGCGCGTCTTTACCACGGCATCGACATTGTTCGACTTCGTCGCTCCGACCTTCTTCGACTTCCTCATTCGGTGGGCTCCTCGGCTATTTGAATGGTACAGCGCCAATGTCGTTAGCAATCTGTGCGCCAGCTCCTGCTGCGCCGCCATATTGTCCCGACTTACACGACACGGCTCGGCGCCGGGCAGGTCTTACAGCATTTCAGTTGGGGCGCGGACCCGATGTGACCGCGAGGAGCTAGCGGCAAATGGTTCGCATCTCCCAGCCGGGTCGAATGCGGGGATCAGATTGTGCGCCAGGGATTTGGAATATTCCCAGCTGATCGACCCGCGCGGGACGATAGTCGGTTACTCGGTCCTTAGGATGCCGCCCCCGCATTAGGTGCGGCATCAAATTTGCAGCCGCACGGGTTCTCGAGGAGGCATCTACATGGCAAAGCAGACAGGAACGGTCGCTAAGCGCTCCAACGATTCGAACGCTCCCCGAGGCGCGGCCAAGAAGGCGAACCGCTATGGGCCTAAGGCGAGCGAAATGGTCGAGAAGGCGATGCGTAAGATGAAGCGCGGTACGCTGAGGTCCGGCGGTTCGGGGGAGAAAGTCACCACCCGTGAACAGGCAATCGCTATCGGACTGAGTGAAGCGAAGCGGGCGGGCGGCAAGGTGCCCGACCCGCCTGTGAAGCGGAAGAAGTGAAAAGGGAGGATTGATGCACAACCCCCTGCCTTCTTTGATCGAGTTCGATGTCCGGAGCCGCCGTCAACGGCGGCGAGGATCCGACCGCGCCCTGTTGTTGATCGACGTGATCAACCCACTCGCCTTCGAGGGCGGCGAGTTGCTGTTTCGCCACGCGCTACCAGCGGCGAAGCGCATTGCCACGTTGAAGGCTCAGCTCCGGTCCGCCGGCGTCCCGGCGATCTACGTCAACGACAACTTTGGATCCTGGGATCTCGGCTTCCGCGAAATGGTCGCGTACTATCAGCGGTTTTCGAGCCGCGGACATTCGATCATCAAGTTGCTTGCGCCGGATCCGGGCGATCATTTCGTCCTCAAACCGAAGCATTCGGGCTTTTACGGTACGACGCTCGACCTGCTGCTTCGGCACCTGGGCGTGCGCGAATTGATTCTCACTGGATTCGCGGCCGATATCTGCGTCTTGTTCACCGCGAATGATGCGCACATGCGCGATTATCGCTTGGTCGTTCCGGCCGATTGCGTCGCGTCGGAAGATCCAGAGGACGCGGCCCACGCCCTGCGCCAGATGGAGCGGGTTCTACAGGCGAAGGTAGCCTCGGTCGGAAACGCCGTATAGCAGTTCAGTTGAGGGGCATGACGCGCGACGCCCCGCCTTACAGCTGTTCTTGCATCTGCCCCTGGGCGTCGGACCCGAGCTCCAACGCGGTCGATCCATTTACCAATTGGCACCCCTCTTGCTGCTTCGTTTGTTGCGGAGCGGCAAGTACTAAGGAGTCCGTCATGCGGCAAGTCGATCGGTTTGAGTTCGAGGACGTTCGGTGGCGCGCGCGGTTGCGCGACTTCCATGGTCTCCATGGTTTAGGGGCCGACGTCCGGAACGTGGGTGGCGCGATCGTGGCCGCGGGGACGCGGACTCGCAGCCGCCGAGAGAACTGGGCTCGCTCGCGTTGACGGCCATTCTCGGCAGAAGGATCTGGAAATTGGATGTCCACGAAAACCAACTACGCGTTTTGGGATCACAAAGTGCGCCGCGAGGCGCCACAGAGGCTGACTGAAACGCTCGACGTTGACGTCGTGGTCGTCGGCGGAGGAATCACGGGACTAACCACGGCGTTGATCGCCGCCAGCGAAAGTCACAGCGTCGCTCTGTTGGAGGCCGACCGCTTTGGTAGCGGTGCGACTGGAGCGAGTTCCGCCCATGTCACTGTGGTTCCTGACGTGGGCTATCGTTCCCTTCTCGAACGCTGCGGCAACGACGCGGGAAGCCAGTATGTCGCCGCTCTCGGCGAAGCGCTCGAACTGATGCACACTTTGGTCACCGCGCAGAGCATTGATTGCGGTTGGGAGAGGGTCCCGGCGTACCGATTCGCCGAGGACGCCGACGGACTCGACGCGTTGGCTGATGAAGCCCTCGCAGCCGAGAGGTTGGGGCAGCGTTGTCAGATGGTGACGGAAGTACCGTTGTCGTGGAACGTCGCCGGCGGCGTGGAATTCCCTGATCAGGCCCTTTTCAACCCCGTTCAGTATCTGATGGCGATCGCGGAGCTCGCGCGGGCGCGCGGCGCGACACTCTTCGAGCAGTCGCCTGTCATCGCCTGGGAGGAGACCGCCAACGGCGTGATCGTGCGAACCGCGACCGGGATTGTTCGTGCCGGCTCTTTGGTATTGGCGACGCATACGCCGCTTGGCTTCAACCTGGTGCAGACCGAGTTGGCACCTGTGCAGTCCTACATTCTGGCGTTGGCTCTGCCGCACGCGTCGCCTTCCGCCATGTTCTGGGACACCGCCGAGCCTTATCACTACCTTCGGTCGGTTCAGCGGGGCGATCAGTCGTTGGTCTTGATCGGTGGAGCGGATCACAAGACCGGCCACGAGACCGAGCCGCAGGTGCGATTCGCGCAACTTGCGGACTACGCGCGCACGCGCTTCGCGAGTGGTACCCCCGTGGACTGGTGGTCGGCTCAGCTGTACGAGCCGGCCGACGGGTTGCCATATATCGGGCGATCGCCACTGGCGCAGCGAGTGTACATCGCCACTGGCTTCGCCGGTGTCGGTCTGGTCCAGGGGACGATGGCCGCGATCGAGTTGGCAAGCCTGCTTCGCGGCCGGGAGCGTGACACGCCGTGGAAGGCAACGCGGCTGAAGCTGGCCGCGGCGCCACGTTTCGTTGCCGAGAACCTCGACGTAGCCGCCTGTTGGGTGGGTGACCGGTTGACCTCGACCAATGGATACTCGACCGACGATCTGCCCGCGGGGCAGGGGCGTATCGTCCGCATCGACGGCCAGCGCCGGGCGGCGTATCGAGACGACGAAGGGCGCCTGCACATCTTGTCGCCGGTGTGCACGCACATGGGATGTTTGGTGCGGTGGAACGCGAGTGCTCGGACATGGGATTGTCCTTGTCACGGTGCGCGTTACGCGTCGACCGGCGAAGTGCTCGAAGGACCGGCCCTGCGCGCTCTCACGCGCATCGAAGAGCAATGTGCTCCGTACGCCGGAGTGGCGCCGATCACACCCGAGATCGACGTCCAGCGATTCGATACCGACAAAGGCTGACGATCCACGCTCGACGACGAAGAATCGAACGCTGCTGTGTTCGCATCGGAATTGGCGGCCGCCATTCAACCTTAGCAGCCCGTTGAGAAACAGGACGCGGGCTGCAAACGGTCTTTCGGCGCCATGGCTGCGTTGCGACATCCTCAACAAAAGTCACGACTTTGCTTCCGGTGTCGCGCCTTGCCCTGGCGCCGAGATCCTCGTTTTCGCTCTCGCGCCTGTTTTTCAACGGGCTGCTAGACCCAGGCGGTTGACCACCGGCCCCGGTGGCCAATATGCACGTAGGGTGTCGGTCGGACTTCGGAAGTTGCTCGGTTGTTCCCTCGTGGTGATTGCCGCGGCGGCGATCCCGGTCGTGGCCGGTGCCGCCGATTTGGACCGATTCTCCGCGATCAAGGGTCCGATCGCCGGAACCAACCTCGCCGACCTCGGCGCGGTCGACGCGAACGGCGACGGGCACCTCGACCTCTATACGTCGGGTCACACCGGCCGAACCGTGTTGCTGCTCGGCGACGGTCGCGGCGAGTTCAAAGACGTCAGCAAGGCTTGGGGATTGATGGTGGATTCCCGCATTCCGCACCTGGAGCCTGCGGCAACCGTGGCCGCTAGTCCCCCCGGGCTGCATCTCTTCTTTCAAGGCGAGGAACTGATCGTCCGGAGTTCGCGGTCCGACGTATCCTATTCGGGGCGGATCGAATTTGTGCGACCCGTGGCCTTCGAGGTCGACGGCGAGATGTCGGCGGACGGTGGACCCACGCCGGCCGGGCCCGTGGCCACGGCGGCAAAGTATCCGTTATCCGCTCGCATTGATTTCACGGCGAGCGGCCCCGGTCGGTTGACGACCCGTTCGTGGTTTCCCCACCACGACGTCCGCGTGAGTTTGGCGCCGGATACTCCTCTCGATTCGGTCTTCGTCGGCCGCTGGGCCACCCCCGCCTATGCGCGCACGATGAAGTTCGCACTGGTCGACCGACATGGATTGGCCTGGAGCGACTACGACGGAGATGGCGACCTGGACGTGTTCGTCAGCGTCGGTGGGATGGTCGGCGCGGCCCCCGAGGATCTGCTCGATGAGCTGTTCGTCCAGGACGGGACGCCGTTGCGCAACGAGATCGTCGCGTCGGGAATCGCCAAGAAGAAGGGCCGGGCGCGTCGAGTGGAGTGGGTCGATTACGACGGCGATGGGCGGTTGGACCTGTACGTCGGAAACGTCTCGACGCCGAACCAATTGTGGCGGCAGGACGCGCACGGGAAGTTTGCGAACGTCGCGGGGGATCTCGGGCTGGATGTCGAGGATGGCGACGTCTTTCGTTGGATCGACGTCGATGGTGATGCCGATCCAGATCTCCTCCTGGCGATCGCCAACGGGCCGGCACTGCTGTTCGTCAACGGCGCGGGACGCTTTACACGAAAGCAACTCGACGACTGCGGCACGATTCTACCCAATCACATGTCCGTGGGTGATTTCGACGCGGACGGTGATCTCGACGTGTTCCTCGCGGACTCGTCCATGAATCGCATCTTCGTCGCCGAGGGCGGCGGCTTCTCGTGCAGGAACGCGACCGAGTTCGGCCTACCGGCGCGCAGTGCCACCGCCAACTGGGTCGACTTCGACAACGACGGTCAGCTCGACATTCACCTCATCCCGGGCTCGTTGCGGCGGCAGACGGCGGACGGACGGTTCCTCGCGGCTGGCCTTGAAATGGGAAACAGCCCGACCTACGGCCGCTGCGCGTGGTTCGACTACGACGGCGACGGCGACCGCGACCCGTTCTGCACCGTCGCGCGCGGGCGAAAGGTGACGCAACATTTCCACTTCCGCAACGAATCCAAAGAGAACCGCGGTCTCACGGTCGACCTGGTCGGGCCCCCCCTGAATCGTCAGGCGATCGGCGCGACGCTTCTCGTCAGCGTCGCCGGCCGCGTGCGGCGTCACATGGTGGGCGAGGCGGACGGTGCCCACTGGTCGCAGGGGCACTACCGGATCTACGTCGGTCTCGGTGCCGCAGCGGGGGCGGATTGGCTCGAAGTGACGTGGCCGGACGGTACGCGTCAACGCCTTGATTCTCCCGGTACGGATGGGCGAAGCGAGATCCGCTGGCGGAGGGGCGCCTCCCCGGCGACGCAGCCGCCGACCTCTCGCTCCTTGACCCCGAGAGTCGAGAAGCCATAGGGCTAACCCATGCGCAAAGGTGGCAAGCTGCTGACGAAGATGAGGCGGTCGCGTGAATCCGCCGCGTTGCTTCCGGCGGCCATCGTTCGCACACTCGTCGGTGAACGCGAGACGCGGTTCGAGCCCATTCTCGTTCAGATCGCCAAGCGATTGCTTCAGTCGCCGCTCGGCGAGATGGACAGGGCGCTGGAGGACGCGCTCGCCGTCATCTCGCAGTTTGCCGGCGTCGAGCGGTCGCATGTGTACCTGTTCGACGAGGATCGCGAGACGATGGTCGAAGTCGCGCGGTACCCGCCGGCCGACCCGCAGGCCGTGAACGATCCGTTGCGCGCTCTTCCGCGCAGGGACCTTCCGTTCTATGCGGAGGAGGTGTTCGCGAACCGTGTCGTCTCGCTGTTGTCGGTCGACGACATCCCGGCATGGGCCTCTGCCGATCGGGCCTTCATCGAACAGCAAGGCATCCAATCGTGCGTCACCATTCCACTGCAGGTTTCGGCTGAAACCCTCGGAACCCTGACCCTTGCCATGTTGAGCCGGGCCCGCGCGTGGGGCGATGAGGAGATGGCCTTGCTCGCCGGCGCAGGCGAGTTGTTCGCGTCGGCCCTGGCGCGGCTCCGAACCGAACGCGAGCAGTCGGAGGGGATTCGCTTCGAGAGGTTGATCACGTCTCTCGTCTCGGAGTTCATGAACCTGCCGGCCGATGAACTGGACGATGGCGTCCAACGGGCCCTCGAGAACATTGCCCGCTCCGTGGACTGCGATCGCGCCGCGTTGTTCATCGTCGACGAGGATCAGGAGTGCGCGGTCCTGTACCGGGGGTGGTGGGCACCGGGGACGACCCCGGTGGTCGAGGACTATTGGCGCATCGACACAGGGCCCGACTCTCCATACGGCAAGTGGATCATCTCCGATTCTCCCAGTCTCATTTTGAGTTCCGCCGCGATCGAGGAGATTCGCCCGGACTCCGTCGCTGGTGTCCGGAGTACACAGCTGGGAACCGTTGCGAACGTTCCATTGGTGATCGACGGCCGGCGGATCGGCTGGTTCGGTGTCGGCGCCCGGATGCCAAGGGTCGGTTGGAGTTCCGCCGAGATCCGTTCGCTCGGTCTCGCGGCGAACGCACTTGCCAACATGTACTCGCGCCGCCAGTCGGAGAAGGCCCAACGCCGCCACGAGCGGTTCGAAGACACGCTTTCAGAGCTCGCCGCCGACTTCATCAAACGAGCGCCGTCGCAACTGCGGATGGGAATCGCGGAACTCATCGACCGTTTCGGCAGCTTTGCGCGCAGCGATCGGGCGGCGGTGTTGTTGATCGACGAAGCCGACGAGACGGCATCCACCTATCACGAGTGGATCGCACGCGGAGAACCTTCTCCCGTCCGGGGATTCCCCTTGCGCGATGCGCCGTGGTTTCGCCAGCAGCTCATGAGCGCGGCGGGCCCGTGGTATATGTACGTCGAGGAGCTACCGGCGTCGGACCACCTGGCCGCGCGCACCCTCGAAGCGATTGGGATCCGCACACTTCTCAACTGCCCGATCGCCGAGGGCGACGACGTATTTGGCTACGCGAGCATCGGTTACGCGCAGCCGCGGCACCGTCCGCTGCCCGGTACGGAGCAGATCCTCGCGGTCGCCGCCGGTATCATCGCCAAGGCGATGTCGCGTGAACGACTCGAGAAACAAGCGCTGCAACAGCGCGACGCATTGGCGCGGGCGTTTCGGTTGGGATCGCTCGGCCAACTGGCGACGGGGATCGCCCACGAGCTGAACCAGCCGCTGACGGCGATCGCCAACTATAGCCGCGCGTGCGTCCGGTGGCTCGAAGCTCCGGACATCGATCGCGTTGCCTTCGCGGAGGTCCTGGGGCGCGTCTTCGAGGAGGCGATCCGCGCCGGTGACATCATCCACAACCTCAGGAGCCACGTGAAGGGCGGACCGAAGGCGCGGTCCATCGCGTCGATTCGCGACGTCGTCGAGCACGCGTGCTCTTTGTTGTCGGGTACGGCCCGGGATTACGACGTGACCATCCGTACCGAGTATCGCGGCTCCGTACCTCCCGTGTACGTGGAACCGACCGAAGTCGAGCAGGTTGTGATCAACGTGGTTCAGAACGCGATCGACAGCATCGCCGCCGCCAACCCGTCGCTGCGCGAGATCGTGATCACAGCTTGGCGCGATCGAGCCGCTGTCGAGGTGGAGATCGCCGATTCGGGTCCGGGCTTCGGGGCGATCGCGCCGCAGAAGCTGTTCGATCAATTTTACACCACCAAGCCCGGCGGGCTCGGATTGGGACTCGCGATCAGCCGCGCGCTGATCGAGTCCAACGGCGGGACGATGACGGCCGCTGCGTCGCCGAGCGGCGCGTCGTTCCGTTTCACGCTTCCCGTCGCCAGTGCGCGCGGCGCCGCTCGCCGCCGGCGCCCGACGGACAAACCGCCCGGGGTTGAACCGTCCTGAGCGGCCAGGTCGAAGCGGCTGGCGTCAGCGTTTCTCGTTGCCGCGGATGCGGCCGACGAGGAATGCAAGCTCCGCGGCTGAACGGGCCTCCGTCGCGCGCAGCACGCGCGCCCGGTGGAGCTCGACGGTGCGCTCGCTGATACCCAATTCGCTGGCGATCAGCTTGTTCGGAAGGCCGCGGATCAAGAGCTCCATCACGTCGCGCTGGCGTTGGGTAAGGCCCTCGAGGCGAGACGCGAGTCCCCGTTGGTCCTCGAATCGCTCGCGAGCCGCCGCATCGCGCTCGATGGCCTCGCCGATCGCCTCGAGGAGCGCCTGATCGCGAAACGGCTTCTGCAGCAGGGTGACCGCCCCCATGCGCATCGCATCGACCGTCATCGGGACCTCTGCGTGTGCGGTGATGAGAACCACCGGGCTCAGGGCGCAGCGCCGCACCAGCTCCTTCTGCAACTCATGGCCACTCATGCCCGGCATCCGTTCGTCCAGAACGATGCATCCCGGGCGGTTGGGGTCGAACGCCGCCAGGAACTCCTCCGCCGAGTGGAACGTCGCGACGTGATATCCCGCCGCTTCGAGCAGCACACAAAGCGAGTCGGTGACGGATCGATCATCGTCAACCACAGACACGGTCGTCGTCATGGACAGGCCTTCTAGTGTGATGCACCGCAACTCGCAACCCACATGTGGCGGATCGACTTCTTTGACCGGACGGTCGGGTTGAGAATGGGCGTTCAGTTGCTCCCCCGCGAATTTTGGAAAATATTCCACCGTCCCGTCCCTGTTGGACACGGCCGATCCGGTACGGGGCATGACGTCAGGAGTTGCGACATGGCACACGCGGGGAACCCGGTGGGAGACAGCGACATGCACGTCATGGAGCCGCCCGACCTTTGGGAGAAGTATATCGCGCCGTCGTTTCGCCACGCCGCTCCGGTAGGCCTGACCGAGATGCACCGCGACATGCGGGTCCGGGTGAAATCGCGGGTACTGTTGCGGGGCGGTTCGGTCGAGCCGATGCCCGACACGGGGGCGCGGCACCGTGGCTGGCAGGCGCACCACGAGGATGCCTATGCCGAATCGATGCGTCGGGGCTGGGACGCGGCATCGCAGGTGACCGCGATGGACCGGGAGGGACTCGACAAGGCTGTTCTGTTTCCCTCGCGGGGGCTCTTTGTCCTCGGTCTCGACACGGTACAGATGATGGGGACGGACGGCCTCGAACCCGACTTCGCGGCGGCGATCGCGCGCGCCTACAACGATTGGCTTCACGACTACTGCGCGGAGTCGCCGTCGCGCATGTACGGCGCCGCGATGGTCGCGCCGCACGACGTCGCCGCCGCCGTGCTGGAGGCGCGCCGCTGCGTCGAGGATCTGGGGTTCAAGGCGGTGTTTCTCGCGCCGGGATGCATCGACCGCCGCCCGTGGCACCACCCGCACTACGATCCGCTGTGGGCGGAGTGCGAGAGGCTCGGTGTTCCGATCGCGTTTCACGGCGGCGGGCAGACCTACCTGCGTCCCGATTTCTCGCTGGAGATCTTCGACCAGTTGATGATGTGGCATACGTTCTCGCAGCCGCTCGGCATCATGGCGGTGACCGTGAGCCTGACCGCCGGCGGAGTGTTTCAACGTTTCCCGCGGCTGAAGGCGGCGCTGCTCGAGGGTAATTGTTCGTGGGCGCCGTGGTTGCTGCACCGCCTGGACGAACACTACGAGTGGATCGGTTGGAAGGACGCTCCAGACCTGAAACAAAAGCCTTCGGAGTATTTCCGCTCCAACTGCTTCCTGTCGCTGGAGGCGGACGAGGCTACGGCTTCGCAGTACATCGAGTGGTTCGGCGACGACAATCTGGTGTTCTCGACCGACTACCCACACGGGGATTCAAAGTTCCCGAACGCGGTCAAGGGGCTCTTCGAATTGCCGATCGCGCACGCGGCGAAGGTGAAGATCGCCGGCGCCAACTGGAGCCGGCTGTACGACCTGCCGCTGGTGTGAGGAGGGGAAGCATGCGTATCGGGTTCATCGGTCTGGGGAATATCGGCGGCGCGATCGCGGCCAATCTGGCGCGCGACGGCTTCGACCTGTTGGTTCTCGACCCGGACGAGCGGCGGGCGGCGGCAGCCGCCGCGGCCGGCGCTCGCGTTTGTGATGACGTGGCGGCGGTTTCGCGAGACGCCGAAGTTACGTTCCTGTCGCTGCCCACGCCGGACGACGTCGACGCGGTGGCCGCGGAGTGGCTGCCGGCGGCCGGAGTGGACGCGGTTCTGGTCGACCTGTCGACCAACGCCCCGGACCGCGTGCGCCGCCTCGGCGCGCGTATCGCCGCCGCGGGTCGGCACCTGATCGACGCGCCGCTGTCCGGCGGCG
>Ga0307505_10000106_pt1 | contig 104192 bp, 90 predicted proteins | sample 23_S_MG_FD_202183 | JGI IMG/M metagenome (GOLD analysis project Ga0307505, IMG submission 202183) | Soil microbial communities from Populus trichocarpa stands in riparian zone in the Pacific Northwest, United States - 23_S | ecosystem: Environmental > Terrestrial > Soil > Riparian zone > Trees...
CCAGCTCGCGATGCGCACACACCGAGAGCCTTCTCCCCTCCGCAGAGGGGAGAAGGTGCCGAAGGCGGATGAGGGGTCGCTCTCGTGGCAGGTACGCAGCCTTCTGTTTCTTTCTCTCAGGCGCGCCGCTGCGCGGCGTGGGCCGGCTCGGGGTGACAGGCCACGTTGCGTTTGGTTGGCGGGCGCAGCCTGCGCTCTGTTTTCTACCGCGCAGACTCCTAACCCGCATTTCTCACAGCCCTTCTGCTACGACAGCCGATAGCGGCCTGCCTGCTTCGCCGAACATCCAGGCCACTCTCGGCTGTCTCGCGACGAAGGGCTGTGAGAAATGCGGGCTAACGTCCGACACGGCCGATGTACGGAATGTTCCCGAGCCGTCGCTGATGCTCGAGGCCGTAGCCTGCCCACGTTCCATCCTCGTCGATGGTGAACGCGTGAAAGTCGGCGCGGAGGTCCACCGTCCGGGCGCTTGGGCGGTCCAGCAGCGCGACCAGGTGCAGGCTGGCCGGCTCACGGATGCGGAGTTGGGTGAGCAGATAGTTCTCGACGACGCCCGTCGACACGACATCCTTCAACAAATAGACGTTCCGGCCGCGAATGTCGGTGAAGCTGAGGAAGTCGATCTCGAGAGCGTCCGCGGTCTCCTGATCCACGGCGTCGCGGACGACGTCGATGAAGGAGTAACTGACTTCGCCCGGAATCGCGCGCAGCAGGTCAGCCAGGAAGACCGACGCTCCTTTGAGGATTCCCAGCAGGAAGACTTCCCTGGCGCCCGCGTCCGCCCGGATCTCCGCTCCCAGCGAGCGAAGGCGGCCGGCGATGGCGTCAGCGCTGAAGATCGGGCTGATCTCGCTCATCCGTCCACACCTCGTACAACACACCACCGTCGCCGTGGACCCGAAACCGTTCGGATACCTCGACGCCGGCAATCCAGACGATCTCTCCGTTCCAGACCAGGAGCGGGAGGCGGTCTCGAACGCCGGCGTCGATTTTACGATTGATCAGGAACTCTTTGAGTCTTTTCGGTGTCCCCAGGCCAAGGGGTTGAAAACGGTCACCGGTTCGCCGGTTGCGGACCTTGAAGGCCGGCTCGCCTTCGAAGGGGAGCTGGATGAGCTGCCTCCCGGCACCGGAAGACCCCTTCCGGCGCGCGACATGAACCGTGACGCCGAGGTGACGGATGTGCGCCGGCCGGTCCTCGGTGAGGTCGACCTCGAACGCGTCGAATGGCTCCGGTGGCCTGCGCAGGACCAGGGCGTGCCCCTTGCGAATCAGCTCCAGGTGCTTGGTGACGCGGAGACGCTTCAAAGACGGCATCTCCGCGGCGATCCGCGCGGCGTCGAAGTCCCGCGCTTGTGGATCGAGGCGGCGGATGTGGCGCTGCAGGAGGGCGCCCCGCAGCCAGAGCTCGTCCGGCCAATGGACGAACCGCGCATCCATCTCACTAGAAGCGACACAGTGCGCATCCGCCTCGTCGATGGCCCGCTCGAGGAGGGGCCATTGGGCGCGCGCCTGATCTGCGGCGGAGGCCAACGCGTCGGTTCCGCCGAGCTCGCGCAAGAGGACGCGGATGCGGTTGCGCAGAAAGCGGGGATCGTCGTTCGAGCGGTCATGCCGGGCCACCACCTGCCGCTCCGCGAGAAACGCCTCGATCTCGCCGCGCGTGACGCCGAGCATGGGGCGAATCACACCGTCGCTCCGCACTGGGTGGATGCCGCGCAGCCCAGCCAAGCCGCTCCCTGTCAGCAGTCGCAGGAGCACCGTCTCGGCCTGATCGTTCTTCTGATGGGCGGTGGCGATCCAGCGCGCTCCGCTACTGGCGCGAATGGCTTGCAATCGCGCGTATCGCGTCTCGCGCGCCGCGGCTTCGATCCCGCGTTCCCCGACACGGACTGCGTCGAGGGTGCCGTCGGCGACATGGAGGTCCACGCCAAGCCGGCCGCAGAGGTCCCGTACGAACGCCTCGTCGGCGTCGGAGTCCTCGCCGCGGAGGTGATGATTGACGTGAGCCGCGACGACTTTGACGGGATCGTCACGCAGTTCGTGCAGGGCCAGAAGGAGGGCTGTGGAGTCGACGCCACCGGACACGGCGACCACCACCAAGCCCCCGATGCCTTCTTTGACGAAAAACTGACGAATGTCCTCCCGAACCTTTGCCATCACGTCGCTAGTGTACGAGCACACAAGTACCTTGAAGTGCGGAGGGTTCATGCGTCGCAGAAATCGCGAAGGATTTACGTTGATCGAGCTGCTCATTGCAGTGGCGATCATCGGCATTCTGGCGGCCATTGGAGTCGCAAACTACTTGGGTGCCCTCACGCGCGCCCGGCAGAAGCGGACCATGTCGGACATGCGCACGATCGCCACGGCATGGGAGGCCCGCGCCGCCGAGTCCGACTCTTATGTCGCCGCCGGATTCTCCTACCCTGCTTCTGTGATGCCGTTCGATGACCTCCGCGACTCGCTCGAGCCGGGCTACATTCCCAAGCTTCCCCGCATGGACGCGTGGGGAAATCCGTTCGAGTTCGCGGCGGAGGGCAAGGTCCTGTATGCGATCCGTTCCCCGGCCCGCGACGGCATCTTCGAAGGCACGGCGTACTCGGCAGACCCGACCACCAGCCCCGATTGCGACATTGTTTACGCCAACGGCTCGTTCGTCCGTTTCCCCGCCAGCGTCCAGGACAAATAGCCGGCGCGGCCGTACGCGCGCTTGGCAGGCGTGAGGGTGGTCAGTGGGTCGAGCTGGTTATCCGTGTCGGGTTGGCTGGGCTCAGCGCGACATCCGCACGGACAACTGACAACCGACAACGAGCTCGAAGCGACGCTACCAGTCCGTGGGCTTGTAGTCCTTCAGGAACTGTCCCCACACGTGCGTGCCCGTGTTCACTCCGGTGACGATCGGGTCGACGATCCTGGCCGCGCCGTCGACGATGTCCAGCGGCGGATGGAAACGTTGCGTTGCGGTCTTGCGCTCGGCCAGCGCGATCGGATCCTCGTCCGTCACCCATCCCGTGTCCACGCTGTTCATGTGAATGCCGTCCGCCTCGTAGTCGCCGGCGGCGGTGCGCGTCATCATGTTCAGCGCGGCCTTGGCCATATTCGTGTGCGGGTGACGCGTGGTCTTCTGATTCCGGTAGAACTGTCCTTCCACCGCCGAAACGTTCACGATGTGCTTGTCGCGATCCGGCGTCCGCAGCATCAGCGGCTTGAGCCGCGCGTTCAGAACGAACGGAGCCACGGCGTTCACGAGTTGTACCTCCAGGAGCTCCACCGACGACACTTCCGCCATCAGCAGACGCCACGAGTTCCGCTCGCGGAGATCGATCTGCTGCAGATCCTGATCGAGCTGTCCCTCAGGAAAGAGATCGCGCTCGCCCCGATGATCCTCGGGGAGGAGGGGCACCTGCGAGAGCTGCGACGCGTGCGTGATTCCGGTGACGGTCTCGATGGCGCCTGCTTCCGCTTCCGGCAGCATGTGATAGCCGCGCAACCCCTCGTACGCGCCGAGGAGCTTGCGCTGCTCCTCGGGCATCGCCTGCAGCGCCGCGGTCTCGCCCGCCATCATGTGCTCATAGAAACCGGGCGGACGGCGCACCGTCTGGCAGGCGTTGTTGACGATGAAGTCCAGCCGTTCGCGCGAGTCCAGGAGCTGTTTGCAGAAAGCCTCGACGCTGGGCGTGTGACGAAGGTCGAGACCGAAGATCTCCAGGCGGTGAGCCCACTCGCCGAAATCCGGCTCCTGCGCGTAGCGCGCCGCGGAATCGCGCGGAAAGCGCGTGGTCACGATGAGCGCCGCGCCAGCGCGCAGCAGCTTGAGCCCGGCCTGATACCCGATCTTCACCCGACCGCCGGTGAGCAGCGCCACCCGTCCGCGCAGATTCGCCGTCTCCGTGCGCTTGAAGAAATTGAAGTCGCCGCAGGTAGGGCAAAGCTGGTCGTAGAAGTGATGGACCTCCACGAAATGCTGCTTGCAGACATAGCAATGCCGCGAGTCCGCCGTCTGACTCGGCTCCTCCGCTACGACCTCGGGAGGATAGACATTCGGATTCGTGAACACCGTCTTGCGTCGCAGCGTCCGGATGCCGGTCTCGGCGAGCTTCGACTCATCCTGCCGCACCTTGGCCGCCTTCCGCTCCCGAATGCTGGCCTTCACCAGCCGCCTCCGCGCGCGATGGTCCGGATCGATCACCCGCCGCGTCGCGTTCAGCAGCCGCGTGCGATCCTCCGCGTTCACCCGCGCCAGAAGCCCCCGGTCCGCATCAATCGCCTCGAGCACCTCCACGGCATCCCGCACGCGATCGGCAAACAGGCTCACATCCTCGGGCAGGGTCTTCATGGTCACGTGCGAGCAGATACAGGCCGCGCAGGAGAGTTGTCAAGGCGGGGCGATCCAAGGTCCCGATCGGAGCTCCGCGCTTCGGGGGCGGGAAATTGCCCGGGCGTGGCTCTCCAATCGTAGGGATACCCGTCCGCTTCGTGAGAGGCATGCATCAAGGGAGGCCACATGGGTGTAGAAACGAACGAGATCGTCATTGTTCCGGCGGCGGAGGGGCGCGCGAGCGCTCGTGGACAGAAGGGATTCTTCACACCCAGCATCGAGGCCGCCAGATTCAATACTCAACTCCTGAGACAGAATCTTGCAGATTTTGTCACAGGTCTCAACGATGCGCTGAAAGGGCTTCCCGAACTCGTAGAAGGGTTCAAGCTCGAAGAGATCGCGGTCGTCGTCGAGGTCAACGGTGAGGGGAGTATCCAGATGCTGGGAGGGGTGAAGGTTGGCGCGAGCGGGGGAATCACGCTGAAGCTCACGCGATGACTCGAACGGCGCGGGACGATGGCCACCGAATTCAAGCAAAAGCGCGCCATCCTGATCGGCGTGAACCGATACGAAAACGTCGGCCACCTGAGGTACTGTCGCGATGACGCGGTGAAACTTGGTGAAACGCTCGTCAGTTCGCTAGGTTTCGAAGCAGATAAGATCCTCACGTTCGTGGACGGGTCGTCCGACTATCCGCCGCTCCGCTCGAAGATCTTTCTCAACCTCGGGAAGATGAACGACTCGAAGAGCATCGGCGAAGACGACCTGTTGCTATTCTTCTTCTCCGGACACGGGATGATCGGAAAGGAGGACGGCAAGGACTACCTACTTCCGATCGATGCGACTCTGTATAACTTGAAAGAAACGGCCATCCGTGTCGAGGACATTGCCACGGAGTTGAAGCGGACCGGCTGTAAGAACATCGTCATGTTCATCGATGCCTGCCGCGAGGATATGGCGGGGGCCAAGGGCGTTGCTTCGATCGGCGACAACAGCGCCGAGTCGGCAAAGCGGGCCGGCATCGTCACGTTCTTTTCGTGCAATCCACGCGACAAATCGTATGAAATCGAGGAGCTCCAACACGGAGCGTTCACGTATTGTATCCTCGATGCAATTGCAAAGGGGGAAGCGAACACGGTCTCCGCGCTGGAATCCTATTTGAGACGGCAGGTCCCTGTGGTCAACGCGAGATACAACAAACCTGCACAGCAACCCTATGCGATCATCGAGCCTGTAGGAAAGGGTGATCTGGCCATCTTCTTCACCGCTGCCCAGCAGCAGCAGGTGAGCAGCCGAAGGGACGTCTGGCTCGCGAAGATAGGCGAAATGTTCAACGATGGTCAGATAGCCCTCGAGCTATTCAACCGGATGGTGGCGTTCCTCGTCGACTACCGCGACCCATCCTTCGAACAGGACAAGAGAACATTCCTGATTGACAAGCTCTATTCCGGCACGCTTTCGGTCACTGCATTTCGTGTCGCGTGGGAGGCCCATGAAAGAAAACAGGTCGCCGCGCCACAGACTACGTTAGGACGGCCCACTTGAAAACATCGACCGAGCCGCGAGAGCATCTCACAAGAATCGAGCGTATCGTCTTCGCTGTGGCGAACCGCTGCGCTCGATGGTTTCCGTGGTTACGGAAGGACCTCGACGTGGCTGCGGCACGATATGTGGAACTGGCCAAGGCCAGCTCTAAGAATGGCGATTCCGCCTCAGTCGTCACCAACTACGAGAAAGCGATGGTGCGCGCGCCTAACGACATCGTGTTGCTGCGCCGCGCCGGCCGCGCCTGTTATGAGAGGGGACAATACGACGCCGCGGAGCGGTTCTTCCGTCGCGCGTTACAGATCGAATATTTTGACAACGATGCCGTGAAGTGGCTGGCATTCACGCTGCACGCTGGTTCGAAGCTCGATGATGCAGTCTATTACTATTTTCGCTATCTCGACATGGTGCGTGACGACTACGACGCGCTCGTGAACCTGGGGGCCTTGTTCTTGTCCTCGGGACAGTACGAACAGGCCATCGAGTACTCGCGACGGGCGGCGCTAGCGGATCGTACGAAGGCGGCTCCGTTGCACAACGTGGCCGTCGCGAACTTCAACCTCGGCCGCTTCGACGAGGCGGAGGCGAGCATTCGAGAAGCCCTCTCCCGGGACCACAACGCCGACTCTCTGCGTCTTCTAGGCCTAATCCAGGAGACTCAGGCACGCACGACAGACGCTCTGCAGTCCTACAAGGAAGCCTGCGAACTCAAGCCGGAGTACAACGAGGCTTGTCTCGACCTGGCTCGGCTTTACAACAGGCTGGATCTCATTGACGAGTATTTGGAAAGTGCAAACCGGGCTGTTCTGGGATTCGAGCGCGACCGCGATCAGGAGGGACTGAAGCGTGCATACTGGGATCTCGGTTGGGCGTACTACCGCTCCCGCCAGTGGGAAAATTCTGCAGAGGCTAGCCGTAAGGCGTTGCAACTCGAGCCAAGAAACGCCCCACCTAGATTCAACCTCGGCCTCGCGCTGCTCTTGTTGGGCCGCGCTGAGGAAGCAATGCGCGAATACACCGAGGGCGTGCGCCACTCGAAAGTGAGTGATCTCAAGAAAGATGCCATTGAAGATCTCGAGGAGGCACTTCGCACTCAGCCCGATCTGGTTGGAGCCGGCCCCATCATCGACATGCTCGCCACGGAGTACAGTAAGGTCGAACGACAATGGCCGGCGAGGTCAAAGTCATTCTCACGTGGGCATTCCTGATTCTCCCTCCTCCCGCTGCTGAACGGCACTGTCAGGTTTCCGTCTCGGAGATCGGGAATCCCAGCGTATGAGCGTTTCCCCGAGCGCCGAGAAGCAACCCGCGTAGACGCTCCAAGGGTAGGTTCCGCAATGTGGTCCAGCGCGCGTAGGGCTCGGGCTGATGGGTGGCGAGTTTCTGAAACGCAGCCTCGAGATTGGGATCTTTCAATCGAGAGATTAGCTTGTGCGTGAACGCTTGAACCAGTGTGATGTGAACCGGACTGGGTCTGACCAAAGGGCTATCCATTGGTGCCGGCGCGAAACCGTAGCCTGGCTGCCCATCGAGGTCCCGGGCAATGTAAGCAAGGTCCCACACGGACAGTTGAATGAAAACCACGCTTTTCAGGTAGCGAGGAATCAGCCCAAGCACTTCGGCCGCGGTCGTGATGGCGGCGGGATAGAGCTCAATCCTGCCTGAAGACGTGCGCGAACCGAAGAGACCGTCAGTTGCCAGCGCTTGGCGCGCGGCCATTGCTCTCAGCCGCGCTCGCAATCCGCTAGTGCTCTGGAGCGGGCGCTTCTCGCCGATCTTCTGTCTTGCCTCTTCCAGCGTTCCCCGCCAGTGCGCACTCTCAACCGACATCTCCTCCCACACGAGTGCCGGAGGTATTTCATCCGAGAGTTGTATGCGCTCGCCTCGCTCCCGACGGCTCCGACGGATGATCCACGACACTGCCTCCTGGTCGACGACTTCGCTCTGGCCTCCACGGGAGCCTCGTCTCGAAAGCTCGCGCGCGTCCAGGAGTGCGTCTCGCTCCGGATCGTAGCGGAGGCCCATCAGGCCGCGTGCGATGAGTTGAAAGCCGGCGATGGCCGGCGTCTCATCGAGCTGCCGATCCAGACGCATCGACTTCAGAACTGCTTCGACAGGAAGCCGCCAGAAGAGAGGGGCGAACAGCTCTTCCGTCATCCTGCGGTCGTCTTCGGCCCCGGGCGGACAATCACCCTGAAGCCGATTCCCGCGGCGATAGTACTGTGCTCCTCCGGGAGCCGTGCGATTGAGAATCTCTTCAGCACATGCCAGATCCTCGGTTGCGGCAAGGCCGTCCAGGATGCGCCTTGCTCGTTCTGGCTGCCAATGCGGTTCGCGCGGCTTTCTCCCCGCACCAGTGCTAACCGACTCAAGCCACTCTCGGACCAGCCATGCGACGGCTTCCGTATGTCCGTGACGTACTGCGTCCAGCATCGATTCGACGGAGCGGTCACCGACGTCGCGCAGAAGCTCAAATTCGCGGGGACTCGGGAGATCCCATCGGTCCGTGTCGCGAAGGCGGCCATTACCGGGCTCGCGGGCGTAGATTTGCTCAGAGACATAGTTCTCCTTCCGAGTGAGAAGAACGACGCAGGGGACCTTGGTTTTCGTATTCCAGAATTCCAGAGCTTGTGGAAGAGTGGCTTCGGCCCCGTACTCCACCACGATGAGAGCGTGGCCGGCATCATTACGACAGACGAGATCCGCAAAGCGGCTGCCCTTTCCATGTTGCGGGGCCCCTTCGATTAGCACACCTTCGGCGATTGCCAGAGCATCCCAAGGGCTGAATCCGTCCTCGACGCCGTAACGGTTCCGGCGTGAGGTCGTCAGAGTCTGCCTGATGTCCGCGACTGCTTCCAGGCGTTCCAGGACCTTTTGGGCAAGCTCTGCCCGCGAAGGAAAGAGCTCTTGAAAGAGCTCGAGGTAGGCCTTATATAGCGGCGAGAATGCGCTAGCTTTCTGCTCTCCGCCGACGAGTCGCTCCGCTCCTCCGAAAAGGTCGTCGTGGGGCAAGGAGAAGAGTGTAGATTCCCTCTTGTCTTTGACCTTGTCCTTGCCCTTGCCGCTGTTCTTGCGCGGGTCGGTGAGCGCAAGAAGTTGGTTGATGCCCGCGGCAAAGCGGCTGTCGTCGCGAGATCCTTCCGTCACTCGCGCGAGAACAGGAACGATCCGAATGGGCTTCTGCGTCGCGAGTCTGGGTGCGGCTTTGAGGGCCTCGACGACCTTTACTGTGCCGTCGAGCGACTCCTGATTGGCGGCGAAGAGGCAGACCACGGTATCCGCGAGGATCGTCGTGGCCAGTCCTCCGAGCTCAGTGACGCCGGTACGTGCGTCGACGAGCAGATAGTCGGGCCGCAGTTCCTCTGCAATCCGCGCTTGCAGGTCGAGGATGGCCATGAACCCCCGCCCGCTCGCATCATCGAGCCGCAATGCTTCGCCGAAGCGTTTGAGTGCGGTCCAGTACTCCTCCTCAGGGGCGGGTCCCGCGGGCATGAGTCGGAGCCAGCCATTCTCGTCCGACGGCACAGCGAGAGAGGTCATGTGGGATTCAAGCGGCGGGGGAGAACTGGCGCCTTCTGCTGTTGCGACGAGATAGGGAACGGCGCCTCCCTTTGTTGCGTGACGTGGTTCCGCAGCAAGCTTGTAATGAAGGCCTGGCGCTTCGAAGTCGAAGTCGAGGGCGACCACGCCCCGGCCCAGGGTGGCCAGGAACTGCGCTGCGTTGGCGAGGAGGAGTGAACGTCCTACGCCGCCCTTGTAGGAATAGAACGCGACTGTCTCCATGGTTCAAGCCGCCAGACCGAAGGCGCCCGCTTGTTGAAAGTGGCGTGCTAACTCCTGAACATCGCGAATGCTGTGCTGTTTGGCCGCGTGGGGAAAGAGGATTGCTACTTGGCGAGCTTCCTCGTCCAGCATCTCGCGCTGCGCGGACTTCAGCGCTCTGGGAGCGCCCTTCCCGAAAACCTCGGCGAGCGCTTGCGCTCGGGCAAAGTCTCCAGCCTTGAGCGCTGCGCGAACTGCTCCGCGACGAGCGATTCGCGATTCAGATCCGGAAGGCGGGAGCGACGCTGCCAGCTTTTCCTCCAGCTCGGAAACTTCAGCCCACGCCTGCGCCGCAGAGGCAAGGCCTCCTTCCTGGAGTTGCTCCGCACGCCAGATCGCACCGCTCACCAAAGAATTCAGTGCATCAGTTTTCACGGCCACCCCGCTTGGTCGGCTGAAGGCCGGCGGTGGGCTCCTCGAAACCGACTACGCCCGCCCAGCGTTGATCCACGTCGAGGCTCTTCGAGACCTGCTTCAACTTTTCCGCGAGCCTCGTGTGAATGCTGCCTCGATCGACGCCACTCACCTCGAGAGCTACGAGCTGGCGCCCTTTCGGTCCCCGGCGCTCGAGCAGCCAGTCTGCGGACTCTTCACGCTGCATCCGCCGCACCACGCGACAGCCGCGATGTTGATGAATCATCGCCAACGCCACAGCTTCGGCGCCATCTTCTGTGATCCGGTTGTGGTCGTGCAGAGCGACCTTTCCAAGATCCGCAACTGGCGATGAAAGATGCCCGGCGACAGTAGCCTGCTCCAGACTCCACGACACTCCCACACCCGAGGGATGGCCGTGACGCTGAAGCGCGAGCGCTGCGCGCCCCACCAGACCAACGACTAAGTCGGAGGGAAGCCTGGGGTGCATCTCGTTCAGCAGCGCAAGATCAATTTCCACGGGCTCAGTTTCTCGATTCGACTCTACCAGAATCAAAGCGACCCGCGTGATCGCGAAAGAATGAGAAAGTTGGTGGCGGTGCCCAGAGTCGAACTGGGGACCTAGCGCTTATGAGACGCCCGCTCTAACCATCTGAGCTACACCGCCGGGTGTGGGGACGGGGATTGTAGGAGTGCCTGCGGTCATCGTCAAGGACGGACGACCTCCCATTGGAACAGGCATCGTGGGAAGATATTTCGGATGGCTGAAGCGTTCGAGAGAGCTTGCGTCGGGTGTGGGGCGTCGGAAGAGGCTGTCCGGCTCGAGCAGTGTCACATCTGCAACCGCTGGTTTTGCCCCGACTGCGCGCACCGCGCAGGCTTCGGCCGGAAGTTCTGTTCGGCCGAGTGTACTCGTGCCTACTATTTCACCGGAGAACCTGATGACGACGAAGCTGAGTCCGACGACTGACACCGCGACCGCGGGCTTGACCCGGCGACCAAGACGCCTTCGCCGGAGCGAAGGGCTCCGCGCGATGGTGCGGGAGACGATCGTGCGTCCGGAGGATCTGATCTATCCGCTGTTCGTCGTGCCGTCGTCGCGGCCTCGGACGGAGATCTCGTCGATGCCGGGCGTGTTCCAGATGCGCGTCCGCGAGGTGGTGGAGGAAGCGCGGCGCGCGTACGACGCCGGCATCCGGGGCGTGCTGCTGTTCGGGATTCCGGAGAAGAAGGACGCCATCGGCTCTTCCTCCTGGGATCCCTCCGGTCCCGTGCAGTCGGCCATCGAGGGGATCAAACGCAACGTGCCCGACATGACGGTGATCGCCGACGTCTGTCTGTGCGAGTACACGGATCACGGCCACTGCGGCGTGATCGTGGACCACAACGGCGTGAAGGATGTCGACAACGATCAGACGCTGCCCCTGCTCATGAAGCAGGCCATCTCCTTCGCCGCCGCCGGAGCGGACTTCGTGGCCCCTTCGGACATGATGGACGGCCGCATCGGCGCGATCCGCCGCGCACTCGATGAGCGGGAGCTCCCCGAGGTCGGGATCATGGCCTACTCCGCGAAGTTTGCTTCGGGGTTCTATGGGCCCTTTCGCGAGGCCGCGGAATCGGCTCCGCAGTTCGGCGACCGTCGCACGTATCAGATGGACCCGGCGAACGCGCGGGAGGCGCATCGGGAGATCGCGCTGGACGTCGAAGAAGGTGCGGACATCATCATGGTCAAGCCGGCGCTGTCCTACCTGGACATCATCCGCCAGGCGCGCGACCAGTTTCCGCTCCCCATCGCCGCGTACAACGTGAGCGGCGAGTATTCGATGGTGAAGGCCGCCGCGGAGCGAGGCTGGATCGATGGGCCGCGCGTGATGAACGAGATTCTCACTTCGATCAAACGCGCGGGCGCGGATTTGATCATCACGTATCACGCCCTGGAGTTCGCGACGTCGTATCGCACCTGATCGTAGGTCGTCGAGAGAGTCGCAGTGAACGTCGTCGACCGGAGCGCCGGCGTCCCCGCCGGCTGGCGCAGCGGCGTCCCGCCGCGTGCGGGGATTCGCAGCCGAAAACGAGACATCGCGAGGCGGTTGCTTACCGCGCCGAACACGTTCCCCGCCCGGGGCGGGACGCCCCCGGGCCAGCCGGCGAGACGCCAGCGCTCACGCCACAGAGCCCTTCGGAGTCGGCTACTGGATGGATCGCCCACAACTGAGAACCAGCAACCGATAACAGTTCAGTGCCGGCTCAGCCGCACCAGACGGCGGTGACGGCGTCGGGGTGGTCGAGGAGGAAGCCGTCCTCTTCCTGGTCGTACTGGATCACGGCGCCGTCGAGGCGGGAGGCAGCCATGTTGTCCAGCGCGACGGTGATTCCATCGACTTGCGCGACCTCATCGCCGTCGTTCGGCTCGGTTGCGTAGCTGAGACGATAGCCTGAGCCGCCGCATCCCGTGGTGAAGGCGATGCGGAGCACGCGACCGGCGGCATCCTGCGCGAGATGCTCGGCGGCGGCGGGGGTGAGGGAGATGTTCATCAGGAAGCGGCACCGTGCACGATGCGCCACTGGGCGTCTTCGCGCTTCCACCAGTCGGAGTCGTGCTTGAGGAGCTCCAACTCGCGCTCGAGCTCGACGGCGTGGGCACGCTTGACCGTCTCCACGAAGAGCAACAGGGCCAGATCCGAGGGGGCGGCGACGGTGATCAGCTCGCGGAGCTTGCGCTGCATGGTGCGCTCGCGCGAGATGAGAAACTCCGCGGACTCGCGCGGGGAGAGCTCGCGCTCGAGGATCTGGGAGAAGATCAGGTCGGAGCCCAGGGTCACGCGGGAGCGGTTCCCGGAGATCGCGGCGGCCTTCATCTCGAGGAGATCGCGGTTCTCGCGCTCGTCCGTGGCGAACTGCTTGAACATGTTCGCGGTCATCGGGTTGGGGAGGCTTTCGGCCAGTTTCTGGAACGCTTTATAGGCCTCGACCGTGTACTGGTAAAGAAGGGCCAGGTGCTGATGGGTGATGCTGGCTGCGGGGGTCTCGACTGCGGTCATTCATTCACTCCGTTTCGGTTGCATGCGCGACGGCAGGGCCGCCTCCACATCCTGCAACATCATTCGATCTTTGCCACTTTCAGCACGACGTCTCCGATCAGTTTCGCCTGACAAGACAACCGATACGGCGCTTCCAATTCCTTGTAGGTCTCGTCCGGAGTGGGGGGTGTCAACTGATCCCATCCCTCCAGCACTTCGACTCTGCAAGTCCCGCACGCACCGTCGCCACCACACACCTGACTGACCCGGACGCCGAGCTCCCCGGCGATGGAGAGCAACGTCCTGCCCCCTGGAAATTCGCCGGCTATCGACGCATCAGCGAACGTCACGCGTGGCATCGATGGGGACTATAGCAGGGCCGGGGTGGGGTGCGGTGTTGCCTGTGCGGGTGTTGTTCATGGGGAGGTTCTTCGTGGGGTGAATTGAAAATTGAAAATTGAAAAGACGCGAACGGATGGGTTGTTCTTTTCAATTTTCAATTTTCAATTTTCAATTTCTGAAACCCACGCTGTCGCCCCTCGCTCACAAAGCCCGATGGGCCATGTACGAGCTCCTCACCAGCGGGGCGCTCTCGACGTGATGGAAGCCGAGCTCGCGGGCGCGGCGACCCAGTTCGGTGAACTCCTCAGGCGAGTAGTAGCGGCGCACGGGATGGTTCTTTTCCGTGGGGGCGAGGTACTGGCCCATGGTGAAGATGTCGACGCCGGCTTCGCGCAGGTCGCGGGCCACTTCGAGGATCTCGTCATCGGATTCGCCGAGGCCGAGCATGATGCTGGACTTGATGAGCATTCCCTCGCCGCGCTCTTCGTGAGCCCAGCGAAGGACATCGAGGGAGCGCTGGTACTTCGCGACGGGCCGCACTTGTGCGTAGAGGCGGGGCACGGTCTCAACGTTGTGGGCGAGGACCTCCGGCGCCGAGGCGAGGACGGTGCGGAGGGCGTCGCGGTTGCCGTCGAGGTCGGACACGAGCACTTCGACGTTTGCGCCAGTGCGCTCCCGAACCGCTTGCACCGTCCGCGCGACGTGATCCGCGCCGCCGTCGGTCATGTCGTCGCGGTTGACCATGGTGATGACCGCGTGCCGTACGCGCATCCGCTCCACGGCCTCGGCCACACGGCGGGGCTCATCGACATCGACGGCCAGAGGCTCGCCGCGGCCGACCGCGCAGAAGGTGCAGCGTCGCGTGCAGATCTCGCCCAGGACCATGAACGTGGCCGTGCCCGCGCTCCAGCACTCGAAGATGTTCGGGCAGCGCGCCTCCTGGCAAACGGTGTTGAGGGCCAGGTCGTTCATCAGACGCGTGACCGGGAGCTGTTGAAAGTCTCCGGGGACGCGGACTTTGAGCCAGTCGGGACGGATGCCTGCGCGCTTGTTCATGAGGGCTCGACTGCGACCTGCGTGACCTGCCGTGTCGCTTGCAGATGGTCGAGTGCCGGCAGCTCGCGACCGCCAACTCGTGTGCGGAGCCGGTCCAGGGCCTCGCGGTCGTCGCTCCACCGAATCGTTTCATACGCGTCGTCGAAGGTAAACCAGCCCCACGCGTCATGCTCGACCGTATCGATGCGGATGGGCAGGTGCGAGTCGAGGCGGGTCTCGAAACCGACTTCGCTGGCGATGACCGGCGACGGATAGCGGGCCTCGAGGTAGTGCGACTCGATCATGAACGACTGCGTGAGCGCGAGGGAGTGCGCCTCGGGAGTGTGGCCGGTCTCTTCCTGCAGTTCGCGATGAGCGGCGTCGAGCGGAGCCTCGCCCTTTTCGAGCGTGCCGGTGATGGGCTGCCAGAAGTTGCCACGCTCAGGCTTTCGATGGAGCAGCAGCACACGCCCGCCGTCATGGACCAGTACTTTGACGAGTCGAATCGACTCCGGTCGGGCGACCAACTCGCGCTCGAACACTTCGGCGAACGTCGCAGCCAGAATCTCGCGTACTTCCTCGACCGCGACCTTGCGGCCGGTCTCGCGCTCGATGGACGTGACGCCTGTGCCGTGCAGGCCGCATGGGTTGATCAAACGGAAGTGGTCGAGGTTCGTGCTGACGTTGAGCGCCCAGCCGTGCGAGGTCACCCAGCGCGCGATGCGCACACCGATGGCGGCGATCTTGTCTGTGCCGACCCAGATGCCGCGCTTGCCGTCGACGCGCTCGGCGGTGATCCCGTAGTGAGCCACGGTGCGGATGAGCACTTCTTCGAGCTTGGTGACGTACTTGCGGACGTCGCGGTTGCCTTCGCCGAGGTGCAGGATGGGGTAGCCGACGATCTGGCCGGGACCGTGATAGGTGATGTCGCCGCCGCGAGTGGTCTCGTAAAAACGGACTCCGTGGGTGGCAAGGAGGTCCGGCGTGGCCAGGAGGTTCGTGGAGTCGCCGCCGCGCCCGAGGGTGATGACGGGCGGGTGCTCGAGGAGGAGGAGTTGATCCGGGATCTCCTCGCGCTGGCGCATTTCCACCAGCTTTTGCTGGAGCTTCATCCCGTTCTCGTAGGTGACCAGGTGAAGGCGATGGATCTCACACCGTCGCATGCGACGCTCACAACGTGACAGCAGACCGCGCATTCCCGCCGGTACGACCGGCACCGCTGGTTGGCATAGCCTTGGGCACGTGCGGTCGCTTCGAGGCCAACTCCGAGCGAAAAGGCGCAGACAACCGACAACCGACAACCGACAACAAGAAATCACCGCCTGCGGACTTCGGCGCGGAGCTTCTGGGCGTCTCGGACGACGGCGGCGTCGGTGGCGACGCGCAGCAGTTCGTCGAGGAGCTTGACCGCGTCGCGGTTCTTGCCGGCGTTGGCGAGGGTGACGGCGTCGTTGTACATGCGGATGTGGCGGTTCACGGCGGCGGTCGACTCGAGGGAGGCGGCCTGCAGTTCGAGGTCGCGTTTGCCGGAGGGATCGGCGGTGGCCGCGGCGAGCTCGCGGACGATCTTCGCGGCTTCTTCCATGTGGCCTGTGGCGGCCAGCTCGTTTGCCCGAGTGGTCTCGGCCACGAGAATGACGTTCTTCGCTGCGAACGCGACCTGCTTGTCGGCGACGCTGGCGAAGACTCTTCCGTGCAGCGCGTCCGCTTTCGCCCGCTGGCCGCTGCGGAGCAGCATGGCGTAAAGGTTCAGGGCCACGTCGTAGCGGCGAGGGAGGAGGGCCAGAGCGCGCTCGAGTTGCTCGATGCCGGGAGCCAGGTTCGCTTCCACGAGGTAGGTCGTGCCGATGGCGGCTCGGGCGGCTCCTTCCTCGGCGCCCAAGGCCAGTGCGCGCTCGGCGAGAGCACGGGCTTTGCGGAACTTGGGAGGATCGGTTTCTTTGGGCTCGAAGATTCCGGCGAAGGGTCCCAACGCGGTCGTGAGCAAGGTCTCGGCGTAGGACAGATGGACTTCGGCGTCATTGAGGCCCGCCGCGATGGCCTCTTCGAACCGGCCGCTGGCGGCGAGGGCCCGAGGATGCGCGGGCTCGACTCGCAACGCCTCGGCGAAGTGACGCTGCGCTTCTGTTTCGGCGCCCGAAACGTACGAGAGGAAGTGTCCCAATTCGTACAGGAGGGTGGCGCGATCGAGGAACCGCGGCGTGGCGGGCTCGATACTGTCGGCTTCGAACTCGACGCCATGGCGAGCTCCTGCCGCGCGAATGCCGGCCTCCATGTCGCGGAGCCCCTTGTCGTAGCGGGCCCGAAGACTCTCCTCGATGGTCTTGCCGCTCTCCACATCCTGCAGAAAGAGGAAGAATGCATCGCCGTCGAGACGCATGAGCCAGTCCACGGCCGCCCAACTCTGCGCGTAGAACACGGGAGTCATGGCCTCGTCGGTCTCGGGTTGGATGGCCAGCATCTGCGCGAGCGGCATCGGCAATTTCCGCCGCAGTTGTTCGATGTGGGAGCGGATCGGCTCTCCGGCGGTGACGCGGCCATCCCGAATTTCGGCGTTCGCGAAGTACTCCGCGAGGCCCTCTTCGATCCACAGCGGAGGAGTCTGCTCGGTCTGGCGCAGCAGGTCGTGCACGAGCTCGTGCATGGCGGTACGCTCGATCGGCTGACGACGTCGCGACGCGTCGATGAACATGGTGCCGCCGCCGGCGTGTCGCACGTAGAGGCCGGTGGCGCCTGGTTCCTCGCGGCCGAGGAGGAGCTCGAAGTAGGGGAGGCTCTCGTTGCGGTTCGCGAACACCAGCACGGTCGCAGGCACGGCTCCGGAGCGGAATCGCGAGGAGATCTTCGTCAGCACCGAGGCCAGCGTCTCCAGGTCCGCCACGATTCCCAGCGTGTGCTCTTCGGAGGCGCTGCTGATGACGTCATAGCGTTCGGAGCGAACGCGGAACCACTGAGTCTCCGGGCTCGGAAACGCGATCGGCGTTTTCGCCTTGCGCACCTTTCCATCGCCACGGATTCCGATCGGAACCGGGGGCACGTACACATCCTGTCCGGCCAGGGATGACGCGAGCAGCAGCAAGAGGAGAGGACGGAGCACTCGGATCGATGAACGCGCGCGCGCCGCAATGTCATCCCGCCAGCGAGATTCTCGCGGCCGGGCAGGCTCACATCTCCGTGAGCAGTTGCTGGCGGCAGCGCTCGAGGCGCCGCCAGGCCACACCTTCATTGAAGGAGGCGTCGACGAGGAGGACGACGTAATACCCGTCCTTGACGTCGTAGCTCATGACGGACATGGCCTCGAACTCGAGCTTGAAGCGGCGCGGCATGCCTGCGCCGGCATGAGCGCAGAGATCGCGCAGGCGATCCAGGAAGATGCCCTGGTAGGCGCCGAGGATGCGCAGGCCGTGGTCGCTGAGATCGCGGTCGCACACGAGCTCCACCGTCTCGCCTTCATAGTCGAGAAACAGCGCGGCCAGGGCGCCATGCGTCGTGACCAGGAGCTCGTCGAGGATCAATCGGAACAAGCGGCTCTCACTCCCACATCACGAGAAACTTTCGAGCCTCGACCGCCTCGGGCGATCGCGGGTCGAGGTCGATGACACGCTGCAGGTACGACTTGGCCACGTCCGCGCGGCCGGCCTTCTGTGCCGACACGCCGAAGCGGAGTAGCGCGACCACGGAGTCGGGATGGGCCTCGAGGTAGGTGAGATACGCGCGCCCGGCGCCTTGCCAGTCGCGGCGCCGCTCGCGTAGCATGCCCGAGTACAGCAGTGCCGCGTCCAGGCGCGGATCCAGGGTCTGGGCCCGGGTGAGCCAGACCTCGGCGTCGGCCGCCCTTCCGAGACGGTCGAGCGCGATGGCGTTGTGATACGCCGCGTCCGCGCGGAGAACGCTGTGTTCGTCCGCGGCGAGCTTCTCCAGATCCGCCGACGCCTTCTCGAGTTGCCCGGCACGCAGGTACGCGATGCCCCGGTTGAGTCGTGCCTCTTCCATGGCCGGCTCGTGCGCGAGTGCCTTGTCGAAACTGGCCAACGCTTTCGGCAGATCTCCCGAAAGCATCAGGCTCAGCCCACGGAGATTCTCAACTCCCGCCGGAGAGGCGCCCGACGACTTCGCCCCTTCGAGTTGCTGGAGGGCCGCGTCGTATCGTCCCGCGAGGATGTAGGCCACGCTGCGGTCGCAAACGGATTTCGTTGACGAGGGGGCGGTGGGCCGGGCGCGGGGCGCAGGGGAAGAGGCCGCGGACGCGGGGTCGGGTGGCGGCCCCTGCGACCTGCCCCCTGCGCTCTGCCCCCTGACCTCCGTCGCAGCCAATGCCGCGAGCAAAAGGAGCAGCGCCAGAGCGGTCAGGCCGCGCCTCGCACTTGTTCCTCGATTTGCAGGTCGCCGCGCTTGACGGCGTTCACGAACGCTTCCACGACCCGCGGATCGAAGCGCGAGCCGCCGAAGCTCTTGATCTTCTCCACGACATAGCCGAGCTCCATGGCCTTCTGGTAGGGGCGATTGGTGGTCATGGCGTCGAACGTGTCGGCGATGGCCACGATGCGCGCCTGCATCGGAATCTGATCGCCCTCCAGGCCGTCGGGATAGCCGCCGCCGCTCCACTTCTCATGGTGATACTTCATTCCGGGGATGATGTCGATGAGCTGCGCCACACCGCTCATGATTGCCGCGCCTTTCACCGGGTGGCCCTTCATCACTTCGAACTCGTCTTCGCTGAGCGCTCCGGGTTTGCGCAGGATGCGGTCGTCGATGCCGATCTTGCCCACGTCGTGCAGCAGGGCGCTGATGCGCAGGTCGCGCATCTCCTTCTCCGGCAGGCCGAGCTGCTTGCCGATGCCGATGGAGTACCGCGCCACGCGCTCCGAGTGTCCGCGCGTGTACGGATCCTTGGCGTCGATGGCCGCGGCCAGCATGCGCACGGAGTTGATGAACAGCAGGTGGTTCTCCGTGGCCGCCTTGCGGAGCTGCTCGACGGCTTTCTCGATGGAGGAGGACATCACGTTGAAGTTCGAGGCCAGCTCGCCGATCTCGTTGTGGGTCTTGAGCTCGACGCGCTGCTGGTAGTTTCCGCGGGCGATCTCGTAGGTCCGCTCCGCGAGAAGGCGAATCGGGCGGGCGATGCCGGAGGCGAACAACACCGAGGCGATGATGGCCAGGGCCAGCGCGATGGCGCCCCATTGCAACGTGGCCCGGATCATCTGATCGACGGAGGCGAAGGCCAGCCTCTCCGGTTTCTGCACGATGACGCCGAGGTTCGGCGGAGCGGGGGTGACCGTGCCCAGCACCTGCACGCCCCTGTCTTCATACGACTCGGTGAGCCGGACCGGAACGCGCGCGCGTCCGAAATCCTGCACGATCTTCAGACCCGAAAAGTCCGGATGCTGCACTTCGATTGCCGGCTCGCTATGGACGACCACCCGTCCGTCGCCGTCGACGATGAAGGCCGTGACGTCGCCCTTGCCTTCCTCGCGGATGCGCTCCACGATCCGCCGCAGACTGACCAATCCCACCACCGCGCCGATCACGTCCTTGCCGTCGCGGACCGGAACCGCCATCACCACCGCGGGTTGATTGAGCACGGAGATGTGCTGCACGCGGCCGGTGAACTCCGTGCCTCTGAGCGCCACTTCGCGCGCCGCGTCCATCTCCTTGACCACCCCGGCATCGAGCTGATCCGGGACGGCCTCCGCGCCCAGCGAGGAGAGATTCACGGCCCGGAGAGCAATCAAGTCTCCCTCGGGGGATAAATAGTCGGCGATCCACTGCGTCTGCGCTGCATAGGTGAAGGGATCGGTTCCCTGCGGCAATGCCTTGCGCATCACCAGAAGGCCGCCGGCGATGCTGCCCAGTTGCTGGTGGTTGTTCGCCAGCAGGTTCTGGAGGTCGGAGGCAATGCTCGCGGCCGAGCGCGTGAGGTACTTTTTCTCGAGGGTCTCCATCGAATCCCGGTTGATGCGGATCAGCGACAGGTGGGAGACCACGAGCGGCAACAGCGCCACGAGGGCCATGGCCCCCAGAAGCGTCCAGAGCAGGCGAGGGCGGAACGTGCGCGACCGTTCGGGCGTGGGATCGGGGGCTTCGGACATCGGGATCGATTATAAGAGCAACCGGATGCTCGGCCTCTACCTCCACCTCCCGTTCTGCGCGGTGCACTGCACCTACTGCCCGTTCGCGATCTCCACCGATCTCGCCCTGCAGGACGATTACACGAACGCGCTGCTCCGGGAGATCGACCACGCGGGGTTGGCGATGGACAGCGCTCCCGTCGACACCGTCTATTTCGGAGGGGGTACTCCTTCGCGTACGGCGCTCGCGAATCTGACGCGGATCTTCGGCGCCCTGCGCCGGCGTTTTCTCATCGAGCCCGACGCGGAGATCACGTTGGAGGCGAATCCCGAAGACGTGTCCGAGGCCAGCGTCGCCGCATGGCGGAGCCTCGGCGTGAATCGGATCTCGATCGGAGTGCAGTCGTTTCATGACGCCGAGCTCGTCGCGATCGGCCGGATTCACGACCGCACCCGCGCGTTGGAAGCCGTGCGTACCGTGGTCGCCAGCGGTGCCCGTTCGAGTCTCGACCTCATCCTGGGATTGCCGCAACAGAGTGCGGAGACATTTCGCGAATCACTCGACACCGCGACCGGCCTCGGGGCCGGACATCTTTCGCTGTACATGCTCGATCTCGAGGAGCGTACGCCCCTGCAAGTGCAGGCCGCCCGCGGCCGAGTCGTGTTGCCGGACGACGACCTCGTCGCCGATCTCTACCTGGAGGCCGTGGATCGTCTGGGCGCGGCGGGGCTGCGTCAGTACGAGATCAGCAACTTCGCGCGGCCCGGCGATCAGTCGCGCCACAACCTGCGCTACTGGAACCGCGCGGAGTACCTCGGGCTCGGCCTCGGCGCGCACTCGTTCGTGGGACGGGAGCGCTTCGCCAATACCCGGGACATCCGTCGCTACGTCGAGCTGGCGCCCGCGGCGCGCGATTTTCATGAAGAGCTCGGCGATGCCGAAGTCCGTCGCGAGAGGATCTTCCTGCAACTGCGCCAGACCAGCGGCATGTACTATGAAGAACTGGTCGCACGATGCGGACAGGAGGGAATCGAATGGATGGAGCGCGGACTTCAGGACGGATGGTTGCAGCGGGTGGGAGACAGCGTCTCGTTCACGCCTTCGGGTTTTCTGCGAAGCAACGATTTCATGTCGCAGCTCTTCTGATCGCCCTCGCGGCTCTGGCGCTCTTCGCGCCTTCGGCGGCTGCTCAGAGCGACATCGACTTCGACCCGGCCATCACCGAGGCAGAATTCGCGACGTTCTCCCGGCTCGTGGCTCAGGGCATCTACGCCACGCCCGTCGACTCCGCGCGCGCGCGTGGCCTGCTCGGATTCGACATCGGCGTCGCCGCCACCGCGATCCCGGTCGACACGAACGCCAGCTACTGGCTGCGCAGCGTGGGGGATGACTTCACAGTCAGCGACCATGTGGTCGTGCCGCGGCTGGTGGCCTCAAAGGGGATCTCGTTTGCTACTGTTTCCGCGATCTACGCGAAAGTTCCGGACACCGACATCGCCATCTGGGGCGGCTCCATCGACGTGCCCATCATCGACGGCGGAATCGTCAAGCCCACCCTGGCCGTCCGCGGAGCCTATTCGACGCTGCAAGGAATCGACGAACTGGAGCTGAGCACTTACGGTGCGGAGCTGTTCATCTCCAAGGGTTTCGGCCCCGTGACGCCTTACGCCGCCGCAGGCCTGGCCCGCAGCGATTCGACCGCCACGATCGACCTGCCCTCGGGCACTCGCACCCTCACGGACGAGAGCAACTCGAGCCGCATCACCGTCGGCGTGAAGATCTCGATGTTCATCCCCAAGCTCATGGTCGAAGTCACGCAGGGTGAAGAGCGAAGCTACGCAGCGAAGGTGAGCTTCGGATTGTAGGCGGCAGCGTCCCTCGTACCATTAGAAGCGTCGGGGCAAGTGGAGCGGTGGGCTTTAGCCCTCCGGGCACTCGCGATGAGTGCGCCGAAGCCGTGTGAGGCTCTTGGGACTGTCGTACCGAAAGCCGCGTGCTTCGTCCAAGCCGCGACTCCAGAGGGAAGCTCCTCGCGAGAGCCCGGTGGGCTAAAGCCCACCGCTCCACATGCCCCGCGCGCCCCGCCCACCCAGGTCCCACGCGCTACTTCGTGGTCTTCTTGGGCGCCGCGGGGACGGGCACTCCGATGGCTTTGCTGATCGCTTCCATCGTGAAGGCGCCGTCCGGACCGAAGCCCATGATCTGGCCGTTCACGAGGAAAGTCGGCGTGGACGCGACGCCGACGGCGAACGCGCGGCTGACCTGGTCGAGCAGCGCCTGGCGCTCGGCCTTGGAGGCGTAGACCTTCTGGAAGGCGGTCCAGTCGACGTCGTTGTCGGTGACCCAGTTGCGGATCACATCGTCGATCTTCTGCTTTCCGATCGCTTCCTGGTTCTTGAAGATGTAGTCGACGTACTGCCAGTACTTGTCCGGGGCGACGCGCTGCAAGGCACGAGCTCCCATGGCTGCGGGAATCGACCACTCGTGGTGCTCGAAGAGCGGCAGGTCGATGCGCACGTAGTTGAGCTTGCCGAGATGCTTCTGGATCAGCGGCTCGATCTTCTCGTGAGCGCGCGCGCAGGTGGGGCACTGGAAGTCGGAGACCTCGACGATCTCCACCTTGGACGCGGCATTGCCGCGCCGGGCGCCTGTAGTCGCGCCGAGGGTCTCCCGAAGTCCTTTGGTGGGATCGGTGGTCAGCGTCCCGCGGAATCCGACGATCAGGTACTGCTCGCTGGCGTCGAGGAAACCGTTATAGCCGAACGCGCCGTAGGGCGTCTGCCGCACGATGGACGTGGCCTTGATGCCGTCGGCCAGAGGAAAGGGAGCGATGCTCGCCGTGACCTGCTTCTCCAGGAGCCGGCTGGCCTCCTGGCTGACGCGTGCGGTGGTCGCGCCGGTGCCCTTCGGAATGGGGATCAGCGATCCGATGAGGACTTGCTGCGACTTTGGCGAATAGAGCACGTACTTCCTGCCGCCGCAGTACTGATCCGAGGAGCGGACTGTGATCGTGAACATCTGAAAGTTCGCGGGGCCCGGCGGCGGCACGGCCTCGAACGTCACGGTCGGGTCGGCGCAACGCGGCATGATCTTGGACGCGTAGGCCTTGAGGGCCGCGTTCGGGTCGAGGCTCTGGGCCTGGACCGCGACGGTGCTGAGGAGAAGAGCGAGGGTTAGAAGTGCTCGTTTCATGTCGATCAGTGCGCGTTAACAGTGCGATAGCCGCGTTCAATCCACGCTTCCAGTCCGCCGGCGATGTGCACGACGTTCCGGAAGCCGGCCACGGTCAGGAGCTGGGCCGCAACCGCGCCCTCGTTGGCGTTTCCGCCATAGACGAGCACGGTTTCATTCTGATACGGCAGCAGCTCCGGAAGCTGGCGCTCGATGGTCTCGAACGGCACGCTCAGCGCGCCGGCAATGTACCCCTCGGGTCCGCGAAAGGCTCCGTCCGGACGGACGTCGATGATCACCACGCGTCGCGAGTCCAGCATCATCTCGTTCGCCACAGGGGGCGACACTTCCGCGTAGCCTCCCGCGGTCATGCTCACGCCGACAGTCTTACATCCGCCCACACTGAGCGAGAGAAGAAGGAGGATCACGGACAACTTCATCGGCGAGTGCGCATTGCAATCGTCCTTCATGGTCTCCACTCCTGCCTTCTTCATAGAATCTCCAGTTCAACCTCGGCGCGCACCTCGCCGACATAGGTGCCGGCGTGGTTGTACAGCGGAACGGCCCTGAATGGTGCCAGCGACGGGCGCGCATCCAGGTCGATGCCCAGTTGCTCGAGGACACCGAGAATGGCGGGGTTCCGCCCACGTTCCATGGACCCGTCCTCGATCTTCAGCGCGATCCCGACCGGACCATCATCGGCGAGGCGCAGCCTGCCGGTCAATTCGGCCGCGAGCTCCGGGGCCAGAGCCATGGCGTACAGACCTTCCGCTCCCTCTTTGGCCAAGAGGTCGCCACCGAACGCCGCCATGAGCGGAGTGGTCATGCTCCAGTTGCCGGCCACGTAGTGCGGAAACGTCGTCATCGCCTCTACGACGTGCGAGGCGCTCAGGCCGTAACGGTCGGAGTCCACCGCGGCCATCAGTCGCGCATACGCGAACGCCGTCCGGTGGAGCGTGAGGAAGTACGCGGGCACGCCGCACCCGTCGATGGCCACCGGAATCTCCTCGGGTTCGAGCCGCGCGAAGTCCGCGAGGGTGGAGCGCATCAACAGTTGCAGCGGATGGTCCGCGTCGATGTACCGCGCGCTGGGGACGTCCATCACCTGCGTGGCCAGCAGCATCCCGGCGTGTTTGCCGGAGCAGTTGTTGTGCAGAGGCGACGGACTCTCGCCCGCCGCGCGGAGCTCGGCCGCGGCCTTCTCGTCGTAGGGGAGGTGAGCTCCGCAAAGAAGGTCCTCCTCGTCGAGCTCACCCTTCCGCAACAACGCCGCGGCGGCCGCGACGTGGATGGGCTCTCCGCCATGCGAGGCGCAGGTCAGTGCGATCTCTTCGCCGGTCAGGTCGAACTCGTCGATGCCGCCGTATTCGAGGAGCGGAATGCCCTGAAACGGCTTGGCCGCGGAACGAAGACAGGTGACCAGGCCCGGATCCCCCGCGAAAGCCAGCAGTGTTCCCCGCGAATCCACCACGGCGATCGAGCCGCGGTGAACGGACTCGACCTGCGCGCCACGGTAGACGCGCGTGAGAGGAACGCTCATGTGGAGCGAGTCTAGCCGCGGAGCTCGCGCGGGGGAAGGGGCCGGTACGACCGGCGGCGCTGCTTGGCATAGCCTTGGGCACGTACGGCAGCTCCGAGGCCAATGCATCGCAGCACGGACGGGATCACCCAGACCTGACAACTGACAACTGAGAGGTGGGTTGTCAGTTGTCGGTGATCGGTTGTCTGCCCTTTTCGCGCCGGGGACGGGATCACCCAGAACTGAGAACCGACAACAGAGAGGCCGGTTCAGGCTTTCGCCGGTGCCGGGCTCTCGGCCGCGATGGCCTCTTCCTCGGTGCCGAAGATCTTGAACACCGCGTCGAGCTTGGCCAGTTTCAGAAGCTTCTGGATGCGCTCGGAGGGGTTGACGAGAATGAGCTTGCGGTTCTGCCCCGAGAACTTGCCGAGGTAGCCGACCAGCTCACCGATCCCCGTGGAGTCGATGTAGTCGATCTTGGTGAAGTCGACGATGACATTCGTGCTCTCGTTCTTGAGCACGTTCTCCAGGGCGGAGGAAAAGAACTCGGCACTCTCGCCGAGCTTGATGAGACCTTCCACGTACAGAATCGTGAAGTTGTCCAGGTGCTTCTTTTCTACGATCACAACGCCTCCGAACCGAATTCAAGAAGTGCTTAGCAAACAGACTGCCATGAAGCGAGCCCCGCCGGATCACGCATCGCCCACGCTCACGGCCACAACCGCGTTCATCCCACCGAAGCCGAAGGAATTGGAGAGGAACCTCCGGGCCTGCGTCGGACGAGGCTGCAAGGGAACGTAGTCGAGGTCGCAGTCCGGGTCGGGCGTGTCCAGGTTGATCGTCGGAGGGAGAAATCCGTCGTGGAGGGCAAGAAGGGAGGACACGATCTCGATGGCCCCCGAGGCTCCCATGGCGTGGCCGTGCATGGATTTGGTGGAGCTGACCGGAGGCGCATTCGCTCCGAACACGATGCGGATCGCCGCGCTCTCGGTGGGATCGTTCGCACGAGTGCCGGTGCCATGTGCATTGATGTAGCCGGCGCTCTCCGCGGGCCAGCCTGCATCCGCCAACGCCTGACGCATCGCTCGCGCCGCGCCGTCCGCGGAAGGGTCGGTGACGTGCCCGGCGTCACTCGTCGCGCCAAATCCGGCGATCCGACCCAGGATGCGTGCACCTCGCCGCGACGCGTGCTCCTCCGACTCCAGTACCAGCACCGCCGCCCCTTCAGCCAGCACGAGACCTTTCCGGTCCGCGCTGAACGGACGGCAGGCCCTCTCGGGATGGTCATTGTCGACGCCCAGCACGCGCAGCGCTTCCCACGCCTTGATGATGCCGATCGCGAGTGGAGCGTCCGCTCCACCGGCGAAGACGACGTCGGCCTGACCCGCGCGAATCGCCTGCGCCGCGATGCCGATGGCATGCGCGCTCGAGGCACACGCGGACACCACCGCGTACGACACTCCCTTCGCGTTCAGCCGGTTGGCCACGGCCGCACCGGCCGCGTTGTACATCGAGTTGGGGATGCCCAAGGGATGGACGCGTCCACCCTCGGCATACAGGCGGCGGTAGTTCGCATCGACACTCTCGCAGCCTCCGAGACCGGTGCCGATGAGGACTCCGATCCGTTCGGGATCCGTGTTGAGAGCTCCTGCCTCCTGGGCCGCCTCCTCAGCGGCCAGGAGCGCGAAGCGCGTGAACCGGTCGTGTCCGCGATGCTCGCCCTCAAGAGCCTCGGCCGGCACTTCACCCGCGATCCGGCAGTTCAGTCGCGCCGTGTCGATGCTCGTGATCGTGCGGATGCCACTTCGCGCGTTTCGCAACGCTTCGAGCGCTGCACTCTTTCCCCGTCCGAAGGGCGACACGATGCCGAGCCCGGTGATGGCGACGCTCATGCAGCACGCTCCGGAAAGGCATCGCGCGAAAGCTTCTGCGCCCCGCGCCCTGCGCTCCGCCCCCTCACTGTGCCGTCAAGTCCTGGATGATGTCGACGAGGTCGCCGAACGTGCGGATCTCACGGGCCCGGCCATCCGGAATCGAGATGTGAAACTCTTCCTCGATCGCGAAGAGAATGGTCAGCGAATCGAGGGAGTCGATGCCCGCATCGGCGAGTGGCGTCTCCGGAGTCAGGAGCTCGTCGGCGACGTTCTTCTCCTGCCGCACGAGCGTTTTCAGCTTCTCTTCGATCTCACTCCGCGTCACGGGCCGTATCATAGCAGCGCCGTGCGACGCCTCTTTCCGTGGATCTATTTCGCCTGGATTGCGCTCTGCGCAGTCCTCTTTCTGGCTCTCGGAAGTCTCGAAGATCCGTCGCGTCCACAAGGCCGGATGCTCTCGATCCAAGCCGGCCAGCGCGCCCTGGCCATCGCCCGCGACCGCGGCATGAAGGACTTCGAAGTCGTCCACGTGGCCCGCGCCCGCTCCGGCGAAGGAGCGTCCGAGGACCGCTGGGTGGTTCTGCTCGATCGCGTCCCGCACACGAGGCTGAAGCACGCGGTGGTGGTCGAGCTGCGAATCGACGACGGCTCGCTCCTCACGATCCGGCCTCCTCAGTGACAAACGGACAAGAACACGAAAGGCTTATCACCACAGAGGCACAGCGCGGGATGCGCCCGCCAACCCCACGCAACATTGGCCTGTCATCCTGAGCGGGCCCACGCCGCGCGCGGCGCACTTGAAAGCAAGAAACAGAATCTGCGTATTTGCCACGAGGGCGCCCCCTCATCCGCCTTCGGCACCTTCTCCCCTTTGCGGAGGGGAGAAGGCTCTCGCTGTGTGTGCATCGCGAGCTGGGTTCATCATTGGTTGAACTGGTTCATCGCGAGAGTGTTCAATCGAGAGTCTTCTCCCCCCGGCTTCTTGGGGGGAGAAGGTGGCCGACGGCCGGATGAGGGGGGCGATGCAGCCTCCGATGAGTTTGCATTCTGACCCTGCAACCTGGAAGTTTCTTCGACGCTCGGGATGACAGGCTAGTGTTGCGTTGGGTTGACGGGCGAAGCCCGTGCTGTGGCTCTGTGGTGAAGGCAGGTCTTCCTCAACTCAGGCGCCGCCGGTCGTACCGGCTAGAATGCCGCGGTGTCCCGGTCCTTCGCGAAGCTCACTCCCATGCTCGAGCAGTATTTCGAGATCAAGCGGCAGGTGCCGGACGCCATCCTCTTCTACCGGCTCGGCGATTTCTACGAGATGTTTTTCGAGGATGCCGAGACCGCGGCGCCGCTCCTGGACCTGGTCCTGACGGCACGGAACAAGGGGCAGGAGTACGAGACGCCGATGTGCGGTGTGCCGTTTCATGCCGCGGACGGCTACATCGCCAAGCTGATCCGCAGCGGGTTGCGCGTGGCGATCTGTGACCAGACCGAGGACGCCTCCGAGGCGAAGGGTTTGGTGCGTCGGGAAATCGTGCGCATCGTCACTCCCGGGACCGCCACCGAGTCGAGCATCGTGGAGCGGGACAGTTGCTATCTCGTCTCGCTCGTGCCGTCGGATGCGCTCGTCGGTGCCGCCTACCTCGACGTCTCCACCGGTGATTTCTTCGTGACCTCCTATGCGTCGCTGGCGGATCCGCGCCTGCACGACGACCTCGCGCGCTTCGGACCGCGCGAGGCCATCCTGCCGCGGACCGATGGTCCGCAGGAAGCGAGCCGCACCGGCGCTCTGACCATTCCGGTGACGGTGCTGGAGCCCTCGCTGTTCGAGCTGGGTGGAGCGCACGACTACCTTTCCCGGCATTTCGGGACGCAGTCGCTGAGAGGGTTTGGTCTCGAGGATGGCGACGCGCGCATCGGTGCCGCGGGCGGAGCGTTGCGGTACGCGAGCGCGAGCCACAAGCGCACGCTCGATCACGTGCGCGCCTTGCGCGTGGACAACGAGGCGGACTTTCTGCAGCTCGACGCCGCCACGCTGGCCAATCTGGAAGTCGTCGAGTCCCGCGACGCGGCCCGCCCGAAAGCCACCCTCTGGAGCGTCATGAACGCGACGCGCTCGGCGATGGGCACGCGCACGCTGCGGCGGTGGCTCACGCGCCCTCTGAAATCCGCGGCGGCGATCTTCGACCGCCATGATGCGGTGGATGAGCTCACGCGCTCGCGGGCCATCCTCGAACCGATGACCGCAAGTCTGCAACGCATCGCCGACCTGGAGCGCGTCGCCTCGCGCATCACGCTTCGCACCGCCACCCCTCGCGAATGCCAGACTCTGGCCGACTCGCTGGTGGCGGTGGGAGAGCTGCGCGAAGCGATGATGCCTCTCGGCGGTCCCTTGCTCGGATCGCTGCGCAATGGTTGTCAGTTGTCGGTTGCCGGTTCTCGTGGCGATGCATCGCCCACAACGGATCACCGGCAACTGACAACTCTTCAGGCGGTGATCGATCTCATCGCAAAGACCATTCATCCCAATCCCGCGATGAACGTTCGCGACGGAGGAGTGATCGCGGACGGGGTCGATCCCGCGCTCGACTCCCTGCGCAGCATCGCCCGCGACTCCAAGACGATCCTGCTCGAGATCGAGGCGCGCGAGAAGGAGCGCACGGGGATCTCCTCGCTCAAGATCCGTTTCAACTCCGTCTTCGGCTATTACATCGAGGTCTCCAAATCGAACCTCGCCAAAGTGCCCGTGGACTACATCCGCAAGCAGACGCTGGCGAACGCGGAGCGCTACATCACGCCCGATCTCAAGGAATTGGAGGAGAAGATCGTCGGTGCGGAGGAGAAGTCGATCGCCATCGAGCTCCGCCTTTACGATGAGCTCCTCGGCACGATCGCCGGTGTCAGTCCGGAGATTCTGGGCACGGCCAGGGCGGTGGGGGAGATCGACGCGCTGGCTTCGCTGGCCACCGTGGCGGTGCGCAATCGCTACGTGCGGCCGCAAATCAGTGAAGAGGCCGAACTGCTCATCGAAGACGGCCGGCATCCGGTCATCGAGCAGATCACCTCGGAGCGCTTCATCCCCAATCACACCACCGTGCGCCGCGAAGAGAACGGCATCCAGATCATCACCGGTCCGAACATGGGCGGGAAATCGACGTATCTCCGCCAGGTCGCGCTGATCGTGCTCCTCAACCAGGCCGGCTCATTCGTCCCCGCAGGCAAGGCCCGGCTGGGCCTCTGTGACCGCATCTTCACGCGCGTCGGCGCCTCCGACCAGCTCGCGCGCGGCGAGTCGACGTTCATGGTGGAGATGCACGAGACCGCGAACATCCTCAACAACGCCACGGACCGCTCGCTGATCATCCTCGATGAAGTGGGTCGAGGCACGGCCACGTTCGACGGACTATCGCTGGCCTGGGCCATCATCGAGTACCTGCACGACAATCCCTCGCGCAGCGGCATCACCCTCTTCGCCACGCACTATCACGAGGTCACGGACCTGGCCAAGACCAAGAACCGTGTGGCGAATTTCAACGTGGCCGTGAAGGAGTGGAACGAGCAGATCATCTTCCTGCGCAAGGTCGTGGAGGGAGCGGCGGACAAGAGCTACGGCATCCAGGTGGCAAAGTTGGCGGGCATCCCGCATTCGGTGATCGACCGTGCCCGGGAAATCCTCGACACGCTCGAGCGCAAGGAGCACGACGTGGTCGAGGAGACGCGCAAGCGCGGACCGGGCACCCGCCAGCTCGGACTGTTCTCCTCACGCGACCAGCAAGTCGTCGACGCCATCCGCGAGGTGGATCTCGACACCCTCACTCCGCGCGAGGCGATGAACGTTCTCTACGAGCTCAAGCAGAAGCTGTGAAATCGACATTATGAAAATGACCTCGGACATTCTGGGCATCGGCCTGGCCGGCCCTCAACTCTCTTCCCTCGAACAATCGATCCTCTCCGAGACCAGCCCCTACGCGGTGGTGCTCTTCGGAAGGAACATCGAGAGTCCTCGTCAACTGCGCGAGCTGGTGGCGGAGGTGAGGAGCGTGGCCCGCAGAGCGCCGGTGTTCATGATCGATGAAGAGGGCGGGCGCGTCGATCGTCTGCGCACACTGATCCCCGGGCTGCCCAGCGCGCAGGCGTTTGCGGAGGGCGAGCGTCCGGTCGAGCTGGCCGAGTGGTTCGGTCGCGTGATCGGCATGGCTCTTCGCCATTTCGACATCGAGTGCAACCTGGCTCCGGTGGTCGACATTCGCGGGGAAGTGGCGACGGAAGGGCTGGAGAGACGCACGTTTGGCGGCGACCCCGAGAGCGTGGTCGAGTTGGCGGGGGCCTTCCTCCGCGGCATGCACACCAGCGGCGTGGCGTCCTGTCCGAAGCACTGGCCGGGCATCGGCAGGGGCTCGGCGGATTCTCATTACAGCGCCACCGTGATCGACGTGCCGCTGTCCTCGTTGATCACCCGCGAGCTCGTGCCGTTCCGGCAACTGGCGAACGAGGCCGGGGCGGTCATGGTCGGGCACGGCACGTATCCGCAGGTGGATGACACGGGCCAGCCCTCCACGCTGAGCTGGCGCATGACGACGGATCTGCTCCGCAATTTCCTGGGCTTCAACGGCCTCGCGGTCAGTGACGACATGGAGATGCACGCCGTGTCCGACCTCGGTCCCGAGGAGGAGCTCCTGGATCGCGCTCTGCTCGCCGGCAACGACGTCATCCTCTATTGCAGCCACATCGAGCGAGTGCCTCAGATCCAGTCACACCTCCACGCTCGCGTGAGCGGAGACGACCGCTACCGCACCCGTTTCGAGGAGGCCATGCGCCGTTGCGAAGCCCATCGCGCGCACTGCGAGCGTCTTCGCACCGCCGCACCGGCCGTCCCTTCGTTCGAGGAGGTCGTCGACGAAGCCGCCCGCTTCATCGAGGAGTTCGAGCGCACCCGGCCTCATCGCGACGTCATCGTCCCGGACGTGGATCGCCGCAAGAGCTCGCGCGATCCCCGCACCGGCCGCGAAGAGTGGACTTGAGGGCTGGCACGCGGCTCGCGGGTGGGCTTGTGGACGTGGACTTGTGGACGACGTGGACTGAGTGGACGTTGTGGACAGGCACTCAGGAGTCTGCGCGGTAGAAAGCACGTGACCTCGGAGCTGCCGTACGTGCCCAAGGCTAAGCCAACCAGCGCAGCCGGCCGTGCCGCCGCGGATAACCTTCCACGACGTTTTTCGTCTTACCATCCGGCAGACATGCGAATCCGGACTCAACTGATCCTGGCGGCTTTCGTTCTGGCGGTCATTCCGCTGGCGGCGATCGTCACCTATTCGTATCACTCCTCGCGGCGGGCCTTGGAGTCGGCCTATCGCGGAGAGGCGGATCGGTTGAACCGGCAGATGGACCGGCGGCTGGCGGCCATCCGGGCGGATCTCGACCAGCGGCTGAGCGTCGTATCCGCGTTGCCTTTACCCAGCGAGGGCAATTCCGACATGGGCAGCAACATCGTCACCGTGATGGGCGACGCGGCCTCGCTGGTCGATTCGCTCGAGTTCCAACCGTTACGCAGGGCGGACCTCGAGATTCGGCCCGATCCGCCGGCGCCCAAGGAGGCGCCCGAGGCAGTCGCAACGCCTCATCCCGTGGCCGCACCGGCCCCGCGGGTGGTTGCATTGACTGCAGTCCTGCCTCCCCGTGCTCCGGCCGCGCCGGGCTCGCTGGTCATCGACATTCCCGCGGTCCCCAACATGCCCCACTTCGTCATGTCCGAGGAGCACAAGGAGCTCATCGACGAGATCTCGCGGCTGGGGAAGGCGCTTTCGGTCACGGACCTGAAGCCCGAGGAACGCGCGGATCTCCTCGCGGAGATGCGCGCGGCGCAGGAGAAGATCCGGGGTGAGGTCGACGCGAGTCGCGTGCAGTTCCAGGCCGAGATGCGCGAAGCGCTCCGCGTCGAACGGGAGCATCGCGCCGCCTCACGCGCGCACGAGGCTCGCGTCGCGCAGCAGCAGAACGAGCAGACCGCGACCGTGGCCGGCGTCGCCGCGGCGCCCGTCACGCCGCAGGTCGCGGCGACGCCGAAAGTCGCGGCGACGGCGCCCGTTCCCAAAACCACGACACCTGCCGCTGCGCAAGCCAACACTGGGGTGGAAAGCGTACCGGGACTGCGCATTCGCAAGGTGACGACCAAGGACGTCGAGAAGGGCGTGGCCACCGCCAAGAAGACGGCGCTGATTCTGGGGCGCAAGTTCGAAGCGCCGGTGCGCAAAGAAGGAGAAGTCGTCGGACAGCTCACCGCGCGCATCAGCACAGAGCAGGTCGTCCGGCGCATTCTCGGCAGTGCCACCGAGGACAGCACCGAAGTACCGTTCGCACTCGATCGCGAAGGAACGATCTATACGCGCAACGACGACGATCGCACCTTGCTCGAACGCCTCGGTGTTCCCAAGCGCCTCGCGCAGGGCCAGTCCCTCAAAGACATCGAGGGCTGGATCGTCACCAGTTCCACGGACCCGCAGAGCGGCCTCCGCATCGGCGTGGTCCGGCCGGTGGGCGACAACCTCGACGAGCTCCGTCGCACCGCCGCCCGTAATTTCTCGCTGGGCATGGGTCTGATCGCCTTCGCCCTGATCGGCATCGTGCCGCTCACGAACCACCTCACGCGCGACGTCAAGCTCGTCACCGAAGGAGCCGAGCGCATCGCGCACGGCGACCTCATGACGCGCCTTCCGGTGAAGACCAAGAACGAGCTGGGCCAACTGGCGCGCGCGTTCAATCGCATGGCCGAGGACTTGAGCCTTCAGCAGCAGCGCCTCCTCGAGCAGGAGCGCGCGCGCAAGGAGCAGGAGCTTCAGCAGCGGCTCATGAGCGTCGAGTACGAGCGGAAGACGTTCGAGCTCGAAGAGGCCCGGCGGTTTCAGCTCTCGATGCTGCCGAAAGAAGTGCCGCACCATCCGAGCTATGACGTGGCCGTCTATACGCGCACCGCGACGGAAGTCGGCGGTGACTACTACGACTTCCATCTGAATGGCGACGTGCTCTCCGTGACGATTGGCGACGCCACCGGTCACGGAGCCAAAGCCGGGACGATGGTCACGGTGGTCAAGACCCTCTTCGCGGGCTACGGCGGCGCGACCGGGCCTGCGGCGTTTCTCCGCGATGCCGCGGAGAAGATCAAGCGGATGGAGTTGGGGCGCATGGCCATGGCTCTCTCGGTGGGACGGATGGAGCCTCGCTCGCTGACGCTCTCCTCTGCGGGCATGCCGCCGGTGCTCGTGCATCGCGCCGCGTCCGCGACCGTGGAGGAAGTTGCGCTGAATGCCACTCCGCTGGGAACGCTGGGCAGTGCCTACGAGGATCGGACCGTCGCGCTCGAAGCGGGCGATACGGTGTTGTTCTTGACCGACGGTTTCCCGGAGCTGATGAACGACGCGGGCCAGCAACTCGGCTACTCCGCGGCACTGGACGCCTTCGCGGAAGCAGCACTCGAGTCCACCGCCGCGTCCGTGATCGAACACCTCGCCGCGGCGTCCGCACGCTGGCACGGCGAGGCCGCCCCCAACGACGACGTGACCTTCGTCGTCGTACGCACAGAGGCAAGGTCTCCGGTGTTACTGTGAGTGGATGACGCTCGGCACGATGCCGGTCCATTTCACGACGGAAGAAGACGCGCAGGAGCTCCGCGAGGACGAAGGGTTGCGGGTCCGCGAGATCGCTCCTGCGGCGACGAAGGACGCGCTGATCGCATCCATCGCCGAGGCTCTCGTGTTGCCTGACTACTTCGGCCACAACTGGGATGCGCTCGAGGAGTGTCTGCAGGATCTCGAGTTCGACGGAGAGCTGTTGGTGTTGGTGATCCACCACGCCGCAATGCTCTGGCAGCAGATCCCTCGCGATATGTCCACTCTCGTCGATACGTGGCTCGCGGCCGCGCGGGAGCGGGGGAACATTCAGTTGGTGTTCGTATGGTGAGCCGCCGCAGGAATCCGCTGATCTGGGCGGTCGTGGCGCTGGCCGTGTTCATCACGGCGCTCTGGCAACAACGCGCACAACACGACTCGGCACCGCCGACGGTCGCTGCCAGCGCGCCGGTGACGTCGCCGGCGAAGTCCGCACGGGAAGCCACTCCGCGCCAGGGAGCGATGCCGAACCTCTCCGCCGTTCCGGAGGACGAGCGCGATCAGCTCGAATCCACGTTGGCGCTCATCGCACGCGGGGGACCGTTCCCGCACGCGAAGGACGGCAGTGTGTTCCAGAATCGCGAGGGGCTCCTGCCTCCGCAGGCGCAAGGCTACTATCGCGAGTACACCGTCCCTACGCCGGGAGCGAACACGCGCGGTGCGCGCCGCGTCGTGCAAGGCAGGGGAGGAGAGACGTGGTATACCCGCGATCATTACAACTCTTTCGTGAGGATTGACGAATGACCCGTCCCATGCCCGCGGACTCCTCGGCCGCCCACGCGGCCTACATCGCCCTGGTTCCTGAAGACGACGTGCTCTCCGCCATGGAGCAGCAGTCCTCGGCGACACTCAAGCTTCTCGCTTCGCTGGAAGAGGTCAAGGCCTCCTACCGCTATGCGACGGGAAAGTGGAGCGTCAAAGAAGTGATCGGCCACATCTCCGACGCCGAGCGCGTCCTCAGTTATCGCGCACTGGCCATCGCCCGCGGCGAGACACAATCGCTTCCCGGTTTCGATGAGGAGAGCTACGTCGCGAACGCGAACTTCGATTCCTGGCGCATCGGCGACCTCTCGGAGCAATACGCTCTGCTTCGCCGTTCGAACATCGTCCTCTTTCGCAACCTCCCGAACGACGCCTGGAAGCACCGCGGCACAGCCAACGATCAGCCGGTCACGGTACGTGCCCTGGCCTACTCGATCGTCGGCCATGAACGCCACCACCTGGCGATCCTCCGCGAACGCTACGCAGTAGGCTGAGAGTGTGTGCAGAGATCCGCGCCTCTCCCAGCCTGTCATCCTGAGCGGGTGGCGGGTGGGTGCGAAGGATCCCCTGCCGACGGAGCGAGTGTCGTGCATCGGCAGGGGATCCTTCGCACCCATCCCACCGCCCGCTCAGGATGACAGGTTGGGAAGGCGCGGATTTCTGCACACACTCTGAGGCGCGCGCGCGTTGAAAGCACGGCGTTCATCAGGTGGGTAGCCCTCGGCCGTCATATCCGAGAATTTCGTTTTCGGTTCTAGCCCGCATTTCTCACAGCCCTTCGTCGCGAGACAGCCGAGAGTGGCCTGGATGCGAGTCGAACGGCGATTTCGCGACGAAGGCATAGTTGACACTATGTTGAGGAGCGAAATCGTCGTTCGGCGAAGCAGGCAGGCCGCTATCGGCTGTCGTAGCAGAAGGGCTGTGAGAAATGCGGGCTAGCGTCGAGCAACTGAAGCTGCGCGCAATGGCGAGCGATCGCATCAAGCTCGTCCGCGAGCGGCTTTCGGGCACTCTTACCGCGCAAGCGTTCGAGGCGATCGTGGAGGGCGCGCGTCACGGCTTCGGTCGTCTCGCCGGTCAGGCGAGAGACCTCCTCGGCAAGCCGTTCGACCTCAGCGTCCCAAACATTCAGTGCCATGGTGTCGAGCCTTGCTCTCGCGGCCTTTACACCGCGACGTAGCGGAAGACGGCCACGTAGTGGCAGACGCTTCCGCCGATGACGCAGAGGTGCCACATCCCGTGCGTGTGCAGCACGCGCTTCGAGAGCGCAAAAAAGGCCACGCCGGCGGTGTAGATCAGGCCTCCGGCCACGATCCAGCGAATGCCTTCCATCGGCATGGCCGCGCGAAGCGGCACGAAGGCGACGACCACCAGCCAGCCCATCAGCAGGTAGAGCATCACGGAGATGACCTTGAACCGGCCGGGAAGGAAGATGTCCTTGGCCACACCCGCGGCGGCCAGTGCCCAGATGATGGCAAAGAGCGTCCAGCCCCAGGGTCCGCGCAACGTCACCAGCGTGAAAGGCGTGTACGTACCCGCGATCAGCAGGTAGATGGCGCAGTGATCGAAGACGTGAAAGACCTGCTTCGCCTTGCCACGGAGGCTGTGGTACAGCGTCGAGGAGAGGTAGAGCACGATGAGCATCGCGCCGTAAACCGACAGCGCGGCGATCCGGCGCGGACCGGCTTGACTGAGGACGGCGGTGGTGATGAGCACCGTGGTGCCGATGACGGCCAGGACGGATCCGACGAGATGAGTGATGCTGTTGAAGAGCTCCCCGCGATACATGGCGGGAGTCTATACCCGGGTGGGCAAGTCGCCCTCGACCCAGCCTCAGAATCGCAAGCCGAGGGAGACGCGGTAAGTGCGCGGTGTCTGGTAGGCGAGGTTGTTGAGGGGCCGGCCGAAGTTCGCTGCGAGCTGGTAGTGCACTCCTTCGACCGGAGTGGTGGTGAAGGGATTGAACGGTTGGAGGGTCGTGGAGTTGGCGGCCGTGCTGACGCCGCTGCCGAGACGCTGGGCATCGGCGATGGCGTCCTCGTCGAAGGCGTTGAGCAGATCGGCGTGTGCGAAGAGCTGCGTGCCCAGCAGGATCACGCTGTAACGCAACGCGAGATTCGTCGAAGTCACGCCGCTGGTGCGCAAGGCGCCTCGGTCGCTGAAGTAGTAACGCCCGTTCGGGATCGAGTTGTAGCCGAGGTTCGCGGGCGCTCCCTCGTAACGCGTGATGTTGATCGGCGCGCTGATGGAGTAGGCCTGACCGGAGTCGTACGTCTGGAGGACGGTCACGCCGAAACGCCCCAAGCTCGCGCCGAGCCACGCTCGAAGGCGGTGACGTTGATCGCCGCGGAGGAAGCCGGTCGGATTGTTCCGGGCGTAGTTCATGAGCTCCGGGTAGTAGAGCGACGGATCGGTGTTGGCCACGGGCCCGTTGGCGGTCTCGCCATCGTCGTTGCCGCGCAGCTTCGACCATGTGTAGTGCAGTCCGCTCTCGAAGCGTGACGGGTTCCAGCGCGCCTGGAGATGGATCCCGCGATAGGTGCGCTCGAGATTGTTGGTGTTGCGGACGAGTGCGAGGTCGACGGGGATGCCGAGTGGGGTGGACGTGCGAGTGGTGTTCTGCGTGACGCTGAGCGTCGTGAAGTCGCGCCAGTCGCGGGCCACGAAGTCGGCGCGGGCATGGCCGCGGCTGCCGAGGTGCATCCCGAAACCCACCGTTTTCTCTTGGACGTAAGGAGCCGATAGTGATCCGTCGAAGTAGGTCGAGTACCCCGGGATGTCGCGTGTGCCATTCGGGCGGAGATTCTGCGGAGTGGTATTCGCGGTGCCGCCCTGAGTGGCGTTGAAGTAGGCGAAGAGCATGGCCAGGGCCTGCTCGAGTGGAACGTTCAGTGCGTTGCTGTTGATGGCCGGACCGCGGTACGCGAAGTCGATCGAGGCCGCGCTGCCGGCCACCTGATTCGAGGAGGCGATGGCATCCACGATGCGCGACGCGTATTCGGAGTACGAGGCTCCGAACTGCATCCACCCGTCGCCACGCACGTCATATTGCACGGCCAGCCGCGGCGAGATCCGGCTGTCGTTCGCGGTGACCGTCCCGTCGGAGTCGGCGGCGTGATTGCGGTCGTAGCGCGCGCCGTAGGCGACCTCCACACGGTTCGCGATGCGCCAGGTGTCCTGCACGAACAGCGAGTCGGTGCGCAGTTCGTTCTCGCGCGCCGCGACTTGCACCGGTGTCCAGCGGATGAAGGTCCCTCCGCCGTTCGCATTCGTCGGCGTGATCACGGGATAGATCACTCCGTCGCGCCATTGGGCTCGCGTGACGAAGACGGAGAAATCGCTGCCGGACTGCCGGTCTTCGAGAGAGTGCCGCTCGGTGAACCGGTCCAGTCCGGCCACGAGCTCATGGCTGCCCGCCGCGTCGGGAACGTAGTACGTGCCCTTCAGGAGGAGATCATCATTGTCGCGCTGCTCGGCGTCACAAAAGCCGCACAGCGAGGGTGAGTTGAACCGTGCGTTCGCGTTGGCGCGGTCGAGCACGACCGTTCCGCCGACGAGATCGCTGGTGCGCGCGCCGCTTCGCAGTCCCATGGTCCGGCGCGAGTATTGAGCCTCCAGAAGTGCCGCCCTGCCAAGCACGGCCTGATAGCGGAGCGCGGCCAGCGAATCCGGGTCGTCGCGTTCGGTCAGCGACGCGGCGTCGTAGATGTTGTTGGCGAAGCGGCTGTTCTCCGTCGTCGTGCCGATGCCGAAGTACGTAGCGATCACCGAATGATGCGCGGAAACGCTCGCAGTGATCTTCGCTCCGTAGCGCTTCTGATCGTTGCTCTCCGTGTAACTGAGCGGAGGAGACGCGGGAGAAGACACGGCGCCGCCGGCGGCCGGGATGGCGATGGTCTGTCGCGCGGTGTCGTTCTTCGCCCAGCGGCCACTGGCGAAGAACCAGACGCGATCGCGCTGCAGCGCTCCGCCGAGAGTCGCCTCCCAGACGTGATTGAGGTTGTCCTCGCGAGCCTCATTGGCCGGCGACGAGGCCGACCACCGAGGATTGCTGAGCGAGTCGCGCAGTGAGCCGTCGAGGAGATTGCTACCCGATTTCGTGATCGAAGTGACCACGCCTCCCGTGAAGCGTCCGAGCTCCGCGCTCGCAGCGCCGGTGATGACGGTCGTCTCCTGGATGGCGTCCTCGACGTACATCGGACGCATCTGTCCGCGCGTGTTCTCACCCACTGCCACGCCGTCGATGGTGACCAGATTGTCGTAGCCCGGACCACCGGAGATCTGGAGCACGCCGTTGGAGAGCGTGTTGGAGCTGACGCCGGGAGCGAACTGCGAAGTGGCCAGTTGGTTGCGCTGCACGGGCAGCTTCTCGATGGCTTCCAGCGGCAGCGTCGTGGCCACGTGCTTGGACTCGATGGCCGGCTGCAGGAACGTGACCACGGTCAGGGTCTCGAGGGTCACCGGGATGAGCGTCACGTCCGCGCGCGAGGTCTGCGCCAGCTCCAGTGTGGCGCGATTGAGCCCGTCCTTCATCCCCGCGGCAGTGGCCTTCACGGAGTATTCGCCCGGAGGAAGGCCCGCAAAGTGGTACGTGCCGTTCCGTCCCGTGACCGTCGTGCGCGTGCCCTGCAGCGCCGGCGAGGTCACGACCACCTGCGCTCCTTCGAAGGGCTCTCCGTTGAGAGTGACGGCTCCGGTCAGCGACGCGGTGGTTTGCGCAGCCAATCCGGTGGTGGAAACGAGCAGAAACACCAAGACCGACCGGCGCAAGCAACCCATAGGGAAGGAAGGATAGAGACGGGGAGGAGGAGGGTCAATCACCGCGACGTTGTGGACTTGGTGACGTCGTGGACGAGGTGGACATCGTGGACGAAGTGGACCGGCCCACAACGTCCACTCAGTCCACAACATCCACTTGACCCGCCGCCAAAAATGAGCCTCGGAGCGACCGTACGTGCCCAAGGTTAGGCCAACGAGCGCAGCCGGCCGTGCCGGCCCGGCTAGAAGGGGACTTCTTCGTCGTCCTCGATCATGTCGGGTCCCGAGGAAGGCTTGCTGTTGCCGCGCGACTGCGACTGTGATTGACCGTAGCCACCGCTGCTCCGCTCGTAGCCACCGCCGCCTCCTCCACCGCCTTCGTCGCCGCGGCGGTCGAGCATCTTCATCGTGTTGGCCACGATCTCCGTGCGGTACTTCTTCTGGCCCGACTCCTTGTCGTCCCAACTGTCCGTGCGGATCGAGCCCTCGATGTACACGAGCTTTCCCTTCTTCAGATACTGCCCGCAGATCTCGCCCAGCTTGCCCCAGGCCGTGATGTTGTGCCACTCCGTCCGTTCCTGCTTCTCGCCGGCGCGGTCGGTGAACTTCTCGTCCGTGGCCACGGTGAACTTCGCCACGGGGGTTCCTTGCGGAGTCGCGCGAATTTCCGGATCTTTGCCCAGACGCCCGACCAGAATGACTTTGTTGATCATGAGATGGTTTTCTCCTACCCGCGTTTGAACATTTCGTAATGTCGCGGTTCAGTGTGGACTGCGCGGATTCTATCCTTTCCTACCGCGCGTAGAATGCGCGGCTCATGAAGTGTGTGATTCAGCGCGTGCGCCGGGCCTCCGTCGATGTGGGCACCGAGCGCGTTGCGGCCATCGGGGCCGGAATGCTCGTGCTCGCCGCGGTGGAGAAGGGCGACTCCGAACAGCAGATGGCGGACGCCGCGAAGAAGATCCGCGAGCTGCGCATCTTCTCCGACGAAGCGGGCAAGATGAACCGCGATGTCGCCGAGGCGGGCGGCGCGATCCTGGCGGTCTCGCAGTTCACTTTGGCGGGCTCGATCGCCAAGGGACGCCGCCCCAGCTTCGACCGCGCGGAGGAACCGGGACGCGCGCGTGAGTTGTTCGAGCGCTTTCTCGTCGAGCTGGCCTCGAGCGGCATCGCCGTTCAGACGGGACGGTTCCGCGAGTCGATGGTGGTGGCGTTGGAGAACGACGGCCCCGTGACGTTCGTCTGGGAATCCTAGCCGGGCCGGTACGACCGGCAGCGCGGTGGGCTTAGCCTTGGGCACGCCTTTCGAGCAAAATTGCCGGCCACGCTGAAGGGAATGACATCTTCGATGTCATCCTGAGCGGGTGGCGGGTGGGTGCGAAGGATCTCGTGCCGAAACACGACACTCGCTCCGTCTGTACGAGATCCTTCGCACCCCACCCACCACCCGCTCAGGATGACAAGCTGGGGAAAGCCGCGGATTTCAGCACACTCTCCGCCCGGGAGAGTTTTGCGGCTATTCTCCGCGGATGCCCGCAGCACGCGCATCGAGAGGACTCGCTCGATCCTTCGCGATCGCGCTGCTGCTTCTCGTGGTCGCGTGCCGCAGTGGTTCTCCGGCGCTGGTGAATCCCCACCCTGCGCCTCAGGACAAGGGTGCGCGGCGCGACCGGTGGATGTTCGAGCGGCGGGCGTATCCGTTCGGGACCATTCCGGCCGATGCGCGGCGGAAGGCTTTCGCACAGGTCAAACGCGACCGGACCACTTCGCACCAGGTCGCGAGCGAGGCCGGGCAGACCTCGTATTGGGCTCCGATCGGACCTGCGCCGGTGGAGACTGCATGGCCTTGGGGCGTGGCCACCGGGCGCGTCAAAGCCTTGGCCATCTCTCCTGCGAATCCGGACTTGATTTTGGCAGGCTCCTCCAGCGGTGGGATCTGGCGTTCGACGGACGGTGGTCGCGACTTCGATCCGGTCTCGGACGATCATGCGGATCTGGCGGTGGGTGCGATCGCCTTCGCGCCGTCGAATCCGAACATCGTCTACGCGGCGATGGGCAGCGACTTCCTGGGAACGGGCATGCTGCGATCCGACGACGCCGGAGCTCACTGGCGTCTCGTCAGTGGCCCGACGTTTGGCTCGCTGGGATCGACGCCGCGGTTGATCGTCGATCCAGCCGATGCGAACCGGCTGTGGGCCGGCCAGTACTCGCGGCTCGACCAGCAGTCGGGCAACCTGTTCTCGAGCGGCGTCCTCGTGTCTCAGGATGGCGGCGTGACCTGGACGAAATTGTTCGGGGGCCTCACCAGCGATCTCGTGGCCACGTCCGGAAGTACGACTCAATTTCTGGCCGGTATGACGCGCGTCGATCGGCCCGGCGGAGGAAATCCCGGCATCTATCGCACGACCGACGGAGGCGCTACCTGGACCATCATCATCGACTCGGGGGAGCAATCGTATGCGTACCCGCGCCTGGCCGTGACCTCGGCGGCGCCGCAACGTCTCTACGCGCACATGTTCAGCAATGGCCCTCCCGGTCTCAAGTACCAGTTCTTCGTCAGCAATGACGGCGGAGCGTCGTTCAGCGAGACTGCGGCGGCCGGTCTGCCGAAAGAGTTCTCGATCTTTGTGCACGCCGACCCTGCCGATCCTTCGGTGGTGTACGTCGGCATGCGCGATCTCTACAAGAGCGTCGACGGTGGCCAGACCTTCGTCAATCTCACCCGCGGCTACACTCCCACCGATCGCTTCGATCCCGCGAACTCCACGTCGCACGTCGATCAGCATTCGATGGCCTTCGATCCCCGCGACTCGCGCACGTTCTTTCTCGGCAATGACGGCGGCGTGTTCCTCACGAAGAACGGCGGGGTGTCCTACGAGTCCCTGTCCGGAACGCTGGCGCTGGTCCAGGCGTACGGCATCGCCGCCCATCCGACCGATCCGGCCATGCTGTTTCTCGGGACGCAGGACAACGGGATGGAACGCCGCGAGGCGAACGGCACGTGGCGCGAGTTGATCACCGGCGACTACGGGTCGATCGTCTTCGACCGGAACGATCCCGACATCCTGGCCACGAACTATGTCGAAGGACTGATCCTTTCTTTCAAGGATCGCGGCTCGGTGTTCCTGGGAACGCTCGCCACCAACGACACGTTCGGAGGCAACCGCATCGCCTTCATTGCGCCGTTCGAGCATGCGCGCTCCACGAATCTCCTGTACTTCGGAACCTACCGGCTTTTCGTCAGTCACGACTTCGGCCGGACGTGGAGCCCACCCGGAGATCTGCTCGACCTGACGAAAGGCGGCGTGGACACACTCGGAGCGATCGCGGTGGCGGCGAGCGATCCCCAGACGATCTACACCGGCTCGAACCGCGGACGCCTGATGATCACCCGGAACGGAGGCACGAACTGGACAGACGTGACGGCCGGTTTGCCGGACCGCGCCGTGTCTGCCATCGCCGTGGAACACACGGATGCGCAGGTCGCCTTCGCGGGACTCTCGGGATATGCGGCACCTCATGTCTGGAAGACCGTTGATGCCGGTGCTTCGTGGCAACCGCTCGACGCTGGTCTGCCGGATGTCCCGGTGAACGCGCTGCTCATCGACCCTCGGGACGCGAACGTCCTGTACGCCGGCACCGACATCGGCGTGTTCCGCTACGACGCTCGAGCCGGGACATGGGAACATTTCTCGCGAGGGATGCCTCCGGTCATCGTCACGGACTTCGACGTCACCGCGGCCGGCACGATCGTGGCAGCGACGCACGGCCGCGGCGCCTACGAGCTGGTCCCAGCGCCCGGCGTGCGGCGACGCGGCGTGCGCCACTGACGTCGTTGGTGATCGTCCGGTCGCTTGTGGTTGACGCAGTCTTCGGGTCGCGCTGAGTGCTGGGTGCTGGGTGCTGAGTCAAACCGGCCCACTTCCCGGCAGCGCTATCGCTATCCAGCCTGTCATCCTGAGCGGGCGGTGGAATGGGGGGCGAAGGATCCCCCTCCGATGCACGAGATCCGCTCCGTCGGCAGGGGATCCTTCGCACCCACCCGCCACCCGCTCAGGATGACAGCGAGGATAGGGAAGCCGCACCCAACCCCGCACCGGGTTCAGCACCAGCAACCGGAGGAGCACCCTTTATACTGCGCCGCTATGCAATACCGCCCCACCGACATCGAGCCGAAGTGGCAACAGCGATGGGCCGAGGCGAAGGTCGCGGAAGTCGACGTGACCGGACCAGGCCGGAAGCTGTACATGCTGAACATGTTTCCCTATCCGTCCGGGGACCTCCACGTCGGGCACGGCCGCAACTACATCCTCGGCGACGCCGTGTATCGCTACTTCCGCATGCAGGGCAGGGCCGCCCTCAACCCCATGGGATGGGATGCCTTTGGACTCCCGGCAGAGAATGCGGCCATCAAGTTCGGCCGTCATCCCCGCGAATGGACGCTGGCCAACATCCAGCGGATGAAAAAACAGTTCGCGCGCTGGGGCATCCTCTACGACTGGTCCAAGGAGATCGCCTCCTGCGAGCCTGAGTACTACCGGTGGAACCAGTGGCTGTTCCTGCAGCTCTACAAGCGAGGTCTCGCGTATCGCGGCACCGCTCCGGTGAACTGGTGCCCGCAAGACCTCACCGTGCTGGCGAACGAGCAAGTGGTGGACGGACGCTGCGAGCGCTGCGGCGCACTGGTCGAGCAGCGCGAGCTCTCGCAGTGGTTCCTCAAGATCACCGACTACGCGGACCGGCTCGACGCCGGCCTGGACACCCTCGACCAATGGCCGGAGAAGGTCAAGCTCATGCAGCGGAACTGGATCGGACGCTCGCTGGGAGCGGACGTCGATTTTCCGGTGGCCGCGCTGGGTCATCCGATCCGCGTCTTCACCACGCGTCCGGACACGATCTTCGGTGCGACGTTCATGGTGCTGGCGCCGGAACATCCGGACGTTCCGACCCTGATCGCGGACCATCCGGACCGCGAGGCGATCGAGCAGTGGATCACCGCGGTGCGCAATCAGTCCGCACTCGAGCGGCAGGAGGCGGGCAAGGAAGGACACTTCACCGGCAAGACCGCCACCAATCCCTTCACGGGTGAAGAGATCCCGATCTGGCTGGGCAACTTCGTCCTGCCCCAGTACGGCACGGGCGCGATCATGTCCGTGCCCGCACACGATCAGCGCGACTTCGAGTTTGCCAAACAGTACGGTCTCCCGCTGCGGGTCGTGCTCGTGCCCGCCGGCACCGTCGTGGGAGAGACCGCGGACGAGAATCCGGCGGAAGTGTTCACGGCGAAAGACGACTCCGCCGTCAGCGTTCACTCCGGCCCGATCAGCGGTCTGCCGGTGCCCAAGGCCATCGCCCGCATCATCGAGATCATCGAAGAGCGGGGGATCGGCAAGGGCACGGTGCGTTATCGGTTGCGCGACTGGCTCATCTCGCGCCAGCGCTACTGGGGCACGCCCATCCCGATGCTGTACTGCGACAAATGCGGGCTGGTTCCGGTGGCGGAAGAACAGCTCCCGGTGACGTTGCCACTCGACGTTCCTTTCACGGGCAGGGAAGGCAATCCGCTGGCGAAGCACGCGGCGTTCGTGAATGCGACCTGCTCCCAGTGCGGCGGAGCGGCCCGGCGCGAGACGGACACGATGGACACGTTCGTGGACTCCTCGTGGTACTTCCTGCGCTTCGTCACGCCTCGCGACGACCAGCGCATCTTCGATTCGGACATTGCCAACCGGTGGCTGCCCGTCGACCAGTACATCGGTGGCATCGAGCACGCCATCCTGCACCTGCTGTACGCGCGCTTCGTCACTTACGCGTTGCACGACATGGGCTTGGTGGCGTTCGAGGAGCCCTTCACGAATCTCTTCAATCAAGGAGTGATCACGAAGGAAGGGTTCAAGAACGCGCAGGGATCGTGGGTGTCGCCCTCGGAGGTGGAGTGGCGCGAAGGCAAGCCGTATCGCGGCGAGGAAGAGCTCGTCGCCGAGGTCACGAAGATGTCGAAGTCGCGCCTCAACGTCGTGCCGCCGGATGAGCTCATCGCGCGCTACGGCGCCGACACGGAACGCGTGTACACGTTGTTCATCGCCCCGCCGGAGAAAGAAGCAGCGTGGTCCGACGAGGGTGTGGTCGGCGCGTACCGATTCCTGGGACGCGTCTGGCAGATGGGAACGGTCATCCAGGGCGCGGAGCGCAAGGCGCAAGGCGCTGACGCGAGCGTCATTCGCAAGACGCACCAGAGCATCGACGTGGTCACGTCCCGCATCGAGCGCTTCGAGTTCAATACGGCCATTTCCGCGCTCATGGAGCTCTCCAACACTCTGGGAGAGGCGGTGCAAGCGGGCGGTGGAGCGGAGCTGCGCGGTCCGTACGAGACACTCCTGAAGCTGCTCCACCCATTCGCGCCGCATCTCACCGAGGAGCTGTGGGCGATGCTCGGCAACGAAGAGTTCGTGCTCACGTCGGGATGGCCCGTGGCCGATCCCGCGCTCATGCAGGAAGACACGGTGGTCATCGCCATCCAGGTCAACGGCAAGCTGCGCGGACAAGTCGAGGTTCCGGCTCCCGCGGAGGAGGGGCGCGTCTGGGAGGCTGTGGACGCTCACGAACGCGTGCGGGCCTGGGTGACCGGAAAAGAAATCGTGAAGAAGATCTACGTCCCGGGTAAGCTGGTGAATGTGGTGATCCGATGAAGAAAACGATCGTTGCTCTCCTCGCTCTGATTCTGACGGCCGGCTGTTTCGAGATCGACCAGACCATCAACCTGGAGAAGGATCTCTCCGGCACCGCCGACTTCCACCTCGGCATCGACCTCGAGCCGATGGTCGTGATCATGGCCCAGTTCGCCCATGAGATGTCGGGCAAGACCGGCCCCGTGAGCGAGGCCGAATTGGCCAAGGCTCGCACCGAGTTCAAGAAGTCCTCGTCGTCGAAGAGCGAGACCGAGGAGATGAGCCGCGGCGACGTCGAGAAGGGCTTGCCGGAGGGCGTGAAGCTCCTCGACTACAAAGTGGCCGAGCGCGAGTTCGGCGTCGTGACCGACTTCAAGTTCGGGTTCGACCGGATCAGCAAGCTGGTCGGTGTGAAGCTCCCGTCCAAGGGCGGCGACGATCCGACCAAGAAAAACGTGATCGACTCGCCGTTCGAGGGACTGGAGCTCGAAGAGAAGGGCAACACGCTGACTCTCCGCACCAAGCCGCTCAACCCGCAGGAAGCCGTGGCTAAAGAAACGGCCGAGGCGCCGAAGATGGACGCGGCCACGGAGAAGCTCATGAAGGACGCGTTCAGCAAGATGCGGGTCTCGTATCGCATCACCGCCCCGTTCACGATCGTCTCGCACAACGCCACGCGCAAGCAGGGCAACACCCTGATCTGGGAGTACGACATGGACCGCTTCGAGGCCCTGTCCAAGTCCGGGAAGCTGGACGATGCCGGCGTGAGGGTGACCTACAAGCGATGAGAGTCACGAGATCAGTGGCCGGTTGCCTGGCGCTGCTCCTCCTGAGCGGATGCGGCTATGGGCTGGTCGGACGGGGCAGTTTCCTCGATCCGGCGATCAAGACCATCGAGGTGCCGGCGTTCGTCAACCGCACGACGCGCGTGGAGTTGGAACAGCGCGTGACGCAGGCAGTGGCGGAGGAGTTCGTCTCCCGTGGCCGCCTGCAACTCGTCACGTCGTCTAATCAGGCTCACGCGATTCTGCGGGGCTCGATCGACACGTTCAACATCAACCCGATCGCCTTCGACCAGGGCAGGGCCACGCGTTATCAGATCTCCATCACCGCGAAGATCGAGCTGCTGGACCATCGCCAGGAAGACAAGGTGCTGTGGAAGAACGACCAGTACCGGTTCAGCGAGAACTATGAAGTGAACCTCGCCAACACCGACGCGTTCGACCAGGAGACGCGCGCCATCCAGGAGATCGCCGTGCGGTTCGCCGAGGGACTGGTCACGAACCTGCTCGAGGGGTTCTGAGTCCGAGAGGCCGTCATCCAGGATGACAGGTTGGGAAGCTCGCGGATTTCCGCCGCTCGCTTCCAAGAAACTCCCAATGTTTGCGGGGCCAAACTGCACACTCATCGGAGGCTGCATCGCCCCCCTCATCCGGACAGTTGGCCACCTTCTCCCCCCAAGAAGCCGGGGGGAGAAGGCTCTCGATTGAACACTCTCGCGAGGAACCACCCCAGCTCGCGATGCGCACACACCGAGAGCCTTCTCCCCTCCGCAGAGGGGAGAAGGTGAGGGGTCTCCCTCGTGGCAGGTACGCAGCCTTTGTTTCTTCCTGTCAGGCGCGCGGCGCGAGGGCGCGAGGCACCTGCTTCGTGCCCCACCCACCCAGGTCCCTCGCTCGACGCTCGGGATGACAGGCCAAGGCATCGCTGGGTTGTCCGCGCCACGAACCGACAACCAACAACCGACGACAACGGAGGCACAGCTCCGCGCGCGGCCATTCGCCGCGCGCTGAAACTAAGGAAGGGGAGAGGCGGGCGGGCGTGAGCGCCCGCCCCCGGTTACTTCGCGGCGCGCTTGGAGGCGGCGGCGAGGCGGGACTTGTAGCGGTCGGCGGTGTTGCCCTTGATCAGGCCGCGCTTGGCAGCCTTGTCGATCGCGGAGTACGACGTCGCCAGCGTACCTTTGTCGGTGTCGCCACCCTCGAGGGCCGTCCGCGCCTTCTTCAGCGAGGTCTTGAGGGACGACTTGCCCGCGCGGTTGCGCGTTTTTCTTTTCTCGGCTTGCCGTTCCTGTTTCTCGGCCGAACGAGTATTTGCCATCTGTATCTGCTCCCTAACGTCGATTATTGGTGAAACTGGATTCTACTTGGTTTCGATCCCGAGCTGTCTCAGTCTCTGGCGCGCCAGCGCGGCTTCCTGCGACTTGGGGTGCTCGTGCAGGACATACTGCAGTTGCACAACCCCTTGTGCTCTCTCGCCGATGCTGATGTACGCGTAGCCCTTCTTGAGCAGCGCCCCGGGAACCTTGTCGGAACGCGGGTAACGGGTGACGACGCTGTCAAACTGTTCAATGGCGTCGCGATATTTCTTCTGGGAGAAAAGACTTTCGCCGATCCAGTAGGAGGCGTTGTCCGCCAGCTCGGAATTGGCGTTGCCGTCGAGGAAATCGCGGAACCCGTCGATGGCCAGGTCGAAGTTGCCGCGCTGGTAGTCACGGTAGGCTGCCTGGTAGGTCTCCGTGGGGTTCCCGGCGGACGCGACCGGAGTCGAGGGAACCGTGACCTCGCTCGAGGATGCGCCGCCTTCCGTCGAACCCGGCTGCTGCTGCATGGCCGCGATCAGGGCCTTGATGTTGTCGAGGTCCCGCTGAGCCTGGGTGAGCTGTTGCGCGAGCTGGTCCATGCGGTAAGCGCTCTGCTCGGTGTTGCCCTGGGACGTCTGCATCCGCTCTTCGAGCTCGGCGACCTTCGCCACCAGGGTGGCGTTCGAGCGGAGGAGGGTTTCCGTCTGCTCGGCGATGCGCACGTTGACGCCCTGCACTTCCTCCTTGCTCGAGGAGGTGCGCTTGACGTTGGCCAGTTCTTCCTGCAGCTCGGCGATCTGGTCCTGCGCGCGCTGAAAGTCGGAGGTGGAGATGCAGCCGGCCGCGGCGAGAGTCACCGCGGCCAGTGCAAGAAATCGAAGAGTCTTCATGGTCATCGGGCCTGGACGAGCACGATGTGGGCCCGCCGGTTCTTGGCCCATGCGGAGTCGTCATGTCCCTCGTCGAAGGGGCGCTCTTCGCCGTAGCTGACGGTGCGGATGCGTCCGGAGTTGATGCCCAGGGTCACCAGGTAGTCCTTGGCGGTGTTGGCGCGGCGATCGCCCAGGGCCAGGTTGTACTGCTCGGTGCCACGCTCGTCGCAGTGGCCTTCCAGGAGCACGTTGTATCCGGAGCCTTCACCCTTGAGCCAGGTGGCCGAGCTCTGGAGTGCATCCTGCGCCGCGCCGTCCAGCGTGGCTTCGTCATAGGTGAAGTAGGCGTCGCGGACGTGCCCCCTCTCCTGAGCCCAGCGGTTGAGCGCTTCGATCTCCGTCGGACGGACGTCTTCCGGCGGAGTGGTTTCCCGCACGAAGTCGTCGGGCTCCTGGACCTCGGTGTCGGTGCTCACGGGCGGCGCGGCCACTTCAGGCGCCGTCGTCTCCTGGACCGGAGGGGTGACCACGGGATCGATCTTCTTGCGGTTCGTCTTGCAGGCGGGCAACACCAGAATGGCGAGTGCGGCGAGCCCCGCGACGGCGATCTTCGACATCTTCTTCATTTGCTTTCCACTCCCTTCAACGATGATAAACCAGTAAAGCAGTGCTGCGTGCTGGGTGCTGAGTGCTGAGTACTGGATCATTCGGGCTTCTTCGACCAATCGGGCCCTTTGTTCTCGCCCTCGAACGTCAACTGCAACAGATCGCGTCCGTCCGTGCGCATCCGGTAGACCTGCCACCGGCCATTGCGATTGGACTGGAAGGCGATCCACTGCCCGTCGGGAGACCAGGTCGGCTGCTCGTTGGACCCCTCACCGGCGACGATGCGACTCTCGCCCGTGATCAGGTTGGCGATGCGGATCTGGAATCGCCCGTTCACGCGCGAGGTGTATGCGACGCGCTCGCCGTCCGGCGCCCAGGTCGCGTCGTCGTTCCAGGTTCCGTCATGGGAGATCCGCCGGACGTTCGTCCCTTCGGCGTCCATGACATAGATCTGCGGCGTGCCGCTGCGTCCGGAGGTGAAGGAGATCTGGCGTCCCGTGGGGCTCCATTCCGGCGTGGACTCGATCGAGCCGGTGGTGGTCAGCCGCCGCACATTCGAGCTGTCGTCCTTGATCAGGTAGATGTCGGGATTGCCGCTGACCGAGCCCACGAAGGCGATGTCGTTGCTGACCGGCGAGAAGGTGGCCGAGGTATTCAGCGAGAGGCGGCTGTTGACCCGGGTGCGCTCCCCGCCGCGACGGCTGATGATGTACATGTCGCTGGTGCCGCGCGCGAACGAGGTGTAGACCATGCGCTCGTTGTCGGGCGACCAGCTCGGGAGGATGGAGAGCACGCCGTGATTGGTGATCTTGCGCTGGTTGGCGCCGTCCCAATCCATGAGCCAGATCTCCCAGTTGCCGCTGCGGTTCGATGCGTAGGCGATCTGGGAGAGGAAGACGCTCGGCCGGCCATTGAGCGTCTTGACGATCTCGTTGGCGAGCATGTGTGCCGTGCGCGAGAGCGCGGTCGCAGGAGCGCGGTAACGCTTCTTGAGCTGCGCGGCGCCGCTCTGATCCACGAGCCACGCCTCGACCACGTACTCCTGCCCTTCGGTCCAGACGTTGAGCTGCAGGTGGAACTGCGCCTGGATGCTCTTGAGGAGCTCGGACGTGACCGGCACGCTGGGCGGCACGGGTGCGATGGCCATGATCCCGGAGTAGGCGATGTCCCGCGTCAGCGGTCCGAAGAAGCCTTGCCGCACCTCTTCGCTGTTCACGGGAGCGGTCGCCGCCGCGCCGATGGGTCGCAATTCGGGGAAGGGCACGGCGATGCGCACCACTTGCGCGGCCTGATCCGCCGACATGGTGGAGGTGATGTCCTGAGCCGTGGCCGTCGCGGTCACGACGAGGAACGCAATCGTCATCGCCAGCCAGCCGTGCCTGCTTCCGGGAAAACTCCAGTGTTCATGTGTTCGAACAAACTCATCGGAGGCTGCATCGCCCCCCTCATCCGGCCGATGGCCACCTTCTCCCCCCAAGAGGCCGGAGGGAGAAGGCTCTCGAGGGACGCCCTCGCAATGAGCCATGGCTGCTGGCGATGCGCACGCAGCGAGAGCCTTCTCCCCTCCGCAGAGGGGAGAAGGTGCCGAAGGCGGATGAGGGGTCGCCCTCGTGGCAGGCACGCAGCCTTTGTTTCTTGCTTTCAAGTGCGGCGCTCGCGGCGTGGGCCTGCTTGGCATCTCAGCGATGGCGGTCGCGGTCATGGTCTTCGAGTTTTGCATCGTCAGTGTTTTCATCGGAAAGTCAGGTGTACTCCAAGGTCGATGCCTGAATAGGTGGGAGGCAGTGGGGCCAGCGGTGAGGCACTGCGGACGGCGCTGAGCGCGGCGCGGTCGAACGTCCCGCTGCCGCTGGGCGTCTCGATCTTCGCGTCGAGAATGGTGCCGTTGCGTTGGATCCGGAAGTAGATGACCACCGCCGCGCCGCCGGTGATGGACGGCCGCACCCAGCGATCACCGATGTTCTTGTGCATCCGCTGGACGTAGACGGTGTACGGGAAGTCGCCGCCTTCCAGGCCGGTGATGCCGGAGCCCCCGACCGGCACAGCGGTGGGCGTGAGCTGCGGGTTGCCCGCCGGTGCAGAAGGCGGCGCGGGTGGCGGCGGTGCCGGAGACTCGGAGCCCTTCTTCGTGGATCTGCCGAACGGCGAGAGCGGGACGGTGTTCTTCTCCGGTTTCGGCGGTGTCTTCTCCACGACGGGCTTCGGCTCTTCGATCTTCGGTTTCGGTTCTTCGATCTTCGGTGCCTCGACCTTCGGCGCCTCCACCACCGGCTTGGGCGCGGACTTGCGCGCGGCCGGAGCGGGCGCGGGTGCGGGGAGATTGGCGAATTGAATGTTCACCATCGTCGCCGCGCGAGGCGTGCTGGCGTGCAGCGCTCCGTAGACCGCGAGCGCTCCGAGACCGGCGTGCAGGAGAAGAGAGAAAACGATACCGGCGCCGGCACCGCGATCGAGGGCTTCGCGTTGGGCAAGGACCTCAGCGACGCGGTCGCGCATTCTTCTCCCCCGGCCGGGTGATCATGCCCAGTTGCTCCACACCCGCCCTGTTCATCACATCGAGCACTGCAACCACCCGTCCATAAGGTACGACCTCATCCGCTTCGAGCAGCGCGCGTTTGATCTTCCGCGTGCGCAGCATCGGTCCCAGGGTGAGTTCGAGCTCGGTCGAGCCGACGGCGGTTCCATCGACGTACACCGCACCGGAAGAGAGGATGGTCACCTTGGCCGGGCTGTTGGAAGCCAGCTCGAAGCTCTGCCCCTCCGCCTGCGGCAACGCAACATCCAGGCCTTGCGTGAGCATGGGCGCCGTGATCATGAAGATGATCAACAGCACGAGCATGACGTCGACGAGCGGCGTGACGTTGATCTCCGCCATGTCCGTCATGTCGTCGGATTCACCTAAACGCAGAGCCATGCCGGAATCTTAGACGCACCGGAAGCGACTTGGGTAACGAACCCCTGCGATTTGCGCGCGGAACTGTGTTGTCGGTTGTCAGTTGTCAGTTGCGGGCGAGCCGTTTGGGAGCGCAAGAGCAATGGCCTCGGAGCGACGGTTGTCTGCACCCAGTCGCGCCATGAATCACCACGAACTGAGAACCGGCAACTGACAACCCAACCCACTGGACACTCACCTGCGGCCGTGCCGGCTACGTGAAGTTTCGCTCGGTGAGGTTCATGAACTCGAGTGTGAAGTCTTCCATCTCGCCCTTCGAAGAGCGGAGCCGCTGCACGAAATGGTTGTAAGCGAGCAGGGCGGGGATGGCCGCGAACAGGCCCGCGGCGGTGTTGATCAGCGCCTCGCTGATGCCGGGCGCGACCGCGGTGATGGACGTCGAGCCGGTTGCTCCGATGGTACTGAAGGCTCCCATGATTCCCCACACCGTCCCGAAGAGGCCGATGAATGGCGTCGCCGCGGCAGTGGTCGCCAGAAACGGGACGAAGCGCGACAGCCGCGCGGCCTCGATCCGCGTGGCGCGAATGAGCGAACGCTCCACGCTGTCGAGGGACTTCACCGTCTGCCGGCCGCCCTCGGAATGCGCGATCTGCGCCTCGATCTCCGCGTATCCAGCCCGGAACAGTCCGACCAGATATGCATAGGCGAGGGGAGCGAGGGCCGCCTGGACATCCGCCAGCCTCTTGGCCTTGCGAAACAGCGCGATGAACCGCCGCGACGCGCGATGCGATCGCTGAAAGCGGCGCCACACCACGATCATCACCGCCCACGAGATGATGGAGAAGAGCAGGAGGATGGCGAGGACGGACTTCCCCACCCACCCGGATTGCTGAAATGCCGTCCAGAGTTGCACGGCGCGGAGGGTAACACGGCCGGCACGGCCGGCTGCGCTGGTTGGCATAGCCTTGGGCGCGTACGGCAGCTCCGAGGCCGGCACGGCCGGCTGCGCTGGTTGGCATAGCCTTGGGCACGTACGGCAGCTCCGAGGCCAACGCTTCTTTCTACCGCACAGACGGCGAACGGGTGAGGAGGTTGGTGACCCCGGCAGGATTCGAACCTGCGACCAACGGTTTAGGAAACCGCTGCTCTATCCGTGCTGAGCTACGGGGTCGGCTCAACGCCGCATCAAGACGTTAGCACACCGGCCACTCGCCTCGTGATCTGGCGAGGGCGAAGGCGCCGCTCGAAGCGGGCGATCGACGATTGGAAAACCCGCAGGATCCTGCGCGAGCGTTCGTCGTCCAATCGCTCGATCTCCATCGCGGCGCGGGCGATGGCGGACGACGCACGAGCGCGGGACTCGTGAATCCACGTCTCATAGGCCTCGGGAGTCGTGCGCCAGGCCCGTCGCGGCACGTTGATCAAGCCCTTGCGCAGGTCGTCATCGAGGTCGCGAAAGACCGAGCACCAGGCCAGTGCCTCGACGAGCGCCGGCACTTCCTCCGCGCGCGCCGTGCAGCCTGCGGTGCGCAACATCAGATTGACGGAGAGCCGGAATGTCGTCTGGTGATGCGCGTCGAGGTCGGAGTCCTCCCACACTTCTCCGCCGAGGACTCGCATGCGATCGCGCTGCATCGTGCGCACGAGGGCGATGAACTCGCTGCGTCCGTCGGGAGAGAGCTCGGCGAAGAGAGCCGCGGTCAATTGTGACAGCGGATCTCGCGAGAAGTGTTCGGTCTCCATTTCCTGAACGAGTTGTTCGATGATCTCGAGTGGCTCGTCCTCAGATCGACGATCTCCGTCGAGCAGATCGTCGATCCACTGCGCAGTGCAGAACCCCACACGTGCGGCGCGGTACCGCTTCCAGTGGAGGAGCGATGGGCCGTAGAGAAAGAGGAAGATGATGAAGTAGCGCAGATGCCGCCGCGAGAATTGCGCGCATTGCCAGAGGCAGGAGAGCTCGACCGCCAGCGCGTCGCGAAAGTTGTGCGCGCTCATGACGGGGGCAGCGGTCGTGGTCCGCGCCACATCTGCCGGTAGATCGACCAGAACGTGGGTCGCTCGTCGTCTTCCCGAATGAAACGGCCGAGGTGGATCCAGGGCACGGTGGGGTGGCGGTGATGGGCCAGATGGTGGTGGTAGTTGAGGAAGAGCAGGCGTGTGAGCGGGTTCACGCGGAGGTTCCAGGCGCCGTCCTGCACGTCGAGCTTCGAGAAGGCGTGATCGGTGTACTGCAACGAGCTCCAGTTCACCGCGAACGCGGCATAGCAGAGCAGCCAGCCGCCGAGGTTCAGGTCGAGTGCGAAGAACATCGCCGCCTGGACGCCGAGGGTGAACAGCAGCTCGAGGCGAATGCGCAGACGCGGCGCATCCTGGATCCCCGCGAACATCGACGACGCACCCGTTTGCACGGCCATCTCCGAGGATCGCGAGCGCAGCAATGGACTCGTATAAAGCGATGGCCAGACCAGATAGGCGATGCCACCCAGCGGTACGAACACCCAGTACAGGCCGGTGAGGATCGCGTACCACTGAGCCCGTTTCAACAGCGGGTTGTCGAACGGACGGATGTAATCGAACTGCTCTTCGACCGTGCGATTGCGCGCGTGATGGCCGAGGTGAAACACGCGCTGCAGCGCGAGTCCGGTGGGGAAGAAGACCGCCGCCACCTGGCCCATCAACTCGTTCACGCGGCGGTTCTCATGGGCGATGCCGTGCACGGACTCGTGCAGGAGCGAGAACAGCGTGTTGTTGAGAAACGAGAACGCGATCGCCGCGAGCAGCGCCTGCCACCAGGTCCCGTGGGAAGCGATCCACAGCATCGCGACGCAGGAGGCTCCTGCGCCAACGAGCAACGTGATGTTGAGCGTCCCCGGAATGCGCATGGGTCAGGCGGCGGTGCGGCGACGGGTGAGAATTCGCCCTGCAAAGTACCCGACGAGCAGCCCCACCAACAGGCTCGCTCCGCCGATCATCCACATGATCTGCTTGAGCCGATCGAGAATCGGATTCTCGAAGACGTTTGCCGAATAGTGGAAGGCCGCGATCACCCAGCGGTCTCCGCTGCGGACCATCGTCGACGTCCATCGTCCGCGGATGTCGAAGGTGTCTCCGTTGGTCAACTCGTAGTGGTCGTTCGAGCTCCCGTAGGCGACTCCCGTGTCTCCGCCGTACAGCGAGGTGAGCTGATCCACCTCGAAGGACACGGTGACGTTCTTCACGATGTGTCCGGGCGCCGTGAGCATCTTGTGGAAGTAGGCCCGGATTTCCTGTGGGCCGCGGCAGACGTCGCCGTTCATCGTCGTGAAGACCACGTTCGGGTCGACGTTGGCCACCAGGGTGTCGAGGTCGCGGTCGTTCAGCGCTTTCTCCATCGTCGCCTTGAGCTTGCGCAGCTCCCGATGACTGGGGTCTTCCACCGGCTGAGCGTTCAGCGATGTGAGGGATGCAGCCAGCAACAGGAGCGAAAGCCAACGGTTCATTTACTCTCCTCGGTTACGAGTTGGGGAAGCGCGCAAAGGTAGCGGTAGCAGGCGTTGATGGTCTCGTCGCGGTTGTCGAGAAAACCCGGTGGGAAGCGAATTCCGCCGAGAGCCTCGACGTCGCGGCGCAGGAAGGCCATGAAGAGCGCCGCCGAGATCCGCGCGTGCAGGCGGTGCAGGCCCGCGCTCCTTCTCGGCACGCCGAAGAGCGGAAGGATCGAAACGCCGCCGGAGGTCGGCCTGAGCGAGACCAGGAGGTAAGCGCGGCGGCTGCGGACCGACGACTCGACCATGATGGTCGTCCCGCCGAAGCAGGTGACCTCGACGCGGATGTCGTTGCCGGAGAGCCAGCGCATGGCGCGATCGCTCCAGCCGTCGCCGGTGACGGCGGTGGTGTAGTCGACGCGAAACGTCATCGCATCCGGGTATCGGATCGACGGAGCGCGGGTGAGCTTGCGCCGGTGTACGGTCTCCAGGTGCGTCATGTCGAAGGCGTTGGCGACGGGGACGTACCACGGACAGTCGATGCTCACGGGACGCCCGGCGCGAAAGTGAAGGTCACCGTCGGGAACGGAGAACCCGGGCAGTGGATCTGCCGGATCCGCTCCCGGGTACAGGAAGATCATCCCGAAGCGCTCGAGGGTCGCGTATTGGGGCGTGGACAAGGCGCGCGGCGGCGCCGGAAGTCCCGGGATGCGAACACACCGATCGGTGTACTCCCAGTGGTGCAAGGGGCAGCGGAGGCAGTCGCCGGCGACGGTCCCACGGGCGAGGTCGACGCCTTGATGGCGGCAGTGTGCCGGCAGCGCATGAACGGCGCGGGTCGTGCGACCGCGAAATACGACGATGGGATCGTCGCCGAGTGAAAACTGAAGCACCGACCCCGGACGCAAGGCAGCGCTCGGACACACTGCGTACCAGGACGGGACCACCCGAGGGGGTCGCTGTGCTTGTGCCTGGGCCGGGTCGGTGACGGGAAGCAGGGGATGGACTCGAATGCGCGAAGTATAAGATGGACACGGTGGCCGACGCCGGAACTGCGCGCGCTTCTCTCATCCACGTCTTGCAGAGCGCGTGCTCCGGTGAGCTCGCGGCAGGCTATGCGTACCGCGGGCACTGGAAGAGTCTTCGCACGTCTTCACCGGCGCGCGAGAGGATCCGTTCGATCGAAGCGGAGGAGTGGCATCACCGGGAGCTCGTCCTCGGGATGCTGTCGGAGCTCGGGGCCGGACCGAAGCGCATGCGCGAGGCCGTGTTCTGGACCATCGGCAAGACCATCGGACTCCTGTGTCACATCGGGGGCTGGTTCATTCCGATGTTCGGCGCCGGACGGCTGGAGCGGTGGAACATCGTCGAGTACGAGAACGCCGCGCGATTCGCGAAGGAGGCCGGACTCGATCGGATGATCGACTGTCTGCTCATGATGTCCGAGGTGGAGTGGGAGCACGAGCGCTTCTTCCGCGAACAGATCGCCGGTCACGCGCTGCTGCGCGTCTTTCCGTTGTGGGATGCGCCGCCTCCCAAGGAGAGCATCCGTGCTGAGCACTCCGCATTGACGCCGCCAGTGGTGTGGCCACTGCGGGATGCTCGTGACACGAAGATCGAGCGAGTGCCTGCGCACGAGCGCGTACGCGAGATCGAGAGGTGACTCCTCGACACTGGTTCAACCAGCGCTGATGGTCGTATCGGCGCGCTTCCCACCGAAACGACTCTTCCCCGGAACCAATCCGTGACAGCACGTCAGTGCGTGCGCGCGATACTGCGCGCATGCTTCGAATCCTTCTCGTGCTCGTGCTGGCCGTCGCTTCGATTCCTGCGTTCGCGCAGCCGGAGCGGGGAAAGTTCGCCGAGGACATCGCTGCCCGGAAAGATGCCACGCAGACGTACACCCTCTACCTGCCCACGACCTACGACGCCACGAAAAAGCACCCCGTTCTCTTTGTATTCGATCCGCGCGGGCGAGGGACTCCCGCGGCGGAGATCTTCCGCGATGGCGCCGAAGAGTACGGATGGATTCTCATCAGTTCGAACCAAACGCAAAGCGACGGCTCGAACGAACCGAATGAACGCGCGCTGCAGGCACTCATCCCCGAGCTGGGACTGTATGCGACGGATCCGAAGCGCCTCTATGCGACGGGATTCTCCGGCACGGCGATGGTGTCCTGGCTCCTGGGGATTCGTTCGGCAGGACTGGCCGGCGTGATCGGAGTGGGTGGGCGCCTCGTCGAGGGCGCCGAGCCGGAGAAGTTCAGCTTCGCGCACTATGGCTTTGCGGCCAAGCACGATTTCAACAATCGCGAGATGCGCATGATCGACGCGATCCTGGAGCGCTCGGGCAAGCATCCGCACCGTTTCCAAAGCTACGAAGGCGTGCACAGTTGGATCACGCCGGAGCTCGCGCGGGAGGCCATCGGTTGGCTGGAAGTCGTGGCCGGCAATCGCGCCGTCGCTTCGAAAGTGTTCGCGGAAGACGTCGCCGCGGCGGACACGAAACAGGGCTTGGAGGCATTGCGCCGGTATCGCGCGATTCTCCGCACCTACGACGGCATCCTCGACGTCGAGGTCGTGCGCGCCAGGATCGCGGCGATCGAGTCCGATCCCGCGACCCGGAAAGAGCTCAAGGAAGAAGAGAAGTGGGACGAGTTCGAGCGCCAGTACATCGAAACCGTGCTCAAGCGCGTCCCCGCCATCTTCAGCACGCTGCGCGAAGAGGAAGGCGCCACGATCTCATCCGACTTCGTCCGCGCGTTTCGCATCGGCGACCTGCGCCGCCACGCCTCGCGTCCCGGCGCGGAAGGTGCCTCCGGCCAGCGGCTGCTCGAGACCCTCTACGCGCAGATGGTGCATCGCCTGCCCCCGCAGCTCTTCGCCCGCCACGACTACGCCTTCGCCACCGCCCTCCTCGAAGCGGCGACTACGATCCACCCGGACCGCTGGAGTGCCTGGTACAACCTGGCCTCCGCCTACGCCCTGGCCGGCAACCCCCGCCGCGCGTTCAGCTCGCTGGAGAAAGCCATCACCGCCGGCTTCCAGGACGCCACCCATCTCGAAACCGACGAAGACTTTGCCTCCCTCCGCAAAGACAAACGCTTCGAGCAACTGCTCGCCACCCTCCGGCAGTGAGCCCCGCGGGGTCATGAGCCCCGCGGGGTCAGGCCTTCGTTTCAGAAGAAGGCGCCGAGCGATAAAACCCATAGATTCAACACGTTCACCCCTCTGCATCCCTGCGGCCACCGCGGGGTCAGGCCTTCGCTTCTGGTCGACCACCGCGGGGGTCAGGCCTTCGTTTTCGGCCAGCCCCCTGCGCCGCCGACCGCGGGGTCAGGCCTTTGCTCTTTGAGCCATGGTCCCGGCGTCCTTACGTCGCTGAAGCTGCGACCCCCAGGGCGACAACGACTGAAGCTGCGACCCCTACGGCGCTGAAGCTGCGACCCCACGGCGACTGAACGACTGAAGCTGCGACCCCACGTGTTTGTTGGCGCCCGCTTCGCAATGGTTATTCGGCGTTGAATAACTTTAAGGGGAGTGGCGCATTGGGAATCAGGACGATCTCACTCGCGGTGACCTTCACCGTCGCGATGTTCGCCGCGCCGCTGGCGGCGCAGATGGATACGGAGGGGTTGCCGCCGGAGGCGCCTCGTGTCGGGACGATCATCACCATCGACGTCTCGACCAATCAGGCGTATCTGTTCCGCGACGGAGAGCTGGTCCGCAAATCCGCGGCGGCGACCGGCTCGAACAAGATCCTTCGCAAGGGGCAGCGCGTGTGGTGGTTCCGCACACCGCGAGGGCGGCACGCGGTGGTGCGCAAGGTCGTCGATCCCGTTTGGACCAAGCCGGACTGGGCGTTCATCGAGGAAGGGAAAGCCGTCCCGCCACCGGACTCCCCGAAGCGAAAAGAACGCGGGACGATGGGCAAATACGCGCTCGACCTGGGCGACCGGATCATGATCCACGGAACGAACGATCCGAAGTCGATCGGGCGGCGCGTCTCACACGGATGCATTCGCCTGCCGAAGGACATGCTCGCGCTGCTGTGGAAGGAAGCGGAGGTGGGGACGGAGGTCTACATCTACGATAGCCAGCCGCAGTTCGCGTCCAGTGAGGGGCTCAACGATCTGGAGATGACGGATGTGGAGGGGCGATAGCTCGAACGGCTGGGACTTGGGCGGGTGGGGCGCCCCAATGATGTGCCTCGCGCCCCTCCCACCCAGGTCCCTCGCTCGACGCTCGGGATGACAGGCCAATCGTTGGGTTGTTGGGCGCGGCGCGCTCTGTGACGCGATCAACGCTCACGTCTCGTGGTCGATGCGCGCGACGACTCGGGTGAGCTCTTCGTGCGCTCCGACCAGCAACATCGTGTCGCCTGCCTGCAACGGCTCGCGAGTGGGCAAGGGAGAGAGTGCGCGCCCATCGCGCAGCAGCGCGGCTACGGCGACGCCCTCTTCGGCCATCTGCAGATCGGCGATGGTCTTTCCTTCGACGAAAGAGTCCGGCAGCACGAGGTAGGTCTGCGAGGTGCCGGCGGCGAACAATGCGGAGAGTCTCCGCCCGTCCGTGGCCCGGACGGCTGGATCGCGCAGCAGGCGATAGCCCTCGTCGCGCAGGAGGCGAAGCTGATTGGCGATGATGTTGCCGGGAATGGCCAGGATTCGCAGCGTCCGCGTGACGATCTCGAGAGAGGTCTCGTTCTTCCGGGATGATCTCGTCCGCGCCCAGCATGCGCAGGCGTTCCACCTCCGCGACGTAGCGGGTGCGGACAATGATGTGAACGTCGCGGTTGTGCTTCCGGCAGAAGCTCACGATGCGACGCGTGCCGTCGGGATCCGAGATGGCCACGATCACGGCCACCGCTTTGTCCAGACAGGCCAGGTCCAACGCCTGCGGATCCGCAGCGTCCGCCAGAAGGGCACGACTGCCCGCGCGCCTCGCCGCGGCGATCCGCTCCGGATCTTCGTCCAGCACGACGTGATGGATGCCCGTCGAGACCAGCACGCGGGCCACGTTCTGTCCATTGAGTCCGTACCCGACGATGATGATGTGCCGGTGCAACGGTTCCTCACTCGACTGCGACTCCTCGACAGCACTCTCGTGGATGCGTTCCGACAACCACTTTCCCGCGCTGACCAAGAGCGGGGCCGCCGCGAGCGTCGTCACCGCGACCGCGACCAGCGTTTGCTCGGTCGAGTCGTTGATCACCTGCGCGTTCTTCCCGGCACGCGACAATAGAAAAGAGAACTCGCCGATTGGCGCGATCGCGAACGCAGCCCGGATCGAGGTTCGCTTCATGGCCCGCGAGATGCGAAAGGCCGGATAGGCGGTCGCCACTTTGATCAGCACCACACCGGCCACGATGGTGATGATGAGCGCGGCGTGGCGCATCGCGAACGCCGGATCGAGCAGCATGCCGATGGAGGTGAAGAAGAGCGCTGAGAGGAAATCGCGGAAGGGCCGGAGGATGCCTTCGATCTCGTGGATGAACTCCGTGTCGCCGACCACGAGGCCGGCCGCGAATGCACCCAGGGCCGGGGAGATGCCCAGCCGTGAGGCGATGGCGATGGTGGTGATCATGAGCACGACCGCGGAGGCGGTGAACGCTTCGCGGCCCACGCGGGCCATGGCCTGGAACATCCGCGGGACGATCACGCGAGCGATGAGGATCAACGCCACCACCGCGACCACCGCGAAAAGCACGCGTGTCAGCACAGCCACGGATCCGGGAGACCCGGCTGCGCTGGTGGCGAACGCGGGCACGAGGAGCATGAGGGGGATCACGGCCAGATCCTGGAAGAGGGAAACGCCGAGGAAGCGCCGCGCGAATGGGGCGGCCACCTCATCTCTCGCCGTCAGCACGGGCAGAACCACTGCCGTCGATCCGAGCGAGATGAGGATGCCGTAGAACAGCGCCAGTCGCAGCGGCGTCCCGAAGGCCATGCTGATGCCCGCCACCAACAGTGTGGCCAGCGCCATCTGCACCGGGCCACCGACGAAGGCCGTGCGTCCCAGGGCTTTGAGCCGGCCCAGAGGAACGTGCAGGCCGATGAAGAACAGGATCAGCGCGACGCCGAGCTCCGCGATGACGTCGACGCGCTCGGCGTCGCGGATGAACCCGAGGGCGTGCGGGCCGATGACGATTCCCGCAACGATGTAGCTGAGCACCTCTGGAATTCGGAACCGTCTTCCCAGCAGGAGGAGCGGAAACGCGGCCAGAAGGATGATCGCGATGTCGAAGAGAAGAGGCTCGTCGTGCACCGGAGGGGAGGGTATCAGAGCCGCCTCATCGTCGCTCCGGCTGTCTCCCCACCAAACGCCAATGTCAACCGCTCAACTACTTCCCCTTGAACTTCGCGTTCTCGCGATCCTTGCGGTCGACGAGCATCGTGGACAACACGAGGTAGAAGCCGGCCCCGCTGGCCAGGAGATAGCCCACGATGGCCAACCCCGGATACCCGAAGAGGCTGAACGAAGTCGGCACGCGCATGATCAGCGAAGAGGAGATCAGCAGTGCGGCGATGACCACGCCGACGGTGATGCGGTTGGCGACTTTGTGAATCCCGGACAGGAGCTCCTCGGCCTGAGCGAGCTTGACTCCCAGCGTCAATTTTCCCGTCGCGGTCAGGTCGATGATCTCCCGAGCCCTGTGCGGGAAGTCGAGCACGAGTTGGTTGAAGTCGAGTAGAGCCGGATAGAAATTTCGTGGATGGAACTTCTGCCGCAGCTTCTGCCCGATCAACTGCTCGGCGTAACCGCGGATGACCTGCTGAGGGTCGTACTCCGGATCGAGCTTGCGGGTGATGGCGTCCAGGTGCAAGAGCGTCTTGGCCAGCATCGTCAGCTCGGCCGGCGCCTTCAGCTCGTGCTCGTTGGCGATGGCAATGACGTTGAAGATGAGCTGACCCGTGTTGATGTCCGCGGCACTGACGTCATGGACGGTGGCCACGAGCACGGAAATGGCCCGTGTGAACTTCAGTACGTCGAACCGCTCCTGTGGCTCGCACATCCGGACGCAGGCATCGGCCACTTCCGCCCCGCGGTTGTTCGAGATGGCCAGGAGCAGCTTGATCACCTCGTCCTGAAACTCGCGGCTGATGCGGCTGACCATGCCGAAGTCGAGGAGCACCAGTTGCGGGACGCCTTCCTCTTCGCGGATGAACACATTGCCGGGATGGGGGTCGCTGTGCCAGAAGCCGTCGACGCAGATCTGCTTGAGGTAGGCCTGCGTGAGCACGCCGGCCAGCTCGGCGTAGTTGCCTTCCACCAGCGCGAGAGGCGTGAGCTTGGAGACCTTCTTCCCTTTCACGAGCTCGGTGGTGAGCACGCGGGGAGAGGTGAAGTCGTGGATGACCGCGGGAATGTGGATCTGGGAAAACGACTCCAGGTTGGTGCGGAGGATCTCCGTGCTGCGGGCCTCCTGGAGGTAATTGAGCTCGCTGAACATGACCATGCGGGCCTGTTCGATGGCGCCGGCCAGATTCATCTTGCGCCCGATCTCGGTGTGCTTCTCGAGCGCGGTGGCGATCTCGGTGAAGACTTCCAGGTCCTTCTTGACCTGCTCGCGAACATTGGGGCGCTGCACCTTGACGACGACCTCCCGGCCGTCGCGCAGGATTGCGCGGTGCACCTGCCCCAGCGAGGCGGCCGCCAAAGGCGCGGACTCGAAGGAGTCGAAGGCCTTGGAGATGCGAATCCCCAGCTCCGCCTCGACGATCCGCTCCACTTCGCCGAACGAGAACGGATCGAGGTCGTCCTGCAGCGACTCGAGCGCGACGATGTAGTCATGCGGCACGACGTCGGGGCGCGTGGAGAGGAGCTGCCCGAACTTGACGTACGCCGGCCCCATGCCCTTGAGCGCCAGTGCGAAGGCTTGAGCCCTCGCGCGGACATCGGGCTCGAGGACCTCCGCGTCGGATTCGGGAACGAGGAGCTCCTCTGTGGACACCGAGACGCGGAAGTCTTTGCGCCCGTACTTCATGAAGAGAACGAGCAGGTCTTTGTAGGCGCCGAGATTGCGGGTATTCAGCATGTTCAGAGGCGGACTGTGCAACCGGCGCGCCCGGGGGGAGTGAGTGCTGGGTGCTGGGTGCGCGACCTCTAGCCTCGCAGCGACCCTGCTGTCAGTTTGCAGGGTCAGAATGCAACTCATCGGAGGCTGCTTCGCCCCCCTCATCCGGCCGCTGGCCACCTTCTCCCCTCTGCGGAGGGGAGAAGGCTCTCGATTTTCGTTCTCGCGATGAACCACTCCACTCGCGATTCTCATTCAACGAGAGCCTTCTCCCCTCCGCAGAGGGGAGAAGGTGCCGAAGGCGGATGAGGGGTCGCCCTCGCGGCAGATACGTAAATGTTTCTTGCTTTCCGAGACGCAGCATCCAGCACTCAGCACCCAGCACTCAGCACCATCGTCCTGCGAGCACCGGCCCGATACGAGCTACCTCGAGCCCGGCAAGCACGCTCCTATGCTAGGATTCGGGCACTTTCTCTGCCTCCAAGGAGCGTTTCAGATCATGTCTAATACCAGGACTCTTTTTACGTCGGAGTCTGTGACCGAAGGGCACCCCGACAAGATCGCGGACCAGATCAGTGATGCGATTCTCGACGCCGTGCTGGCCGAGGATCCCGTGGGTCGCGTGGCGTGCGAAACGCTCGTCACGACCGGACTGGCGATGATCTCCGGCGAGATCACCACCAAGACCTACGTCGATTTCCCGTCCATCGTCCGCAACACCATTCGTGAGATCGGATACACCCGCGCCAAGTACGGCTTCGACAGCGAGACCTGCGCGGTGATCTCCTCGATCGATCCGCAGTCGCCGGACATCGCCCAGGGCGTGGATACCGGCGGCGCGGGCGACCAGGGACTCATGTTCGGCTTCGCCGTGCGCGAGACTCCGGAGCTGATGCCGCTGCCCATCATGCTGGCCCACAAGCTGACACGGCGGCTCACCGAAGTTCGCAAGTCCAACGAGCTGGACTTCCTCCGCCCGGACGGCAAGTCGCAGGTCACCATCGAGTACGACGGCAAACGCCCGGTGCGTGCGGAAGCGGTGGTCATCTCCACCCAGCATTCGCCGAACGTGAGCCACCGCGACTTGAGCGATGCGATCACCGAGAAGGTCATTCGCCAGGTCGTTCCTGCCGAGTTGCTGGACAAGAACACCAAGTTCCACATCAACCCCACCGGCAAGTTCGTCATCGGTGGCCCGCAGGGCGACACCGGTCTGACCGGCCGGAAGATCATCGTCGACACCTATGGCGGTCGCGGACGTCACGGCGGCGGCGCTTTCTCGGGGAAAGATCCCACCAAGGTGGACCGCTCCGCCTGCTACATGGCCCGCTACATCGCCAAGAACATCGTCGCGGCCGAGCTCGCCGAAGAGTGCGAAGTGCAGCTCGCCTATGCCATTGGCGTGGCCGACCCGGTCTCGATCTATGTCGACACCTTCGGCACCGGCAAGGTCGATCAGAGCAAACTGGTCGATGTCGTCCGCGAGCATTTCCAGATGACGCCCCGCGGCATCATCGAGTCGCTGCAGCTCCGCCGCCCGATCTTCAAGAAGACTGCTGCCTACGGCCACTTCGGCCGCACGGAGCCGGAATTCACGTGGGAGCGTACCGACAAGGCCGCGGCCCTGCGCGTAGCTCTCGGAGTCGACGCCGAGGTGACAGTCTGACGTAGCCCGCCTCACCAACGATCCCGCTAAAATCCGACGGGCGAGTGCGCATGCACCGCCCGTCGTTGTTTGGTGCGCGAGCCGCGAGTGGACGCGAGATCAACAGAACAGACTCATCGCAGCGTGAAGAGCGTGGCATCACTGCGCGACGTCACGCCGGCCGCGTAGCGGTCCAGCGTAATGGCCAGCATCCTCTGCGAAGTGGGCGTGAGCACGACTTGTCGCTCTTCGACCTTACCCGGGACGTTCGAAGGGATCGGAACGGTGATGAGCGCCACGTGCGTGATGCCGTCCGCCCGGAAACGCGCCCGCAGTGCCTCCGGCGTGGGCACGTCCAGGTAATGCGAGAGGCGCGGCCCATCGAAGTTGCCTCCGCCTCGCACGGGACGCGTGAACCAGTACGTTTCTCCGGTCCCGACCACCAGCGTTCGCGATCCCGACGGCAACTGTTGGTCGATCGACTCGATCGCGGCATAAACAGGACGCTGGCCGCGCAGATAGTCCGCCTCGCTCACGCCTCCGGCGAGCAGCGAGAACGCGCCTCCCCGCGCGGTGAGCCAGATCACGAGGAAAGTCTGCACGATCACCGCGATGGAGATGAGTGCGGCGAACCAGCGCTTCTGCAACGCGGCCGTCGCGGAGAGGGCTGGTACGACGAGATACGGGACCAGAATCCGCGACGAAGGACCGAGGAAGAAGAGGCCCAGGGCCATGAGCGCGCTCGCAATCGGAAGCAGGCCCGCGGCGAAAACCGGCAGGGCCACGATCGACGCGCCGAGGGCCTCGTCCAGGAACGTGCTGTCGAACACGTGGTCGGACAGCGCCAGCGCGCGAAATCCGGACACGTGCGGCGCACCCGCACTCAGAAAGGGCGCTACTGGGTTTCCGGTGAGGATGAGGTTGCGAATGAAGAAGACGGATCCGGCCAGCACGATCCAATGCGGGCGCTTGCGATGGATGGCCCAGGCCACGGCCGCGAAGGGGAGGAACGTGTACTTCGTGAGGAGTCCGGCCGCGGTGGCCGTGCTGGCCAATCGCGAGTCCCCGCTCTCCGCGGCCACCAGCAGGACCACGAACAGCCCCGTCAGAGGCCAGTCGACGAGCGACCAGCCCGCGGTGATGGCCAGCGCGGGTGTGGTGACCACCGCCGCGGTCACCAACCACGATCCCGTGCGACGGAGGATCACCGCGGTCGTGGCGAGCGCCGCCAGCAGATGAAGGAGGTGTGACGCCACGCCGCCATCCGAGGGACCGAGCAAGGCCAGCAGCGGCAGATCGGCAGACTCGATGCCCAGAGGGAAATACGAATGCGATAGAAGGGGCAGCTCCACGGCGCGCCCGTCATTGACCCATGCGTGAGGTACGGCGAGGTGATACGCCAGTTCATCGAGCGACGAAGGCGGCGCCTGCGCGCTGACGAAGCCGCACAGCAGGACCGCCATGACGGCGAACAGAGCCCATCCATGCGTGCCAGGAACTCTCACGGCTGATTCCGCCTTGAACGCGGCGAACAGCAGCAACGCGCCCGCAGCCGCACCGAGCACGACCACCGTTCCCATGACCCAGGGACCCACCTTGATCGTTCCGACGAGAAAGCAGAGGGTTCCGAAGAGGGGATAGCCGAGCAGCAGGTCGATCGGTGCATCGGCCTTGTCCGTCCCGCGGGCGAGGGCGCCGATCCCGATGCAGGCCAGCGCGACACCCGCGGCGGCGAGGAGCGGCACGGCGGTTCGCAGCAGAAGCATCTCGATCAGGATGAAGCGATCGAAAAGCGTCAGCAGCGCGAAGAGCGCCAGCAGCGTGGCCAGAGCGATGCGAATTCTCATGACTTCAGATGGGCTCGAGCGCCTCTCGGATGCGCAGGACGTCTTCCATGATGGCGCGCGCATGATCCGGAAGGATCTGCGTTGTGCGATCCGAGAGCGCGGAGGAAGGATCGTCGTGCACTTCCATGAAGAAGCCGTCTGCGCCGGCCGCCGCGGCCGCGCGGGCCAGAGGTCGCGCGAACTGGGGCGTTCCGCCGGTCTGCTTGCCCTCGCCGCCCGGACGCTGCATGGAGTGGGTGATGTCGTAAACCACGGGCGCGCCTAATCCACGGATGACCGGAAACGAACGCATGTCCACGACCAGATTCTGGTAGCCGAACGAAGTTCCCCGCTCCGTGATGAACACCTTCCCGTTGCCGGCTTCCGAGCCTTTGTCGAGGATGTTCTTCGTCTCCTCGGGCGACAGGAACTGTCCCTTCTTCACACCGACCGCCTTGCCCGTTCGGGCGGCCGCGGCGATGAGGTCTGTCTGCCGGCAGAGAAATGCCGGGATCTGCAGGATGTCCACGACCGCTCCCACAGGCTCGGCCTGCCACGGCTCGTGAATGTCGGTGAGGAGTGGGAGTCCGGTCTCTTCTCTCACTGCCCTGAGAATCTCCATGCCCTTCTCCACCCCGGGTCCACGAAACGACTCGATGGACGAGCGGTTCGCTTTGTCGAACGATGATTTGTAGACGAGGCTGATGCCCAATTCGTCACGCAGGCGAACCAGCGTGCGAGCCATCTTCAGGGCGTGATCGAGTCCTTCGATGACACAGGGGCCGGCGATGAAGAGGGGAGGGTGCTCGCCACCGAAGGCGATCCGGGGAGTGATCTCGATGCTGCGCGTGGTGATGGCCATTGCGCTGGCGATCGTATCACCGCGATTTCGCGAGGACCGGCGGGCTGCGTTGGTCCAAAGCGAGCGGCGGACGTGGCGTCCGCCGCTCCATGCACGAGGACCGCATCAACGCCTGCGGCCGTTGCGGCTGTCGACGTCGTTGATGCGCCACGCGCGGAAGACGCCCTGGCGGGACCAGTCGCCGGCGAATGTGACGCGATCACCACGGCGAAGATCTTCCACATCAATGCCGCCTCGGTTGCCGCGACGCACCATCGCCACCGTGACCACGCGTCCTCCTGGTCCTGTGCGCAACACCACCGTGTCGCGACGCCGGTCCACGCGCTCGACCACACCGCGCAGAAGGTCGCGGTCGTCCTGCCGTCGCGAGTCGCGGTCATAGCGCCCGCGGTCATCGCCACTGCGCCATGTCTCGTTCTGATGACGCGAATCCGCGAATGCGGACAAGGCGGACAGAGACGAGACGAGAACCGCAATTGCCAAAATCCCCTTTGAATTTGCCGAATTCTTCATGTTTCTCTCCTTTTGTCGTTGAACCGACGCGATACGCATTCGCAACCGCTCTGCCAGGAGACGCATGCGCGGATATTCGTTCATCGATTCGTTTCGGCCGGGGAATCACGACCTTGCGTCCCTCGCTCTGCGCTCATGTGAAAACACTCGGGGAATGCGTGCAACGCGTCCATCTCACTTGCGACACGAGAGGAGAATAGAAATGAGAACGACCAAGGTTGCCACTGCTCTTACGGTTCTGTTGTCGCTGTTCCTCACTTCCGCTTACGCACGACCGGCCGCGTCACAGTCTTCGACGAACGTCATTGTGGCGTTCGAGGGGATGATCGTTCATGTCCTGGGAGGTGGCGTGACGCGCGCCATCGTGCCGCGTATGAGCGGTCACCAGTTGACCATCACCCTTCCGGCCTCCACGAAGGAAGACGTCGAGAGGATCTTCGCGCCCCTGCAGTGCCCGACGGTTTGCGACGTGCCCATCGACGGCGTGGCCTTCCGCATTGTGGACGGTAGCGGCCAGCCGTCGCAGACGGCGTTCACACCCGGCGCCGAGTTCCAGTCCATTGTGACGAAGCTTTCCGACGTCCCATCGCCGGAGCAGCCCTTCGCCACACAATCGGACCTCGTTCCGGAGATCTTCTCCACGGGTCCGGTTGCGAACAATCTGGTGGCCGGCTATTTCGAGCTGGCAGGCGGCACCGCCACCACTGACGCCTTCGGATGCGGCGCGAGATTCGAGGGCACCAGCGCCTTCGCCGCCTTTCCCTCGAAGGTGGACGTTCTCTTCACAATGCAGGGAGCGAAGCTGCAGGTGATGAAGGCCGGCACCACGCAATGGGAAGACATCGCATTGAGCGGTCCCATTGTGAAGATCGCGGTCAAGAACGACATCCCGGACTCCAACATGTCCCACTTCGACATGTACGCCCTGCTCAGCACCAAGCGCGTCAACGGCAACGTCATCGACCTGCCGGAGATCCAAACGGACGGCATGAGCTGCATCTCCCCGGCCGGCGGCGTTCCGGGCTGCTCCCAGTCCCAATGGCCGTAATTCATTGAGCGTCGATTGGAGATGACTTCGATGAATGCCCTGAAGACGATTCTCTCGAGCTCGATTGTGGCTTGCGCGATTGCGGCATCGACTCCGACTACGGCATCCGAAACGGGCCGGGTCATTGTGAAGCCCGCCAATGCGAAGGTCCTGCGAGCGATCAGTGAGTCTCGCCTGATGGGCTTCATCGAAGTCCCCGCGACCGTTCACGCCATCGGCGATACGGGAGCCTTCGTCGTCGAGAGCGACGACGCCGGGACGGAGGCTCTCCTGACTGGGTTCCGCCGCTGGCCAGAGGCGTTCACTTACGTGCAGCCCGATGCGACCTTCACCAGCCACGCCGTGGTCATGCCCGAGGATCCCGAGTTCCTCCATTCGCCATCCCAGTTGTGGGGGCTCTATGCGGTCTCGGCGCCGAAGGCGTGGATGCGTGGACAGGGAAGCGGCTCCGTCGTGGTCGCGGTGATGGACAGCGGGATCGATCAGTTTCACGAGGACCTGGTCGACAACCTCTGGAGAGTGAAGAAGGGATTTCGTTTGCAGGTCGGACAGACGGTCATCGACTGCCGGCCGGGCGACTTCGGCTTCGACGCGATCGACGGAGACTGCCAGCCGCAGGATCGCGAAGAGCACGGGACCAATCTCAGCGGGATCATCGGAGCCCGCGGCGACAACGAGATCGGCACGGTCGGCGTGAACTGGCGCGTCTCGATCCTGCCCGTGTCATTCCTCGACCGGTCCCGTGGAGGATCGGTCTCGCGAGCCGCCCTGGCTCTCGAGTTCATCCGCAAATTGAAGGAACGGAATCTGGCCGACATCCGCGTGCTCAATCTCAGTTGGGGTGCACATCACCATTCGCGCCTCATCGAGGACGAATTGATGCGCCTGGCCGCTCTAGGGGTCGTGATCGTCACCTCCGCCGGCAATGAGGCGCGCGACAACGACGCCTGTCCCATGTATCCGGCAGGCTACGACAGCGTGAGCACGCTGATCAGCGTGGCCGCTACGCGACGCGACGGGAACATCGCCCAGTCGAGCAATCGTGGCCGGCGGTCCATCCACATCGCGGCGCCAGGAATTGGAATTCGCACGACGGACCCCGGCAATTCCTATGACAGTCCGTTCGGCACGTCCATGGCCGCGGCCATCGTCACGGGCGCCGTGGCCTTGCTCGCGTCGCAATGCCCCACGCTGACGGGCGTTCAACTGAAGGAGCTCATTCTGAGAACCGCCGACCGCCGCGGTGCACTGGAACCGCACGTCATCGAAGGGCGCTTCCTGAATGTACAAGCGGCTTCGGAGAGATGTGCCACCGTTCCATTACAGAGCAGGACGTTGCAAGTCCGCACGGACGGGTTACACTAAAAGACATCTTTCCGTTCCGCTTCTCTCGTCCCACTCCACGATGGCTGATGGCTGTGGCCGGACTGTTCGCGGCCGCAATGCTGGTCGCCATCGCGCGAGCACCCCAGATCGCCGAGTCGGTCCTCGAGTGGAGATTCCGCAGGGCCGTCGCACGCATGGAGTACCGGGCCACGACCGGCCGGCTTTCGGGGCTCGACTATGCCGAGCATCGTCCGAAGGCCAGTGCCACCGAGAGGGATCCTACGATCAGTAAGGTCTTCAGCGAGGTCCTTCGCCACAGCAAATCGCCGCACCTGCGTGCGAAGGCTCTGCTGCAGAAGGGAGATTCCTCCGCCGCGGTCGAGCTCCTGCGGGAAGTTTCAAAGAGCGGCGACGCCGAGGCGCGATCGGACCTGTCAGCCGCGCTGCTCGCCCAAGCCGAGGAGCTCGGTGATTGGAACTCGGCGCTCGACGCCGTAGTGGCGGCGAGAAAGGCGATCAAGGCGTCCGACCTGCCGGCCGCTCACTTCAACCTGGGCTGGATGCTGGATCGTCTGGGCCTCGCCACGGAGGCGGCTGGAGAGTTCCAAATCGTCATGGCCGCGGAACCTCAGTCGGGATGGGCCGCCGAGGCACGCAAACAGCTTCCTCGCCTGAGCAGGCAGGTCACCGACTGGACGTTGCTCGAGAAGCAACTCCTGGAAACTCATGACGAGGACGCGAGAAAGCGGATGCTCCGGCCGGAGGCCGAGATGGCAAGCCGTTATGGAGCGGGGCCCTTCCTCGAAAAGTGGGCCGACTTCCTGAGGTCGGGAAACCCGGAGTTGGCCGACCGCTACCTCGGTCTCTCCCGTGACATTGGGAACATGCTGGCCGAGGACGGCGACCGGTTTGTCGCGGACGCAGTGGCGGGCATCGATCGGGCGCGCGCCTTGGGAAGTCAGGAGGCGCTCTCCATGGCCGAAGCAGTGATGCTCTATCGGCAAGGCGGGCGAGCCAGTAGCGATGGATCCTCAACCGCCATTGCAAGTCTGTCCCGAGCGGCGCGGATGTTTGCAGAGAAGGGCAGCCCACTCCAATACGCCGCGCGCGACGACCTTTCTGGGGCGTACTACAACGAACAGCGGGTCGACGAAGCTTTGGAAGTCTTGGAGTCCTTGGCTCGCGAGGGTCTCGACGAGAAGGGCTACCCGCGCCAGCAAACGCAGCTCGGGCACAACTGGGCGTCCTGTCTCCTCACGCGGGGGGACTATCCGGAAGCATTTCACCAGGCCAACCGCTCCTACGAGCGGAGCGTGACGAGCGGGGACCGGCTCTTTGCTGCCGGCCCGGACGGAATGGCCGCCACGGCCCTCGACTATCTGGGACGTCCTCGAGAGGCAGGGCTACGGAGATCGCGGGCGCTGCGGGAGTTCTCCACCCACCCGCGCCGCAAGAGGGACAAGCTCGCGACGCTGTCCGCCGCGGCCAACGTCCAACTTGCCGCCCGAGAACCGGCGCGGGCCGCGGCACTCCTCGACTATGGGGTTCCCCTGGCCGAGGCCAGTGCCGAGGAGTCGAAAGAGGCGCACCCGGCATCGCATGCGTATGCGCAGCGCAGCATGGCCCGTGACGAACTGGGAGATCGCGCGGGCGCGGAGGACGACCGGAAGAAGAGCAGAGAATGGATTGGTAAGATCGAAAACGCGCCGGGGGCCAAGGAACGCGCGGAAGCGGATCTAAACATCGCCGAAGGTGTTGCCAGGCGCGTTCAGAATCCGGCCGCGGCGATCGCGTACTTCGACGATGCCATTGCGCTCCTGCGATCCAGCGGCCAGACCTCCACTCTGCCGCGCCTCTTCCTCGAGCGAGCGCGCGCTCACGAAGGGGCCGGGATGTTGCCCGAGATGCGCGCCGATCTGCGCGAGGGGCTGGCCGTGGTCGCGGGCTGGGAGAGCTCCGCCGGCGACGCTCTCCAGCGCGCTGCCATCAAGGTGTGGAGTGACGCTCTGCGGCGCGAGTTGGTTGCCGCGGAACTGACGGCGGGAAATGTTCCCGCGGCGTTCGCAGCGGCCGAGGACCGCAACAGCACGAGCCGCAACCAAACGCGGCTGTCGCTCCGCGAGGTTCAGGCGGCCCTTGCACCAGGAGCTGCGGTCCTGGTGCTGGTCACCATTCGTGAGAATGTGATGGTGTTCATCATCCGCGCCGATTCCGAGGTTGCAGAGACCCTTCCACGCGCGACGGAGATCGCGACCGCAGCCGAGTCCTTGCGCGTGGCAGACGACGAGGAGTCGTTCCTCGCTGCGTCAAGAGCGATGCACAAGTTGATTCTGGAGCCGATCCGCGATCATTTGCGGGAAGTGACCACCCTCGCGGTCATCCCGGACCGGGAGCTCACGGGAATCCCCTTTGGATCGTTCTACGATGGCGCGCGCTTTGAGGGCGAAAGGAGGGTGGTGATTCACAACGACACCGCCGGCGATGCCATCCGGCACTCGCAGCACGCGCGGGAGCTGGGGCAGTACGTGCAGGAGCGCCGGGCGTCGTTCCTGTCGATCGGGGCGAGCCAGTTCGAGGACCCCGGCGCGGCGCTCCTCCCGTCTGTGAAACAAGAGGCTCAGAAGGTGGCGGACCGATACCGGGGAATGAGACCGCGCGTGCTCCTCGGCGAGGATGCCACGCCTCAGAACGTGCAGGAAGCACTGCTCGAAAGTCCGGCGGGATTCCACTTTGGCGGGCACATCGTCGGACGTGGCACCGAGGCGCGCATGCTCCTCGCTCCGTCGCGTGGACGAGACGGTCTCACCGCGCGCGAGATCTCCAATCTGGACCTGAGCACGATCGGATTCGCCGTCCTGGCCGCTTGCCGCGGCTCCAGCACCAGCGAGCCATCCGCGATCGTTCGCGACATGGCCACCGGGTTCCTGACGGCCGGAGTGGCCACAGTCATCGCAAGCGCAACGGACGTCGACGATGCCGATTCGCTGGGGACCATGAAAAGCCTGCACGACTTCCTGTCTGCCGGCAACGCCGACGCCGCCGAGGCACTTCGTCAAACGGTGCACGCGGAACGCGCCGACGGGAAGAAAGTGCCGCTGTCGGTCCGCCTCATGGTCCTGGGCGGGACAAAGTCTCTGGTTCGTTGACGTTCTGGAAGGTGCAACTGTCGAGCGTCCCCGCCTGCAGGACCCACTCAAGCCAGGGGCACGTTCAGCGAGGCTACGACGCGCAAGAACTCCGACATCTCGAAGGGCTTGGGCAGGAATGCCGAGGAACGATCCAGCTCGTTCTCCGTGATGGTGTGGCTGCCGCTCATGATGATGACCGGCACATCGATCTGCGCATGGCGCACCGCCCGATAAATCTCACGACCGTCGGCGTCCCCGAGTTGCACGTCAAGGATCAGCAGATCCGGTGGATTGGAGCACACGCGCTCGGCGATTCCGACGCCGCTGGGAGACCACTCCACCGCGTAGCCCGCCTCCTCGAGGAACAGCGACAACCCGGCCGCAATGGTCTCGTCGTCCTCGACCAGGAGCACCCTCACCGGGAGCATATCGTCCCGCATCTCATCGGAATCGAGGCTTCGCTCGCTCTTCGCGGTTCGGCCGGCGAACGGAGCCGGGAATGTGGGCGAGGAGGAATACGGATCGGTTGGGTTCATGTCCCGGCGGCTCTCCTGGAGCATCCAGCGTCGTCACACTGGATTACTTTTCCATTACCTCGGGCCTGCGAGCGACCGGCACACGAATACCGGGAGCCCCTCTCAATTGCTGCATGATAACCCGATTTGTATATAGAGGTAGGGGCGATTAGCAGTACAGCCCCCCGGAAACGAGTGTCCAGCGAGTTGGGGTGTCCGTTGTCGGTGATCGGCTTTCTGTACCTCAGGCCACAGTTGAATCACCAAAACGGAGGACCGGCAACCGTCCGTTCAGACCTCCGCCTCGGCGACTTGCGGCACAGGCGCGCTCCTCGTTGCGGCCTTCTGCGTGCGTGCCGCGGCGATGAACGACCGGAACAACGGGTGCGGCGCGCTTGGACGCGATTTGTACTCGGGATGAAACTGGCAGCCGAGGAACCAGGGATGATTCTCCAGCTCCACGATCTCCACGAACTTTCCGTCCGGGGAGATCCCGGTCACGCGGAGACCGCGTTCCTCGAGCTGGCGGATGTACTCCGGATTGACCTCGTAGCGATGGCGGTGGCGCTCCTCTTCGAGCTCGACGCCGTACGCTTCGCGGGCGATGGAACCTTCCTTCAACTTGCACGGATACTTGCCGAGCCGCATCGTGCCCCCCAACGCGTCCACGCCGATCAGATCGCGCAGCTTGTAGATCACCTTGTACGGTGCCTCGTCGTCGAACTCCGTCGAGTTCGCTCCCACCATCCCGGCCACGTTGCGCGCGAACTCGATTGTCGCGCACTGCATCCCCAGGCAGATGCCGAAGAAGGGGATGCGCTTCTCGCGGGCGTAGCGGATCGCGCGCAGCTTTCCTTCCACGCCGCGTGAACCGAAACCGGGGCCGACCAGGATCCCGTCCACACTGGTCAGCTCGCCGTGATAGCCCTCTTCCTCGAGCGACTCGGAGTCGATATAGACGATGCGCACCTTCACGTTGTTGGCGATGCCGCCGTGCACGAGAGCCTCGTTCAGCGACTTGTAGGAGTCGCCGAAGTCGACGTACTTGCCCACGAACCCGATGCGCACCTCGCCTTCCGGATGCCGGAGCTTGCGAACGATCTCCTCCCACTTGGCCAGTGAGCCGATCTCCTCGTGCGGCAGATGCAGCTTGTCCAGCAGGATCTCATCCAGTCCCTCCCGTGAGAACGCCAGCGGGACCTGATAGATGAAGTCGACATCGTAGGCGGGGATGACCGACTCCTCTTCCACGTTGCAGAAGAGGCCGATCTTCTTCTTCATCTCCTCGGGAATGGTGCGTTCCGAGCGGCACAGGAGGATGTCCGGCTGGATGCCGATCTCACGAAGCTTCTGCACCGAGTGTTGCGTGGGCTTGGTCTTGAGCTCCTCGGAAGCCTTGATGTACGGGACCAGGGTCACATGGACGTTGATCGCATTGCCGCGTCCTGCCTCCTGGCGGAACTGCCGGATCGCTTCGAGGAAAGGGAGCGACTCGATGTCGCCGACCGTGCCGCCGATCTCGATGATGACCACATCGACGCCGTCCGACACTTCGCGGATGCACTTCTTGATCTCGTCCGTGATGTGAGGGATGACCTGCACGGTCTTGCCGAGATAGTCGCCGCGGCGCTCCTTCTCGATCACCTTGAGGTACACGCGTCCGGTCGTGTAGTTGTTCTTGCGCGTGGCCCGCATGGTGGTGAAGCGCTCGTAGTGGCCGAGGTCGAGATCGGCTTCCGCGCCGTCATCGGTGACGAAGACCTCGCCATGCTGGAAGGGCGACATGGTGCCCGGGTCGACGTTGATGTAGGGATCGAACTTCTGCAGCGTGACTTTGAAGCCGCGCGCTTCGAGCAAGGCTCCGATGGAGGCGGCGGCGATGCCTTTGCCGAGTCCGGAAACGACGCCACCGGTGACGAAGATGTACTTGGTGCTCATGAAAGCCTCCATTGAGAGTTTGGGGGTTGGCGCTGCCCGGGATCAGCAACGCACTGGCACCGTGGCGCGGCCACGTCGCAATTGCTGGGGTTGATTTTGAGGGGAGAGAGTCCGGCTGTGAGAGGGGTGGCTGGTGTGATGTGAGCCTGACGGCTCACGAAAAACGAACTCCATCACGCATGCATTTTTCCAAGTTCGCTTTCGACGCGTGCCACGTCCTCGGGACGGTCGACTCCGAGGTGAGGCTTCGCTGTCCTCGCCACGGCAATTCTAAAGCCGTGTTGGAGCGCCCGCAACTGTTCCAGTGATTCCGCCTGTTCGAGCGGAGCGGGCTCGAGGGCCACGAACCGTTCCAGCACGGCGCGGCGGTAAGCGTAAACCCCGATGTGGCGCGACGACACTTCCTTCGAGCCGATGGCGGCGCGTGAGAAGTAGAGCGCGTTGCCAACGCTGTCCGTGACCACCTTCACCACATCGCGCGCGTGGAGCTCTTCGTCGGACTCGAGGGGGCAGGCCAGTGTGGCCATCCCGCTGGGTGTGGTCTCCAGCCGCTCGATCAACGCGTCCACCGAGCTCATGTCGATGAGCGGCTCATCGCCCTGCACGTTGACGATCACGTCGAACGGCGCGCCCTCCTGCGCCTCGATCAGCGGCAGCGCCGCCGCGATCCGATCCGTGCCGGTGGCAAAGTCTCCTTCCGGGCGGACCACGTTGCCGCCGAAACCCCGGACGTGCTCCAGGATGCGGTCATCGTCGGTGGCCACGTACACCGCCGTGGCGCGAGCCGACGTGCGGGCGCGGTCGTAGACGCGTTGGATCAGGGAGACTCCGGCGATCAGCGCCAGCGGTTTGCCCGGGAACCGCGTCGAAGCCCACCGCGCGGGAATTACAATCACCGACCTCATGCCCGCCGGCAATTCTATCAGTGCAGCCGATCGCGATCTCATCAAGCGACTCACTCTCGTGCTCGCCTTCGTGTTCGTCTTCACCGCGGCCTTCAGCCATCTCGCCGGCGTCTACTCGCAGAAATTCGAGGACCGCACCACTTCCGCCAATTGGATCTGGGCCCGGCACCCCATGAGCTCCAATGAGCCCGTGGCCTTTTTCGCCGCGCGGGAGATCGACTTGCCCGCGAACCGCGTCTACACCCGCATCAAAATCCTGGGCGACCCCGAGTACACGCTTTACGTCAACGGGCGCGAGGTCGCGGGGAGACTGGTGGGCGAGGACAAGTCCCTCGACCTCTACGAAATCTCCTCCCTCGTGCAGACCGGCCGCAACCGGATCGTCGTGGCTGTCCGTGCGCCGAGAGGCGTGGGAGGTCTGCTGGCGGCCGTCGACATCGCGCCGGAGACCGAGAACTGGATCGTCACCGACGGTCAATGGAAGATCTACCGCGACTGGGATCCGCTCCTCCTCGAATATGACATCGCCGGCCGCTGGGAGACCCCGGCCCTCGTGGGCCGGCCTCCGATCGGACGCTGGAACTATCTCGAGATCGTCCGGCGCGATCCCGCCACGACTCCGGCGAGCATTCAGCCGGCCAAGCTCTCGTTTCTCACCGACGCGCTGATGCCCAACATTCGCACCTACGAGGGAGTGGCCGTGGCCGGCACCGAGCCCACCAAGGCCATGGCCTTCGACTTCGGTTTCACGAAGGGTCGCGTGCGACTGGCCATCGCGAAGGAGCGGGCGTTCAGCCGGGTGGTGCAGGTCCGCTTCGCCAACGACCGCCGGGAGCTCGGCTACGCGGAGCGGACCGTGCGTCCCATCGTCTTCGCACCCGGAGAGCGCGAGGTCACGACGCCCGAGACGCACGCTTTCCGCTACGTGATGGCCTTCGGCAGAGAAGCGACGGCGGCCTACGTGCTACAGGAGGTCAGTAAATGACCTTCCGCACGAAGTAGTCCTGCTGCGAGATCGTCTTCTGGTTCAGCGCCTCGGCATCCGCTCGAGTCATCTGAAAGCGGCCCGCGGCGCCGCCCACCGTGGTCTTCATGAACAGCTCGACCGAGTCGATCTGCACGCCTTCAACGCCGGCGTTCCGGACCATCAGCAGCGAGGTCGCGGAAATGGCGTTGAACACGCGATCCTCGGTGTCGAGGGTCAGATCCGCGCGCATGCTGTGGGGCCCGGTCGGGGTCAGTTTCCTTTCGTAAATGCCGATGTTCTCGAAGGCGCGGTCGAACTTCTCCAGAACCTGGGGGGAGAGCAGTCCGGCCTTCGAGCTGGGCGCCGGAGTGATCGGTGCGGCCGGCGCAGGCTGCTGCGGTTGATTGCGGCGCAGCTTGATCTGATCGCCGAGCGTCGGCTCGGGTGCTGACGGTGTCTGCTGTGCCGGAGTGCTGTTGGTGTTCAGGTCGATGATGTTCGCGCTCGCGCCGGCACCCATTTTGGTCAGCGCTTCCGAACGGGCAACGTCGATGAGAGAAGGATCGAGCTGCAACGACTGGCCGTTCTCGAGCAGGACCAGAGCCTTGCCCTTCGTCACCGTCCACTTCGCTTTGGCCGCGTAGCGGGTCCCGTCCTTGAGAACGACGATGTACGTGGCGAACGAGGGAAGCGCAACGAAGATCGTCAACGCAAACAGTGTCAGGGCTTTCTTCATCAGAGATCTCCGGAATCAGCGACGAGGTCGGTCGATTATACTGACCCGTCCTGTTAAGGATCGTCCAAGGGAGAACATTTCAATGCTTGTCGTGATGGAGGCCGCGGCGCGGCCGGAACAAATCGAGGCTGTCGTCCGCCACATCGAGCGGATGGGCCTGCGGGCGCACACCATTCCGGGCGCTTTCCGCACGGCCATCGGCATCACCGGCCCCGGTGGGAAGACCGATCCTCAGGTCCTGGAGAATTTTCCCGGGGTCAAGGAAGTCATCCCGGTCTCCCATGCGTACAAGCTGGTCAGTCGCGAGGCCAAGCCCGATGACTCGATCATCAACGTCGGCGGCGTGGACGTCGGCGGAAGGGGAGTGATCGTCATCGGCGGGCCCTGCGCGGTCGAGTCCCTCGACCAGACGCGCGCCATCGCCGAGGGCGTCAAACGCGCTGGCGCACAGCTCTTCCGTGGCGGCGCTTACAAGCCCCGCACCTCCCCGTATTCATTTCAGGGACTGGGAGAGCAGGCGCTGGAGATTCTCGCGCGTGTGCGCGATGAGTTCGACCTGCCGATCGTCACGGAAGCGGTGGACCAGGAGTCGCTGGAACTGGTGGCGCAGTACGCGGATTGCATTCAGATCGGCGCACGCAACATGCAGAACTTCTCGCTCCTCAAGAGCGCGGGCCGCGCCAGGAAGCCGGTCCTGCTCAAGCGGGGCATGGCCGCCACGCTCGAGGAGTTGCTTCTCTCGGCCGAATACCTGATGTCCGAAGGGAACTACAACGTCATCCTCTGCGAGCGCGGCGTGAGGACGTTCGCGGACCACACCCGCAACACCCTCGACCTGTCGGTTGTACCCGCCATCAAGCGCATCAGCCACCTGCCCATCCTCGTCGACCCGAGCCACGGCACGGGCAAACGCAACAAGGTTCTCCCGATGTCGCGCGCGGCCATCGCCGCGGGCGCGGACGGTGTGATCATCGAAGTGCACCACAAGCCGGAAGAGGCATTGTCCGACGGCCCCCAGGCGCTGCTCCCGGAAGCCTTCGAGCAACTGGTGCGCGACGTGGACGCAATCGCGCACGTGCTGGGCCGCGCAGTCCAGCCCGCGCTGGCCGTGTGAGCCAGCCGGCACGGCCGGCGGCGGTTGCATTGGCGTGAAGTGGCTGTCGTCACGAGCCGCCCTACGCCTCGCGCGGCGCACTTGACTGCAAGAAACAGAATCTGCGTGCCTGCCACGAGGGCGACCCCTCATCCGCCTTCGGCACCTTCTCCCCTCTGCGGAGGGGAGAAGGCTCTCGGTGTGTGTGCATCGCGAGCTGGGTTCATCATTCGTTGAACTGGTTCCTCGCGAGAGTGTTCAATCGAGAGCCTTCTCCCCCCGGCTTCTTGGGGGGAGAAGGTGACCAACGGCCGGATGAGGGGGGCGATGCAGCCTCCGCTGAGTGTAGCCGCCTAACGGCGGCGAAAGCGGAGCGCCGGCGTCCCGCCGGCTGGCCGGGGGGCGTCCTCGCCCCGGGCGGGGGAGCGCGCCTTGCGCGAAGGACGTTCGTCTCGCGATGCTGGATTTCGGCTTCGAATGCCCACCGCCCGCGGCGGGACGCCGCAGGGCCAGCCGGCGGGACGCCGGCGCTCCTCGGCTCGATACGGCAGCACAAATGTCCAAACTCTCCAGTGCCGGCCTAGATGATCGACACCATCCGGAGCAGCGGTTGCGCGAGGGCCATGTCTCCTTCGAGCACCGCCTCCGGATCGATCCGCTGACGGGTGAACAGGCGCCAGGCCCGGTCCCCACTCATCGTGACTCGTGAGGCCGGCTGCGCAGTCTCGCCCGAATGGAGGGTCCACACGCCGTCTCGCACGAGGGACCAGCGGTCCTCGTCGATGCGCAGCACGAGCGTCGTTCCCTCCGGGGCCTCCACGTTGCGATAGGTGAAAGGAAGCGCGCGGACAAAAGTGGCGATGACGGGCTGGAGATAGTTCTCGTAGATCGAGGGCCGTCCCGAGGCGTCGCGAATCTGCTGCTGATGGTGCCAGCGCTCGGTCAACTCTCTCGCCACGTCGAACCACATCGGCGAGTGCTCCTCGCCCGCCCAGCTCACGCCCCACTTCGCTTCCGCGAAGGGATCAAGCGACTCGAAGAACGCAGCCTGCTGAGAACCATAACGATCGATCTGGTCGACGAGCACCTCCGGACTGAGCCTCCGCGCGAACGAGACTCCTTCGGCATTCATCCCGTTGACGAATGCGGCCAGATCCTCCGCGGGAGCGAGCGGAGGAGTGTAGGCGTCGCGGTGCATGGACAGCCGCCTCAGCGACGTGTCGAGCAAATGCGCGGCGACATCCTTCACCGTCCATGCGCCGGCCACTGTCGGTGCCGCCCATTCCTGCGGGGCGAGCCCGCGCAACAGTGCTACGAGCTCCGCATGGAGCGGAGCGAACAAGTGCCGGGTGAGGATCGGTGTGTTCATCTTCGGCTCGCTGCTTCATCCTGTGAGCAGACGAATCGAACGTTAGTCCGACGGAATGACGAAAATCAATCCTCCTCGCGAGCCCGGAGCCCCGACCTCGGATAGAGTGAGCGGGCATATGCGCCGCACGAAAATTCTGGCCACACTGGGGCCCGCTTCCAACAGTGAAGAGATGGTCCACCGGCTGCTCACCTCCGGCGTGGACGCCTTCCGCCTCAACTTTTCTCACGGCAAGCACGAGGATCATGCGCGAGTCATCGCCATCATCCGCGACGCGGCCACGGAGCTGGGCCGTTACATCCCCATCGTCGGAGACATTCAAGGTCCGAAACTGCGCATCGGCGACGTGGAGGGCGTGCAATTGCTCGAGAACGGGCAGAACTTCGTCCTCACCACGGAACCCGTGATGGGCAACGCCAAGCTCGTGTCGACGCCCTTCAAGCCGCTCCCCCGCGAGGTGCAGCTCGGCCATCGCATCCTCATCAACGACGGACTGGTCGAGCTCGTGGTCACGGGCGTCGACGCGAAGAGCGTCTCCACCCGGGTCATCCACGGCGGGCCGATCTCTTCGAAGAAAGGGATGAACTTTCCCGACTCGGAGCTGACCATTCCGGCCATCACGGACAAAGACCGCCTGGACGTGAAGTTCGCCGTCGAACAGAAGCTCGACTACGTCGCCGCGTCGTTCATCCGCCGCAAGAGCGACATCGTCGATCTGCGCGAGTTGCTGCGCCAGCTCGACGGAAACGAGATCAACGTCATCGCCAAGCTCGAGAAGCCGCAGGCCATCGACAACCTCGACGAGATCCTCGAAGCCAGCGACGGTGTGATGGTGGCGCGCGGCGATCTGGGCGTGGAGCTGCCTCCTGAAGCGGTGCCCATCGTGCAAAAGAAAATCCTGGCGCGCGCCAGCCGGTGGGGGAGGTTCGCCATCACCGCAACGCAGATGCTGGAGTCGATGACCACCAACTCGCGCCCCACGCGGGCCGAAGCCTCCGATGTGGCCAACGCGATCTTCGACGGCTCCGACACGGTGATGCTCTCGGCCGAGACCGCCTCGGGGAAGTATCCGGTCGAATCCGTGCAGATGATGGCCCGGATCATCTTCGCCGCCGAAGCCAGCCAGCACCTCAATGCCATCGCCTGGGAGCGCGAGCCCTTCCGCAAGAACTCGGAGACTGATGAGTTCACCGACGCTCTGGCCGGCGCAGCGAACTACGCCGCGGAACAACTCGACGCGAAGTACCTGGTCGTCTTCACCCAGACCGGCTTCGCCGCAAGACTGATGTCCAAGTTCCGCCCCAAGGTCCCCATCATCGCGCTCACTCCCTCATCGTGGGTGGCCCGCCGGATGAACCTGCTCTGGGGCGTACAGCCCTTCGTGCTCAAGGAGGCTGGCGAGTTCCATGAGCAGATCGTGGATCGTGTCGATGACTTCCTGCTCTCCAAAGACATCGTCCGCGCCGGCGACCGCCTGGTGATCCTCATGGGCTCACCGATCTATCAACGAGCGAAGACCAACCTGTTGCGCGTCCACCGGGTTCAGGTGTGACGCCTGTCATCCGGCTGTTCATCCCGAGCCGGCCCACGTCGCTCGCGGCGCGCCTGAGCAAGAAACAGAAGGCTGCGTACCTGCCACGAGGGCGACCCCTCATCCGCCTTCGGCACCTTCTCCCCTCTGCGGAGGGGAGAAGGCTCTCGGTGTGTGTGCATCGCGAGCTGGGTTCATCATTGGTTGAACTGGTTCATCGCGAGGGTGTGTAATCGAGAGCCTTCTCCCCCCGGCTTCTTGGGGGGAGAAGGTGGCTGAAGGCCGGATGAGGGGGGCGATGCAGCCTCCGATGAGTTTGCATTCTGACCCTGCAAACATTGGAAGTATCTTGGAAGCGTGGCCGGCAATCTTGCTCGAAGGCGTGCCCAAGGCTTGGCCAACCAGCGCCGCCGGCCGTGCCGGCTCGGGATGACAGGCCAACGCATCGTTTAGCCAGGACACCCAGTGTCCAATCCGTTACGGGGAGCACCCCTTCGGACGCTCCGGGTGTACCATCCGTTACGATTCCCGGCATTGGTCGGGAATGGGAGGTGGCCGGGGGCGGCGTTTCCCATGCTGGTTTCGCATCACGAACGGAGGGGGTCTATGCGTCGGTTCCGATCTCTCGCCATCGCGGCCGCGATCATGGTCGCCGCTCTGCCGGCCCGCTCTGAAGCGCCACTGCCGTCCGTCCTGCAAGTCCTCGGCACCGTCAGCAACGCCACGCGTCCCGTCGGAAACGCGCTCGTCATCGCGCTCAACCTTCAGGATTTCGACGCGGTCCAGACCTACACCACCAGCGACGGCAAGTTCGATCTGCCCGCGCTCCGCCGCGGGATCTATAAAATCATCGCCGTGAAGCAAGGCTTCGTGCCTGCCATCACCACCATCGTTCCCACCCGCACCAGCCACCGCGTGGCCTTGCGGCTGGACACCGACCAGAAGGCGAAGAAGAGCGCGAATCAGGAGATCTGGGAGCTCCGCGGCTCGCTGCCCGCAGACGTGCTCCGCGACCTCGACGCGGTCCTCGAGCCCGCGGTCGTCGAGTCCTACGAGATCCCCCGCTTCAAAGGAGAGATGCTTTCGCTGACGGGCGTGACCAATCAGTCCGCCAACCCCGCCTACGCGCAGACTGCCCTCGGAGTGCAGGGCCGTCTGAGCGATTCCTGGCAGGTCGGCGTGCGGGGCAACTTGCAGCGCTTCAACGATCCCAATGACGGCGTCCGTTTCGGCAATGCCCTGGCCGAGTCCAGCGTGATGTCGATGGAGATCCGCTCGACGGACGATCAGTCGTATCGCCTGGCCTCGACGCAGAGCTCGTGGGCCTATGCGGACGTTCCGGAGAGCGGACGTCAGGCCGATCTGCGCGCGCACAACTTCGAATGGCGCAGCGGTCCGGCACGCGTGCAGGTCCGGTATCTCGAACAGGCGAACCTGTTCCGCGATACACCCATGGAGTCGAACCTCATCGAGGTGGCCGGCACCATGCCCGTCGTCCAGACGCGCCGCAACGACCTCGGCGTCGCACTGCGCGTGAAGCAGGAAAGCATCAGCGGCACGACCGACATCTTCCGGACCGCGGACCTGTCTGCCAACGGAACGGTAGCCCTGGTGCCCTCGCTCATCGTCCACTACGGAGTCGACAGCCGCATCGGTCTGGCCGGACAGGAATGGGCTCCGCGCACGGGTGCGGAGTGGAAGATCACCGAGAACACGTCCATCGTCGGCTCCGCCCTGGTCAAGGTCTACGACCGGGAGACGCAGACCACGTTGGGCACGCTGCCCAGCATCGTGTTCTGGTCCGAGGATGGGCGCGCGCTGCCGCGCTACACGTACACCATCGGATTCGTGACCGGAGAGAACGAGGGCAATCGATTCTCCGTGATCGCCACGATCACCGAAGTCGACGAGGCGCTGCGCATGATCTTCGCGGACGCGCAGAACCAGTTCTGGGACGGACTGGAAGTCGAAGCGGGCGACATCCGTCGCGACATTCGTCTCGCGTACCGCAAGCAGTTCGGCGACACGCTGGCCGTCGATGTCGCGACGACCGCAGGCACCGCCGCCCAAGAGGACCCCCTGGAGCGCCGCGAGAAGGTCTACATCACCGGCGACCTCCAGTCCACGTTCTCTCCGACGCGCACCTCGCTCGCGGTCTCGTATCGCGACGTGCAACAACCGCGCGACGGAGGCCAGGAGGACTACCGCTCCGAGCGCATCCACGTGCAGATGGCGCAGTCGCTCTACCTGCCCGTCGACATCAAGCTCCTGCTCGGCCTCGAGCTCGCCCGCGCCCAGAACTCGCCCTACCTCGTCGACACCCTGCTCGCCGACGGCCGCTCCAAGAAGTACATCGGTGGACTGGCCCTCAACTTCTAGCCGGTACGACCGGCAGCGCTGGTTGGCATAGCCTTGGGCACGCGCGGTCGCTCCGAGGCCAACGTCCTTTCTGCCGCGCAGACTCCTAGGCGGCAGCCAGCCCGTAACGTGCAGAAACCCACTCGAGCCGAGCTCGCCGCAGCGGAAGGATCCACTCTTCCCGACGTGATCGCGCCGGATCTCACGGTCCTCTTCTGTGGGATCAACCCCGGGTTGTACACCGCGGCCGTCCAGCAGCATTTCGGCCGTCCCGGCAATCGCTTCTGGCCCACGCTCCATGGCGCCGGATTCACGCCGCGCCTCTTTCATCCGTCCGAACAGCGCGAGCTCCTCGAGCTCGGCTACGGCATCACCAACGTCGTCGCCCGCGCGACCGCCACCGCGGACGCACTCACGCGCGAAGAGCTCCGCGAAGGCGCTGCGAGACTCACCCGCAAAGTGAAGCGCTACCGCCCGCGCGCGCTGGCCATCGTCGGCATCGGCGCCTACCGCACCGGCTTCGATCGGCCCAAGGCGAGCATGGGCCGCCAGGAAGAGCGCATCGGCGACACCGAGATCTGGGTCCTGCCCAACCCCTCCGGCCTCAACGCCAACTATCAAGCCGCGGCGTTGATCGAGCTATTCGCGGAACTGCGATCGAGCTTCGCCTGAATCAAAGGTGATTACGTGCGGTGTCGTGCCGTTGCTGTGGAGCGGTGGGCTTTAGCCCTCCGGGCTCTCGCGAAGCGCTTCCCCTCTGCCGTCTCGGCCTGGGCGAAGCACGCGGCTTTCGGCACGAGTGTCCCGAGGGCCTCACGCGACTTCGGCCCACTCGTCGCGAGCGCCCGGAGGGCTAAAGCCCACCGCTCCACAGTTGCGCGCTGCGTTGCGTCCGGCGCGGCTTTGGTGAAAGCAGTTCAGGAGCCGAGGCCCGGGCGGATCTCTTCGACGAGCTTGGCGAAGCGGTAGGAGAGGCCCTTGGTGACCACGATCTGCTTGAGGTAGTTGAGTGAAGTGATGGCGGCGGGGAGGCCGGAGATGGCGGTGGGGATGGAGGCCAGGCGGCCGGCGAGCTGGATGGTCTTGTCCATCGCCGTGTAGTCCGACGAGCGGAGGTCGTTGCCCATCTCGCTGTTGTAGGCGATGGCCAGCAGGTAGATGTCCGCGACCAGCTCGCGGAACCGCATCTCACTGCCCCAGGCGAAGCAGTCGCCGGCGCGGACGTTCTCCAGAAACTCCTGAACTGTCTCGCCGCGGGAGACCGTGTGGACCTTGGCCACGTGCTTGAGCGTGTGCGCGTCCGAGCCGCCCACCATCGCGATCTGTTTGCCGTGATGCTCGCGCACGTGCTCCACCAGACGCTGCACCATGCGGTTGTGGAACGATGCCATCGCCCCGTTCACCACTTCGAAGGTGTCGAACATGTCCAGGAGCTCGCTGATGTAGCGGCCCACGACGTTCTTCATCCGGTAGTTCTGAAAGAGGTGGTTGATCCCGAAGATCAACCGCTCGGACTTCATGTAGGGGATGAGCTCGCGAATGTTCGGTCGCAGGCGCTGGATCTCGCGATGCTGTGCCTCATTGAGGCCCCACACGCCGATGTGGATGCGCTGGCCGGTCTCCGGGAAGTAGCTCTCGACCTCTTCTCCGATGAAGAAGTCGGTCATGTCCGGGTATTTATTGAGGAGGTACAGCGCGCCGTCGATGGAGTCGTGATCGGTGAGCGTGACATACGACATGCCCCGTTCCTTGGCGATCCGATACACCTCCTCGGGTGGGTTGTAGCAGTCTCGAGTATTGGCGCGCCGGAAATACTTGAAGACGGAGAAGCGGCTGTGACAGTGCAGATCAGCGCGTTTGAGGCTCGGATCCGCGAATCCTTCGACAGTCGTGGTTTCGATCATTACTCGTTGGCTCGGACTCGGGTACGGCTCAGGATGATTGTCCAACCCTCGGGCATTCTCTACAATCCGCGTGCCGCAGGTTGAGCGCGGCCCCGAGTGTAGCTCAACCATGAAGAACTCCATGGCCCAATCCGGAAAAAGCAAATCCAACAATCCAGGGCAGGACTGGGTGGACCTCGATGTTCCCAGCCGCCTGCCGATCATCCCTCTCGTCTCGTCGGTTCTCTTTCCCGGCGGCGTGCTCTCACTCCAAGTGGGCATCGACCGGAACGTGCGCCTGCTCAAGAGTCTCCCCGACGAGCAGAACCTCATCGCCGCCTTCTGCCAGAAATCCGGCGACAAGGAAAATCCCACGGCGGCGGACCTCTCCCAGATCGGCGTGCTCGCGGCCATCGTCCAGCGACTTCCGCTCTCCTCTGACCGCTACCAGCTCTTCCTCCAGGGACGGCAGCGCGTGGAGCTCGTGCAGATGCTGCAGACCGAGCCCTACTTCGAGGCCCGCCTTCGCGAGGTCGTGCCCCGCCCGTTCCACAAGTCGGTCAAGACGGACCAACTGATGAACCGCGCCCTCTCGCTCTTCGAGAAACTCGTGGAGAGCGACACGAAGTACTCCAAGGAACTGCTCAACATCCTGCAGATGAATCTGGCCGAAGGGCCGGACACCTTCGCCGATCTGCTCTCCGGATTCGTCAACTTCCCGCTCGAGGAGAAGCAGCGCCTGCTCGAGACGGTCAACCCCATCGAGCGCATTGAGCTGCTGGTCGACTCCATCCAGCGCGACCTCGGGCGGGCCACCGTCGACCGCGAGCTGCAGCGGCAGATCCAGACTTCCATCGACCGCCGCGAGCGCGAGAGCTACCTGCGCGAACAGTTGCGCATCATCCAGGACGAGCTGGGCGACAGCAACGCCTCCGAGCGCGAGGCGGACACCTATCGCGATCGGCTGATGGCGCTGCCGATCGCGGAGGATCATAAGCAGCAACTCCGCCGCGAAGTCACGCGCATGGGGCAGCTCTCACCCTCCTCGTCCGACTACGCGGTCATCCGCGGCCACCTCGACACCATCCTGCAACTGCCCTGGGAACAGCACACGGAGGATCAGCTCGATCTGGTCAAGGCCGAGCAGATCCTCGACGAACGCCATCACGGACTGGACAAGGTCAAGGAACGGATCCTCGAGTTTCTGGCCGTGCTCAAACTCAAGGGCGACCTCAAGGGACCAATCCTCTGCTTCGTCGGTCCTCCGGGCGTCGGCAAGACTTCTCTCGGCTCGGCCATCGCCGATGCCCTGGGACGCAAGTTCGTGCGCATGGCCGTGGGTGGCGTCACCGACGAGTCCGAGATCCGCGGCCACCGCAAGACCTACATCGGGGCCATGCCCGGAAAGCTCATCACGAGTTACACCCAGGTGGGCGTGAACAACCCGCTCATCATGATCGACGAGATCGACAAGATCGGGAAAGACTTCCGCGGCGACCCCTCCTCGGCGCTGCTGGAGGTCCTCGATCCCAAGCAGAACCACGCCTTCGTGGACCGCTACCTGGAGATCCCGTACGACCTCTCGCACACGTTGTTCATCTGCACCGCCAACGTGCTGGACATGATCCCCAGCGCGTTGCGCGACCGCATGGAAGTCATCCGTCTCTCCGGCTACACCGAGAACGAGAAGCTGGCCATCGCAACCAAGCACCTCATCCCGGAGCTTTTGAGTGACCACGGCCTCGGCGCGGACCAGGTGAAGATCGACGATGACGGAATCCTGACCATGATCCGCGACTACACCGCCGAGTCAGGCGTCCGCAACCTGGAGCGCAACCTGGCCACGGTCCTCCGCAAGATCGCGCGCAAGGTGGCCGGCGCAGAGCCTCTGCAAGGAGAGCCCGGCGAGCTCCCACCGGCGCTCGTCTACGAGGTGAAGCAGTCGGACATCGAGTCGTACCTCGGTCTCCCGAAGTTCGAGCACGAATTCGCGGAGCGTCATCCCGAGATCGGCGTGACCACCGGTCTGGCCTGGACTTCGTTCGGTGGCGAGATCATGTTCATCGAAGCCACGCGGATGCCCGGCAGTGGCCGCACGACCGTGACCGGGCAACTCGGTGACGTCATGCGCGAGTCGGTGCAGGCCGCGTACTCGTACGTCCGCTCGAAGGCTCACGACCTGGCGATCGACGACAAGCGCTTCAGCGAGTTCGATGTCCACATCCATTTCCCCGCCGGCGCGATTCCGAAGGACGGCCCGTCGGCCGGCGTGGCCATCGCCACCTGCATCGCCTCGGTCATGGGAGACCGGCCCGTGCGTCACGATGTGGCCATGACCGGAGAGATCACCCTGCGCGGGAAAGTGCTCTCGGTCGGCGGCATCAAGGAAAAAGTCATGGCCGCGCACCGTGCGAACATCAAGACCGTAGTGCTGCCCGTCGGCAATCGCAAGGACCTGCAGGAAGTGCCCGAGGAAACCCGCGCGGCACTTTCGTTCGTGTTTGCCGAGCGGGTCGAAGACGTCTGGAAAGAGACGCTGATTCCTCTCTACCTCTCGCGCGATCACGACCGGAAGTACGACGAGGCCGAGTTTCGCGCCGACCAGGAGCGCAAGATCGAGCCACTCAGCGACAAGCACGAGCCGCTGAGTGAAAAGCACGATCGGGTCGAGCGGCGATGAAACGCGGCTGTCTTCCCTCCGTCTTCTTCGGCTTGCTGGTGATCCTGGCATTCGGCGGGAGCACCTACTTCTGGTTCACCTTCTTCGTCAAAGGACGTTCGCTTCCCACGCCTAACCTCATCGGCAGCTCCGTCGCCGACGCTCGCCGCACGACGCAGGATCTGGGCATCGACCTGGAGGTCGACACGACACACCGCCGCAACCACGACAAGGTCCCGGTCGGGCACATCGTCTGGCAGAACCGGATGCCGGGTGCGACCAGTTTCATCAAACGCGGCTCGCTGCTGCGCGTGGAGCTGAGCGCCGGTCCCCTGGTCCTGCGCGTCCCCGATCTCTCCGGCGAGACCGCTGGGACCAGCACGCTGCGGCTCGGGCAACAGAACCTGAAGGTGGGAAACGTGACCATCGTGGAGACGGACGTCAAGGGCGTGCTGGCCGCGGAGCCTCCACCCGGCACGATCGTCGCGCCCCAGACCGGCATCTCCCTGCTGGTCGGCGTCGCGCCCGCGGCACCCCGCTACGTGATGCCGGACCTGATCGATCAACGCCTCGACCTGGTCCGGCCGACCCTCGACCGCCGCGGCCTGAACGTCTCCACCGTCAAGTTCGAGACTTATCCCGGAATCCCCGACGGAATCATCATCCGCCAGTACCCGCTGCGCGGAGCACCGATCAGCAACCGCGACTCCATCTCGCTGGTCGTCTCGCGCCAGGAAGAGACGACCTTCGAGGGGACGCAATCCGACAACCCATGATCAAGATCGCCCCCAGCCTGCTCTCCGCCGATTTCTCGCGGCTCGCCGAGGAGCTCGAGACCGTGGCCTCCGCGGACATCCTCCATCTCGACGTCATGGACGGGCACTTCGTGCCGAATCTGACCATCGGACCCGCGGTGGTGAAGGCTCTGCGGGGGAAGACGAAGCTGGCCTTCGACTGCCACCTCATGGTCAGCGAGCCGCAGCGGTACATCGGAGCGTTTCTCGACGCGGGCGCGGACATGATCTCCGTTCACATCGAGACGGAGCCCCACCTCCAGCGCGCCCTGCAGATGATTCGCGACGGCGGCGCGAAGGCGGGCATCGCCCTGAACCCGGCCACGGCCGCGGAAACGCTCAGCACCGCGCTGGACTTCTGCGACTTCGTCCTGGTCATGACCGTCAACCCCGGCTTCGGCGGACAGAAGTTCATAGAACCTGTCGTGCCCAAGATTCGTCATATCTCCGGACTCATCCGCGAGAGGGGACTTCGTGTGGAGATCGAGGTGGATGGCGGGATCGATGCGCGAACCGCCCCTCAGGTCGTCACCGCCGGAGCCTCCATTCTCGTGGCCGGCTCGGCAGTTTTCGGGCAACCGGACCGCGCCGGTGCAATTCGTATGATTCGAGACGCTGTTAAGGGCCAGAAGGCATGAGCAGCTCCCAGCCATTCGCTGGAGCTCCATCGGAGGACATTTGAAGCTGAGACAGACACTCATCCTGCTCGCGATCGTGACGCTGGTCGCGAGCTGCAACCGCGGTCCCCGCCAGTACCGCCCCGTCGTCGACCCGGAGCTCCTGCGCCTGACCAAGGAGCAGGTCTTCGAGCGTGCCGAGGACCAGTTCGGCAAGAGCCGCTGGCAACGTGCGCGCAGCTACTTCACGCACCTCTACGAGACCTACCCGAACGATCCCCTGGGACGGCGCAGCCTGCTGCGCATCGCCGATACCTACTACGAGCAGGGCGATCCGGTGAACCTGGTGGAGGCGCAGTACAAATACCGCGATTTCATCAACCGCTATCCCACCAGCGAGCAGGCCGAATACGCCACGCTCCGCATCGCCATGTGCTCTTTCAAGCAGATGGAGAAGCCGGATCGCGACCAGGCCAAGACCCGCGAAGCGCTCGAGAAGATCAACGACATGCTGCGGGCCTATCCCAACAGCACGCTGAAGCCGGAAGCTGAGGCGCGCAAGCAGGAGATCATGGACCGGCTCGGGCGGCACGAGCACATCGTCGCCAAGTTCTACATGAAGCGGGGGAGTTGGAACGCCGCCTCGCAGCGCCTCAACTTCCTCATCGACCAGTATCCGGCCTACGCCGCGCGCGATGCCGTGTTCTTCGACCTCGGCCAGTCGCTCTCCAAGCTGGGGCGCAACGGCGAGGCCAGGCTCTACTTCGAGCGCGTCATCACCGAGTTTCCTCAGAGTGAGTTCGCCGAAGCCGCCCGGCGCCGCTTGACCGACCTGAAGGCCTGAGTCCAGAGCTTTCCTCCATGAAGAAACAACTCAGCATCGCCGTCCTGCTCTTCGCCGCCGCATGCGCGTCGATGCCGGCCGGGCAGGACGCGATGCCTGCTCCGGTCACGCCCGCGCCCGACCCTCGCGTCGCGGACCTGCAGACCCAGCTCACCGAGCTGCTCGAGAGAATCGACGTCCTCAACGAGCGCATTGCGCGCATGGAAGAGGGGGCGGCCAACTCGCAGGAGCTCGCGAGGGTCGCCGCTCCTCCGGCGCCCGTCGCCGCGACGAGCACCCCTCGGCCTTTACCGGTCGCGGATTCGAGTGAGCGGCTTGGCGGGGGCCCAATGGTGCCCGCTGCTTCAATCCCTCAGCGGGAGACACCGGCCGTTCCCCAACAGCGTGCCATCGTGGGCGCGAACATCGCGGAGGACTACCGCCAGGCGATCATGCTGGTCGGGCGCAATCGCCAGGCCGACGCGCGCCGGGCCTTCGAGGGTGTCTACGAGGCCGATCCCAACGGCGACCTCGCCGACAACGCGCTCTTCTGGATCGGCGAGACCTACTTCTCGGCCAAGGACTACACGAACGCCGTTCGCTACTACATGCGTGTGGTGAACGACTATGCGTCACAAAACAAGGCCCCGGACGCGCTCTTCAAGACCGCAATGGCCCAGGAGCGCACCGGCGATCTGGCCCTGGCCCGCCGCACCCTGCAGCAGGTCATCGAGCGCTATCCCTACTCCACCCCCGCCAGCAGCGCGAAAGCTGAACTGGAACGCACGAAGTTCTGACGCCCGTCAACCAGTAGAATAGCCCCGCATGGCCGAAGAAACCGAAAGTGGAGCCTCCCTGCTCGCGCGGCGCGAATACGCGAGGGCCGTTCCGGTGCTGAAACGGGAGCATGAGAAGTATCCGTCCAACCCGCGGATCCGGCTGCAATACGCCGACGCGCTCGCGGGCGCGTCGATGATCGACGAGGCCGTGGCGCAGTACGAGGCGACCTCGAAGTATTACGAGGACAACGGCCTCACGGTGCAGGCCGTGGCCGTCCGCAAGAAGGCAGAAAAGGCGCGCGAACAGCTCCCGAAAGCAGCCGAGGAGGCTGGGAAGAGCGAGCCGCTCTTTCCACGATCCACACTCAAGAGCCCCCTCTTGGAGATCCTCAGCGAAGAAGAGCGCGCGGCCGTCGTGCAGGAGATGGAGTTGGAGACCCACGACGAAGGGAGCGTCATCCTCACCGAGGGCGATCCTGGCACGTCCATGTACGTGATCGCCTCCGGCGAGGTCAAGGTCTACACCCGCGGAACGAGCGGCACCATCTTCCTGGCCCGGCTCGGCGAAGGGGAGTTTTTCGGAGAAGTGAGCGTGTTGAGCGGGAAACCTCGCACCGCGACCATCACCGCGTCGCAGCGTACCGAGCTCCTCCGGCTGGACAAAGTCAAACTGGATGGCGTGCTGTCCCGGTATCCCGGTATCCGCGTCGTCCTCGACGAGTTTTATCGCAAGCGCGCCGAGCACACGGTCGAGGCCATGATCGAGAGTCTGAAGAAGAAAGGATGAGGGTGAGTCTCGAAGGGTTTCCTCCTTCGCGATCATCCTTCCCGCGCACTATGGCCGTTCTCCCCATCAACAAATACGGTGACGACGTTCTCCGCCAACCGACCGAACCGGTGGGTGAGATCGACGCTGCGATTCACAAGCTCATCGAAGACATGATCGACACCATGTACGCCGCGCCCGGTGTCGGCCTCGCGGCGAATCAGGTCGGCGTCTCCAAGCGACTCATGGTCATCGACCTCTCGGTGGGCAAACGCCCCGGCCAGTGTCACGTGTTCATCAATCCGGAGATCATCGAAGCGGAAGGGGAGATCACCGAGGAAGAGGGTTGCCTCTCCATCCCCGATTTCGTGGAGATCGTGACCCGACCCGAACGCGTGAAGCTGCGCTACACCGATCGCAACGGTGCGCAACGCGAGATGTGGGGCGATGGACTCATGGCCCGCGCCATGTGCCACGAGATCGACCACCTCGACGGCACTCTCTTCGTCGATCACCTGCGCGGCTTCAAGAAGGACCGCATCCTCAAAAAGATCGCCAAGCTCGCCAAGTCCGGCATGTGGTTCTGATCAGCGCGCGCGGTTGTATGCACTCCGCAGAAATTCGGACTACGCATCGGGTTAGATGCAAATGAAGCGGCTGTCATCCCGAGCCGCCCGACGCCGCGCGCGGCGCGCCTGAGAGAAAGAAACAGAAGGCTGCGTGCCTGCCACGAGAGCGACCCCTCATCCGCCTTCGGCACCTTCTCCCCTCTGCGGAGGGGAGAAGGCTCTCGGTGTGTGCTCATCGCAAGTAGGAGTGGATCCTCGCGAGAGTGTTCAATCGAGAGTCTTCTCCCCCCGGCTTCTTGGGGGGAGAAGGTGGCCAGCGGCCGGATGAGGGGGGCGTTGCAGCCTCCGATCAGTTTGCACAATGCCGTTGACAGGTCCCGTGCAGCGTTGGGTCGGCGCGCTGCTTGAACGAACGTTACCGCAGCCAACCGGGCATCACGCCGGCGCGGCGGGCGTCTTCGCGGAACTGCTGCCAGGCCCGTTCCGCGCGCGTCACTTCGAGCTTCGCGGAGGGGATCTGCTCGTGGGTGCGGGCGAGCTGAGTCGTCTGGTAGGTGAACTGGCGCGGGTGATAGCCGAGAGAGGCGAGCGAGTGGATCTGATCCTGGAGCTCTCGAACGCGACTTTCCAGCAGTTCGAGCTCCTCCTGCGCGCGTCGGACATTCTCCTCATGACCGCGAGCGCGGCTCCGCCAATGCGCCTCGTCCTCTTTCAGGTCGGACGCGGCGGGAGTCACCACGATCACGGGAGGAAGCGGCGCGGACGGTTGTCCGGAGTGGTTCTTTTCCAGCTCCGCGATGAGACGCTTTCGTTCTTCCTCGGACACACGCAGCCCGGCGAGACGCGCGGCTGCAGGCTCCTCCGCTGCACTCAACCGGCGCGGAGCCGGCTTGTCCATCACGGGCGCGGTGCTCTCGATCTTCTCGATCTCCGCGGCCGGAAGCGAATACAAGAGACCTCCGCTCCGGAACGTCACCACTCCGCCCGTTTCGCGGACCGCGCCTTCGACCGCGATACGGTCCCCGGAGCGCAAAACGATCAGCGAGGTCATGGCGGTCAGCAGCAGCGCGAGCGCGTTCATGGCCTTTAGATTACTCTTGGCCTTCGAAAAATGCCCAACTGGCTCCATCTGTTCACCAATCTGGCGTATCACCTCGCGCTCTCCCTCTGGATCGGAGGCACGGTGGTGCTCGGTGCGCTCGTCGCCCCGCAACTCTTCCGCAGCCTTCCCCGCGCGGAGGCCGGGAGCATCTTCGGGCCCACGCTTCGCCGCTTCGCGCGTCTGCGGCTGGGAGCCCTCGTCGTGGCCGTGATCGCCTCGGGAGTGAAGTTCGCGATCTGGGAGAAGAACCCCTCGCTCTGGATCGGCGTGCGCTGGGCCGCGCTGCTCTTCATGGCCGCCGCGGTGCTCTACGAGATCGGCGCCCTGGAATGGGAGCTCGAGGCGCGACGCGAGCACTTGACCCCGGACATGGACGAAGAGCATCCGCACCGGCAGGCGTTCCAACACCTCCACGACCGCGCCGAAGCCCTGCTCAAGGCGAGCGTCGTGGCCGCCCTGGTCGCGATGTTGCTGAGCTGAAGCACTTCATTCCGCAAGGTCGACGTGGATTGGATGTGTGCGAGGAAGTTGCTGTCATCCCTCGCTCGACGCTTCCAAGAAACTCCCAATGTTTGCAGGGTCAAAGCGCACACTCATCGGGGGCTGCCTCACCCCCCTCATCCGGCCTTCAGCCACCTTCTCCCCCCAAGAAGCCGGGGGGAGAAGACTCTCGATTGAACACTCCCCGCGAGGATCCACTCCTACTTGCAATGAGCACACACCGAGAGCCTTCTCCCCTCCGCAGAGGGGAGAAGGTGCCGAAGGCGGATGAGGGGTCGCTCTCGTGGCAGGCACGCAGCCTTCTGGTTCTTTCTCTCAGGCGCGCCGCGCGCGGCGTCGGGCGGCTCGGGATGACAGGCAGATTGCGCGTTGGATTGGTCAGGGCCCGCGCTCGCTCGAGGAGAGGCCCTCCCACGCACCGCTCAATCCTCAATCCGGTAGAATCCGCCGACTGAATGGGAAGTACCATCGAGCAGCTCTACGTCCCGTGGGTGTTGATCGCCTTCATCTGCGGCGTCTTCTACCTGGTGTTCGACGCCCTCCGCTCCTTCGCGTTGCAGTTGAGCCCGGTGCGCCTTCGCCGTCTCACCACGGACGCCGAGGAAGGCATGTCCCGATGGAAGCACTTCGAAGTCGAAGACTTCCAGCTCGTGAGCGGGGCCATGTTGCAGATCTCCCTGGTGATCGGCGCCGGCTCGACCACGATGATCTACCAGGAGCGGGGGATCGGCGGCGCGGTCCTCAGCAGCGCGATCATCTGGACCATCGCCGTGCTGGTGTGGAAGTTCGTCCTGGCGCTCATCTCCGAGGACACCGGCGAGGTGATCCTGCGCGCGTTGATCCCCGTGGCGCGCACGAGCTACTACCTCTTCTGGCCGTTCCTGTTTCCGCTCCGCAAGCTCCTCACACGACTGGAGCGCAAGCCGAACGCCCACGATGACGAAGAGGAAGTCACCGACGCGGAGGTGCAGGCCTACATCGACGTCGGCGAGGAAGAGGGCATCATCGAGCCCGCGGAAGGACGGCTCCTGCAGTCCATCGTGGACTTCGGCGACCGGCTCGCGCACGAGATCATGACTCCGCGCATCGACGTGCTCACCTTCGAGGCCCGGCGCCCCATCGTCGAGCTGGCCACGCTGTTCAGCGAATCGAAGTACGCGCGCATCCCCATCTACGAACAGACCATCGACCAGATCACCGGCATCGTGCACGTGAAGGACGTCCTGGACGCCATCCTCAAGGACGAGAAGCAGCGACCCGTGGCCGAGTTGGCCCGCCCGCCGTACTTCGTCTCCGAGACGAAGAAGGTCTCCGAGCTCCTGCGCGAGTTTCAGATCGAACATCTGCAGATCGCCGTAGTGGTCGACGAGTACGGAGGCACGGCCGGCATCGTCACGACCGAGGACATCATCGAGGAGATCGTCGGCGAGATCGGTGACGAGCACGAGGACGAAGAGGCCACCGTGGTGGAAATCGGCGACGGCACCTGGCTGGTGAGCGGCCTGCTCCGCGTGGACCAGCTCGAAGAGCGCCTCGACGCCACACTCGCCGGCGAAGACTACGAGACCGTGGCCGGCATGATCTTCACCTCCCTCGGCCGCGTCCCGGCCACGGGCAACGTCGTGCCCAAGAACGGCTGGCTCTTCGAGATCGAGCGCGCCGACCGCCGCCGCATCTACCGCGTGAAAGTGCGCAAAGACCCGCACTGGCATCCGGACGGGGACGAGGAGGAGGAGTGATCGGAAATTGAAAATTGAAAATTGAAAATTGAAAATGACACCCAGCTCGTGCACCTTTCAATTTTCAATTTTCAATTTTCAATTCCGGCTCTCGCGAGCCATGGAAAACGCAGAAGGAGCCAGCCGGTTCGGCATCACCGCCCTCGTCGGCCGTCCCAACGCCGGGAAGTCGACGCTCATCAACCGGATCCTCGGGCACAAAGTCTCGATCGTGTCAGCCAAGCCGCAGACCACGCGGAACCGCATCGTGGGCATCCTCAATGATCCGCGAGGACAGATCGCGTTTCTCGACACGCCCGGTATCCACAAGCCGTTGCACCGGCTGAACGTGCGCATGATGGACCACGTCCGCTCGGCCCTCTCCGAGGCCGACGTCGTCGCTTTGATCGTCGACGCGACTGAGCCGTTCGGCCGGGGAGACCAGTTCGTCATCGATCTGCTCCGCCAGGAGAAAGAGCAGAACCCCACGCCCAAACGGGTCGTGTTGCTGAACAAGATCGATCTGCTGAAGAAACACAAGCTGCTGCCGCTCATGGAGCAGTACCACGCCTTCGGCATCTTCGACGACATCGTCCCCATCTCGGCCTCGACAGGGGAGGGGCTCGACCGCCTCACCGACCTGCTCTTCGCGACCGTGCCTCCGGGACCGCCACGCTATCCGACCGAGGACTACACGACGCAACCGGAGCGCTTCCTGGCCTCGGAACTGGTCCGCGAGAAAATCCTCCACCACACCTCCGACGAGCTTCCCTACACCATCGCCGTACACGTCGAGCGGTTCGAGGAAGATGAAGTCAGCGGAATGATCACCATCTTCGCCACGATCTTCGTCGAGCGCGACTCACAGAAGGGCATCATCGTGGGCAAGCAGGGCGCGATGATCAAGCGCATCGGCTCGGAGGCGCGGCAGGAGCTCGAGTCCATCCTCGGCACGAAAGTCTTCCTCGACCTCCACGTGTCCGTTCACGAGCGGTGGCGCGAAGACGAGCGCTTCCTGGGAGAGCTCGACTGGCCCCTGGGCAGTTCCTGACCGAAACGCGGCGTGCCACTGTGGAGCGGTGGGCTTTAGTAGCCGCGTGAGGCTCTCGGGACTCTCGTGCCGAAGCCGCGTGCTGCGTCGAAGCCGAGACGGCAGAGGGGAAGCGCTTCGCGAGAGCCCGGAGGGCTAAAGCCCACCGCTCCACGGGCGCCGCCCGCCCTGTACTACTCACCTCGAGTTTCTTCGCACGCTGTGCAGAATTCAGATGAAAGTGGATGTCATGCGATTCGCCTACTGTCCGTGAATCGCGCCGGCGCCGCTTTCCCGCAATTAGTTCCATAGGTGTTGTTGGCTCCGGGCCCAACCTTCATTAACATACGCGCACGTTATCGTTCGTCAACAATCGAGGGAGGTTTCATGGTCCATTTGGTGAATCGTTGTCGACTTTTCGTTCTTTCCCTCCTCATTCTCACCGCGGGCGCGCTGTTCGCGCAGCAGACCGGCTCCATCAGCGGCAGAGTGAGCGCGGTGGATGGCAGCATTCTTCCGGGGGTCACGGTCGAAGCCAGGTCGAACCTGTTGCCTCAGCCTCGCGTCACGGTGACCGGTGAGAACGGCGACTATCGTCTGCCGGTCCTTCCTCCGGGCGCGTACACGCTGACCTTCAGCCTGGCCGGCATGGACACGCGCACGCGCAACGTCCAGGTGCTGCTGGGCCAGGACTCCAGCGTGGACGTCTCCCTCGGCCTGCAGGGCGTGGCCGAAACCATCACCGTGACGGCGGCCGCCTCTCTGGTGGACTCCAACTCCACCGAGATCACCACCTCGGTGGCCGCGGAAGAGATCGACAGCCTCCCCACCGGCCAGGAGTACCGCGACCTCGTGAAGCTCGCGCCGGCCGTGCAGTACAGCGAGGACACGGTCCGCGGTCCGAGCGCCGGAGGCAGCGGTCAGGACAACGTCTATCAGTTCGACGGCGTCAACGTGACCCTCCCGCTCTTCGGTACGCTCTCCGCCGAGCCTTCCACTCACGACATTGCGCAGATCGAGATCATCAAGGGCGGCGCCAAGGCCGTCGACTTCAACCGCGCCGCAGGCTTCACCTTCGACTCCGTCTCCAAGTCCGGAACGAACGAGTTCAAGGGCGAGCTGGGCTATCAGTTCCAGACCGACTCGATGCGCGGGGACGTCACCGGCGTCAGTCTCTCGCAGTTCGACCAGAGCCGCGGCTGGATCACCCTGAACGGCGGCGGTCCGGTCCTCCGAGATCGGCTGTTCTTCTACGGTTCCTATTACCGCCCGATCGTGGACCGCACCGAGCGTTCGAACGCGTATGGCGAGCTGCCGGACTACGACAGCACCCGCGACGAGTTCTTCGGCAAGCTGACCTACACGCCGCTCAGCTCCATCCTGCTGCACGGCAGCTATCGCGATTCACAGCGCACCGTCGACGCGGCCAGCATCGGCGCCACCTCGGCCGCCACGACCGCGCTCGACGAAGAGTCCACCCAGCGCATCGCCATCGTCGAAGGCTCCTGGGTCATCAATCAGAACAGCTTCGCCACCCTCAAGTACACGGACTACGGCAATCTCACGTCCTCCGTGCCTTCCTTCACATCGAGCGCGGTTCCGTCGCTCACCGCGGGCACGCGCCTGGACATCAACAACCTCGACCAGCTCGGCCTGTTCGTCGTTCCGGTCCCCAACGCCACCGATGCGAATTACAACGCGTTCATCGCCCCGCTCCTCACCCGCTACGGCTACACGAACGCGGCGGGCGTGAAAACCGGCGGCGGCGAGGCCGGCGTCGGCTCGCAGATCAACGACCAGGACTTCTTCCGCACCAGCGCCCAGCTCGGCTACGACATCAGCCTCGGCTCGACCATCGCGCACGACCTGCACGTCGGCTATCAGCGTTATGAAGATGCCGAGGATCTGACGCGCTCTTCGAACGGATGGGGCGTCCTTCGCGCCCCGCGCGGCGTGACCTTCAGCGGCCAGCCGGTCGCCTTCCAAGCGGAGTTCACGCGCTCGCTCACGGGCGGCAGCTCGAACACGATTCATTCCGAATACCTCTCCCAGAACATCGAGATCAACGACACCATCCGCTGGAACAACTGGTCGTTCAACGCCGGCGTGCTGGTCAGCAACGACACGCTGTATGGACAGGGACTGCGTGAGGATTCGTCCGCCCTCTCCGGGTACGTGTCCGCGCCGGGCAACAAGTACGAGATGTACGAGGTCCCGTGGGACAAGCAGATCCAGCCGCGCCTCGGTGCGACCTGGGCCTACAACGGCTCGGACAACGTGTACGCGAGCTACTCCAAGTACACGCCCGCGGCCAGCTCGCTTCCCCGCGCCGCGTCCTGGGACCGCAACATCCTCGGCCTGACCTATCGCGCTCACTTCGACGCCACGGGCCTCATCATCGGCTCCGAGCAGGTCGCCTCTTCCTCGGGCAAGCTTTTCGTCGAGGATCTGGATCCCCGCTACACGGATGAGTACATGGTCGGTACGGCTCAGCAGATCAACCCGGCCTGGTCGGCCCGCGCGTACGTTCGCCACCGCTACTCGTCGAACTTCTGGGAAGACACCAACAACAACGCCCGCGTCCTGTGGGCTCCCGAGGGATACTCCAAGGCGCTCTACATCGAGGATCTCACCGCGCGTCTCGCGCAGATCGGCAGCGGCTCCACGTACGTCATCGCCGAGCTCGACGGCGCCTACTCGAAGTACTTCGAGGTCACCACCGAGACCGACTGGCGTCAGGGCAACATGGCCCTGCGCGGTTCTTACACCTGGAGCCACTACTACGGCACGTTCGACCAGGACAACACCTCTCTGACGAACGACCTGTCGATCTTCATCGGCTCCTCGAACATCGCCGATGGCCCCGGCCGCCAGATGTGGGACAACAAGGCCGGCGACCTCCGCGGCGACCGCCGTCACCTGCTCAAGCTGTTCGGCACCTACCAGCTCCCGTGGAAGGCCAGCGTCGGCGCCTTCGGCCTCTACCAGTCCGGCCAGCCCTGGGAAGCCTGGAACTACGAGATCTACCGCGGCCTCCCGGGCTTCGGGACCTCCACCAGCGACACCAACCGCTACGGTGAACCTGCCGGACGTCGGCGCAGCCCGGAGCACTATCAGGTCGATCTCACCTACGTGCAGAACATCCCGATCAGCTTCCTGAACCTCGAGCTCAAGCTCGACGCCTTCAACATCTTCGACAACCAGACCGGCTACAACTTCGAGCCCAGCGTTCACACCGCAACGTTCGGCACACCGCGCGACTTCTTCGACCCGCGCCGTTTCGAGCTGGCCTTCCGCGTGGCCTTCTAGGCCTTTCACACTTTGTTTCGTGCAGCGGCGGGCTTCGGCCCGCCGCTTTTTTTTTGGCCCGATGGCCGCGTCTCGCGATGAAACTTTCCGTTCGAAGTGAATCTCACAGTCCTTCTCTGTGCCTCTGGGTGACCGTCCACTGGTCACACACGATAAGATTCGGAGCTTCAAAAAGGAGATCATTGATGAAGCATCAGATTTTGTATCAGCCGTCGTACAGCCTTGCGGTCGTGGCGTTGGATGCGGGCGAGCAGATCATGACGGAGTCGGGGGCGATGGTGAGTATGTCTCCGACCATCAAGCTCGAGGCAAAGATGTCAGGCGGCGGGCTCATGGGTGCGATCAAGAGCGCGGCCGGCGGGGAGTCGCTGTTCCGGACGACGTTCACCGCGGAGAGCGGACCGGGGGAGATCACGCTCGCGCCGGCGACGGTGGGCGACATCATGGCCGTCGATCTGCGCGGGTCGAAGTTCTTCGTGCAGCCGGGGAGTTACCTGGCCGGCTCGACCGCGCTCAACATCAGCGTTCAGGGCAGTCTGCGCGGCATGCTCTCGGGCGAAGGTCTCTTTCTGCTGACGGTCGAGGGCACGGGGCTGTTGCTCATGTCGTCCTTCGGCGCGATCCACGCGAAGGATCTGGCTCCGGGCGAAGAGTATCTGGTGGACACGGGACACATCGTCGGGTTCGACAGCACGGTCCAGTACTCGATCGAGAAGGCCGCGGGCAAGACGCAGGGTGTGGGCGGATTCCTGAAAGGCATGGTGCAGTCCGCGCTCTCAGGAGAAGGCTTCGTCTGCCGCTATCGCGGTCCGGGCCGTGTCTACATCCAGACCCGCCAGCTCGCCGGCTTCGCTACCCAGTTGCTGCCTTTCCTTCCCAAGCCTTCCAACGGCTGACGCCGCGCGCGAAGAAGGGGGACGTTCACCACAGAGGCACAGCGCGGGCTGCCGCCCGACAACCCAACGCAACATTGGCCTGTCATCCTGAGCGGGCGGTGGGATGGGGTGCGAAGGATCCCCT